>Ga0308159_1000831_pt1 | contig 55775 bp, 49 predicted proteins | sample PhyCR1_FD_201040 | JGI IMG/M metagenome (GOLD analysis project Ga0308159, IMG submission 201040) | Phyllosphere microbial communities from UC Gill Tract Community Farm, Albany, California, United States - DLSLC.R1 | ecosystem: Host-associated > Plants > Phyllosphere > Unclassified | place: USA...
GTCGCTGGGAGGAAGCGAGTGCCGTAACCGGCTGCTGGAAACAAGCATTTCTTGATCATATAAGTCCTTGAAAAGGCTGTGTGTACGAGTTTCGAGGCAGTCTAATCAGGCGGCGCGCGCCTTACAATGCCCCGCGCTGGCTAACCGATGCCAACATAGAGAAATATTCGCGCGGATAGTTCCATCCGGGTTTTTCAGCAGCAAAGTCAGCGTAGCTCAAGATCTGTCGAAACTGGATCACCATACGCTTATCCGCCCCCGATGCGAGCATTTGCCGCTATCATTGCGCCTTTGAACCAGCGAACGAGACAGACTAGATGGCTGCGGTAAAAATCATCAACGGGTATGTGATCGACAAGAAAGACGGCAAGTGGACGCTGACCACCACTAACGGCGAGCACATTGCCGGGCCTTTCGACAGCGAGCAGATGGCGACGGACGTAGCCTCGGTGTTCACCGATACGCCTGCATCAGCCAAGCGTCGCAACAAAGAGGACTGATCCAGTCGCCACACGCCCCAAGCCCTGCCACCACGCAGGGCTTTTTTGTGCCTTGTTGGCAAACAAGTGGCCAATCGCTATAACCTTTTCATCGCGCCGCTGTCAGAGCATCCAGTCCCCCACTTGAAGACCACGCAATCATGAACCTGAACAAACTGCAGCCGCTTATCGCGGCATTGGTACTAAGCGGCTGTGCCACCTCGCAGCCGACCTATCTGAAGAACGGCGAACAAGGGTTGAGCATCGACTGCTCCGGCGAAGCCAACTCCTGGGCGATGTGCTATGAAAAGGCCGATGCGTCCTGCGCGGGAACCGGTTATCGCATCGTCGGCACTGACGGCACACCGGCCCCTGAGGAAGACGACAAGACCCTGGGCGTCGACGTTGGCAATTACAAAACCCGCAACGTCGTGGTCGTCTGCAAGTAAGCCTTACATGTGAATTTCGGCGAACTTGATTCCGAGGCCACGGACGACCTCGATCAGATCGTCGAGCCGACTGAAAGACTCGACTTCATCATTGTCATCCACCAGGAAGTAGCTGCGCCCTGCACTCTTCTTGAAAAATACGATCCATTCGCCAGGATTGGCCGGGTTCTGGATCACATGGGTGGCAGAGATAAGGCCCTCTGCATGGCGTTCGCGCACGTGCTCTCGCTTCATCGCAACTCCAAAAATGACAATGCCGCCACAGCAGGACTGTGACGGCATCGGGTGCCGAGATTGGGTAGTCTATCAGCCGGAAATACAGGCGTTTGCGGCTTTCTGCACATCGCGAGGGCGAACCGGCACATTGGACATGCGCTCATGCAGCTTGATGCTGCTGCCGCCAGCGCGATCTTCGATATCAAATACTGCTGCCGGGCCTGAAGAGAGTTTGCCCGGGACAATTACTCGAACACCGTCCTTTTGCGGCTGAACCTGCAACGCACCGCGGCTATCAGCGAGCTTGTCGGTCAGGCACTGCGCGTACTCCTGGGGCTTTTTGCCGGAGATCACGCTCATGGTTGGCAGCGTTTCATTGATTTCTGAAACATTTGCACAACCGGCCATCGCCAGAATCAACGGCACACACACCACACCCCACTTCATACAAATCCTCCGTTAAAGACCGTCCGACAGCACAAACGCCGCTTTTCTCCGGGGCCTTTTGCATTTAACCCGCCTGCCATGGCGAAGTTCTGTTCAAAATTTGTCAAAGCAACGCCCGACGGCCAGATAATAACCCGTGCGGGCTGATAAACTGCGCCCATCGACAAGCTATCGTTTTGATTTTGTAGAAAAAGCCCTTCTGGAGGCGCCCATGAAATTCATTCACCAGCGCGAGCACCTCAACGAAGACGACATCGTCGTCATTCAATGCTCGCAAATGTGCAACATCCGTTTGATGAACGATGCCAACTTTCGCAGCTTCAAAAACGGCGGCCGTCACACCTATCACGGCGGCGCGTTCGACACCTTCCCAGCGCGCATCACGGCGCCAAGCACCGGCTTCTGGAACATCACCATCGACACCGTCAACCGCCGCGCAATCAGCGTAACGCGCAAGCCGACGCTGACCCATTCGATCAAGATCATCCGTCGTTCCAGCACTAAACTGAGCTGAGACGCGCAGCCAATTCTGAAAGGAAACCACCACCGTGGCGCAAAAAACCAAATACGTGATCAAGTACAAACTGGACGGTGAACAGCGTTTCGAGTTCGCCGAGCTGGAAACGGGCACTAACGAGGAAGCGAAAGCGGCGCTGAAAAAAATGCACGCTGACGAAGAGCTCAGTGACATCAAGGTCAGCAAAGCGCTGTAACAACACCATGCAACCGACCACGTTTGACCTGTTCGCCGACAACGAACCCGTGCAGCAACCCCGGGCCGAGCAGATCGGTGAGCAATCGTGGGTGCTGCGCGGATTCGCCCTGCCTCGGGTGGAGCAACTGCTGACAGCGCTTGAAGCCATTCTCGCTGCCGCCCCGCTGCGCCACATGGTGATACCCGGCGGTTTCAGCATGTCGGTCGGCACCAGCAGTTGCGGGCAGTTGGGCTGGGTCACCGATCGCAGCGGTTACCGCTATTCCAACGTCGACCCACTCAGCGGTTTGCCCTGGCCGTCGATGCCGGCGGTGTTTGCCATACTCGCGAGCGAGGCGGCAGAGCAAGCCGGCTACAAGGATTTCCATCCCGACTCTTGCCTGATCAACCAATACGTCCCCGGTGCCAAGATGTCGTTGCATCAGGACAAGGACGAAAAGGGTTATGCCGCGCCCATCGTTTCGTTGTCACTGGGTTTGCCGGCGATGTTTCTGTTCGGCGGTTTCGAACGCAGCGACAAGAGCCAGCGCATCCCGCTCTTGCACGGCGACATGGTGATCTGGGGTGGGGTGGATCGCCTGCGCTATCACGGCGTACTGCCAATCAAACCCGGCCATCACCCGCTCTTGGGCGAGCGGCGCGTCAACATCACCTTCCGCGTCGCTGGCGATCAGTAAAAGTTTGACCGCAAGGCGCGGAGTGTTGTCAGCTCCGATGCTGGTTAACCTGAGTCAAACAGGTCAACGGATTCCCTCTCATGGACACGCTTTCGAACACCAGTATTGAAGACGATCCACGCTGGGCCGCCGTGGTGGCTCGCGACTCAAGTGCCGACGGAACATTTGTCTACGCGGTGAAAACCACCGGTGTTTATTGCCGACCGAGCAGCCTTGCGCGGTTGCCGAAACCGCAGAACGTCGTATTTTTCGATACAGCCGAACTGGCCGAAGCTGCCGGATATCGGCCGAGCAAACGCGCCAGTAAGGATCAGAATGATACGCAGCATGCAGCGATCATTGCGGCAGCGTGTCGGCAGATCGAGGCCTGTGAGACGCTGCCGGCGCTCAACAGCCTGGCGGCCACCGCCGGCCTTAGCCCTTTTCATTTCCACCGGGTATTCAAAACTGCGACCGGCCTGACACCGAAGGCGTACGCCACGGCGCATCGTTCACGCAAGCTGCGTGCGCGACTCGCGAACGGCGGCTCGGTGACCGATGCGCTGTATGACGCCGGCTTCAATTCCAACAGCCGTTTTTACGAAGCCGCTGACCAATTGCTCGGCATGAAGCCCACCGACTACCGCGCCGCCGGGCAGAACAATGACATCCGCTTTGCCGTAGGCCAATGTTCGCTCGGGGCGATTCTGGTCGCGCAAAGCGAACGGGGGATTTGCGCGATTCTGCTCGGCGACGATCCGCATCTATTGGTGTGCGACCTGCAGGATCAGTTTCGCAACGCCAATCTGATCGGCGCCGACCGCGAATTTGAACGGTTGATCGCCAACGTCGTCGGCTTTGTCGAAGCACCTGCGACGGGCCTGAACTTGCCGCTGGATATACGCGGCACAGCGTTTCAGGAGCGAGTCTGGCAGGCACTCCGCGAGATCCCGCCGGGCAGTACCGCCAGTTACGCCCAGATCGCGCAGCGCATTGGCGCACCGACCTCGATGCGCGCCGTCGCCCAGGCTTGCGGCGCCAACCGCTTGGCGGTAGCGATTCCTTGCCACCGCGTGGTGCGCAGCGATGGCAATCTTTCCGGCTACCGCTGGGGCGTCGAGCGCAAACGTCAACTGTTAGAGCGCGAACTCAGCGATTGACGTCGACCACCACCCTGCCCCGTAGTTGACCGGCGAGCAGTTTGGGCGCGGCCTCAAGGGCTTCGCTCAAACTGATTTCCTGGCTGATCAGGTTGAGCAAGGAGAAATCCAGATCCCTGGCCAGTCGATCCCATGCCTCGACACGGCGTGCTTTCGGTTGAGTCACGCTGTTGATCCCGGCCAAAGTGACGCCGCGCAGAATGAACGGCGCAACCGACGCCGGAAAATCCATGCCCTGCGCCAGCCCACATGCCGCAACCACGCCTTCGGAGCGCGTGCTGGCGCAAGCATTCGCCAACGTATGGCTGCCGACCGAATCGACCACCGCCGCCCAACGTTCCTTCGCCAATGGCTTGCCCGGCTCGGACAAAGTGGCTCGATCGATGATTTCGGCAGCGCCCAATTGCTGCAGGTATTCATGCTCGGACACCCGCCCCGTGGACGCCACCACGCGATACCCCAACTTGCTGAGCAAGGCGATGGCAAAGCTGCCGACCCCGCCATTGGCGCCAGTGACCAGCACTTCGCCGTGATCCGGCGTCACGCCATGGCGCTCCAGCGCCAGGATGCACAGCATCGCGGTATAACCTGCCGTGCCGATGGCCATGGCTTGCGCGGGGGTGAAAGCTTGCGGCAGTGGAATCAGCCAGTCACCGTTGAGCCGGGCCTTTTGCGCCAGCCCGCCCCAGTGGCTTTCACCGACGCCCCAACCGTTGAGCAGCACCCGATCGCCTGCCTTGAAATCCGCATGCGAACTGGACTCGACAGTCCCCGCCAGATCGATCCCCGGCACCATGGGAAACTTGCGCACCACCGGGCTGCTGCCGGTGATCGCCAGGCCGTCTTTGAAATTCAGGGTGCTGTACGCGACGTTCACGCTGACGTTGCCTTCGGGCAGTTGCTGCTCATCGATTTGCTGCAAATAGGCGCGATAACCGTTGTCGTCTTTGTCGATCAGAATGGCATTGAACATGACGGCCCCTCGAAGATGATTTGGAAAAAGCATGCCTTGAAATAGCACATCGCAACACATTGCCACACTCGACTTTGCGCTAACTGCTCGATCAGCCGGGTAAATCCACGGCGGGCGGCTATGCTTTTTCGACGGTTGTGTTTTCCCGGTTGCGCCTTGCAAACCGGTGTGTCGATGGAGCTGACGATGCCTTTGCTGAGCGCTTTACCCTCGTTGCTGATGTTATGTCTGCTGACGCTTGGCAATGCCTGGGCAGCCGCACCAGCGGCAAAGCCGAACGCGGCGCCAAGCGAGCCGACATGGCCGCAGGTGATCAGCAGCGGCAAGAGCAAGCTGACGGTGTATCAGCCGCAGCTCGACAGCTGGGATGGCTATACGCTCAATGCCCGCGCGGCCGTCGAAGCCACCGCCGCCGATGGCAAATCCACCTACGGCATCGTCCAGTTCAGCGCGCACACTCTCGTCGACAAGACCACCCGCTGGGTCGCGCTCGATCAGTACAAGATCATCGAGGCCGATTTCCCCGCCGACGCCAAACAGGCCAACACATGGCTCGCCATCCTGGAAAAAGATGCCGAGAGCCGCAAGAAAACCATCTCCCTCGATCAACTGGAAGCGGCGGTCGGCGTGCTCAACGCTGAACAGAAAGCCGACAGCGCACCGCTGGAAAACACCCCGCCGATCATAATCAGTTCCGACAGCCCGGCAATCCTCGTGTACATCGACGGTGAGGCGGCTTATCGGCCGGTGGAAGGAACGGAGCTGCAACGGGTGATCAACACGCGCCCACTGCTGCTCAAAGACGCCGAAGGCAAACACTACCTGCATGTATTTGACGGCTGGATGGTCGCCGATCAATTGGCCGGCGATTACACGCGCCTTGCTGCGCCGCCGGCCAGTCTGGAAAAAGCCAAACAGGCGGCGATCAAGAGTCGCCAGGTGGACCTGCTTACCGGACAAAGCGATCCGAAGGACAAGATTCCCAGCCTGGCCAAGCCGCCGCAGCCGAAAATCTTCATCGCCACCGCGCCAACCGAACTGTTGGTTACCGACGGCGCCGCGCAATGGCAACCGATTCAGGGCACCAGCCTGTTGTATGTGAGCAACACCACCGGGCACATCTTCAAGGAAATCGGCGACCAGAACAGTTACGTGCTTATCTCCGGGCGCTGGTTTCGCGCCAGCGACATGAGCGGGCCATGGACCTTTGTCCCGGCAGACAAACTGCCGGCCGACTTTGCCAAGATTCCTGACGACAGCGCCAAAGAGAACGTCAAGGCCTCGGTAGCCGGCACGCCACAGGCGCAGGAGGCGGTCATTGCGGCGACCATCCCACAGACGTCGGCGATCAGAAAAAGCGCGGTGAAGATGACGGCGCCGCAATTTGACGGTGAGCCGCAGCTCAAAGCGATCAGCAATACGCCGTTGCAATACGTGATCAACAGCGCCACACCGATCATTCGCGTCGACAACGACAGTTGGTGGGCCGTGGAGAACGGCATCTGGTTCAGTGCCACCTCGCTGAACGGGCCGTGGAGTGTGGCCACTTCAGTGCCAGCGGTGATTTATTCAATTCCGCCCAGCTCGCCGATGCACTACCTCACGTACGTGAAGGTTTACGAATCCAGCGGCGATACCGTGGTGGTCGGCTATACGCCAGGCTATCAAGGCTCGACGCTGGACCCGGCGACTGGCGTTGTGGTGTATGGCACCGGTTATCCGTATACGCCGTGGGTGGGCAGTGTCTGGTACGGGCCGCCGGTGACCTACGGTTTCGGCGTCGCGATTCGTTACACGCCGTGGACTGGCTGGTCCTTTGGCTTTGGATTCGGCTGGAGCTGGGGCAGCAGCACTGTCGCCATGGGCTGGGGTTGGGGAGCCTATCCGTGTTGGGAAATTACGGCTGGGGCTACGCGTGGGGCCCACGTCTGTACCCGGCGCCGCTGGCCTGGGGTGGCGCAGCCTATGGTTATCGCGGCGGCGCCGTGGCCTGGGGTCCGGGTGGCTGGGCCGGAACGACCGGCAACCTTTATCATCAGTGGGGTGATCGCGCGACGGTCAGCCGTCATGGCGCCGGCTACAACGCCTGGACCGGCAATCGCTGGGCCGGTCAGGTCGGCGCCTCGTACAACTCGCGTACCGGCATTGCCGCCGCCGGGCAACGTGGCGCGGTGCACAACGCCTACACCGGCAACTTCGCTGCTGGGCGCAGTGGTGTGGCTGTCGGCCAGAACGGTGGTGCCGTCGCCGGAGAACGGGTTACTGCCGGCAACGTCCGCAACGGGACTCATGTCAGTGCCAACCGCGGTACTGTCTACAACCCCAATACCGGCAACACCACGCAATACGGAGGTATCCATGGCCACAACGGCGGCGCCGCGCGCGTCGGCGACAACGTTTATGCCGGGCGCGACGGCAACGTTTACAAGAAAACCGACAACGGCTGGCAGCCCATGGCCGGCAGCGTTGCCAACCGGACCAGACCCGCGAACACCAATGCGCAGTTGCAGAATCTCAACCGCGAATCCGCCGCACGTAATCTCGGTAATCAGCGCACGCACAACTTCAATCATTCTTCACAAATGATGAACCGATCGTTTAGCGGTGGCGGCGGATTGCACCGACGCTGAAAAACTGCACGTCATGTTCAGAATTTCAGACTGGCCGCGCAGTTGGTTTTGCTGCTAAAACCGGTGGCCGTCCCTGCCCGTTTTATCGTTCGGAGAGTTGCTTTATGAGCCAGTGGCCTGACACCCGCATCCTTGATCTCCTCGGAATCGAACTGCCGATCATTCAGGGCCCGATGGCCGGTGCGACCCATTCTTCCATGGTGATCGAGGTGTGCAACGCTGGCGGCCTCGGTTCGATGCCGGCCGCGATGCTGAGCATCGGGCAACTGCGCGAAGAATTGAAAACCATACGCCAGCACACCGCCAAACCGTTCAACGTCAATTTCTTCTGCCACAAGCCACCGGCGCCTGATGAACAGCGCGCTCGAGACTGGAAGAATCTGCTCGAACCCTATTACCGCGAGCTGGGTGCCGATTTTGCCGCACCGACGCCGGTATCCAACCGAGCGCCGTTCGATGAAGCCGCGTGCGCTGTGCTCGAAGAATTCCGGCCGGAGGTGGTGAGTTTCCATTTCGGGCTTCCGGAAAAATCCCTGCTCGACCGGGTCAGGGCGACCGGGGCGAAAATTCTTTCGTCTGCCACCACGGTCGAGGAAGCGATCTGGCTGGAGCAGCATGGCTGCGACGCGATCATTGCCATGGGATATGAAGCCGGCGGCCACCGCGGAATGTTTCTCAGCGATGATCTGAGCACGCAGGTCGGCACCTTCGCTCTGGTACCACAAGTGGTCGACGCGGTGCGAGTGCCGGTGATCGCAGCGGGTGCGATCAGCGATGCCCGTGGCGTTGCAGCGGCGTTCATGCTCGGTGCCTCGGCAGTTCAAGTTGGCACCGCGTACCTGTTCACGCCGCAAGCCAAAGTCAGCGCTTCACACCACAAAGCCCTGCGTACCGCGAAGGAAAGCGAGACGGCTATCACCAACATCTTCACCGGCCGTCCGGCGCGGGGCATTGTCAATCGGGCGATGCGTGAACTCGGCCCGATGTCCGCGCAGGCGCCAGCCTTCCCGCTGGCCGGAGGTGCGCTGATGCCTCTGCGTGTCATTGATGACGCGGATTTTGCCAATCTCTGGGCCGGTCAGGCGTTGACGTTGGGCAAGGATATCGGCAGCGCCGAACTGACCCGGCAACTCGCCGAGGGCGCATTGGCAAGACTCATCCCACGTTGAATTTATGCGGCGAGCGAATTTAATCCCTCGCCACTCAGCGGCGTCTCGCTATATATTTCTTTATATAGCGACCGCGCCTGTGTATCGGCGTTATCACAACAGAGCACTCATCGCCGATCACGGAGTTTTTACATGACCCTGGCTGCCCCACGCTTCGCTCCTGCCTGCTTCGCTTCATTACTCGCATGTTTCAGCATCGGCGCCGCTCAGGCGGACGACGTGCAAGTGGCCGTCGCCGCCAATTTCACTGCGCCCATCCAGGCCATCGCTGCCGATTTCGAAAAAGACACCGGCCACAAACTGGTCGCCGCTTACGGCGCAACCGGCCAGTTCTACACCCAGATCAAGAACGGCGCGCCTTTCGAAGTCTTCCTCGCTGCTGACGACACAACACCAGAGAAACTCGAAAAAGAAGGCGAGACCGTCAAGGGATCTCGTTTCACCTACGCCATCGGCACGCTGGCGCTGTGGTCAGCGAAAGATGGCTATGTGGATGCGCAAGGCGAGGTGTTGAAAACCAACCAATACCAACACCTCTCGATCGCAAACCCGAAAACCGCGCCGTACGGCCTCGCCGCCACTCAGGTGCTGGGAAAACTCAGCCTGACCGACGCGACCAAAGCAAAAATCGTCGAAGGTCAGAACATCACCCAGGCTTACCAGTTCGTTTCCACCGGCAACGCCGAACTGGGCTTCGTTGCTCTTTCGCAAATCTACAAGGACGGCAAAGTCAGCAGCGGTTCGGCATGGATTGTCCCGGCCGCCCTGCATGATCCGATCAAACAGGACGCGGTGCTCTTGAACAAAGGCAAGGACAGCGCCGCTGCCAAGGCCCTGCTCGATTACCTCAAAGGCCCGAAAGCCGCTGCGGTGATCAAGTCCTTCGGGTACCAATTGTAAATGTCGCTGACCAATGCCGATTTCGCCGCGATCTGGCTGACCCTGAAACTGGCGTCACTGACCACAGTGATCCTGTTGGTGATCGGCACCCCGATCGCGTTATGGCTGTCGCGCACCTCGTCATGGTTGCGCGGCCCGATTGGCGCCATCGTTGCCCTGCCACTGGTGCTACCGCCAACAGTGATTGGTTTTTATCTCTTGCTGGCGCTGGGGCCGCACGGTTTTCTCGGTCAGTTCACTCAATGGCTGGGGCTGGGCACGTTGACGTTCAGTTTTACCGGGCTGGTCATCGGTTCGGTGATCTACTCCATGCCGTTCGTGGTGCAACCGCTGCAAAACGCTTTCTCGGCGATCGGCACCCGCCCGCTTGAAGTCGCCGCGACCTTGCGCGCCAATCCCTGGGACACGTTCTTCAGCGTGATCCTGCCGCTGGCGCGCCCCGGGTTCATCACCGCAGCGATTCTCGGCTTCGCCCACACCGTGGGTGAATTCGGCGTGGTGCTGATGATCGGCGGCAACATTCCCGACAAGACGCGCGTGGTCTCGGTGCAAATCTACGACCACGTCGAAGCACTGGAATATGCCCAGGCGCACTGGCTGTCCGCGGCGATGCTGGTGTTCTCGTTTCTGGTGTTGCTGGCGCTGTATTCCAGCCGCAAGACCCGCGCAGGCTGGAGCTGATCGATGATCGATGTACGTCTGAAACGCGCTTATCCGGGGTTCGAACTGGATGTCGATCTGCAAGTGCCGGGCCGCGGTGTCACTGCGCTGTTTGGCGATTCCGGCTCGGGCAAAACCACCTGCCTGCGCTGCATCGCCGGGCTGGAGCGCGCAGAGCATGGTTTTGTGCAGATCAACGACGACGTCTGGCAGGACAGCGCCAAGGGCATCTTCGTCCCGCCGCATAAACGTGCGCTTGGCTACGTGTTTCAGGAAGCCAGCCTGTTCCCGCATCTGTCGGTGCTGGCCAATCTGGAGTTTGGCCTCAAACGCATCGCCAGGTCGCAACGCCGGGTCGACATGAACCAGGCCACCGAATTGCTCGGCATCGGGCATCTGCTTGAGCGTTATCCGCAGCACCTGTCCGGTGGCGAGCGGCAGCGCGTCGGCATCGCCCGCGCCCTGCTGACCAGTCCGAAACTGTTGCTGATGGACGAACCACTGGCGGCGCTCGACAGCCGCCGCAAAAGCGAAATCCTCCCGTACCTGCAACGCCTGCACGACGAGCTGGATATTCCGCTGCTGTACGTCAGCCACGCCCAGGACGAAGTCGCGCGCCTGGCCGATCATCTGGTGTTGCTCAGCGAAGGCAAGGCGCTCGCCAGCGGCCCGATCGGCGAGACCCTCGCGCGTCTGGATCTGCCTTTGGCGCTGGGCGATGACGCCGGGGTGATCATCGAAGGCCAGGTCAGCGCCTACGACGCCACCTATCAATTGCTCAGCCTGCAATTGCCGGCCACTGAAATGAACATTCGCGTCACCCATGCGCCCATGGCCGTGGGTCAGGCCCTGCGCTGCAAGGTACACGCGCGAGACATCAGCCTGGCTCTGAACAACGATGCGGCCAGCAGTATCCTCAATCGACTGCCGGTGACGATCATCAGCGAACAGGCGGCTGACAACAGTGCGCACGTGCTGATCCGCCTGGACGCCGGTGGCACGCCGCTGTTGGCGCGGATCACGCGCTTTTCTCGCGATCAATTGGACGTGCATCCGGGCCAGCGGCTATGGGCGCAGATCAAGGCGGTAGCGGTGCTCGCGTAAATCATTCGGCACGACGGCCAGCGCCTGCGGTCAATGCAGTTACAGACTGCCGTATGACCGAAGGAAGCCGCCATGCCCGATACCGTGCTGACAGATGCTCTGCCCGCCGATCTGCATTACGTCGATGACACTCAGCCTGGTATCACCCGGAAAAAACTGCGCGGCAAGTTCGTCTATTTCGAACCGTCCGGGCAGCGCATTACCGACCCGGACGAAATCAAACGCATCAATGCTCTTGCGGTGCCGCCGGCGTATAGCGATGTGTGGATCTGCGCCGATCCCTGCGGACATCTGCAGGCCACAGGGCGCGATGCACGCGGGCGCAAGCAATATCGTTATCACGCACGCTGGCGCGAAGTGCGCGATGCCGACAAATATTCGCGCCTGCGCGAATTCGGCCTGGCCCTGCCTAAGCTGCGACGCCAGCTTGAGGCGCTGCTTGATGCGCCGGGTTTCAGCCGCGACAAGGTCATGGCTACGGTTATCACCTTGCTCGATGCCACCCTGATCCGCGTCGGCAATACCCAATACGCGCGGGACAATCGCTCCTATGGCCTGACGACGTTGCGCAGCCGTCACGTCGAGGTCAACGGCAGTGCGATCCTGTTCCAGTTCCGTGGCAAAAGTGGCATCGAGCACCAGATCACCGTCAAGGATCGACGCCTGGCGCGAATCATCAAGCGCTGTCTGGAAATCCCCGGGCAGAACCTGTTTCAGTATCTCGACGAAAACGGCGAACGGCATACCGTCACTTCTTCCGACGTCAACGCCTATCTGCAAAAACTCACGGGCGCGGCGTTCACCGCCAAGGATTACCGCACCTGGGCAGGCAGCGCCTTGGCACTGTCGGTGCTGCGCGAGTTGCAGCATGAGTCGGAAACCGAAGCCAAGCGCCACGTGGTCGAAGCCGTGAAGAACGTCGCCAAACAGTTGGGCAACACGCCGGCGGTGTGCCGCAAGTGCTACATCCACCCCGCCGTAGTTGAACATTTCATGCTCGGCGCCCTCGCCGAACTGCCCCGCCCGCGAGTGCGCAAGGGCCTGCGCGCCGAGGAAGTGGCACTGGCGATGTTTCTCGAGCGCATGTGCGAGGTGACTGAGGCTTCTTGATTGCCGATATCAGAGGCTCATCGTGCGTCAGGCAACTGATCTGAGCTTGCCCCGACGCCTTCGCAAGCTCGCTCCCACATGAGGTTTGCGGGGTGCCTAATTTGGGTTCCGCCGCGAAACCTGTGGGAGTGGGCTTGCTCACGAAAGCGTCGGGGCAGGCGAATCGTCTGTGTCTGACACACTGCCTTCGCGAGCAAGCCCGCTCCCACATGAGGTTTGCGGGGTGCCTTGAATTTGGAGTCCGCCGCGAAACCTGTGGGAGTGGGCTTGCTCACGAAAGCGTCGGGGCAGGCGAATCGTCTGTGTCTGACACACTGCCTTCGCGATCAAGTCAGCTCTCACATGTATTCCGCCGACGAGCTGAGCTGGGTATTTTTTGCACGATCGCGCAGGGCTTCTATAGTTGATCTGACACGAATCAACTGCGGTGGCGCCATGGAAGACATATTCGTCGTGAAACGCTGCAACAAAATCGTCATTCATGGGCGCCGCGCCGCAGACAGCCAGCAGGAACCCGCCGAAGCATCGGCGTGGTTTCGCATCTGCGACACACGCACTGGCGGCTTTTTTGGCGATGGCTTTGATGAGCAAGCGGATGCTCACCGCGAATGTCAGCGCCTCAACGCAGCCAGTTCTCAATTACCGGCCCGCCAGCACTCAGGCTGATGCCCGGCGGCAGCGGGTCTATACTGAAACCAGCTGATGGAGCAGCCCCCACCGGCAAAACGCTCGCGACAGGCGGGCTTTTTGTTGCAGTTCAGCGGTTTCATTGAACGGAGGTGTTCCATGTCCGAGAAAGAGTCCATCACTACCCTCCTCACCCTGCTCGACGCCCGCCAGGCGCGCCTTGCAGCCGCGTGCAAAGAGATCGCCGACTGGGTCGATCATCAGGGCGGACATCCGACGGCGCTACGCATTCGCGATCGGCTGCACGACATTGAAAAGGACGCGCCGCTGATTCGCGACACACTTTCAACGCTCAAGCCGCAGGATCGGCCACTGCCCCGCTTCAGATGAGCTCTGTGAAGGAGTCCTCTCTGCATCGGCGCAGAGAGGACCGCGATCATCGGCCTCAGTCCCCCTTGCCCGTGCGCGTACCGCCATGGCTGTGCTGCCCACCGACGCGCGCTTTCTCCGCCCGATCGACTTTCACATTGACTGAAGTTCCGCCCTTCTTGCCGGCTTCCTTGATTTTTTGCGGATCCTCAGCGAACGGTTGATCTTTGTGATGATTGGTCATGGTTCTGTCCTCGGCACAGTTGTAGAGATACTTCACAGACTCTAGACGAGCGAACTCCAGTTCAACTTCCCGCCGACAAATGGTTTATCAAACGCAGCGAAACGGTAACAAAAACCGACTCTTCCCTTGCCATACCCCACGCATAGAAAAGTTATACGAAGCGGCATGCAAAACTGCACTCTGTATAAGTTTCATCACGCACTTACCGTTCATCGGGCTAAACAAAAATTTTCAAAACATTTTTCGCCGGCTCGTAATCGGAGTAGATGTCCGGTGCAACAATGGACATAACTAGCGAAACGTTAATTGATATCGGAGAGCTATCATGACTACAGGAAATAAAAATCCAGGTAACTTCGCGAACGATCGTGAGAAGGCGTCTGAAGCTGGCAAAAAAGGCGGCCAGGCATCGGGCGGCAACTTCGCCAATGACCGTGAAAAAGCATCCGAGGCTGGTCGCAAAGGCGGTCAAAACAGCCACGGCGGTGGTCGCAAGTCCTGAGTGAGCGGCACAAGGGCAGCCCTGCTGCCCTTTGAAATCAGCTGATGGAGCGTAATCATGAAAACGGTAACGGCTTTTGCACGAGGCGAAGTGCAACGAAACAAGGGAGCGGAAGTGTATCCCGAAGCAGCGCGCAGTTCGCACGTGACAAGGTCGGACAGCCCGTCGGTGTCACCTTGTGTTGAAAGACAGCAAGTCAGCCCAAGACACAGAGAGAGCGTTCAGCAGGAATGCTATGAGCGCCGGGAACTGACAGTTAACTCTGAAAACTCCCGCACCCCGGATACAATGCCAATTTATGAGCGCTGTTCTTAGCAGACCGGTCAAACTTGTAGCTAAAAGACAAGCAAGACCAATAAAGCAAACCAATCAGCCAACTAGCGGGCACTTTGGGAATGACGACGGCACGTAGTTTGTGCATCTTTTATTCACAAGGCGCCATATAGAAAATTGAGGAAGTTTGAAATGACACAAGATAAACAAGGCGGCATGTCGGTAAACGAAGCGGGCAAAAAAGGTGGGGAAGCCACTTCAGCTTCGCACGACAAAGAGTTCTATCAGGAAATCGGTAGCAAGGGCGGCCAGAACAGCGGCGGTAACTTCAAAAACGATCCGGAACGCGCCGCTGAAGCCGGGAGCAAGGGCGGTCAGAACAGCGGAGGGAATTTCAAGAACGACCCTGAACGCGCAGCAGAAGCCGGAAGCAAAGGTGGCCAGAACAGCGGCGGCAACTTTGCCAATGATCGAGAAAAAGCCTCTGAAGCCGGACGCAAGGGTGGTCAAAACAGCCATGGTGGCGGGCGCAACAGTTGATGCGCCGGGTGCGGGGGAGCTTGTCTCCCCTGCCCACTTTCATTTCAGCAAGATCACAGCTATTGCTTAGGAGTCCTGACCAGCCGAGGGAATCGCCATGCCTGTTCATGTCATTAACTTCACCGGCCCGATCAATGCGTCGACCTGTGGTCAATTGATCGATAAAGCCTCGCTCGCCGTAAAGGAAGATGCGCCGCGACTCATCGTCAATATCGCCACGATGGGCGGTGAATGCAGTTACGGCTTCACGATGTACAACTTTCTCCTTGCCCTGCCAATTCCGGTGCATACCCATAATCTGGGCACCGTTGAATCAATGGGCAATATTGTCTTCCTCGCCGGCCAGCGCCGCACCGCCTGTACTCACAGCAAGTTTCTGTTTCACCCCTTCCATTGGCACCTGCAAGGTTCAGTTGATCACTCGCGGATGTCGGAGTACGCCATGAGCCTGGATTATGACTTGCACCTCTACGCGCAAATCGTCGCCGAGCGTACGAGTCAGGGTAAAAATGCGCTGGAAACAGAGAAATATCTCACAGCGGCCCCGCGCATCATCAATCCTGAAGAAGCGTTGCATTCAGGCCTGATCACGGCCGTGGAAAACACCGAGGTTCATGCCGACTTCGTCTGCTCGTGCATTTATTCCTGATGCTTCTACTCAATAACGCGTCGTTGCGGGCGCGTTTCAATCCTTTCAGATCGACACCCCAAGCCCCGGAACAGTACGGATATCCACCGCATTCGGGCTCAACTTGTGCACGTATCAACCGGCCGTACAACGCTATGTAAGCAGGGGCAGCCGGTCATCCCGGTCACAGCAAATTTCTCTGAATTATTCATTTCGCCAGATATCCCTCTTTATAAGCAGCCGGAGGAATTGTATGAGCGGAGCGGATTTGTACGTGATCGATTACCTGCTTCACGGAAAGGCCAGATCGTTCGTCATTCGCACAAAAAACATGAACAATGCCGAAGCCTGGCAATGGGCAAGTTGTGATGCGGGCATCACACCCATTCCCCGCCCCGGCCGGCCTCCGTTGAAACGCTTTTCAAAACCGATGGCGGAACGCTTTGGCGTGACCGAGGTGCAATGGCGAGAATCGGTGCCTCTGGTCTGGGAGGAGGATCACGCAAAATGACTGAGCGCACATTGAGATTTGGTTTCGGCCGATCGTGGGATGACGAGATGGCTGAAAATGCCGCCATGTTCCGCGAGGCGGATCTTCTGGAAGAGGCGGCTTATACAATCATTGAAGCCGAGACGGACAATCCTGAAGCCTGGGCTCGCTTTACCGAAGCCAAGGCTCTGGCCGACGCGAAACGAACGGCGGCCTTTCAGGACTGGATGCGCATCAAGCGTGCAATGAGCAAGCCGCGCTCGAAATAGCGGCCCGACGCATCACGGCTTGAGAATCAGCAGCGGCTCGCCCTTTAACACCACGTAAGTGGCAAGTTCCACGGCTTTCTCGTCGCCCACGTTTTTGGCCACATGCGCGACACCCGCCGGTATATACAACGAATCGCCGGCCTTGAGTGTTACCGGCGCTTGCCCTTCGAGCTGATACTCAAACGTGCCGCTGATCACATAGGCGACTTCAACGCCGGGGTGCGCATGTCGAGGCGCGCTGACGCCGGCGTCGAAGTCGATGCGCGCCTGAATCACTTCGCGATTGTCGGCGCCCAGATCCTGGCGAACCAGATCGGTACGGCTCAGACCTTTCTGCCAGCTCATGGCCGGCGCATCTTGCGCATGAGCGAAACCGGTCAGGGAAGCGAAGACAACGGCAGAAGCCAGAAACAGTGGACGGTACATGGTGATGCCCTCTTGAACGCAGTGTGGGTGTGAGAGCTACTTTGGTCTCGGCATGTAAGGCGGATGTGTCTCGAACGCCCGGTTTGGTGTTGTCATGTGTATCCGTTGAGGGTGGATACACGCTTATACAAACGTGCCTCTGGCAACCTTACGGGCCATGGCTGGAGGGAATCTGTAAACTGGCGCGATCATCATTCACTCCAACAAGAGATACCCATGGCCACCCAAGACATCACCTTCACGCCCGATCCGGACACCGACTCGATCTCTTCCGATGTCGCCACTTTCGGCGGGATCATGGTTTCTACCCAGATCCCGACCCGCGCCGATGGCAGCCTGGAACTTGGCGGCATCACCGAGCAAAGCGAATGTACATTGCAGGCGCTTAAAGTCGCACTGGAGCGTGCCGGCAGTTCGATGGATCGGGTTCTGCATCTGACTATCTACCTCACCGATATGGGTGATCGCGCAGCGTTCAACGAAGTCTATAAACGCTACTTCGCCAAGCCGTGGCCTGTGCGCGCAGCAGTGGGCGTTGCCTCACTGGCGGTTGAAGGAATGCGCGTGGAAGTGACCGCGATGGCGGCTAAGGGCTGACCAATATCGCGGGGGGTCTGCCGAGCACCCTTTGAATCAGACAAAGTCTTTGCGGGCAAACTCACTCTCACATGTATTTGGTTATGAGCAAACTCATGAGCACAGCGAAAACCCTGTGGGAGCGGGCTTGCCCGCGAAGGGGCCGGAACATTCGACACAACAGCCTGCCGAACGGACCCGATCGCCAACCACCATCGGGCAGCACACACGTGCCCGCCGCGCGTTTCACGGGTAGAATGCGCGCCTTGACCGTGACCGCCTGACTAAAAAAACTATGTCCTTGCCCAAGCATCACCTGGAATTGCTCAGCCCTGCCCGCGATGTCGCCATTGCCCGCGAGGCCATCCTGCATGGCGCTGACGCCGTGTATATCGGCGGCCCGAGCTTCGGCGCGCGCCACAACGCCTGCAACGAAGTCAGCGAAATCGCCGAACTGGTCGAATTCGCCCGCCGATACCACGCGCGCATCTTCACCACCATCAACACCATCCTGCACGACAACGAACTGGAGCCAGCGCGCAAGCTGATCCATCAGTTGTATGACGCCGGTGTCGATGCGTTGATCGTCCAGGATCTGGGCGTGATGGAACTGGACATCCCGCCGATCGAGCTGCACGCCTCGACCCAGACCGACATCCGCACACTTGAGCGGGCGAAGTTCCTTGATCAGGCCGGTTTCTCGCAGTTGGTGCTGGCCCGCGAGCTGAACCTGCAGGAAATCCGCGCTATCGCCGATGAAACCGATGCCGCCATCGAGTTCTTCATCCACGGCGCGCTGTGCGTGGCGTTCTCCGGCCAGTGCAACATCTCTCACGCGCAAACCGGCCGCAGCGCCAACCGTGGCGACTGCTCACAGGCGTGCCGCTTGCCGTATACCCTTAAAGATGAAAAGGGCGGCGTGATCGCCTACGAAAAACATCTGCTGTCGATGAAAGACAACAATCAGAGCGCCAACATTCGCGCGTTGGTCGAGGCCGGCGTGCGTTCGTTCAAGATCGAAGGTCGCTACAAGGACATGGGCTATGTGAAGAACATCACTGCCTATTACCGCCAGCGCCTCGACGACGTACTCGAAGATCGGCCGGACCTGGCCCGCGCCTCAAGCGGCCGCACCGTGCATTTCTTCCTGCCCGACCCGGAAAAAACCTTCCACCGTGGCAGCACCGACTATTTCGTCACTGATCGCAAGATCGACATCGGCGCCTTCGATTCGCCGACCTTCACCGGCCTGCCGGTCGGCACGGTGGAAAAAGTCGGCAAACGTGACATGCAAGTCATCACTCATGAGCCACTGTCCAATGGCGATGGCCTGAACGTGCTGGTCAAACGCGAAGTGGTCGGTTTCCGCGCCAACATCGCCGAGGCCAAAGGCGAGTTCGAGGAAGATGGCGAGAAGCGCTACCGCTATCGCGTCGAGCCGAACGAAATGCCCGAAGGCCTGTTCAAGCTGCGCCCGAACCACCCGCTGAACCGCAACCTCGACCACAACTGGCAACAGGCGTTGCAGAAAACGTCTTCGGAACGTCGCGTAGCCCTGAGCTGGTTCGCCCGTCTGCGCGAAGAGCAGCTGGAAGTGACCGCCACCAGCGAAGAAGGCATCAGCGCCAGCGTCACCCTGAACGGACCGTTCGGCGTTGCCAACAAGCCGGAACAGGCGCTGGAGCAACTGCGCGATCTGCTGGGTCAGCTCGGTACGACGCAGTACCACGCCACCGACGTCAAACTGGATGCGCCGCAAGCGTTCTTCATCCCGAACTCGCAGCTCAAATCCCTGCGTCGTGAAGTCATTGAAGCGCTGACGGCGGCGCGTGTCGCGGCGCATCCGCGCGGCAGCCGCAAGGCCGAAACCACACCGCCGCCGGTGTACCCGGATTCGCACCTGACCTTCCTCGCCAACGTCTATAACCAAAAGGCGCGCGACTTCTACCACCGTCACGGCGTCAAACTGATCGACGCGGCGTATGAAGCGCACGAGGAGCCGGGTGAAGTACCGGTGATGATCACCAAGCATTGCCTGCGCTTCTCCTTCAACCTGTGCCCGAAACAGGCCAAAGGCGTCACGGGCGTGCGCACCAAGGTCGCGCCGATGCAATTGATTCACGGCGATGAGGTGCTGACGCTGAAGTTCGATTGCAAGCCGTGCGAGATGCACATCATCGGCAAGATGAAAGGCCACATCCTCAACCTGCCGCAGCCGGGCAGCGTGGTCGGGCACATCAGTCCTGAAGACCTGATGAAAACCATCCCGCGCGCACCGCACTGACTGATTGATGTGCGCGGTGCTTCGGCGTCGCGCACATCGACTTCTCTATGCCAGACCAAACCGCAGGCATAAAAAAACGCCAACTTCTTGCGAAGTTGGCGTTTTTTTCGAAGATGGCAGGGGCGGCTGGATTCGAACCAACGCATGGCAGGATCAAAACCTGCTGCCTTACCGCTTGGCGACGCCCCTACTGCTCTTTCCAGCGGCCCGTTGGGTTCGCTGTGAGAACGGGGCGCAATTTATCAACATTCGTTTCGTTTGGGAAGCCCCAGATAAAATATTTTTTGTTTTAAAACAGCCACTTATTATTTTCGTGCGAAAACGTTGGGTCTGGCCTGCGTGTATCACACTGTGTACGCGCCCCGCTGCCATACACGCTTTTGCAAAAACACCCTCCGGCGACACGGAGCAGATACCTCGCCACGCTTCAATGCACCCAAGGTTACAAGGGTTCATCCAGCCCTTGGCCACAGGCTTGCAAAGGAGACGTCAGCATGAAACAGCTTCTGCACACTTCAAAAATCAGCCACGCGCTCGGCTTGTCGGTCCTGGCGCTGTCATTGCTCGGCGCAGTTGGCAGCGTTCAGGCGCAAACGACTGAGCCGACTGCCGCCAGCTATTCCGCGCCCTCCCCATTCGGCGCGCTGAAGCGCGTAAAGGCTGGCGTACTCGACGTGGCCTACGCCGAAACCGGCCCGGCTGATGGCCCGGTGGTGATCCTGCTGCATGGCTGGCCCTACGACATTCACAGCTATGACGAAGTCGCGCCATTGCTCGCGGCCAACGGCTATCGCGTGTTGATGCCGTATGCACGCGGTTATGGCGATACGCAGTTCCTCTTCAAAGACACCCTGCGCAACGGCCAGCCGGCGGCGCTGGCCAGCGACGTGATCGACTTCATGGACGCACTGAACATCAAACAAGCGGTGCTGGGCGGCTACGACTGGGGCGCGCGTTCGGCGGATATCGTCGCAGCGCTGTGGCCAGAGCGCGTCAAAGCGCTGGTGGCGGTCAGTGGCTATCTGATCGGCAATCAGGCCGCCGGGCAAAACCCGCTGCCGCCGAAAGCCGAATTGCAGTGGTGGTACCAGTTCTACTTCGCTACCGAGCGTGGTCGCGTCGGCTATGAGAAGAACACCCACGACTTCGCCAAATTGATCTGGCAACTCGCGTCGCCGCAGTGGAAGTTCGATGACGCCACTTTCGACCGTAGCGCCAAAGCGTTGCAGAACCCCGATCACGTCGAGATAACCGTGTTCAACTACCGCTGGCGTCTGGGCCTGGTGCAGGGCGAAGCGAAGTATGCCGCACTGGAAGAGAAGCTTGCGACTGCGCCGTCGATCAGCGTGCCGACGATTACGCTGGAAGGTGATGCCAATGGCGCGCCGCATCCGGCACCCGAAGACTACGCCAAGCGGTTTACCGGTAAGTATCAGTTCCGGCTGATTGAAGGTGGGATCGGACATAACTTGCCTCAAGAGGCTCCGAAAGCGTTCGCCCAGGCAGTAGTGGATGCCGACCACCTGTGAAGAACCCCCTCGAGGTCACTAAACGGCTGGTGCTATTTGACCAGCCGTTTTTCCTTCGAAGGCCGATAACCGAAGTAGGAGCTGTAGCATTTACTGAAATGGCTCGGTGAGACGAAACCACACGCCACCAGCACTTCCACCTGCGACAGCTCGGTGTGTTGCAGCAGGCGCCGCGCTTCGGTGATGCGCAGTTCGAGATAGTAGCGCTGTGGCGTGGTGCCCAGTTGTTCTTTGAACAAGCGCTCGAGCTGGCGCCGTGAGCGGCCGGCATAGGCCGCCAGTTGCTCAAGTTCCAGCGGCTCTTCGAGGTTGGCGTCCATCAGTTTGATCACTTCACGCAGCGGCGCGCTGACGCAGATGTTTTCATCCGGCTTGATCCGCCGATAACGCGACTCCTCGAAGGCGAGGATGTCTTCGATGCCCTCGACCAATGCCTTGCCGTGCAACCCCTTGATCCAGTCCAGCGCCATGTGGAATGCCCCGGACGGGCTGGATGCGGTTAGCCGGTCGCGATCGATCACATAAGGTTCGCTGCTGACATGGGTGCTCTTGGCGATTTCGGTCAGGGCCGGGCGATGTTCCGGGTGAATTGAACAGCGATAGCCATCGAGCAGCCCGGCGCGGCCAAGAAACCAAGAACCGTTCCATAATCCGGCCAGGCTCACGCCCCGCTCCGCCGCTGCCTTGAGCAGGCTGATGAACTCATCACTGGCGCGCAGCTCGGTGCGATAGCCGCCGCACACCACCAGCAAATCGAGATCGTGAAGCGCGGCAGAATCCAGACGCGTGTCGGGGCGGATGACAAGCCCGAGATCGCTGACCACCTCGCCATCACACAGGCCGAAAGTACGCGACGAGAATAGTCCCGGGCGCAACAGATTGGTGGTGACCACGGTGTCCAGCGCCTGGGTGAAGGCCGGAAGAGAAAAGTGTTCGAGCAACAGGAAACCGGTGCGGGTGACGCCGGTGTTATCGCAGTTTTGTTCATTCAGATAGCGAAGGTTCTTGCCCTTCATGCCACCGCTGAATTGACGTCGTTCAATCAAGGTCGGGTCCATCGGTCATTGTTATGCGGCGATAGTTGGCCGGTTCCACGCAAGAGTCAATCATGGCCGTTACCGACGCGTCACGATTGGCGCCGGCGCCGCCATCAACTCAACCATCCAGTCAATAAACACCCGCAGCTTGAGGCTGACATGTCGATTCGGTGGATAGGCCAGATAAAGCGGCATTGATTCAAGCTGCCAGTCACCGAACAGTGGCACTAACTCACCCTGCGCCACATGGGCATCAGACATATACGTTGGCAGCCACAGCACACCCATGCCGGCCAGCCCTGCCGCGAGATAGGCATTGCCGTCGTCGACCGCTAGCACGTGGCGACCCTTGATCTGCAGGCGCTCGCTGCCGTTGTGCACTGTGTACGGAAGAGGTTTGCCGGTGCGCGCCCAGAGGAAAGCGACGACGCGGTGATGGGAATCTTGCAGCTCCAGCGGGTGTACAGGCGTTCCTTCACGAGCCAGATAAGCCGGCGCGGCGAAAACACCCAATGGCAGGTCGGCAAGCTTGCGCGCCATCAGCGATTGATCGAGCAATTCGCCGCCGCGCACCACGCAATCGACGTTCTCATCGATGATGTCGACGATGCGATCGCTAACGCCCATGTCGATCTGGATGTCCGGGTAGCGCGCGTGAAACTCCGGCAGTGCCGGTACCAGAATGTGCCGCGCGAACGGGCTGGGTACGTCAATGCGCAAACGCCCGCGCGGCCGTGCGGCGGCACCCGGCAGGCTGGTTTCGGCGTCGTCCATGTCGGCCAACAGCTTGATCACCCGCTCGTAATACGCCGCGCCATCAGCGGTGACGTTGACCTTGCGTGTGGTGCGGTTGAGCAGCTTGACCCGCAGCCGCGCCTCCAGTTGCTGCACCCGTTGCGTCACCGTGGTCTTGCTCATGTGCAAGGTTTCGGCAGCCTTGGTGAAACTGCCCGCCTCGACCACCCGGACAAAAGCTTGCATCGCATCGAACCGGTCCATCCACACCCCTCGATTGTTTGAAATTCACAAACAGTGAACGCCTAGCTTGCGCGTTTATCCGCGCACTGCAAATACCTAAAGTCGTTCCCATCAACCCACTGATGGAGTCAGTCCCATGTCCAAGCGCGATGTTGTTTTTCCACCTGCCCGCCATGCCCTGTATGAGCGTCACCGTTATTCGCCGGCGATTCGCTCGAACGGTTTCCTGTTTGTCTCCGGACAAGTCGGCAGCCGTGAGGACGGTTCACCCGAAGCGGATTTGCGTGATCAGGTACGCACCGCCTTCAACAACCTCAACGCCATCCTCGCTGCGGCCGGTTGCAGCTTCGATGATGCGGTGGATGTCACCGTGTTCATGGTCGATCCGCACTCGACATTCGAAACGATCTGGACAGTCGTGCCGGAGTTCTGGGGTGAAGCGCCGTTTCCGACCGTCACCGCTGTCGGCGTGACCTGGCTGGCGGGTTTCGATTTCGAGATCAAGGTGATTGCGAAACTGCCCGAAGCCGCTTGACCGGTCCTGCACAAACTGACGCAACGCGCTGGCACGGAGGCTGGCCAATTCTCCCGCGAATGCGTATAACCTCGCCGTTTCGTCTACCCTGACGTGGCGCGCCGCTCTGTAGCGGCAGCCCTTCAAATGTTGACGCTTATGAAACGGAGAATTCTATGTTCAAGCGTACCCTCGCCCTCACCGCCGGCCTGGCCCTGTCCTTTTCTGCCCTGATGACGCAAGCCGCTGATGTCCTGCGCGTCAGCGCGATTCCCGACGAAGCCCCGACCGAGTTGCTGCGCAAGTTCGAACCGCTGGGTGCCTACCTTGAGCAGCAACTGGGCATGAAGGTGCAATTCGTTCCCGTCGCCGATTACCCCGCAGTGGTTGAAGCCCTTGCCACCGATCGCCTCGACATGGCCTGGCTCGGCGGTTTCACCTTTGTGCAGGCACGTTTGAAGACCGACGCCACCACCCCAGTGATCCCGCTGGTGCAGCGCGAGCAGGACGCGCAGTTCACCAGCAAATTCATCACCGCCGACCCGAACGTGAAAAGCCTCGCCGACCTCAAGGGCAAGACCTTCGCCTTTGGTTCGGTGTCGTCCACCTCGGGCAGCCTGATGCCGCGTTACTTCATGCTGAAGAACGACGGCATCAAGCCTGAGGGCTTCTTCAGCCGCGTCGCCTACTCCGGCGCGCATGACGCCACGGTCGCCTGGGTGCAGGCCGGCAAGGTCGATGCCGGTGTGTTGAACGCCAGCGTCTGGCAGAAACTGGTCGACGCCGGCAAGGTCGACACCACCAAGGTCAAGGTCTTCGCCACCACCCCGACCTACTTCGATTACAACTGGACCGTGCGCGGCACCCTTGATCCGAAGCTGGCGGCAAAAATCAAGAAAGCGTTCCTCGACCTCGACCCGGCCAATCCCGAGCAGAAGAAGATTCTTGATCTGCAGGCCGCCAGTCGTTTCATCGACACCAAGCCCGAAAACTACAAGGGCATCGAGGAAGCCGCCCGCGCCGCCGAACTGCTGAAATGACCCTACGCCTCACCCAGGGCAGCCTGCGCCATGCCAATGGCGTCGATGCCCTTCGCCATATCGACGTGCAGATTGCTGCCGGCGAACAAGTCGCGATCATCGGCCCGTCCGGCGCTGGCAAATCGAGCCTGCTCCATCTGCTCGCAACTGCGCTCAAGCCCAGCAGTGGCGACATCGAAGTGCTCGGCGAGCGCGCCTGGCACGTGTCGGCCCGTCAGCGCCAGCGCCTGCGCGCGCGCATCGGTCTGGTGCATCAGGCGCCACCCATCCCGCCGCGCCAGCGCGTCATCACCGCAGTGCTGGCCGGCAAGCTCGGCCAGTGGAGTCTGGGTAAAAGTCTGTTGAACCTGCTGCATCCGCTGGACGTGGCGGGGGCGCGCGCGGCGTTGGCGCGGCTGGATCTGGGCGACAAACTGTTCGCCCATTGCCAGCAATTGTCCGGCGGGCAACTGCAGCGCGTCGGCATTGCGCGAGTGCTGTATCAGGCGCCGGAAATATTGCTCGCCGACGAGCCGGTTTCAGCGATGGACCCGGTCCTCGCCGGCCACACGCTGGCGATCCTGTCGCGCCATGCTCGCGAACGCAACGTCACGCTGGTGGCGAGCCTGCATGCGGTGGATCTGGCGTTGGCGCACTTTCCACGGATCATCGGCTTGCGCGACGGACAGATTCTTTTCGACTGCCCTTCTGCTGAAGTCAGCCGCGACAAGCTCGATGCGCTGTACGCCAATGAACAACTGCAATCGCCAGCGCCAGCGGTGGCACCTTTGATCGTGCAGATTCCGCGATGCTGAAGGCCGATTCACGGGACCCTGCGGCGTGGCCGCGATTGTTGCTGACGCTGTTGGCGCTGGCCCTGTTGTGGCCGGGCATTGAGCTCAGCGAGCTGAACCTGGGCGTGTTGCTTCAGGCCGATAGCCAGAACGAAATGGGCCGTTTCGTTTCGGCATTCTGGCCACCGGCGCACGATCAAGCGTTTCTGCAATTACTGTTCAAAGCCACCCTGCAAACGTTGGCGATCGCCACGGCGGGCATGGCGCTGGCCCTGCTGCTGGCGGTGCCGGCGAGCCTGATCGCGAGCCGCGCACTGTCACTTTCTGCCGCTTCGCGCGGCGGCGTGCCGAGCTTGCCCGGGCGTTTGCTGCGCTGGCCGATACGCGGCTTGCTGATCTTTTTGCGCAGCGTGCCGGAGATCGTCTGGGCGCTGTTGTTTGTGCGTGCCGTTGGCCTCGGCCCGGCGGCGGGTGTGCTGGCCATCGCCATTACCTACAGCGGCATGCTCGGCAAGGTCTACGCGGAGATCTTCGAATCCACCGACCAGCGCCCGGCGCACGCGTTGTTGCAGGCCGGCAGCGGTCGGCTGGCGGCGTTTGCTTACGGCACGTTGCCAAATGTTGCCGCCGAATTGCTCTCCTACACGGTGTATCGCTGGGAGTGCGCGATCCGCGCGTCGGTGGTGATGGGTTTTGTCGGCGCCGGTGGCCTGGGGCAACAGATCGACCTGTCGATCCGCATGTTCGCCGGCGGTGAAGTCGCCAGCATGTTGCTGACGTTCCTGCTGCTGGTGCTGTGCGCCGACCAACTCAGCCGCCTGCTGCGCTGGAGGCTGACATGAGACGCCTGATCAATTTGCTGTTGACCGCCGCCATCGCGCTCTCGGTAGTCGCCTCCTTCGCTTATCTGGAACTGGATCTCGCCGAACTGGGCAGTGCCAACAGCCTCAAGCAGATGGGCAGTTACGTGCAGCGCTTTCTCAGCCCCGACTTAAGCGCCGGTTACCTGAAAGCCATCGTTCACGGCTCGCTGGAAACCCTGGCCATGTCGGCCCTGGGCACCCTGCTCGCGGCGCTGTTCGGCATCGTGCTGGCGCTGCCCGCCGCCGGGCGTTTCGGCTGGCCGCTGCAAAGTGCAGCGCGCCTGCTGCTCAATGGCTTGCGCGCGATTCCGGAGCTGGTCTGGGCGGCGCTCATGGTGCTTGCCGCCGGCCTCGGACCGAACGCAGGTACCCTCGCCCTCGCCCTGCACACCACTGGCGTGCTCGGTCGGTTGTTCGCCGAAGCGCTGGAAAACACGCCGCCACAACCGGCCGAGGCGATCCGCCTGCAGGGCGGCAATCCGATTGTCGCGTTCTGCTATGGCACCCTGCCGAACCTTGCGCCGCAATTGCTCGCCTACTGCCTGTATCGCTGGGAGAACAATATCCGCATGGCCAGCGTGCTGGGTTTTGTCGGCGCTGGCGGTCTGGGCCAGATGCTCTATGTCAGTTTGAGCCTGTTCCAGGAAGCGCAGGCCAGCACGGTGATTCTGGCGATGCTATTGCTGGTGTTTCTGGTCGATTGGTTGAGCGCCTGGAGCCGGCAGCGTTGGGTCAACGCGTAGGCCAAGTGGATATTCGCCAAAAGCTGATTATGCTTCAGGAAACCTTGCAGCCCTGCGAGGCGGTCAGACTGTGCAAGCTTCACGCTAGCGCAACGGCGGCAGATGCCAACGGGCCAGAGTGCGACAGGCAGTAACGGGGGACTCCGGCCTACAACAATAAGCACGACGGAGAACACCCATGGCCACAATCGACACAGCATCCACCGGCACACCGCCCCGCAGCGGCGGCATCACCAGGGAGGAGCGCAAGGTCATCTTCGCTTCTTCGCTGGGCACGGTTTTCGAGTGGTACGACTTTTACCTCTACGGCTCACTGGCGGCAATCATCGCCAAACACTTCTTCGCCGGCGTCAACGAAACCACCGCCTTCATCTTTGCCCTGCTGGCCTTCGCCGCCGGGTTTGCGGTGCGGCCGTTCGGCGCCATCGTCTTCGGACGCTTGGGTGACATGATCGGACGCAAACATACGTTTCTGATCACCATCGTGATCATGGGCGTGTCGACGGCGATCGTCGGTCTGCTGCCCGGCTACGCGACCATCGGTGTCGCCGCCCCGGTCATCCTGATTACCCTGCGTCTGCTGCAAGGCCTGGCGCTGGGCGGGGAATACGGCGGCGCGGCGACCTATGTTGCCGAACACGCACCGCGTAATCGGCGCGGTTTCTTCACTTCGTGGATTCAAACCACCGCCACCCTCGGCCTGTTCATGTCGTTGCTGGTGATTCTCGCCTGCCGCACGGCGCTGGGCACCGAAGCGTTCGAGGCGTGGGGCTGGCGGATTCCGTTTCTGCTGTCGATCATTCTGCTGGCCGTGTCGGTGTACATCCGCCTGCAACTGAGCGAGTCGCCGGTCTTTCAGAAAATGAAAGACGAAGGCAAGGCATCGAAAGCGCCGCTGACCGAATCCTTCGCGCGCTGGGACAACCTCAAAGTGGTAATCATGTCGCTGCTCGGCGGCACGGCCGGGCAAGCGGTGGTCTGGTACACCGGGCAGTTTTATGCGCTGTTTTTCTTGCTGCAAACCCTGAAAATCGACGCGCAGACCGCCAACCTGTTGATCGCCGGCTCGCTGCTGATCGGCACACCGTTCTTCGTGATTTTCGGCAGCCTGTCCGATCGCATCGGGCGCAAGCCGATCATCATGGCCGGGTGCGTTCTGGCTGCTTTGACCTACTTTCCAATCTTTACTGCGCTGACCCAGTACGGCAACCCGGACGTGTTCGTCGCTCAGGAAAAAAATCCGGTCAAAGTGATCGCCAATCCTGATCAGTGTTCATTCCAGTTCGATCCGGTGGGCAAGGCCAAATTCACCAGCTCCTGTGACTTGGCGAAAACCTTGCTGGCGAAACGCGCGATCCCTTACGAGAACGTTGCTGCCGAACCGAACACGGTCGCGCAGGTGCGCATCGGTGATCGCGTCGTCGAGAGTTTCGAAGGCAGCGCCCTCCCCGCCGCCGACTTCAAAGCCCGCAACGACGCCTTCACCGCCAACCTCGGCGCGGCGTTGAAGGACGCCGGTTACCCGGAAAAAGCCGATCCGGCGAAAATCAACTATCCGATGATGTTGCTTCTGCTGACCGTTCTGGTGATCTACGTGACCATGGTTTATGGCCCGATCGCCGCGTGGCTGGTCGAACTGTTCCCGACGCGCATCCGCTACACCTCGATGTCGTTGCCTTACCACATCGGCAACGGCTGGTTCGGCGGTTTTCTGCCGACCGTGGCCTTCGCCATGGTCGCCGCCACCGGTGACATCTACTACGGGCTCTGGTACCCGATCGTCATTGCAGTGGCGACGGCGATACTCGGCACGTTCTTCCTGCCGGAAACCAAGGATCGCGACATTCTCAAAGACTGAAATCGCCGCTGAGCCCTCTCCTGCGGGAGAGGGCCATGGCGCTTAAAAATTTCGAACGTCTGCCGCCGCGCTGTCTCCAATGTGTACATCAACAGGAGGCCAGCGCCATGAATCCCAACGACGACAAAACCCCCAACGCCCCGCCCACCGATGCCAGCGGCAAACCAGTGAACGTGGTCGAACGCGATCTGCAGGACCGCGATGGCAAGACCGAAGGCGTGGACAAAATCATCACGCCCTCTTCCACTCGGGTCAAAGAGCAGGAAGCTGAAGAGCTGCAGCGCAAAGTCGATGAGATCGAGCGCAAGGTGGCGGACGGCAATTGATTGCGGCGTGGCTGTGGCCGCTGCTTTGAGCGGCGGCTGCCAGCCCGATGACCAAAAGCTGATTTCCCACAGAATCGAACTACACAGCTGATCGACTTCACGCGCATCACAGGCGAAGCGTCTGACAGATCTGAATCGTCGGTTTGGGGATGATGTCTCCCTCGTCCCGCCAGTGACGACGACAAGCCACATCCCCCTTAGACTGCTTCACATTGATCTTGGAGGTCATGATGAGCGCTGAACTTTCACTTATCGTTTCAGACTTCGAAACCGAAGAAGGGGCTGCGGATTACGACCTTTGGTTTCGTGCGCAGGTCCAAGAAGCACTTGATGACCCGCACCCAGGCATTCCCCATGCCGAAGCAATGGTGTTGCTCGATCAGATGAGTGAAGAAAACCGCAGGAAGCGCCGCGCTGCGGGTTAAATGGAGCTACAAGGCTATTCATCAACTGGCTGACATCATTGATTACATCGATCAGCACAACTCCGTTGCTTCGGTTTCCTTTCAACGTAAAGCCGTTGCCGCAGCGCAGAAACTTTCTTCCATACCCCATGGCTACCGATCCGGTCGGGTGTCTGGCACTCGCGAAAGGGTGATTCATCCAAACTATCTGCTGGTTTATCGGGTGAATGGGGAGATCGACATACTCAGGGTGCTTCACGCTCGACAAAAATATCCCCTAACCCCTTCACTCTAAACAAAGGCGACCAACCGGCCGCCCAAACGTACTGCACGAGAGTCTTTTACAACGTCAGCTGCCCACGCTCCTCCTCGGTCAGCTGCTGTTTCGCCTGTTCATCCAATGCCCCGGCGCCGAGCACCTGCACCGGGCTGTCGGGTTTGTAGCCCGTCGCCGGTGCCCGGCTGGCACCATCGCGCGACGGCGCCAGTTGCTCGTTGCCGAAGCTCAATACCTGCACGGTAAACACCGAGGCCTGATTCTGCCGCGCCGCCGCCTGTTGCTGACGGGCGACGTCTTCCGCCGCTTGGGTCGCCGAGGATGCTGCCGAACTGGCCGAGGTGATTGCGCCGGTGTTGACCGCCGACACCACGGGCACGCCGGTCGCCTTGCCCTGCACCGAAATGTTCGCGGCGTTGACTACCGTCAGCGCAGCGATGTTGACGTTACCCGAGACGCGAATCCCCGCTTCGCCGGCATCGATGGTGCCCAGCGGCGCGATCAGGTCGATGTTGCCCGGCGCCACTTCGGCGATCGGGTTGAGCGTGGCGATACCGGCGCCGGTGCTCGGCACCGACGGCGACAGCGTGACGTTGCCCCAGGTGTCATAGACGCGTTTTGGCGGCGTGTAGACCACAGTGGTTTTCGAGCCACGACCGGCGTTGATGTCGCCCTCGGCGGACCAGCCGAGAATCGAGCCGCCGAACGTCGTCATGATCCTGCTCTGGCCGAGCAGAATGCTGCCTTGCGAGTACAGTTGAATATCGCCCGAGCCCTGAGTGATGATCCCCGCCGTCGACGGTGGCGCCGCGCCTTCGATGCCGAACACCTGACCACCGCCCGGCGTGAGCATCTGGATATCGCCGCCAAACAGCGTCTTGACCCCGGCGCCGCCGTACAGGTTGATATCGCCGTCGTAGCGAATCGGATTGCCCGCCACATCGGTGTTCGGGAACAACGCCGCAATGGCATTGCGACCGCGCAGGTAACTGCCGGTGCGCGGGCCATTGGCATCGGTATATTCCAGGCCGCCGGCGCGCAGTTCGGCGAAGTACACCTGGCGGGCGAAGATCGCCTGCTCGGTACTCGGCAGTGCGGCGAAGAAGGCTTGCGCCTGTTCATCGCTACCCTTGAAGCCATAACCGAGGCTCAGCCAACTCTGCAGTTCTTCGACATAGGTCTTGACCACTTTGCCCGGTTGCGCGCTCAGGGCCACAGCCGAATCCGCGACGTTTTGCGGGTTCAGATAACGCGCAACGAACCGCGAGTAATTCGGCCCCTGCGCGCCCGCGCCTGATTGCATCACGATAGTTGCACCGGAGCGATGATCACCCGCCGCGAGAGGGCCGAGGCTGGTGATGCTGGCGCGATCTTCCATCATGATATTGCGTCCTGCACTGACGTCCAGAACCCCTGGGCCGGCAATGTCGAAGCTGCTGTACAGAATGTCGCGCCCGGCCGAAACCCGCGAAATGTCGCGCGCATCGTTATGCACGAACAGATTGCCGGTCGATGCGACCTGTTCGTTATTGCGCCCCATGCCGCCGGTGGGCGCATTCGTGGGTTGGCCCAGGTTGGTACCGGACGCCACGATGTCGCGCCCTGCCACCATCCAGACCGGGCCTGCCGATTCGTACCAGGTGCGCTTTGTGGTCGCGAACGCCAGCGTTTCACCCGTGCGAATACCCACCAGGTCACCGGTCAGTGCATAGAAGCGCGCCGGCCCCTGAACCCTGCTCAACCCCGAATAGCTATCGGGACCAAAGGCAAACAGCGGATAGCGCGAATTGGTATCCGCCAATACGCCGTCGCTGCCGGCATTGGTCATGACAGGGCGACTGAACTGGTTGTTGGCGTAGCCATTGAACGCAGGTGTCAACGGCGTGGCGAGTGCCGCCGGGCTGGCCCCTGACTGATTGATCGCGTAGCCACCGGCATAGATCGAATCCCCTGCGATCAGTTCAAGTTGCCCCGCGCTGGAAGGTGCCAATAGCAACGAATAGCCCACGACCGGTGCCGGGTTGCCTACGCCGTAAGTGGCTGATGGTCCCGCGTAAATAGAGCCTTGGCCGGCCACCGCACGCAATATCGAAGGAATGACGAAGCGGTCATCCGTAGGTGACGTGTTAAGCCCGGCGACGGGGTCCTGCCCGGTGGTCTCCATCAATTGAGTGCTCGGTGTCAGGTTACCGCCCGCCGAGAATAAATCGATGGCGGTGTGATCGGTCCACAGCGAGAAACCACTCAAGCCGCCACCCGCATGGTAAACGCCATCGGCCGTGGTAAACGGTGTGGAGTTTTGTAACCGCACGCGACCCGGATCCGTGGCGCCACCCAGCACCAGATCACCCCGAGTGTTGAGGCGCATGCCGGAGTCGCCGGGAATCAGCACCAGCCCACCACTGGCATTGCTGGCCGTCGAGTTGAACGGATCGAAAGCGCGCGTTTCCCTTGGGTCATGAAACAGCGCAGAAGCGCCGTACTGCAGATTGATTCCGCCCAACGCTGCGCCCGTCAGTTGCGCCGCGCCGCGCAGGTTGATGAGCGCGCCCTGCAAATCGTGGGTCGGCGTGCCGGTACCTTGCAGGCCGGCACGTGCTTGCAGAGACGGATTGAGGACACCGCCCAGACGAATATCCAGATCTCCGCCACCGGTCAGTTGCAGGTTACCGTCGCTGCCCACGCGTCCCGTACTGCCGACTGCCACGATCAACCCCTGACTACGTGGATACGACGCATACTTGTCATCGCCCATGGGCTTTAGCATGCCGGCATCTGCGCCAGCGCTCAGACTGATGTTGCCGCCGCCCAGCGTACCGAACCCGGTAAAACCCACCAGATAAGGCTTGGTTTCCACGCCCTGTGCCGGCATTGGCTGCGCAGCGTAGCTGCCGAAGTTGATCCACCAGGCAGTCGGTACATCGTTGTTGCCGGTGCCCTGGCGCCACAGCCAATTGCCCACTGCCACACTCGGCACCTGCTCCCGCGTACCGTCGCCCGTGGCGACCGAGCGACGCCCGAGCACGTCGCCGGACACAGACCCGCCAGCATTGATCGTCAGGTTACCGCCCATCTGTGGATACCAGGCCTGATAAAGGCTGGCACTGCCGCCGTCGACCCATTTTTCGTAATCGCTGCCAGCGCTGCCCAACACCGATCCATCAGCCGACAGCCGGCCGCGCGCCTGGTTATAACGCGCATCGACGTCACCCGATTGGGTGCCGGCGGTGTACACACCGAAAGGTGAAGCCATGCTCAGATTACCGGCCGCCATCAAGTCCAGGTCACCGGTACCGGTACGCAAAATGCTGAACATCTGCGTGTGGGCCTGGGCGCTCTTGCTCGGATTGTTTTCAATGCACAGTGCCGGGTCGATGGAGCACCAGAACAATTCGTCATCGTTCATCGGTGTGTAATCCGGCATGCCCATCCAGTTGCCAGGGGCCCATACACTGCGCGCCATCGGGGCGCAGGCACCGGGAGCAATCTCACAGAGCACAAGATATTCCTCGGGAACCGGTTCGTACGGTGTAAAGCCATACTCGTTATCCACCGCCCAGACCAGTTTGCCAGCCACCTCAGTCATGCTCACACCATAGTGAGTGTCGGCCATCTGCAAGTTGCCGACGCTGGCCTGAGGTTTCACGCTACGGCTGTCGGCTGCGGCCAGATCGGCGCCTGCGACCATGCGCATCGACCACGACGCACTCCCCGCCGGCAGCATGCTGGCGATCGCCCAGTTACGCCCCTGTTGTTCGCCATTGGCGGGACGCAGGTCGAGGTAGACCGTGCCATCCACCAACTTCACGTTGGTCATGGATGGAATCAGCGAACCGCGCAGCAGCGCCAACGTACCGTTCAACCCAACACCCACCGTTCTATTGTCGGCATCAACCGCACCCGGCAGCGGCACGCCTTTGGGCCAAAGCAGGGTCTGCAGGGCGGTGGCGTCGTTCAAGCGGATGCCGGCGCCCAATCGGCTGCCTGCCGGGAGGGTCACGGCATTGTCGAGCAACGTACCGGCGGCATACATCAGGTTACCCGCCGCGTCATGCACATCGCCGGCCAGCACCGTTCCACCCTGTAGCGAGTAGGGCGCGGCCAGCGTGGCTTGTACCGGCAACACCGTGCCTGCGGCCAACGTGGCGGCTTGAATCGGCAGGTCGTAATTCAAGGTCGCACCGACCGGGAAGAGCGTCCCTTCGGCAAGGCTGACACCACTGCCCGGTACGATCAGGTCGCCGCCGAACGGCTGTATCCCCGGCAACAGTTTCCAGCCGGCGTCGTCCACGGTTTCCGGTGGGGGCGCAAAACCGTCGTTAATGCTGCCGTAGATATCAAGGTTGCCACCGGCACGGATCAACAGATTGCCCGCTTCCCCGCTGCCGTACACCGAGGTGAGCCGAGTGTGGGCGTTAAGGCTGGCGTAGCGGTAGCCGGACAGGTCGAGATCGCCCTGCACCACCAGATCGCCGTCGGCGGTTTTGCTGACGATTTCGACCCCCGGGCGCAGATGAAACGCATCGGCATAGGTGGCGTTGTTGAGGCCGGCCAGTTTGCGCTGCAGCAGTTCATTGTTACCCAGCGCCGCATCGATAAAGCCGCTGCTGTCTGAGTGAATGCGGTCCAGATAGGCTTGATCGATCACTTGATACGGGCGACCGCTGGCCGCCGGATCGGTGCCATCGGCGGCATCGCTGTAACGGCGAACGGCATTCAACCCGATGGAGCGGGCGCCTTGAACAGTCAACGTACCGCTGGCATCAACCGCAATATCACCGCCGCCCAGACGCGGTGCATTGAGTTCCAGCGTCCCGCGCAACAGGCCGTCGCGTTGTCCCGCCTGGTTACCCGTCAGTGCGTCGGTGCCGTGCCGCAAGTCAATCCGTGCACCAGCGGCCAGTGTCAGCACGCCGTCAGCCGAATTGAGTTCAACCATGGCGCGGTTCGGTGCGTCGATGATCTTGCCGTAGCTGTCGACGCGCAGTACGCGGCCATGGGCATCCAGCACCGCGTTGCCAGTCAGTGTCAACGCGTTCTTCGCGGCCAGCCGGATAGAGCCGACCCGTTCGCCGCTGGCATCGATCAACCCGTCCACGGTCAGGTTGCCGTTGTCCACCGAGACATTGACCTCGCCTGCTTTGAGTCCGTTACCGACAAGCAGATTGCCCTGCTTGAACTGGAAGCTGCGACTGCCCACCACCCCGCCCGCGTTCAAGCGCTGATTGAGACTGGCAAAGGCCTGGCTCAAATCACCTTCCAGGCGCTGGGCGCGAATGTCCACGCCACCGGCCTTGTACGGCACCCATGTGCCGCCCGCATCGTAATAGCCACTGCTGGTTCCGCTGATCTGTCCTTGCAGGTCAACCTGTCCGGCGTCAGTGCCCAGGGCCACGACGCTCAGTTGCCCGGCCTGATTGTTGACGGCCGACAGATCGATTCGCGAACCCGCCGACTGACGAATATTGCCGTTGTTGCTCTGCAACGACACATCGCCGCCCCAGCTGTATTTCTTCACGTCGTTGAACGGCAGAACCCGCCCCGCCATGTCCACCTGCGCGCCGCTGCCAAGGGTCAGATCATCCTCGGCATTGACCAGCAGTTTGCCGCTGGCCAGAACGATGCGGCTGTCGAGCACAACGTTGCGTGCCGTCAGGCTCAGTTGTGCGCCAAGCGCGTCCGCCACAGCCGTTGTGGCGGTGCCGCTGAGGGTCAGACGGTTGCCGGCCTTGAGATCACTGACCGAGGCGGCTTCGCCGGTCAGCAGTGGCGTGTGCAGATTGAGGTTACCGCCGCTGTAGCTGAACCCCTTGACCGCGTCATAAGCCCCTTGGGATTCGTACACCGCCAGACTGCCCTTGTGGTTGGCGGTGATGCGTTCGCTGGCGTTGAGGTTGACGTTGGCAAAACCCAGGGTGAGTCGGTTATTGCGATCCAGGCCATTGGGCTGCGGATTCGGGCCATAACCCAGTTCGATCCGCTGCGCCTGGATATCCAGCGTACCGTGGCCGGTGCCGGCACCATCCTTGACCACCGTACCCGGGGCCTGAGTGGCCCCGTTCCAGATCAGATTACGGGTGCGGATCGTCGCAACATCGGTGGCAGCGCCCGAGCCGTAGATGGCCGGGCTGCCCAGTACCAGATTCTGCAAGCGGCTCTGGCCGGTCTGTGGATCAAGGGTGTCGAGGGTAACGCTGCCGAAAAAGTTGAACGCATCGCGGGCCACCAGACTCAGGGTCTCCAGGGCGGGGGCGCCAAATTGCGTGTCGCCCTGCAACAGGCGATCCAGCACGCTCTGGTTAAGCGTCAGGCCCGCGGGTACACGGCCGCTGGCTGCGGCCAGTGCTTGCTGACTGCCGGCATTGACCACGCCGACCGAAAGCCCCAGTTGGCGAGTGCCAAAGCGCACGCTTTCGCCCAGTTCGAAGTCCTTGTCGGTGGCGGCGATGATGCTGCCGTTGGAGTACAGCAACGCCGCAGCGGTGCAATCGGCCGTCGGACAGTTGCCGATACGAATGCTCCCGCCCCCGCCCTCGGCAGGCGCAAGCACCGGTGTCCAGCCATTGGAGACCACCAGCAGACTAGACCGCTCAGGTGCGTAGACGAAACCGGCTGCGGCGTCGTACGGAACGGCGCCTCGTCCCAAGGTATTGATGCCTGCGCCCGCATCGATGGTGATGCCGCCACTGGCACTGTTGCTGCTCAGCACGACCTCTGGCGCGGAGAGAATCGCGCCCTCGCGCAGACGAATCGCCGCGATATTGCCGATCACCTTGATCGAGCCGCCCTCGGAGCCGTAATACACAGTCGGGGTGCCACCGATGGTCAAGCGTCCGGCATTCAGGCGGTTGAGGGTGTCGGCATACAGCGAAACACCGTCGAACCCGGGCGTACGCGTGTGCCCGGCACCGAGAATTTCAAAGTCACCGCCGGTATAACCGCCCTGAACCACCGCCGTACCAATAACCCCCCCTTCGGCAGGCTTGAACAGCACTTGCCCGTCGAAATCCAGGGCTGTGTCGTGCTCGCCGCCACTGACCATGCGCAGCTGCAGCGTGTTGCCGTCCAGCGGTGTGCGGGCGCGAGGCAGACCGCGGCGGGCAGCATCGTTGAGCACAAATTGGGTAAACCCGGTTTCGTTGTACTGCGAATAGCGCCGCAGCACGTCGGCAGACGTCACGATGACCTGGCTGGGCAGACTGTCGCGAATACCGGTATTGGCAATCGACAGCTGTCCGGCCGTGGTCCACGAGCCATTGCGCAACTTCAGCGCACCGTCCATGGAACCCGCCATCGCTTGACCATTGATTTCGACCCGGAAGGCGCCCGGCAACAAGGCAAAGGTCGATGGCAACAAAGTGTAGGTGCCGGGCGCCAGTCCGGTAACGCCGGCACCGAGGGTGATCTGCTGGCCGATGCGCGGATCGACTGCGCCAGCCTCGGCGAGCATCGGCGCATAGCGGCTCTGATCACCGGCAACGATTGCATACACGGGATTACTGGCCAGCCCGGGCAAACTGAAGGTGCCATCGGTGGCATTGCGTACCAGCGGATTGAAACGTGCATCGGTGGAACCGCCTCGTCCGGAGACAAAACCGGCCCCACGCAGATCGCCGCCGCCCGAAAGATCGATCACCGCCCCGGCCTGCACATCGGTGTATTGCGCATCGAGTATGACCCCGGATGCAGCACTGGCAATGCCATTCAAGAAAACCGACTTGTCGTTGTATCGATAGTCGATACCGTCGGTGGTGCCCCCATACGGCATGACCAGTCCGGCGGCGCTGACTGACGTCACACTACCCGGGAGAAGGTGAAGCTCACCGGTCTTGACGATGGAGTCATCACCCAGGGAAATCAGCCCCAAAGGCGCACGAATGACGCCCCCCTGTTCGATCTGTCCCGCGCTGAATGTCAGGCTGCCGAACACCGAGTAAGGCAATAAAGTCGGCGCCGGCCCGTAGCTGCCGATACGCAACGTATGCTCCGGCACCGATCCGGCCTGGGTCTGATAACCCACTCGCACATCAGCCGAGACACCGCTGGCCGGGTAGATCTGCGCAGCACGCAAGTGCATGTCACCCGGAGTCCACAGACGGCTGCGCTGCTGTTCATCGGTTGGCTCGAGGAAGCGCATGTCACCCTGGCTGTCGAGTGTGACCAGACCAAAGCCACGACGGCTGACTGCTAGCGCGGGTGCGGCCGTTTGCACGAGCGTCCCTTCGGTGCCGAATGAAAGCGAGTTGCCCAGATCCAGCAGGTTCGCGCTGGCGGTGAATTGCGCGCTGGACAACTGCGCTGTCGGATTGCTCATTACTCGCGGACGCACTTTGACATCCGAACTCAAGTAGGTGCCCGGCCCCGACAGGCGCAGGTAAGGTGCGCTGAGGTTGACCCGAGCGCTGTCTTGCGCGGAATCGGCCAATGAAAGGGAACCGGCGAACAGACTCAGGCTCTGCCCCATGTGCAAGTCAACATCGCCGTCGAACGTCATCAGACCGTTGCTCAGCAGACTCAGGCTGTCGAAGCCGCCGCTCATCAGCTGATCAGCACTCAGGCGCGTACGCCCGTAGCGTAAAAGTGACGAAGCTTCCCCTGCCTGCAGCGCCTGCGGCAGTGCCGATCCAGGCCCTTGGCCAATGATCAATTCCCGCGGCACCCGCACGGCGTTGGTCAATCCCCCGGCACCGTAGGCCGGCGTATCCAGAGCGATTTCCAGACGCCCGCCCGCCGCACCTGCACCACCGGCATTGGCCTGCAAGCTGCCCTCGATGAACAGACCATTGTAGGCACTCAAACTGATCCGACCGCCATCCGTGGCGACTCGAACGGGGCCTTGTTCACCGCTATCGAGCACGGCTTGCGCACCGGACGCTTCCAGGCGCGCCCCCTGACGAACGATGACGTAAGCATCGGCGGCGGTCGCGGTGACTTTCTTCGCATCAATTTCGCCGCCGACGATGATCGAGCCACCCTTGCCGACCTGGCCGTAGACGCGGCCCAGCGCATCGACGGCGGTCACTGCCCGACCGGCGACATCGATCGAGGCATGGTCACCGATCCAGATCGAACGGTTGTGCAGGGTCGGATCAGCCTCTTGCAAGGATGTCGCCACATCGATCGCGCCGAATTGTTGTTGACGGATATCGACAGTGCCGCCCCAGGCTTTGAGCTCACCGTCAACCGTGATCTGCCCTGCCCCGCGCAAACCGATGCGCTGGCCGGGATCGACACTGATCCGTGCGCCTTCGCCAAGCGACAACGGGCTGTTGGCAGGGTCAATCAAGCCAGCCAGCGTCGCACCGGCCTGCAATGCAACTGATGCACCGGCCCTTTGCGTCAATACACCCTTGAGCGGGTCTTCCTGGAACAACGTCGGCGTCCATAGCTCCAGCGCAGCGCGCGGCGACGTGCCGGACGCAATGGTCGAGGCGGATTCGCCGAATCGATAGACCGGCATCTGCACATCGATAATCGTTTCATCGGCTACTTCCATGCCCTTCAGACCGATGATGTTGTAGGCGCTGAACCCCGTCTGAAACAGTTCCGGCGTCAGCCGCAAGGACTGTTCTTCGGCGACGGCGCCAGCACCGCCGATCCGGACCTTGCTGGCCTGCACAGTGAGCGTCCCACCGCCGTTCACGCCATAACCCTGCACCTCGCCATCAAGCACCAGGCGTGACTGGCCCGGCGCGCTGTTGGCGCTGGACTCAAGGGTCACGTCGCCACCCTTGCCGCCACGCGTCTTGCCGTTGGCCAATATCGCGCCGCCCGACGTGACATCGACCAGACTGCCACTGGCCAGCACAATGTCGCCGCTGCTGCGGATCGACACCGTCCCGCCATTGAGGTACGCCAGGCCGTCCGCGTCGTCCGGGTTACTCGACAGGTTGCTCCACAGACCGCGCGCCTGCAGCTGCACGCCCTGCGCAACCGTCACGCGGGCCTGCTTGCCTGTTGGCACCTGAAGACTGGTGTCATCGCGCCGATCGGTGGCGAGCTGGTTCAAAACGTTGCCCAGCTGCAGGCTGCCCCCTTGCGCAATCAAATCGGCATTGACCTGCACATCTGGGCTGAACAGGGTGATGTTGCCCCCGTGATCCACGGTTACGCCTTCATCGACTTCAATCGTGTTTTTCGCCGAGATCTTCAGCGCGCCCAGCTGGAAACCATTGAGCAGCCCGGCGTCGAGAAACAGTTTGCCGGCGCGCTCAGCAGCGACCGCGTCGGTCAGCCCTGCGTTCGCTGCGCTGGCACGCGCGCTCCCCACTTGCACCTGATCGAGCAACGGGTCGAGTTGATAGAGCAGGCCCGCACTGGCGGCGACATAAGCCGCATCGTAATTGCCAACGACCAACTGCCCCCGCCGCGCCCGGGCGGTCTGAGGCTGGGCATAGCCGTCCAGGGCTGCTCGCGGCGCCTGGTTTTGTCGTTCGCCCTGAAACACCTCGCCCAACAGCTGGCCTTCCAGCACGGCGTTGCGCGTGGCGATCACCAGTTGCCCGGCATCCCGGCCAACGGTGTACCCCGTTTCCTGACGGCGCGTCGGTGCAATCAGTGGGCTATGGAAATAATCCGTCTGACCCCAGCGCTCGCTGTGACTTTCGTAACCTTTGTAAAGACCGCTGTAGAGAATATCGCCCGGCGCACGCGACACTTCGTATAACCGCCCGTCCGCACCGCGCAGCCAACTCTGGCGAATCTCGCCGCCCTGCACATCGAGCGTGCCGCCGGACACATTGATCAGCGAACCGTTTTCGCTGATCACGTCATTTCCGGAAAACCGCACCTCACCGCCCTGAGCCATCCATTCACCGACGCCATGGCCCTGAGTGCCGAGGTATCCGCCGACCTCCAACAACCCACCGGCGGTGTACCAGCGGTCGGTGGCGTAACCGTTGGTGCCCGCCGGCACGAATACCAGTTCGCGGACATCGACCCAGATATCGCTGCTGTTGAGCGCGCCGTTCTCGCGATTGAGCGGCGCATCCCGCTGCTCGTTGCCCTGCACGTTGATCTTGATGTTGTTGGCTTCCATGGCCACTTTCACGCCGAGGGCGCCGGACACGTCGACCACCGCCCCCTCGCGCAGCAGACTGCGTCGCCCGGCGGCAACCGCTACCTGCCCACCGGTCGCAAGGGTGATCGAACCACTTTTGAATTCAACGGTGCCACCGCTGGCGATGTCGATGCGGGACTGATCGCTGCGGATCCGGTTGTCGGCATTCACGCCGATCAACGCCGCCGCGCGCTGGCTGTCCAGGGCCGTGAGATCGCCGCTGTCGAGCAGAATCGCACTGACGCCGTTCTCGCCCAGGGTCACACGGCCCTGGGCATCGCTGGCCGGATTGAGCAAATGCACGGTGCCGCGCGTCGCCACCGAAGTGCTTGCCAGCAGCACGCCGTTCTGCAGAACGTCGCGGCCAGTCAGGGTGATGTCGCCGGTGGATGCCTGGATCAGACCGGTATTGCTGACCTTGCCCGAGCTGTCAGCCTTGAAACCGGGAATGACCTCGCTGCCGAAGGTAGTGGAATAAACATTGCCGTCGGTGCCTGAGCCCTTGCGAATGTAGAAACGGTCGCCCGCACCCATCACCGTCTGACCTTTGGCCGTGCTGATCGAGCCGTCGTTCTGCACGTCCTGGCCAAGCAACAAGGTATAGCCACCGGCATCGGTGGAGAGCGCAGGTTGATGCGTTTGTATGGCAGCGCCACGCTCCACCAGCACCTGGCCAGCAGCATCGGTAAAGGTTGGCTGACTGCCGGTGCTGTCGAAATACAGACCCCGATCACGAAATTGCGCATCGGTCATGTTCGCGGCTGCCGCCACCAGATTTCGCACATTGACCTGACTGCTACCGCTGAAGACGATGCCGTTGCGGTTGATCAGCATCACCGTGCCGTCCGCTTTGATCTGTCCCTGAATCTGGCTGGCCCGTGCGCTCGGATCATTGACGCGGTTGAGCACCGCCCAGTTAGCCTGCTGGGCGAATTCCACTGTGGTATTGCGGCCGACGTTGAACGTTTCCCAATTGAGAATCGCCTTGTCGGCGGTCTGCTCGATCTTCACCGTGGTCTTGCCGTCGGCCTGGGTTTGTTGCGGGCCTTTGGCGTTCAGCCAGCCCTGGGTCAGGCTGTTATCGATCTTCAGGCCGCCCTCGCCCAATCCATCCGGAACGACTTGCACGCTGCCCAATGCGGCGGCACGTCCAGCGGCTTGTGCGGCCTGCTGCGCGGCAATCGCTGCCACGGTGTTGTTAAGTGTCTGCAAAGAGCGCTGCAATTGCTGGCTGGCCCGTTGCTGCTGTGCCAGCGGTGGGGTCATCCCCGGCAGACCGCCCCCACCCGGACGCGACGCCGAAGCCTGCTGCGCCGCGCCCTTGGCGGCAAACCAGGTAGAACTGAATGCTGTCGCCGCCTCGGCACTGCCCGCCACCAGACACAAGGCAACGGCTTGCGCCAATGGCTTGAGCAGCCACTGTGCGGGATCGCCCGCGCCACGTTTGATCGGCTGAATACGGGTACTGCGACGGGAGGTGCGAGCAAGCATCACTACAGGTCCTTTTGGTGGCAGGTCGGGTCAGCCCTGCTGTTACGACATAGGCGGTTGACGCGCCTCACGACCGAACGGATGTCACACAAACTTCATGATCCAGGTGTACGTCGGCCAAAAAAAAGCAGCAGCCCGAAGGCCGCTGCCGTTTCATTGCGCTTGATGCAAGGCTTACAAAGGACGACCGATGCCGTTGCAGGCGTTGGCGTTGTTGATGTCCAGGTTGTTGCCCGAGCTGTTGGTGATGAAGTTGGCGGTCACAGCGGTTTTCCAGTTGTTGGGTACTGGCGTGAAGCTGTGGGCCACGGTGGCAACGTTGTTGCCTGGGTTGCTGTAGTGGGTGGTCAGGAAGTTGCGCACAGCGGTGGCTACGGCAGCATCCTTGTAGCACTGGCCGAAGATGAAGTTGGTGTAAGCCACAATCGGGTAACCGCTGGCCGGGTTAGGCACGACTGGCGCCCACTGAGCCGGGTTGGCCGGTGCGGTTGGCAGCGCTGCGGTGCTCAGTGCCAGCGTCACGTTAGCGTTGGTTGGCTGGACGCCATTGACGCGGGCAACCACGGCGTTGCTGGCGGCATTCACGCCGTCCGGCCCCACATAGCCGATCGAACCGTCCACGGCGTTCACCGCAGTTGCCACATCAGCCGTGTTGGCGACGCCAACCCAAGTCGATGGCAACGTCGAACCGGCTGGCAGACGCGCGTTGGTGAAGGTGGTGTTGACCGCGAATTTGGTCGGGCAGATCGCGTTCAAGTGACGGCTGAGGATTTCCGTGGTGCCGCTCGAAGTGCTGCGATAAACCACGCGGATGGCGGTGGTGTCGGCAGTACCCAACAGCGCGCCCCAGGTAGTCTTGGTGCCCGACAGCGCATCGCACAGTTGAGCGCTGGTCAGGTTAAGCGCGGTCTGGCCGGATTTTTTATAGGGAATGGCAACCGAAGTGGCCACCGATGGCAGCTGGATCAACGGGCCGTAAGAAGCACCGAAGTTGGTGGTGTAGGTGTTCAGTTCCGCAGCGCTGAGGATCGAGTCGCTCGCGGCGAAGTGCACAGTGCCGGTGGTGCTGAACTGGGCAGCGTTGTTGGTCAGGAAAGCGCTTTTGCCGACGCCGCTACCGGTCACGGCGTAGCTGAAGTTGGCAGGCAGGATGCTGTTGGCAGAACCTTTGTACAGCGCGGCAGGCAGCGAGGCGCCACCACCGGTTACGGCCATGGCCTGGGCGGAAGCCAGAGCGGCGACGGTCAGTGAGGCGGCGATCAGAGTGCGCTTGAACATGAAGAATCTCCTTTTCAACTTGGTTTGGAACACAGGTTTCGGAAGGCTTGCATGACACCGGGAGGGTCCACCGCAGTGGAGCCGCAGGGAGAAATTCGCAGCTTCCGGTGACAGATAAAGGAAAAAACCTCGGGAGCTGCGGGGGGATTTTTGTACGGATTTCTCGGGTGTTTGCAGGGTCTTGCGGGGCGTCTGGATCGCGGGTTTGACTGAATCGGGCTGGAGCCGTTGGCGCGTGGCTGCAGATGACAGAATGGAGAACCCGAGAATGGTGAAATCAAGGGTCGGGTGACGCCTGAGCCTTGGAAAAAAGACTGGATTATTTATCGTCCCTAGCGACCTCTTCGCGAGCAAGCCCGCTCCCACATTTGAAAATGCGTTCCCCTGTGGGAGCGGGCTTGCTCGCGAAGAGGCCCGCCCAGACACCATCAAATCACCCGGTACACCACTACTGCACCAACTGGTTGATCTCAATGATCGGCAACAACACCGCCATCACAATCACCAGCACCACCCCGCCCATCACCACGATCATCAGCGGCTCGAGCAACGCCGTCATGCCCATTGCCCGCCGTTCGATATCCCGCGAGAGCGTCTGCGCCGCGCGCTCGAGCATCGGCGGTAGCGAGCCGGTTTTCTCGCCGCTGGCGATCAGGTGAATCAGCACCGGCGGGAACACATTCTCCACCCGCAGCGCGGCGGCGAGATTGACGCCTTCGCGCACTTTCGCCGTGGCCTCGCTGACGCTGAGGCTCAAGCGGTCGTTGGACAGCGTCTGCCGCGCCGCTTCCAGTGCGCGCAACAGTGGCACGCCGGCCCCGCCGAGAATCGCCAGGGTCGAGGCGAATCGCGCAGTGTTCAAACCCAGGATAAAACGCCCAAAGAGCGGCAACTTCAGCACCCGGTGATGCCAACTCAACCGCGCCGCCGGATGACGCAAATACAAACGCCAACTCCAGAACGCCCCGGCCATGAGCGCCGCACACAACCAACCCCACGCCCGAATGAAATCACTGGCGGTGAGCATCGCCAGGGTCAACCCCGGCAAATCCTGCCGCGCCTGGGAAAACGCGCTGACCACCTGCGGGACCACGTAACTGAGCAGGAAAATCACAATGCCGATCGACACCAGCCCGACCACGCCCGGATAGATGAACGCGGTCAGAATCTTGCCGCGCAGGTTGTTGCGTTCCTCGATGTAATCCGCCAGCCGTTCCATCACTTGGGCGAGATCGCCGGACTCTTCGCCAGCGGCAATCAGCGCCCGGTAAATCTCGGGGAAATCCCTTGGCCGCGACGCCAGCGATTCCGCCAGACGCATGCCGCTGCGCACGTCGGCGCGCACGGCGCTGAGGGTTTGGGCGATGTGCTTTTTCTCGGCCTGCTCAACCGTCGCGCTCAGCGCTGCTTCCAGCGGCAGGCTGGCACCAAGCAGGCTCGCCAATTGGCGTGTGGCCCAGGCGAGGTCGTTGTCCGAGAGTCTGGCGCTGAACAAACCGCCGCCACCGTGTCGGGCAACATTGCTTTGCTCGTGCACCGACAGCGCTGTCAATCCGCGCCCGCGCAAGGCACTGAACGCCGCGCTCTGGCTGTCCGCCTCAAGGTGCCCGGACTCGATTTTCCCCGTGGCATCCGCCGCTTCAAAGCGATAGCGATTCATCAGGCGTCCCGTGTCACGCGAAGGATTTCTTCGGGAGCGGTGGCGCCGCTGCGAATCCAGCGCTCACCGTCCTCACGCAGGCTGAACATACCGGCTTTCGACGCCGCCGCGCGCAAGGCCTGCTCACCTGCCCCTTGGTGAATCAGCGTGCGGATGTCGTCGTCAATGCAGAACAATTCGTGGATGCCGGTGCGGCCGCTGTAACCGGTTAGGTTGCATGCCGGGCAACCGACCGGACGCCAGGTTCCGGGCGTGGCCGGATCTTCCTGTTTGCATTGATTGCACAGGCGCCGCACCAGGCGCTGCGCGAGGACGCCTAGCATCGATGAGGCGAGCAAAAACGGCTCAACACCCATGTCGATCAGGCGATTGACCGCCGACACGGCGTCGTTGGTGTGCAGCGTCGCCAGCACCAAGTGCCCGGTCAGCGAGGCCTGGACAGCGATTTGTGCGGTTTCCAGATCACGGATCTCGCCGATCATGATGATGTCCGGGTCCTGGCGCAAAATCGCCCGCAGCGCGAGAGCAAAGGTCATGTCGATCTTGGCGTTGACCTGAATCTGGCTGATCCCCGGCAAATCGTATTCCACCGGATCTTCCACGGTGAGAATGTTGCTGGTGCTCGCATCCAGCCGCGCCAGCGCCGCGTAAAGGCTGGTGGTTTTGCCGCTGCCGGTCGGCCCGGTGACCAGCACAATGCCGTGAGGCTGGCGGATCAGCTGATCGAGTCTGGCCAGCACCTGTGCATCCATGCCGAGGGTTTCCAGATGCAAGCGCCCGGCCTGTTTGTCGAGCAGGCGCATCACTACCCGTTCGCCATGGCCGGTCGGCACCGTCGACACGCGAATATCGATCGGCCGCCCCGCTACGCGCAACGCGATTCGACCATCCTGCGGCAGGCGTTTTTCGGCGATGTCGAGCTGGGCCATGATCTTGATCCGCGACACCAGCGCACCGTGCAACGCCTTGCGCGGCGAGACCACGTCACGCAGGGTGCCGTCGACGCGGTAGCGCACCACCGAATGGGTTTCGAACGGTTCGATGTGAATGTCGCTGGCCTCGTCGCGCGCCGCCTGAGTCAGCAAGGCATTGATCATGCGGATCACCGGCGCACCGTCCTGAGTGTCGAGCAGGTCGGTGATTTCCGGGATGTCCTGCATCAGCCGATCGAGATCGACCTCGTTCTCAGCGGCGCCAACCACCGCTGCCGCACTGCCGGTGTCGGCGTAAGCGCTGGCGAGCAAGCCGTCGAGTTCGTCATCGCGCACCCGCTCAACCTGCGTCGCGCCGAACTGCCGACGCACTTCGCTGATCGACCAGCCGGGCGTTGATGGGCACACGGTCAACACGCCATCGCGCAAAAGAATGCGCTGCGCCTTGGCCCAGGCATACGGCAACCGACTCAAGACAAACACCTCCCTGTAGGAGCTGCCGAAGGCTGCGATCTTTTGATCTCTGGCCGTTTGGGTCCGTCGAAGAGCAAGATCAAAAGATCGCAGCCTTCGGCAGCTCCTACAGGTCCGAATTTCAAATCAAGAGGCGATGTCAGCGTCATTGGATGGGCACCGCTTTGATCGTTGCGCGCGGGCCTGATGTGGGTAAAACCGCCGGCACGCCTTGCGCAGATGCCGGCAATTGCGGCGCCTGCATGTCCGGCATCGCCCAACTGCGTTCCGGTTGCAAGCCGCCCTGCGCGCGGCGCATGAAGTCGTAGCGGTTGAGGGTGATGCTGCGCCCCGCTTCGCTGTCGCGGATGATGTACGGGCGCAGGAACACCATCAGGTTGGTCTTGGTGATCGCCCGGCGTTCGTTGCGAAACAGCGCGCCGATGCCCGGCAGGCTGCCCAGCCACGGCACCGCATCATTGCTCTGGCTATAGCCGTCCTGAAGCAAACCACCGAGCACCATGATCTGCCCATCGTCGAGCAGAATGCTGGTGTCGATCGCGCGCTTGTTGGTGACGATGCCCGCCGAGGTCACGCTGTTGGACGCACGCTCATCGATGCTGCTGACTTCCTGGTAGATATCCAGCTTCACCGTGCCGCCCTCGGAAATCTGCGGACGTACGTTGAGCTTGAGGCCGACCTCTTCGCGGGTCACGGTCTGGAACGGGTTGTTGCTGGTGCCCCCGCCGCCGGTGACGTAGCTGCCGCTGACAAACGGGATGGTCTGGCCGACAAAAATGCTCGCCGCTTCGTTGTCCAGCGTCAGCAGATTCGGCGTCGACAGCACATTGGTGCCGCCCTTGCTCTTCAACGCCCGCGCCAACACCTTCAGGTCGAGAATCTTGCCGATGCCGGGGATGTCCACGGTGCCGTTGACGTAACCGAGGTTCAAACCCTGCGGCAGCACGTCGATGCTGTTCTTGGCACCCGTGTTGAGCCCCGCGCCCCCCAGATTGGCGCCACCGATCACGCCTTTGCCGCCCAGATCGCCGGTCTGCCATTGCACGCCGAATTCACTGGCGTCATCCTCGCCGACCTCGACGATCAGGCTCTCGATCACCACCTGCGCGCGACGCTGGTCAAGCAAATCGATGACTTCACGCAGGTTGCGATACAGCGGTTCCGGCGCGGAAATCAGCAGCGTGTTGGTGGTGGCATCGGCCTGAATCGTCACGCCGCCAGCGCTGAAAGCGACGTTCTGTTCGTTGCTCTGCGTACCGCCACTGCTGGCTCCGCCGCCACTGCCCTGCGCATAGCTGCCGCCGGTTGCGCCGGTGCCAGTCGTCGTTGAAGTGCCAGTGCTCGGTGTGCTGCTCTGGCCGTTCTGCCCGGCATTGCCGCCAGTGCTGCTGCCCATCGCGCTGAGCACCGAACGCGCCGCGTCGCTGCTGCCGCTGTCACTCTCACCGGTGAGCAAACCACGCAACGCCTGCGCAAGTTTCGCCGCCTGGGCGTTGCGCAGGTAAACCACATGCAGATTGCTTGGATTGCTCTGCGCGTTGTCGAGTTTGTAAATCAGGTTGCGCGCCAGCTCGGTACGCTCGGGGCTGCCGGCGCGGATGATGATGGTGTTCGAGCGCGGGTCGCCAATCACGGCGATTTTCTGCGTCGGATCATTGCCCGGCGCGTCGAGCAAGTCGGCCACCATCGGCGCGATGTCGGCAGCGATGCCGTTCTGGATCTGCACCACATCGGTGTCGATCGCGCTCGGTGTGTCGATGCTCTCGATCAGTTGCGCAACACGGGTGAGGTTCTCGGCGTAATCGGTGATGACCACGGTGTTATTGCCGGGGTAAGCATTGATCGGATTGTTCGGCGAGACGATCGGGCGCAGCACCGGGATCAGGTTCACCGCGTTCTCGTATTGCAGGCGAAACGTGCGCGTGAGCATGCCGTTGCCGGCCGGTTTGTCGGCGCTGTAGATCGGCCCGCCGAGCAGTTTTGCATCGGCCTCGGGAACCACCTGCGCCACGCCGCCGACATCAACCACGCTGAAACCTTGCATGCGCAACGCCGCGAGCAGCATGTCGTAGGCTTGGCGGGCCGGCACCTGGCCTTCCGAGACCAGGGTCAGATTGCCCTTGACCCGTGGATCGACGAGAAACTGCTGCCCGGTGGCCCGCGACAACGCCCGCACCACCGCTTGAATATCCGCCTCGACAAAATTCAGCGTCACCGGTTGCTCGCCCAACGGATTGCGCGGGGTCGCATTGCCCGGCGCAGCGCCAGCACTGCGACCGCGCTGACTGATGTTGTGCAACTGCTTCGGCACCGGTCGCGCCTGAGCCTGCGCCCGTTCGCGATCGGCCACCGCATCGCCACTGCGCTGGGTGTTAGCCAGCGGCCGGCCGAGTTCACTGTCGACCAACAGCGGCGGCTGGTTTTGCGGCGCCGTGGTGCTGTTGCACGCGCTCAATGCCATCAGCAACAACGGCAGCGCCAGACGTGCCGGTTTGCAGCGTGACTCCTTCATGAAGCTTCCTTAGCGCCCTGCGCCTGATCCATGCGAACAGTGCCTGACAAAGTGCCGGCGGTGACATCGGTCGAGGTTTCGTTTGCGCGCTGCAACTGCGCCTCGACCACCTGCAGAGAAAGTTGTGATGGCTGGCTGAGCAGCCAGTCGAGCAGCGCATCGGCCGGCGCGGTGTCGACATTCAGCTGCCACACGCCACCCTCCGCCGCTTGTAATTGGTAATGCCCGGCCAGCCCCGCCGCTTGCAAACTTTGCTCCAGCGACTGGCCAACGCTCTGCCCCTGCGGTCGCACGTTGACGCTACGCAACAGCACTTGCAGCGCCTCGGTTTGCGCGCGCAACTTGGGCGTTTCGCTCTGCCAAAAAGTGATCCTGGCCAACGGCGGCTTGACCAGCGTCAGCCAGATCAGCAGACCGACAAGCACCAGCGCCATGCCGGCGACCATGCGTTTTTCGCGCAGCGCCAACGGCTGCCACCGCGCCTGCAACTGGCTGCTGAAACGCTGCCAGCGCGCACGGTAAATCGCCAGCGTCGCCCTACTCATCGTCTGCTCCGCTGTAGTCGTCATCGTTAGTGTTGGCGGTGGTTTCATCGCTCGGGCGCAAGGTCCAGCCTGCGTCATCGGCAGTCACGCTGATGCCGGCCTGGGCCAATGTGCTTTGCCAATCCTTGTCGTTGCCGCCACGGTTTGCATCGCTCACCAGCGCCAGCTGCAAAGCGCCGTCGCGGTAACTCAGGCGCTCGACACTGCCGGCCATGAACGGCATGCCCGTGCCGGCCTGCAACACCAGCCGGTTGAAGTGCTGCGCCGGGTCATCGACCGCGCCTTTTTGCCGTTGCTCCAGCTGCTGACGCGCCTGTTGCAGCGGGTTGAGAATCACCGGCAATTCAGGAAACGCCTGTTTCACCCGCTGACTCATCTGCGCCTTGAGCTGCTGGCCCTGCCGCGCTTCGCGAGCGGCGTAGAGGTTCAGGCCGACCACCCAGACCGCCACCGCCAAAGCCACACACCCGACAGCACGACCCCAGCCATGTTGCTCGCCGCCGGCTTGCTGCAAACCGCCGTGCAAACCCCAACCGGGCAAGGGGCCGATCCAGCGTTGTGTCGCGTCAGCTGCGAACGATGCCTCATCAACTTCGTCACCGAGCACCGGCTCAACCTGCGCGCTGTTCAAACTCTCGCGCCGGAGCAAATGACCGTCCGCCACGCAAGCGACAACACCCGGCAGCACCGGCAGGCTATACGGCGCCGGATACAAACCGCGCAAACTCAAACCCGCCTGCTTGAGCACAGCGGCTAAGCGCTGCAAATGCTGCCGCGAAACCCAGGCAATCTGCACCTGCCCGCTCGCATCGCGAGAGCTATGGCCGATATGCATCTGGCTGCTGTCGCCGAGCATCAACGTCTGCGCCGCACACTGCACAGCGGCCGCCGTTTTGTTCGCGGGCAGCGGCGGCAGATCAATGCTGGCGAGCAGGCTGTCAGCCGGGTGCAGAAAGCACAGCAGCGGTGGTTGCTTCGGCCGTTGCCCCAACTGGACCAGCGTAAGCCGCTCCTCACGACTGACCTGGCCCTGACGATCCAGCCAGGCGCAGCTCACTTCGCTGTGCAACTCCAGCTCCGCCAGCGGCGGCAACGCGACGCGCAACTGGCTCATGCGCCCACCCGCGACCAGATCACCTGCGGCAGCCGATCCTCGCTGCGGTGCAGCAAAGCATCGAGGCTGACCCGCCGTTGATCACGCCGCGCCTCACCGCGCAAACGAAACCAGTCACTGGTGATGCCGACTTTGACGCTGCTCACTTCCAGCTGCGGCATGCGCAAGCGGTTCACAAAATCGCCGCGATTGATAAACCAGCGCCCGGCGTCACGCTCGGCAATCAACGCCGTCGCGCGCTCCAGCGAAAGCCCCGGCACGTACGCCGCCAGCACCTGCGCCGTGGCGGTGTTGCCGTTGATCCACGTCGTCGCCGGAATCACCGTCACGTACGGCGCCAGTTGGCCGATCAGCGCATCGGTCACGCCTTCGACGCTGCGCAAGTCATCGAGTGTGCGCAGCATCGGCATCTTCGGCGGTTGCGGTTTGTGATCCGCATCCGGCGACGTCGCGCGGCCGCTGTCGAAACCCGCTTTGCCCGTCGCACCAATCTGCGCATTGAGCAGATGCGGATAGCTCGCGATCACCCGCTGGCGAATGCGCTGGCCGACAACGGCGCTCACACCGATCAACTCGCACAACCGCTCGAATGCCTGCACCTGCGCCTCATCGATGCGCTCATTGGCGACCAGATTGCGCAGGTTGAACTTGCCCTGCTCGTCCTCCAGCCGCCCGGCAAAACCCGCCGCCAGCAACGGCTGCGCCCAAGGCTGATCGCGCCGGGTCAACGGATCACGCAGCCGCGCATCCCAGAGCAACTGCCGGCTGATCTCCAGACCACCCTGCGCGACCCAGCGCCCCTGCACCCGCTGCTGATCGGCCTCCAGCGCCCGGGTCGCCACGCTCTGACGCGTCAACATCCCCGCCGCAATCACCGCCACCACGGCGGCGATCAACAACGCGCTGATAATCGCCATTCCCCGCTGCTTCGCCCCGTTGAGCGACCCTGTCTTCACGGCCGGCCTTACAACTGCCAGGAACCGATATCGGCATTCACGCCATCGCCGTCCGGCTGGCCATCAGCGCCGAGGGAAAAAATATCAACCTCACCATTCGCGCCCGGGTTGAGGTACTGATAAGGCCGGCCCCACGGGTCATTCGGCAAACGCTCCAGATACGAACGCCAGTTGCTGTTCTTCGCATCCGCCGGCCGCTCGACCAACACCTTCAGCCCCTGATTCATGCTCGGATACGTGCCGTGATCAAGGCGATACAACTTCAACGCCTGCATCAACCCACCAATATCCTGCTTCGCCGCCGTCGCCCGCGCCTGATCCGGCCGGTCGAGCACCTTGGGCACCACCATCGCCGCCAGAATCCCCAGAATCACCACCACCACCATGATCTCGATCAAGGTAAAACCCTGCTGCCCACGCGGTGTGCGCGGCGACTGACTGAGCGTGTTCAAAGGTGCGATATCCATCTCGACATTCCCTGGCTTGACCTGATTTCGACGCGCAGTGTTGCAAGAAGATATGTCAGGGATGTTGAAAATCCTCGGGTGTTTCCGTCGTCAAGCCGTCAAGGACGCGGGTTAGCGTCGAGGGCTGGGTTTTGGTTTTGGGCCATGTATGCGCGCGCGAACGCGAGAGGAAGGATTCACCCTGATTGAAGTGCTGGTGGCACTGGCGATCATCGCCGTCGCCATGTCCGCCGCCGTGCGTGTGGCGGGGTTGATGACGCAGAGCAGTGGGGTTTTAAGGGATCGGTCGGTGGCGATGATTGCCGCGCAGAGCCGGATGGCTGAGCTACGGCTGGAAGGTCGATTGCCGAATGGGGTGAAGGCTGTTGAATGTGATCAAGGACGGCTTATGTTGCGCTGTGAACAGGTGATCGCCAGCGCAGAGAACGGACGGCTGCTCAAGGTTGGAATTCAAGTATTCGACCGCAACCAAGACGCCCCACCGTTGGCCAGGCTTGAGACGTTGCTAAGCCGCCCGGAAAACCAATCGCCCTGATTCTCCCGAAACGTCGAACCATCAAACTAACCTGATCCTACAAAAAACCTCTGTATTTCCCATACAGCCAAAGCAGTGACGTCCCGCCGCACACGAAATAGCCGACATGAAATGGACTCGTCGCCCAGAACCTGAGTCCTCTGGAAAGGCGTTGAACGGTTTCGATCAGCAAGGGTTCCTGCCGTTGGATACTCTTGGATGTAATCAACCGGCTGACAGCGGTCATCCGCTGAGTTCTCGAGTAAAAACTTCCCCCTGATGAACCACAGTCCATGGATAGGTACAGCCACTCAGCAAAGTGTTTTTCCAGAGCATCGAGTTTTGTATAAACGGCATAAAAAATCATTGCGCAGTTGATCACGCCCATCAAGATCTGCACCCCACATGCCCAGGCAAATACTGTGCTGGTGATTTCCATTACTCGGAATACTCATGAATTTCTTGTCCCACTAACTCTCCTAGCTCTGTCATCTTTGTTCCTGTCTCCACGGAACCTGCCGCACCGACCACAAGCACACACACAAGTTTTCCCATTCCTTTCAATTTCGCACATACCGCCAAACCTACTTTCCCCCCGATATATCCACCAGCAAGAGCTCCAGCGGTACCGCCGACCATTTTCCCTCCCTCGACAAACCTCACTTGCCTGCATTCCGCCTCGCGGTCGGACGCGCAGACCTCGTAGATTTTTGAGCTGGATGCGCCCAGTTGCAGACCTATGCCGAGATAACCACCTCCCTTCATGAACTTCGCTGCTCTGGCAACGCCCGCAATGTTGGTCGCATATCCGGGCAGTTGTGGCGGTGCACCTGCTTTACCCCACCGGTGAACAATTCGGCGGGTAGACAATCCCAGTGCACGTTTAAGTTTTGGATGATCTGGCAGACCGGAACCTTTGCGTACCAGCGGCCCAAGGCTGGCATCCAGTTTCACCATCAGGCGTTTGCGTTTGGCGAAGAACTCCGGCGAATGCAGATGGCGATGTTGGGTGTATTGCTGCTGATGCAGTTGCTCCAACGCTTTGAGGGTGTTTTTCAATCCTTCCAGATGCTGCCCGATCATGAATGACGCAACGCCCAATGTGCCTGCCGACACCTCCAGAAACGGCTCAATGACCTCATGATGCTCAACCATGAACGAAGCTTCTTCATCCGAAAGATCTTTCAACGCCTCGTTCACCTTCTCCGCAGCCGCCATCATTTGTGCTTCTTCGCGTCGGCACATGTAGTTACGTGAGTCGCTGAACAAGACCATTTGCCCAGGCTTGACCCGCTCACCGAGATGTCGATTGAGTGAACGGAATTCGCGACGCAGTGAGTCGCCGGGACTGATTTCGTACAACTCCCGTTCAAGCGCCGCTAGCGTCATGGGTTTCTGAACGATGTGAAAACCCGATTCAGCCGGTTGCGGCAAGGTGTAGGCGTGTTCCTCCACCAAGTGTTGTGCAGAAGGTGGCTCGGGTTTGGGGTTGAAGGCATTCCAGGAGGCGCCGCCGTTGTCTGTAGCCATGCGCGGCTTCACCAGTGCCCAATCACCGTTACGCACAGCATCGATGAGTTTTCGCTCATTTGCGCCTTGCATGTAGTTGTTACGGTGCAGGCCCATGGCGTTTAACAAGTCGTCGAATCCGGGCAAGTCGTCCGGACGATTCAATGCCTGTCGGAACTGCTCCATGGCTTCGTAGGCATCGAGGATCTGCTCTCGCTGCCCATGGAACTCGCTTAGCGGGATGAGTCTGGTCACATCCGTGTCCCGTTCTGAAAACGCAGGACTTTGGCGAACGGACTCAGGTTTGAATGCAGGACGGATCGGTGTTCGTTGTAGGGAAAATCCGGCTTTCTGACTTGCAGACGCCGCGCTCAAATCATCAATGTTTTATGGCGGTACTGGGTGGAGCAGAAAATAGATCCGTCGCCAATGTTTGCTCCCACAGGTGTCAGCGTCGTACACAATATCTGCAATCAGCATAAAACCCTGTGGGAGCGAACTTGCTCGCGAAAGCGCCAGCCCTGATAACAAATCATCTTTCTGGCGCCCACGGACATCTACCTCACCCCGCCACCTCCAAATTATCCATCACCCGATTCACCGCCAGCTCCCCCAACATGATCAGTTGAGCAACCCCCAACAACGCCCGCCGCTGCGGCGCCGGCAACAAACTGGAAATGTCCTGAGCAATCGTCTTCGCCGAAGCAAGCGTTTCACTCGCATCCGCCAGCAGTTCTTCATTCTTGGTATCCGCCGTCACCGCATACATTCCACGCGCCTTACGTGGCGGAGGCAGGAGATTGTTTGGAGCCAGGTAATGATCGAGCGCGCGGTCAGCGGCTTCGTGGAGTTTGTTGGAATCGAGGGATTCGTAGGGAGACGTCGGATCGGTTTCGGGCGGGTTGGGTGTTGGTTTGATCATGGTGAAGCTCCTTGATTATTGGAGCCGCCACGTTTCGCTGCGAAACGAAGAGAGGTGGCAGCTGTACGCAGGTTCGCAGACCGGGAATCAAGGAACCCGGCATA
>Ga0308159_1000832_pt1 | contig 55714 bp, 62 predicted proteins | sample PhyCR1_FD_201040 | JGI IMG/M metagenome (GOLD analysis project Ga0308159, IMG submission 201040) | Phyllosphere microbial communities from UC Gill Tract Community Farm, Albany, California, United States - DLSLC.R1 | ecosystem: Host-associated > Plants > Phyllosphere > Unclassified | place: USA...
GGCCACCAGCGCCGCCCCGCTCCCGCCATTCCGAAGGACTGACCCATGCCCAACACACTCCCCAAGGTCGAACTTAGCTGGCGTGATGAGAATTACGGTTCCGTCTGCGCCGTCGCCGCCTTTCGCAACTATGCTGGCAGCGTGGATTGGAGCGAGCGCACCCACCAGCGTTTTAGAGGATGCGTGAAGCGCGCCGGTTTCGAGTTTCACTATGGCCGATGCAGCTACATCGCCACTCGCGGCACCGGCGAGGAACGCCAACGGGCCATTTGCGAGGAACTGGACCGCGCCGGTTTTCAGATCGAGCGGGGCGACGTTCGCACGCCCGAGCCGCAGCCATGAGCGAAGCCTCGCCCGTGCAGAGCCTGGCCACCTTTGCGAAGGCGCGGGGCTTGGTGACGATGGCCGAGGCGCGCGGCCATATTCACGCGGGCTTGCGCTGCGCACCGCCTACCAAGAGATTCCGCCGATGGTACGAGGCCGAGACGCGCCGCTTACTGGCCGAGGCCCACCAGACCGCCCGCGCCTATGGCGCGGCAATTGAGGCGAGCAGCATCGCTCCACCGCCCCGCGCCACGCTAGAGCAGATCGCGGAGGGCCACCCCGATCTTGCATCAACCCACGCGGCCCGCCGCGTCATTGAAAAGCGGCGCGCGCGCCGCCATGCAGAAAGGATAGATCATGACGCCAATGCGCAATCTTGACCGAGACACCCGGCGCGCACGCCTGCTAGCGGCACGAACCCGCCCTGTGGGCGGGATCAATCGCAAAGGCATCCTGCGTGGCGATTGGGACGGCGGCAACGTCGTTCGTCAGTTCCGCGACGGGGCCGGCGAGGCGCGCGGCCTAGCCCCGTACTCGACGCCGCCAACGGCCGAGGACTGAGAAATCTCGGGGCGCGGTCCTGTCGGCCCGCGCCCCTTCAACCTTGCTAGAAAGACCCGACATGGCCGCTACCATTATCGCCGCAGGGCTTATGTTCGCCTGCACCCCGACCCTCGTTGCAGACGGGGACGGGCCGGTTTGGTGCGCCGAAGGCCCACGTATTCGCCTTTCAGGCATCGCCGCGCGCGAGCGCGACAATAGCTGTAGGACTGGGCACCCCTGCCCGAGAGCATCCGGACAAGCCGCCATGGACGCTCTTGTCGCCCTCTTAGGTGGATCGCGAGGGCGAACGCGCTTCCCCGGCGCGCGTTATGACCATGTTCGCGTCAGTGCGCCGACAATGCGTTGTCTCTCCGCTGGTAATGGAAAGGGGAATCGCACCGCCGCATTCTGCCAGATGGCGGACCGACGTATTCTCAATTGCGCGATGCTCGCCACCGGCACCGTGGCGCGTTGGGATCGCTACTGGCGCCGCGATATTGTCTGTCCTTCACGACAAAGGCGATGAACCGATGTTCCCATTTCGTTCCTTTGTGCGTTAGAAGGGGGCGAAAGGGAATCATCATGTTGCTGCCACCGATGCAGCCGGTCCCGCTCGCCGAGGTGCCAGAGGGGCTAATTCCCTTTATCATCGGAGCAGCAGGAGCCGGCTTTCCGTCCCCCAGCCAAGATTGGCAGGAGGACGCCATTTGCCTGATCGAGCTTCTGCGGCTCGACCGCGCGGCGAGCTTTGTTTTTCGCATCAGCGGCACCAGCATGATCGATGCCGGAATCTACGATGACGATGTTGTCGTAGTGGACCGCGATACGCGGGCCGTTGAGGGGCATATCGTCATTGCCGTCGTGGACGGTGGTTTTGTCTGCCGTCAGCTCGCGCGCCGCCAGGGCGGGACGTTTCTTGAGGCTCGCAACGCCCGCCAGCACTATGACCCTACTCCCGCCGAGGGCGTGGAAATATGGGGCGTTGTGCGAACGAGCGTCCGTGATTTTCGGCGCTAGGCTTCGCAGATGATGCACGGAATCGTCGATGTCGCTAACTTCTATGTCTCTGCCGAGAGGCTGTTTGACCCATCGTTGCGCGGCGTCCCCGTCATCGTCCTATCGAACAATGACGGTTGCGCGGTTGCGCGCAGCGAGGAAGCGAAGGCCCTGCATGTTCGCATGGGCGAGCCGGTTTTCAAAATCCGGGATCGGATCAAACGGCACGGCATCCAGCTCCGATCGAGCAATTACGAACTCTATGCCGACCTCAATCGGCGGTTCAACGCCGTCATTGCCGAGCATAGCGATACGGTGGAGATCTACTCGATAGACGAGAGTTTCTACCGCGCCCCCACCTTGCCCAACGGCCTTGGCGACGTGGACGCCGCGCACAGGTTGCGCGAGGATATATTGCGGCAAGTCGGCCTCCCGACCCGGATCGGCCTTGGCCCGACACGCACTCTATCGAAAGTCGCCAATGCGCTCGCCAAGGCCACCGAAAAGGTTTGGGGCGGCGTGGTGGATCTCCACGACACTGAGCTACGCCGGCGATTGTTCGAGCGATGGCCGATCGGAGAGGTGTGGGGAATAGGAAGCGCGCTTGAGGCGCGGCTTCGACCTCTTGGCATCCGAACAACCGCCGACCTGGCGGCGATGCCGCCCGCGGTCGCGCGCGATGTGGGAACGGTTGTGCTTGAGCGGCTTGTGCGCGAGCTGGGCGGCGTCGAATGCGCGGACTTCAAGGTTGAGCCCGACGCGCTGAAGGCAACCGCCGTTACTCGCCAATTCGGAGAGCCGGTCAAAACGCTGGACGAGCTGCGCGAGGCGATGGCGCGGCGCGCGGCGCGCGCCGCCGAGAAGATCCGCGCCCAAGGCCTCGTTGCGAGCCGACTGATCGCCTTCGCCCATGGCTCACGCTATCGGCCTAACCCCCCTTCAGCTTCGCGATCGGCGCGGTTGTCGCCGCCGACAAACGATCCGCGCGTAATCTTGCGGATCGTCGGCCAGATGACCGAGGCCATGTTTCAACCGGGAGGCGTCTATACGAAATGCGGCGTTCTGCTGGAGGATTTGACCCCAGCAGGAGCGGGCCAGGCCGACCTATTCGCTACGGTCGACCCTCGTGCCCCGGCACTGCTGGCCGCCATGGATGGCCTCAATAGTCGGTTCGGCCGCAACACCATCACGCTTGCGGTCCAAGGCCACGGCGCCAAGGCTTTCGACACTAAGCGCAGCCAGAAAAGTCCTGCTTGGACGACACGGATCAGCGAAATTCCAGTCGCGCGCTAGAACCAAAGCGCTGAAGAGTAGCGCCGTTAATTGCGATTGAGGCCCATTTGGCGACTTTGCAGCTTATCCTTCCAGCGGCATTCCAATTCGATCAGATCGGCCATAGTGGCGGAGGTGCCGACGGTCTCCAAGATCGAGACCTGATAATCGCTCGGATCGCGGCTTTTCAGCGCGACATTCCCTCCATGCCCCGATGCGAAATACTCGCGCCAGCGGCCAAGAAAGCCCTCTCCGCTGGACGCCATACCGACATACTGTTCCCGCGTTCGCGGGCACGTAAGGAGGTAAATTCCGCGCGTCGCGCGCAGAGCCTCCGCCCAATGGGCCGGCATTGTCTCAATATCAGAGAGGTTCAGGATCAATGCCGCGAAGCCGGGGAACGGATCTTCGCGAAAGGTCCGGCTAAGCTCGACAACCGGCTTTGGAACGCGATCGCCACGCTGAATCCACGCGCGATAGCCCTTGCCCCAATCGATCCAGAGGCGGCCCGCATATTCGGCCAGCCCGGGCAGCAGCGCTAGCCGATATTGGTTGCAGCTTCCTGCCGGTTCCACTCCTCCGGTGACGGGATGCGGCCGATCTTCGGCTAGCGGCCCGATCAGCTCTGCAGAGTACAGACCGACGAACAGGGTTTCCTTCCCAGGAACACCAACGAAGGATGCCCAATAGGGTGCGCGTAGGTCCGGGGCGTCGCCTACCCCTTGGGTTTCCTGATACGCCTCAAAGCGGCTCCTATGGTCTCGCCAGAGGGCATATGGCGTCGGGAACCCTGGATGCCTGTTATCTTGGTGTCGCAGCAGCCGAACCGAGCTTCGGCTGATACCCGCTAGGTCCAGAAGATTGCCAAATGTGAGCATCAGGCCTCAGCTCCCGCGTCGTCCGCGACAACCGGGGCAGCGTCATGTGGCAGCGGGCCGAATAGCGTTTCTAGCATAGCGTCCATCGTGTCGATCCGCCGAAAATGCTTGGCCGGCACCTTGCTGTGATTGACCCGAAGCGGCCGATCGCCGCCTTCACGGCGGCCGATACGCTTTGGACTCGCGAAGCCCGACAGGTCAGGAAGCGGTTCGCCGGGTGCCCCTCCGAACCACCAGAACGGCCCAAGATCTAGATCGAGCGTAACGCAAATCCAGATAACGCAGCCGCTGGGTTTGTCTGCGAGGGCTCGCCCCACTGAGACGGGCGCGGGCTTACTACGGATGCCAGTCTTGAACTGGATATGGCGAACGACAGGCCCTCGCCCCATGACCAGGTCGTAACCATGCGCGTCAAACTCGGACCGTAAAACTTCCACGTCGGTAATACCGCGCCGCCATAATGTGCGGAGCGCTTCACCAATGAAGATATGCTCAACAACGCGCTCACGCAGCGTTGAATGATGCGAGTGCATGTCGATGCTCGCCATTCTATTAATACTTCTCGTGGTTCATGAGGGAGCGTAAGTGGCGAGCCTCACTCGCGTAGCTCCTTGCTCGATTAATGTCGTCCTTCATAAGCTCGATGCTAGTTTGCTCATTGAAATCGGCAAAGACCTTCTCAACCTTGCTAACAAGGGCGAATAAATTCCAGGCTGCGATTAGCACAAGATCTTGAAACGGTTCGTCTATGAATGCGTCGCCCACGGGTTTCTTCCTCCCGGTCGCGCCGTGCCAGTGGGGGTTTTTCATAAAGCTGGGCACACTGTCGGCACCGAAGGATATTATATATCCGTGAACAAGGCTGTTCCGATATTCGTTCAAGTCTTTCGCAGCTTGCGCCGCAACCTGTAGAATCAGGTTACATTTCTCGCTCAGCTTCGGACTGCCGTGGCCCAACATATCAAACTGAGCTTCGGTGTTCATCGTCTCTGTAAAAGGGCGAACGCCTTCAACGCTCTTTTCGCTCAGCGCCCATAACGCGCGCTCTAGGGTAGTCTCGAAAAGTCCATATGCGGTGATGAATGCCCCCATCATCATCAAGTGATTGGGCTTAAGACCGAGCATCATCAGCCGCGCCTGAATCTCCGAGGATTTTGCTGGATAGTCATACGGCATTGCTTTTTGCTTCCCCCTCACCGGCCCCCGTGCCGAGTTCCAATAGCGGTTATGCCTCTCCACGTCAGCGGGTTGCCGATTAGCCTAGTCTGATGCGGCGCAGCCGCCATGTCCTTTGTAGTTTCGGGGCCTGTTCCGGCCCCCTGGCGCAAGGGCCTGGCCGTCTCCGCCGCTGCGCGGCTCCGCGTGGTGATCGCGGGGGTTTCCCCGCCCTTCCTCCGCTTCGCTCCGTGCAGGCCGGGTGATCCCCCTCCCCCGCGATCAGCCCATATTTGCGCCATTCCCCGGCCCAGTTCGCCACTTGGCAGAAGTCGATGGGGCCATCGCCTTCGGCTCCATTTTAAGAAGGGAAACAGCACAATGGCTAAGACTTCCAAGCCCACCATCCTGCATCTCACCGTCGATCAGCTTCACCGCAGCGAGCAGAATGTTCGCAAGAAGCCGTCCAGCGCCGCGAGCGATGCCGAAATATCCGCTTCGCTGCTATCCGTGGGGCTCATTCAGCCCATGGTCGTGATCCCGCGCGAGGCCGGGGGATATGAGGTAATTGCCGGGGATCGCCGCCGCCGCCTTCTCACGGCGTTGGCCGAGGCCGACCCGAGCCGGAAGGCAATGACGTTCCCGTGCATGAAGGTCGATGACTTGAGCAAGGTCACGGAAATCAGCATGGCCGAGAACCGCGCGCGCGAAGCGATGGCCCTGCCCGATGTGTATATGGGTTTTGCTGCCATTCGGGCCGAACGCCCCGAGGCGACCTTAGAAGAGTTGGGCGCGATGTTCGGCTACGATGTGGCCCGCACCGCGCGCATCATGCGGATTGCGAACCTTCATCCGGAGATCATGGACCTCTACAGCGTGGGCGAGATCGATGACGCCCAGGCACAGGCTTACGCGGCGACGGAGGATCGTTCGCTACAGATCGCGGTCTATCGCCAGTTGGAGAAGGAAGCGACCCGCCCGCACGAGAAGAATGCGAGCGCCATTCGCAAGGCGATGAACTCCGGCAATCACGAACTGACCAAGCTAATGTGCTATGTCGGCGTCGATGCCTACCGGGCTGCAGGCGGCGAGTTTGAGGCAGATTTGTTTGCGCAGGATGGCGCTGGCATCGTCCAGAATCCCGACGTACTATACCAGCTAGTCGAGCAGCGCATGGCCGAGGATAAGGATCGGTTCGAGCATAATATCTCGCGCAATGGCCGGATGCTTGGCGAGAAGTGGGGCCTTGCCGACCTCCAATTTTCGTGGACGGCGTCCCCTCCGCAGATCAAGCAGTACGGCTATCTTTCGACCGACCATGAGCTTCGCATTCGCAACCCGAAGCGGGGCGACCTCCCCAACGACCTCGCGAAAATTTATGCGTCGATGGAGACGCGCCTCGCTGCAATGATCGGAGAGGATGACGAACCGCTTCCCGATCAGGAAGAGGCTTACGAGAAGCTGGCGAGCGAGATCGCCGAGTTGGACGCGCAGCGCACTCTCATCCTGCCCAAGAAGGGCGCAGTCGTCGCCGTCGCATCGATCGAGAATGATGGCAGTTTTGACGTAGAGCTGTGGTTTGCAGATCGGGCGGCGAAGGGTGCGGAACTGCCCAAGGGGGCGACCGAGCAGCGCGGTCCCAAGCCAGCGCCGACACCGGCAGAGGCCGAGCGTGCGCGTTTCGGGCTGTCCAAAGACAACATGCAGGTAATGATGCTGATCCGGCGCGATATGATCCGGGCCGAGCTAATGCAGTCCGCTTCCGCCGGTTCGTCGCTCGCGCTCGACTTCATGCTGTTCACGCAGGCCCGCACGATCCTGACCCCGACCCATGGTTACGGAAACACCGTCTATTTCCATGGCGAGCATCAGGGCATCAACGACCTTCCGCACGACGAGGATGGCACCACCAAGATTCACGATCTTGTCGGAAGCCGCCCCGAGCGCGCCGGGTGGCTCACCACCAAGGAGGGCTTGGCGTCGGGCGAGTGGATGACGGCTCGCGATCCGATTGAGGGCTTCGCGCTGTTCCGCAATCTGCCCGCCACGGACAAGAACAAGGTTGCGGCGATGATCGCCGGTCACATGCTCATGGCGACTACTTCGGTCTATTCCGCCGGTCGCACCCCGCGCATGGTCCGCGAGCTTGCCAACTGCATCGAGGCCGAGCCCGGTTTCGGACGCTGGCGCGATACGGTCGAGCTGGACGAGGCGTTATTCAGCACCTTCTCCAACAAGGCCCGCCTTGGCCTTCTCGAAACGTGGGGTCTGGCAGATCGGGCCAAGGGCATGAAGGGCAACGAAACCGCCGCCTTCTGTGCCCGCATCGCGAATTGCGACGAAGAGGACGCCAAGTTGCTTGGCCTTCATCCTGACGATGTTGCCGAGGCGGTGAACTGGCTTCCCGACTTCATGGAGAGCGCAACCGTTGAACCCCTCCCCGCCAAGGAGGAACCGGAGGCAGATGAAGCCGACGAAGGCGACGAGCTGGGGGACGAGGATCAGGACGACGATCACGAACAGATCGACAAGGCCGCTTGATCCAGAGCGGGGGGCTTCGGTCCCCCGCCCATTCGTACGCAGAGAGAGGGACCATCATGGCCCGTCATTGCATCCGCGAACCTCGCTACATCCCGCCTGTCCACGTCATTGGCGAGCAGCCTGACTTGTTCGGAGGCCCTACGATCAGCCACGCGACCGAGCGGAAACCGGTAGGGGCGGAGGCGCTTCGCGCTTTCACGAAATGGGCCATCGCCCCTTGGCTTGGCGACGTGGACCGGGAAGCCGTTCTCGAGAAAGCATCGGCCCCCCTCCCCGTCTACCTCGTCGCTTGCGCTGCCGCGAAGCTGGATCACGCAGCGGAGGCGCGCGACCTTTATATCTCCCCGTGGTTTCGCAAGGCCCGCGCCTATGTCGAGCGCACCGGATCGCCCTGGCTGATCCTTTCGGCAAAGCATGGCCTGATTGCCCCCGGTGCGGTCATCGAACCCTATGATGCGACTCTTGGGAAGATGGGCGTTCCCGCTCGCCGCCTTTGGGGCGCTCGCGTGCTGGACGAACTGGCCCGGGTTGTGGACGTCGCCGCGCCACTGATCGTTCTCGCGGGCCGCAGCTATCGCGCGCCCCTCTGGCCGAGCATCGCGCCTCGCGCTGCCGCTCCCATGGAGGGCTTGGCTATTGGCGAGCAGTTGGCGTGGCTGTCACGACCAACCGCAGATATATGAGTTTCCGAGCAACCGAGGACGAAGGCGAAATCTCCAAGGTTGTTCGTCGTGCTGGCCGGTGGAGCATCCCGCTCCACCGGCCCCCTTCGCTGGATCGACGCCGTTCTTTATTCGTTCAAGACTTGATGATATAGGAAAGGCATGACGATGAGCGGCGATACTGGCCCCATGTGGACCCAAGATCAGGCGGTTGCCTATGAGGCAGCGCTAGAGGCCATCAATGATGTGATCGCTGGGTATAGCGAGCAGATCGCGCTTGAGCAGGAGCGGGCAGCTCCCAGCGCGGCGCGGATCGAATGGCTTGAAATGCGGACGGATCAGGCGACCGCAATCATGCACTCGCTCAACGTGACCGACACCGAGAATGTCCGGCAAGTGCTGTCCGAGTATAGCGCGATCGTTCGCGCGCGTGACGCCGCCGAGGCCGTCCCCATCGCTGCCTAAGAGGCAGCATGGACCGCGACTCCGAACGACATAGCCTGTCACCCGACGCCCTACAGAAAATCTATGAAACCCGCGTAGCTCCCCGCCTATTCAGGGGCGCGGAGAGCGTCGAGCAGCCGACCGCGATTGTTCTAGGGGGGCAACCCGGCTCCGGTAAAACCCCCATGCAAAACCATGCTACCCGCGAATTTGCGGGCAGCGGCGGAATGGTGAAGATCATCGGTGACGATCTTCGCGCCTATTTGCCTCACTATAAGAGCTTGCAGCGCGCCGACGACAAAACTGCGGCCTTCTATACCGACCGCGATTCCGGTCGATTGGTCGAGAAGGCCATTGCCGAGGCCGCGCAGCGGCGCGTCAATGTTCTGGTGGAAGGCACGATGCGCAACGCCGAGACGGTTGCGGCGACCTTGCAGCAATTCAGGAATGCCGGGTTCCGAACCGATGCGCGCGCCCTAGCCGTCAGTCCCGAAATGTCGAGCCTTGGAGTATTGCAGCGATATGCGGCGCAGAAGGAGAGCCGGGGGATCGGGCGGATGACCACGACCGAGGCGCACCAAAATGCCTTGCGCGGGATGCTCGATACCCTGGACCGGATTCAGGACGGGCGCCTTGCCGACAGGCTCACGATCTACCGGCGCGGCGGCGAGGTGATCCATAGCTTCGACCTTACCGATCCCGCGCGCGCGCGCGAGCCTCGCGCCCGCGAGCTGGTGGAGCGCGAGCGCAGTCGGCCCCTGTCGCCGCAGGAAGCCCAATATAAGCAGCGCGAGATTGAGAGGCTGACCCCGATCCTGCAAAAGCATGGCGTCATTCCCGCCCGAGATCCGCAGCGCAATGCCGACCTTGCGCAGAACAAGGACAGGTTCCCTTCCCCTCCCCACCGTGATGACGATCGCGAGCGATAGAGTTCGCGGCCGACTTTGGGCAGGTGTTAATTGTTGAGTTGGATCGGGGCGACAAGCGTGTCGGGTCGCGGGTCACCATCGTAAACCCAAATTCGACAAGGGGATAAAGTCTTCTTTTGTTCTTGAAATATGGGAATCATTGAGCCAATGTGACACAAATTGACCCAGAGGTAGCAGTGCAAGTAACCGTTTCGAACTTTTCGCGCCTACGAACTAGCGCCGGAATAAGCATCGATGATTTCGCTGCGACATCTGGGTTTTCTCGCAGCACGGTCTATCGTTGGGAACGAGGGGATACAGCTCCCCGCAAGGCCGCAGTCCATCAGCTGGAAAGTATCATCCGGGAGCACCGGCAGGCCGAGGCTGGATCAAAAAAATTCCGTTTCATTGACCTGTTTGCGGGCATCGGCGGACTACGTCGTGGGTTTGAAGAACACGGTGAATGTGTCTTCACGAGTGAATGGGACAAGTATTCCCAAAAAACATACCAAGCGAACTATGAGTGTGACAGCCATGAGGTCGTCGGCGACATAACCAAGGTAGCTCTAGCCGATATTCCCCCACATGACTTGTTGCTTGCTGGGTTCCCGTGCCAACCATTCTCTATCGCAGGCGTATCTAAGAAAAACTCTCTCAATCGGCCGCATGGCTTTTTGGATGAGACACAGGGTACCCTTTTCTTCAATGTCGCGAAGATCATCGAGCATCACCAGCCAAAGGCGTTCCTGCTGGAGAACGTCAAGAATCTGGTTAACCATGACAAAGGGCGCACTTTCGAGGTGATCCAACGCACATTGAAGGGACTGGGCTATCAGATCCACTGGAAGGTCATAAATTCCAAATCATTCGTGCCCCAGCAGCGCGAACGTATTTTCATTGTCGGTTTTCGCGAAGCGAACGATTTTACGTTTGCAGATCTCGACCTGCCGGCCCCCCTCAATGGGCCTAAGCTAGGCACAATCCTGCATCCTGAAGACGGCACCGAGGAGCTGGATGCCCCCTATACGCGGGGAAATATTGCATCGGTATCGGACAAATACACGCTCACGGATCACCTGTGGCGCTATCTGCAAGGATATGCGGAGAAGCACCGCGCGGCGGGTAATGGGTTCGGGTTCGGATTGGTTGGACCGGATGACGTGGCGCGCACCCTGTCAGCGCGATATTATAAGGATGGATCGGAGATCCTCGTAGAGCAGAAGGGCAAAAATCCGCGCAGGCTAACTCCCCGCGAATGCGCGCGATTGATGGGGTTCGATGAGCCGGGAGGCATGGATTTCATCATCCCTGTGTCGGACACGCAGGCCTATCGTCAGTTCGGAAATAGTGTGGTCGTCCCGGTGGTCAAAGCCGTGGCAGATCATATGTTGCCATGGCTGGTCGATCGCGCCGACATCGAGCCGGAGCGACTTCAACGGAAGCTTGTACTTGCCGGGTGATGTAGTCGATGCGGTGACGAGAAGCCGCATGATGGCTGGTATCAAAAGTAAGGATACCAAGCCTGAGCTGGTTGTGCGGCGTGGCCTCCATGCCTTGGGATTCCGGTACGTGCTTCATGACAGGCGTCTGCCGGGCAAGCCTGACATGGTGCTGCCACGCTGGCATGCCGCTGTTTTTGTCCATGGCTGCTTTTGGCATGGACATGACTGTCCCTTGTTTCGTTGGCCGGGCACTCGTCAGGATTTCTGGCGGCAGAAGATTGGTCGCAACCAAAAGCGCGATAGTGAGGTAGAGGCCGAGCTTGACCGTTCCGGATGGCGCATGCTCAAGATATGGGAATGCTCGATGAAGGGCGTTGGCCGTATCGGCGTTGAAGCAGTGCTGCCGCTTGCGGCAGAGTGGCTGCGTTCCGATGTCAGGACGGGAGAGATCAGGGGGACAGTGCGTGCCGGTGGGTGACATTACAGACTGGCTGGACGAATATAGCGGTCCCGAATTCGTCTGGTATGTAAAGCGGCTTTCGGCAAATGACACGCTCGCAAACAACACGCATCAGGCCGGACCCTATATCCCTCGTGAGTTCCTGTTCGGCGTCTTCCCGGAATTGAAGCGGCAGAAGGAGAAGAACCCCGATGTGTGGTTCGACCTTTACGTTGATTCCCATGCCGACCACCGGCAAGTCCGCGCTGTCTGGTACAACAACAAATTTCATGGAAACCCGACAGGGGGGCGCAACGAGACGCGCGTGACGGGTTTCGGAGGCGGCGCATCCGCGTTGCTGGACCCGGAAAGCACCGGTGCCCTGACGATCTTCGCCTTTCGGCCAGCGATCGCGCCTGCCGTACCGGATTGCCATGTGTGGGTTTGTCGCCACGAAACGGAAGAAGATTTCGTCGAGGATCGGGTTGGCCCGGTCGAACCAGGCAAATGGTTGATATGGCCACCCTCACAGGGCGTGTTCCCCTCACTTCTCGCGACGGCCCCATCCCCGCGAACAAGCTGTTGGCTGGACGATGCCGAGATACCGCCTGCTTGGCTGACCAAGTTTCCAAGCGGCGCGGATATTATACGCAAGGCCGTAGAACTGCGCTCCGACGCGAGCCTTGACCCCGATCGCCGCCTCCTGCGTCGGCGTGAGTGCGAGTTCGAAATCTTTCGCAGCGTCGAGCAGGCTGTTGAGCTACCAAACATCACTGCTGGCTTTACGACAGTAGACAGCTTCATTGCCCGCGCCCAGACCATCCTCCAGCGTCGCAAGGCCAGATCGGGTCGATCGCTTGAATTGCATACCCGAGAAATCTTCCTTGAAGAGCGTCTGGTTGAAGGCACTCAGTTCGTGCACCAACCAGTGTCCGAAGATGGAAAAACGCCCGACTTCCTGTTTCCGTCAATAGCGGCCTATCATGACCAATCATTCCCTCGCGACCAGCTCCGTATGCTTGCCGTCAAGACGACCTGCAAAGATCGGTGGCGGCAGATATTGAACGAAGCCAATCAGATACCTGCCAAGCACCTGCTCACATTGCAGGAAGGTGTATCGGAGACACAGTTTAGAGAAATGACCCAAGCCGGTGTGCAACTGGTGGTACCAATCGGCTTGACGGACAAATTTCCAAAGCCAGTGCAGCCCCACTTACAGTCGCTGGAAAGCTTCATCGGCGATATTCGACTGTTACAAGCGTCAGGATGATATCGCCCAGTGGGGAGATCCCCTTGCAGGAGGCCGCCCACCGGAAGATGATAGTGTCAGGTTTGAGGTTTGAAGCTGATGATTGCAGGGCGTGTTGCAGTCTGGGCCCCATGTGTTGCAATCTGCATAAGCAGCGGCTCACGCAGCCTGCAAAGCGGTTTCCATTCCTCAAAATCAGCTGGAACTAGAGTGATCTGAAAAAACGTGTTGAACACTATGACGATGGGTTTCTCAAAACCCTCCACAATCATAGGCGGAGTAACGATTTCTGCTTTTGGAAGGCCCTTTTCACGACGAGCCGCATCCGCAGGTACGATAGCGCCAAGTATAAAGGGGATCGGCCCTTTGCGACTTTGAGCATAGTCGCAGCTTGCGCCGACCCGTAACACGCAAAGCTTGCTCGCCTTGCGATCAACGCTTTCCGATATGCAGAAGGTGCCAGACAACAGCGGTTTAACTGGCACACCGAAGCGCCCCGAAATGAGTCCCTCCAAGCCTTCTTCAGGCAGCAGTGTCACAGCTCCCCAATTGCCTGCCTTCAACTCTTCACTGCCCGATGCGGCCAGATGGAGCATCGAATTAAGCTTCGCGGCCTCAGCAAGTGATGGCTGCGGGACACCCGCAATCTTGGTAACGGCAGCCTTCCAAATTGCGTTGCTGGTAGGGTGAATTCTCTGGTTGGCAATGCGATCTGATAAAATCGGCATGAGCGCAGCGTTGATGGCACTATACGGATCGGCTTCGGCATTCTCTTCGCCGACCGCTTCTGATGCGATCAGACTTAAGATTTCATCGAGCCTTTCCGAAAACCGCGTTGCAATTCTGTCATCCGCAGCGACCAAGGTTCCAATTTCAACCAAAGTCGCGCCAGCAGCACGTAAAACTTCGCGCTCCCAGTCCAATAAAGCCCTCAGTCGAGGGTCGGTCTCGATGATTCTGCTTACGTCTGCTGTCAGCTTACCGCCCGCATTTCCAGCTAGATATTCGTTTTTGTCTAGGCTGAGGATCGCGATAGGCCGCTTAGACGAATCTAAGTTCTTCATCACATAAGCTTCGAAAGCTTCTTTCTGCTCTTGATGCTTCGTCCATAGGATAATTACATAAGGCCCTGTAGCACTAGAGATGCCACGCTCTAGGAGATCGACAATTACACCAGAAGCATAGGCAGTATCACTGGATTGAGCACCAGTGGTAAGATGGAGATCCAGAAAAAGAAGACGTACACCTTGCAGGTGGTCGCAATTTATGCCCTCAACTTCATTATAATGCAGAGGAAGGCACGGCGCGCCTATTCCTTGCAGGCTGTCTGATAGCTGCTTTAGTTCTGCAGCATCATCATCGACAATAATATACCGCGCCAGCGTGAACACTAATCAATCCCCTTCTTGAAAGCTAACGCGATCACGGCACCATTGAAATCTTCTGGAATGTCAAAATCGTCGATTGATGGAAAAATTAATTCTCCATCATTTAAGTTCATCGCCATATTGGCGTAATAAAGGCCGAGACCCATTCCGTCAGGTCGGCGAGAGAAGAATGGTTCAACTACCTGCTCGGGCGGATCCCGAAATCCGGGCCCGTTATCTGCTATAACGACAACAGGTCGACCATCGTAGTCAGGCACCACGTCCATATAAATGCGGCGTGCTCCCGGAGTGATATCGGGTTTCGCTACCTTCAGCCAATGAATGGCGTTGTCGATAATGTTGGTTGCCGCACCGAGCGCCAATCCGAAGGCAAAGACGGAGCTGGCTTCGTCAGCGTCGTCCTCAAGCGCCGGGCAGACGAGTTGCACATGATGAACCCTGAAACGAACGGCGGTGAGATCCCGTGCTCTGCGCACAAGTTGCTTCAAAGAATATGATTTTTTGTCGCCTTTCCGGAGTAACTGGGTGGATGTTTCCAAAACTCCTTGAAGCTGTCCAACTTGGCGCTTCAATTCTCCCATGTCTGCATCACCTGCTATGGCCGTTGCCAGCGCTCCGATGCCTCGTTCCACCTCGTGAAACACGACAGCAAGGCCAACTTGCGAGATGCCTGCTCGTAGGAAGTCCTCCCTAAGCTGACGGAACTCTTGCTCGACGCGCCTTAGCGAAGGATCAATATCGTTCAAAAATCCCTTTGATCGGGCGACTCGACGGACATTGCCGATCGGTCCTGTCACCTCCCTATCGACGCTAGGCGCTTTGCCCGAGAGCTGGCGAATCCGTCGCTTATCAAGTCGGCGTTCAGTCTCGAAAACACTAATTGCGCCGAGGACGACTTGTCGAAGTCTGCGGTAAGGCCCGTTTTCGACAAAGCCCTCCCTGTTTGTTTTCTCGCGAAGGCCGTTGCTCTCATCCAGATTGAGATCAATGAGTCCAATGACGATATTGCGGCTCAAATTGCGTGAGGGGCTGTTCACCCGTCGAAGATCAAGCCCAAGCCAGTCATCGCCAGGCTCACCGTAATTATAGATGCGTATCTTGTCCCTATATACCCTTATGCCGCCATTCTGGTCGAGAAAACGGTCAACAAGACGTGACTGTGAGTAACGTGACATTATCTCCCTGTCGCGATCGTACACATACAAGGTGCCTTTAACGGTGCCAATGCCATGAATAGTTGACTCGTCTGCAACTAGGCCGGCGGATCGTCTTACTCTTGGGGCGGAGGCTGCATCAAGGTCATCTGATTCACGTTCCGCAACTATTTGAAGTTGTTCGGTGAGGGTAAATTTCCGAGTGTCGACTGGGATACCCGGAACACCGCGAAAATCGTATGTATATGTTAGATTTTCTCCGTCGAATTCGAAGTTAAAGCGCCATGGTGCTCTTTCCAAGAGATCAGAAGCGTCCGGAAGCTCTGAAATCCATGACTGAAAGCCAGGAACCTTGAACGCTATTTCGAAGTCATCTTCTCTAGTCGAGAATGGCGACGAAATTGATGTAACCTGTCTGTAGAGATCACGAACTTCAGCTCTAGTCCAATCTCGTTGGCTGAGATCATCTATGCGGATGCGCGTTCCAGTTTTATCGCCCGTAAAGACCTTGGCTTCTCGCTCAGTTACGGTAACGGGTGCATCTTCGAGAAATCTGTTAGACATCAACTCTGACCAGTCGATTGTCACATGGCACTCGCGGCATCCAGCGGCTCGTGTAGTCATACGAACACGACCGCCCAGCTTGTGTACGGCAAATCGCCCTACCCCTTTTTCGCCCAGCGGAAGTCGATGATATTTTGGCGATCTTCGGTCCTGGCTGCGGTCCTTCTCACGATGATCGTCGCCGGGAACTAACCAGACATCCCGGATTGTCTCTAAAGACATCCCTTGGCCATTGTCTTCAACCCTGATCCAAGGCGCTGCTGTGCCAAGGTCTCCGAGTGTTATGTCAACCTCGTCAGCGTCGGCGTCATAGGAGTTTTTAACAAGTTCAAAAACAGCTAGTTTTGAGGATCCAATGAGTTGATCGCCAAGAAGTTGAAGCAATCGAGCGCGAGGCTTGAAGGCCTGCTTCAGCTTACGGCCAGGAACCTCGATTTCGTCGGGAGACACTTTATTCGCTCTTACGACATAGACCTTTGGTCCAATGTTGCCGATCACAAGAGTGTCATTTTCCTTGGACCAGGAGACGATGCCCCTGCCCATGCGGATCTCAGGTTCGCGACCCGAGCCGACGCGCCGCGCGCCATAATATGATGTGGCAAGTGGCGGGTGCTTCTCGCCGAGAACCTCAATACTGATTAAATTCTCGTCCTCAGCGCGCCCTGGCTGATGGCCGGCGGCCGCGAGCGCAGCGCGCTGTTCTTCGTTTGGAAGGTAGGCGCTTTTCGCCCGATCCGTTCTCGAAACTCGTTTAAGCCCGTGATTATCAAAGATCGATGACCAGTCTTTTGCCATCAGAGGTCGCATTTCCTAGCTTCTAGCGTGACCTGCATTCAGGCGGGTGCATAGCCTAGCCGGATCTTTGTCACTTCCCAACAGCTATTGCTTGGGCGGCTTTTCTCATCGTCGGTCGGTGGATGCGCCCCCTTTTGCTGTAAACTAAACGGTGGTTTTGTTGTCAGACAACCGAGCGCCCTGCCCGGTGTCGGAGAGGCCCGGATTTCGGCGTTTGTGCAGTGCAGCATTAACTGCATTTTAATCGTGACAACCAATTGCAAATCGGCTTCGATTAAGTTGACAGATTATCCGCCAACTCTATTGTGTCATAGGTACAAATGGAGAACGGCGTATGAAGCTCGGATATGCCCGTGTCAGCACCGGCGAACAGAACCTAGCCCTACAGATCGATGCGCTTCGCGCCGCAGGGGCAGAGCGGATTTTCGAGGACAAGGGCGTAAGCGGTTCGACCGTGTTCAAGCCTGCTTACGGAGACATGCTCCGCCACGCCCGCGCTGGTGATGAAGTCATGGTTTGGCGTCTCGATCGCTTAGGCCGTTCGCTTCCATCTCTCATTATCGAGCTGGAAATGTTGGGGAGCCTTGGCGTCGGATTCCGCTCCCTCACAGAGCAGATCGAGACGGTGACGCCGGCAGGTCGGTTGTTCTTCCATATGGTCGGGGCATTTGCGCAGTTTGAGCGCGACGTGATCCGGGAGCGCACGAACGCCGGGATTCAATCGGCGCGCCGCGCAGGCAAAAAGCTGGGCCGCCCTGTCTCGATCACCGACGATCAATGGAAACAGGCCAAGTCGCTGCTGGCCAATCCTCACAAGATGAGCGTGGTGGCGGTTGCGGAGCTGCTGAACGTCACTCGCCAAGCCATCTATAAGCGGCTCAGCGCCGAGAAGGTGGCCGAACCCGTAGACGCTTGACGTTGCGCCCTCCCCTCCCCTGCCCTTGAGTTGCATCCTCCAACAGCGGCACCTTTTCGTTAGGTGCTAGCTTGGCCGATGATGATTGTGCGAGCGAGCATGTCCCTTCGTGCCCATCGGTGCTGATTAACGCACCTGGGCGGCTCCCCCTGCCTCATGCGGGTTCGGGCCTTCGCCCCCAAGCAGAAAACCGCCGCTGCGCGCCTACGGTTTCCGCAAGCGGATCCTCCGTTCTTCAGCTTGCCCGCGTCAGGGGGGCCGCCCCTCCAAAGTGCGTCAGCAACGACAGCACGAAGGAACGAACATGCAAAACATCGCTGAATTTCGCATCATCGGCCGCATCGGCAGCACGGAGATCAAAGAAAAGGTAGCAACGCTGGACGTTGCAGCAAACTACGGCCGCAAGGTCGGCAACGATTGGGAGGACGACACCCATTGGAACCGCGTCACCTGTTTCGGCAAGAATATCGAGCGCGCCGTCAAGATGGCTAAAGGCGACCTGGTGCACGTCGCTGGCCGCGTTCGCCAGTCCCGCTACGATCGCGACGGCCAAACGGTTTACAGCGTCGACCTGATTGTTGATCGCATGGCAGTGATCGCCAAGAATGGCCGCCCTGCTGATGACGATGGCGACGAGGATTGAAGACAAGTCGGACGGCGCCCTGCGCCGCCCTTCCCTTCCATGGGCAATTGGGGACCTAGGGGATATGCTTAGGCCGGACCATGAGAGGGGCGCTGGACGACTTGAACGGATCGAAGCCGCGACTGCCCTCGTCAATCGGGCGATTTGTCTGGTCGAAAGCGAGGGCAGTCTAGGTGCCGCCTTCGCCGACGACTTGGACAAAGCCGTTCGTTCAGCTCGCGCAGGAATGCAGGGGGAAAGGCCACGGCGACAGCCATCGACGCAACGAATGTACATGTAAATTAAATGCCTTGGAATTACATGTAATCACCTGCCATAGAAATTACAGGCCTGCAAAAGCCTGTACAGTCTATGAAAGGGCTTTGCATGGCTTTCCTTATCAAGTATGTCTCATCAATGCCTTTGCTGTCTAAAGCAGCTAAAAGGCTGTTGAGACATGCAAAGGAAAGCAAATGGCAGTCATCGCCCTAGCATCCCCGAAAGGAGGTTGCGGCAAGTCCACAACGGCGATCGCCCTGGCCGGAGCTTATGCCGAGCAGGGATATTCCGTCAGGATCATTGACGCCGACCCTCGTCAGCGCGTCATGCGATGGGGGGAGGCGGGGCAGACTGGCCCGCAGATCGCTGTCGTCAGCGCGAAGGCCGACACGATTGTTTCGACAATCCGCGCCGCCGAGAGCGAAGCGCAGATCGTCATAATTGATGTCGAGGGAAGCGCGAACATGGTTGTACCGCTCGCCATTGCCCACGCCAATTTTGTCATCATTCCGGCCAACCCATCGGCGGCAGACGTAGAGGACGCTATAGCGACCGTGCGCATCGTTCTGGACACACCCAGCAAGCACGGGCGCAGCGTCCCGCACGGGCTGCTATGGACTCGCGTTTCCACCGGGTTCCAGTCGCGCGAGTTTGCAGCTCTGGCGGGGCAACTGGCCGAGGCCGGGGTGCCGGTCATCGGCCAACTTGTCGAGCGCACCGCTTACAAGAGCCTGTTTTCCTATTGCACCACGCTTGACCAGCTTCCCCGTGATGAAGTGCCCGGAACCGACAAGGCGAGGGCAGAAGGAACGGCGCTGGCGAATGCGGTGGCCGAAGCGATCTTGGCCGATCAGGAGAAAGCCGCATGAGCGAGCCACAGAAGCCTCAGAGGCGTAATCTAAGCCTGCCCCTGGCATCGGTGCGCAGCGTCGCCCCGGATGCTCCCATAGGCGACGAGAGCGCTAAGGAGACGGCGCAGCGGCACGGGTTCGACAATATCCCGGTGCCGGCCAGCGAGGTCGACCGTCTAAGGGCGAACCAAACGAGCGAACCGCCGCGCCGCAAACGTGGGGCAGGGCGGTCCATGCCCTTCTCGGTGAAGCTCGCACCCGCCACGATGGAATATATCTACGAGGTAGCGAACTCGCGTGACATTCCCTTGGCTCAGGTGATCGAGGAACTTGTTGAGGCCCATCGGGCGGGCGCACGATGATGCAGAGGCCGATGACAATCAACGAGGACGGGGAGGGGGGAACCTAGCCCTGAATGGACGGGCGAGGCCGTTGGCTGGAACCAACGACCCCGCCCTAATCACAACCGCAAAATTGGAGCTTTGCGAATCATGACTGACGACACCCTATCGAATCCCGCTCCGGCGAGCGATGCAGCTTGGGCAAACGCGCTTGGTGATTATCGGGCCGCAACTTCCCTGTTTCATGCCGAGGTCGCGCGTGCCGCTGCGACCGGCGAAGACATTGACCAGGCCGCCGCCGATGCACACGCATTTGCCGCCGTCGCCCTCATCGGGATACCGGCAACCCGTGTCGTCCAGATCGGACAAAAGATAAGGGCGGCCGACAATCTGGTGAATCTCGGGCAGCTCTATCCGAACCTTGCCGAGATCCTTTTGAGCGACGTGCTTGGCTTGATCGGGATCGCGGACGGCGAGGAGAGGCTATTGCCACATCGGCTCCACTGAGGCGCAATGCGGCCAGTGCGATGCGCTGGCCGTGCTTTTCCGGTGGACCGACCCAGGGCGGTTACAGCGTAGAGCTGTTGCAGCTACTGGCCGAAAGGATCATGACCGTCAGGCCTGCCAGCGTCTGCCGGCTCGCTGATCCTTCCCGTCACCACGGCGCCCGTCTGTGGTGAGGGCGCTGGCTGACGGAGAAGATCATGACCGCATCGACCATCATTGCTGACATTCCTACGGGTTTCATCATCGTCGCCGGCATCGTCGTGCTAATCCTGGCCGTCCGCTTCCGTGGTCCCATGTCGATCGCGTTCGCGGGCTTGTGCTTTCTTGGAACCTGGAACGCGGGCGAAGCGCAGCCAGTCATTGCCGCTTTGATGGGTGTTGCCCTTTACGGTGTCCTGGCTCTGATCGCGAACGTGGTCGGAGGTCGCGGCGAGTTGGACAGCGAACCACCAGCGGGCGGTTACGATTATGCCGCAGAGCAGGCGCGCCTCGCCAGTGAGTACCATCGGCGCGACCGGGAAAGCCGCTTCTAGCCTTCGGACAAACCGCCGATCGCAGCAACCACTTTCGCCGCGCCATGCTTCGCAATGGCAGCGGCGATCGAGCGGGCTTCGGTGCGCTCCATGTCAGGTATCTTGACCCGCTCCAGTGCGGCCAGAAGCACGGGACGCCCTGCGTCGCGCAAGGCATCCTCAGCCTCTTTCTCACGCTGCAGGATTGCCGCAAGCGCGGCCTCAGCTTTGATACGCTCTTGCTTGATGGTTTCGAGGGCAGGGGACTTAGCCATGAGTTTCATTCCTTCGATGCGGTAATTGAAATCGATCGCCTTGGGGGTGAGCTGAGCGATGGATCGGCGGAACACTAACCGAGGATCAGCGACACCAACGCGAGAGCCAGGCCGAGCAATCAGAGGATCAAAGCTCCCTTATGCCAGCGGGTGATGTTCGAGAGCCGGGCATTGCTCGCCATGTCGGTGGAACCGCGGATCGATGCTCCGTCACGGTGGTTTAGCCATGCGCAGTAGATCGCCACGAGAGCGAAAACCGCAGCTAACATGTGCATCCCGTCCACCTTCCATATAAGACAAAGCCGGACTGTTTTATTCTGTCTGCATCGAATGTCCAGACTGCTTGAAATGTGCTGGAACGTGAAAAGCCTGAAACTAATAGCGCGCGGCGAAGCCGCTCACTTCGACCTAGTTGCGGACGGGCTAGAGCTATTTCCGAGCGAAGGCGAAAGGCGACCACGGGGCATTGCCTTCCCTCCCGTCCCCGTTTTCTGGTTTCGCTTGAGGTGATGAATGGCGAATGATAGGTAAGTACTAGAGATTGAAGTTGGCAGGATAGCCCTAACGATCGCGTTGTCTGACACAACGCCGTAATTTGGGCACCGCTGCACGGGGCTGGAATGTCGAGAATTACGCTGCGCCTTGATGACGACGTTATCGATCTAGTCGACGTGCTGGCGAAGGCAGGAGGCATGACGCGGAGCGCATGGGTCGCGCGGGCAATCAAGGACGCCCTTGGCCGCAGGCCCGATGAAGTCCGCGACATTCCAGCGAGTGGAGGGGCATCAAAGACGCTGGCCCTTCGGCTTCCCGCCGAGGAAATGGACGCGATTGATTTGGTCGCAGCCAGGGCGGGGATGACCCGCTCGCAATGGGTGAAACGGACGCTCCGTTGGCAACTATGGACCCGCGCCGGCGAGCTGCGCCTTGTGCCAAGCAGCTATCGTTCCATCATGAAGATCGTCGGCCAGGTGAGGGCTATCGGCTACTCGCTCAATCAGGCGGTGAAGGCGATGAACGCTGCCAACCGACCCGAGAGCCCGCTCTTGATCGAGCAGGTTGCGCCGCATGTGATCGCGATGGAGGGCCGCCTTTCCGAAACGATCAGAGAGGCTAACTCGACCCTGACCGCGATCGTATCGGGCGAGGTCGATTACTGGACCGGCAAGGATCGTGCAGCTCCTGTCGTCAGTAGGGTCGAGCCGTGAACGCGTTCGAGTTTTCAGATCAGACCCTTGAGGATCTGGAGCGCGTTCAAGGTGCGCGCGGGGCAGGGCGGGGTAAGGTCGACCATCGCGGCAACCGTGCCCTGGCTCGGGACCTTGGCACTATGGTGCAAGTGCCGCTTCGCCCCGGAACTGGTGCTGGCCGCTTCGGATTGCATTCGCGCGACGCGCGCAATGCGCGTGCGATCGACCAGCTCGGCCGCACAGCAAAGCGTGCGCCGCAAGTCGTCGTGAAGATCACAAGTCGCATTCATGGCGCGGCCAGCACCGTTGGCGCGTTCACCTACGCCGGTCGCATCGGCATGTCCGATCAGGAGCCTATTGGGATCGAGACGAGCGAGGGCAAGGAGCTCATGAGCGCGCACGATATGATGCTCCTGGCGCGCGAGTGGCAGCAGTGGGAAACGGCGGACGAGGCTCGTAGGAATGGTGCAACTGCTATCGCAATGGTGTTCTCCATGCCCCCCGGCACCGACCCGGAAAAGGTGCGCGAGGCCGTCCGCGACTTCGCTGAAATTGACCTGTCGAACCGTCGCTGGGTGATGGCGCTGCATACGGACGAAGCGCACCCGCATGCCCATCTTATCATTGCTGGCCGCGACAATGATGGACGCCGGTTCAACCCCAACCGCGAGTTTCTTCAGCAGTGCCGTGAACGCTTTGCCGAGAACCTTCGGAATCGAGGCGTAGAGGCAGACGCTACGATGCGGATCACGCGCGGCTACCCGCCCAAGCAAGACCCTACACCTGTTCTCAAAATGCGCGAGCGCGGAGCGGAGCCGGAGGCGGACAAGGGCCGCGTAGCTGTTATCGCCGGGCAGGCTCCGGACGGCGAGAAGCGGCTTGGCGAGCGCGAGCGGGAGCGTAGCAAGACGGTCACGAACCATGTTGCTGTGCGCGAGATTTATGCGCGGGCGGCTTCTGAATTGGAAGCACATGGCGGCGCGGCCGAGGCCGATGGGGCTAAGGCGCTTCGCTCATTTGTGGAAGCGATGCCGGCGCCTGCGAACGCGCGCGCGGAGATCATAGAACGCCTGAGAACGGGCAACGCGCTCCCCAAGGAATTTGCTCAGGACCGTGAGCTTGAGCGGTTGAAGGCTCGCGTCGAGCAGCGAGACACCGAGCAACGGGCGGCAGCGCTGGACAGGATCGAGCGCGCAACTGGAAAGATCAAATCTGTTTCGGCTGAGTTGAATGCCGGCGACAAGAAGGCCGGGGCAGGGGAGAGCGAACCGACCGTCTTTGGTCGCATTCGCACAAAGTCGGCCGAGCTGAAGGACAACAATGCGCCGCCCGATCTTGCGCCCGATCGCACGCTTGCCGGTGCCACCGAGCGGCTACAGGCCATGCAGCGGAAATTGGATCAGACCATCGAGGATCGCGCGCAGAATAAGGACCGGGATCGCACTCAGGATCGCAGCCGCGACCCCGACAGGGAAGGGCCGACGCGGTGAGCGACGAGGAACTATTGAGCGCGCTGCTCGACCAGATCGGGACGCTCGCGGAGGGTGTGCAGGCCGTGATGGAGAACCAGCAATCGCTTGCCGCGAAGCTGGACGCGCAGGCCGCCGAGCAGGCGGTCCAGGCAAAGAGCTTGGCGGCGATCGGCGTCGCCGTGGGCATGACCTATCTTGCTACAGGCACCGAAACACCTCTTCCCGTCGACGTGTTGGAGGATCGTGCCTTCGCCTCGTTTCTTGAGAACTACCCGCTGGATGGCCCCCCGATCACGGGCAAGGCAGCGATGGCGGACCACCTGGCCCAACTGGATCAGGTTGAGCCTGCAAGGCTCGCAGCGGGCTTCCGCGACCTTGAGCGGCAAACGCATCTGTCGATGATTGAGCGCGTCCGCAACCGGCAGATCGAGCGCATCGCCCGCGATAAGTACGGCGATCTTGATGCCATAGAAAAAGGGCGCTCCGTTGCCGGGGTGCCCTTTCCCTTTCGTGAGACAGACCGCTAATTTTAAACGGTCGTGATCGACCAATTCACGCCATTCACCAGCGCGATGTCGAACGGCAGCTTGTTTCGGAACCTGCCACTCTCAAGCCGCTGACCGGTCCAACAACTTCGCGCACCCAACTCGGTCCTTTTAAGCAAGTCAGGGCGCTTCCTGAAAGCGGACCAGCTGAGGCCACGCCCCTCCAAGCTCAAGATATGGTTGGGATCTTTCCCGGCCCGCCACCAGCCGCAGTTTGCCGCCGTCTCCTACTTTCAATCCGAAGCTGCTACGCCGCCGAAGCCCCCCACAGGTTTGGCGACTGACCCTTGGAGGACATTCCGATCGGTTCGACTCCTGGCCGACTGCGCCGGCAGACCCCCGGGCCATGCAGGACCGCCATCATCACAGCATCGGCCTGCCGCAGCAAAGCGCTACATCGAAGAGGGTGTCTTCTTGAACGAGCTACGCGGAGATGAAGGCCCAACGCAGACGCCATCCTCACATTATTGACCAAATAGTCAATAAACTGTACTCTACTTTGAAACCACACCCCAAGGCCAGCGATTCGCCACGCCGGTTCTGCTGTCGATCGCTTTGCGGAAGGCCTTGCTGGATCCGCGTAGGGAAGGCTTGGCGAAAGGAGGGCCCTCGATGAGCATGACGGTTAGCGGCGTCGCGGTTCGCTGCGCCGACGATCCCCGGCTCTCGCCACCGGACCTGTTGCGGGAATGGCTAGATCCAACCGGCACCACGCCGGCCGCAACCAGGGTGCGGCTCGGTGATGGTAGACGGCGAGCGCACCCTGTTCTGCCTTGCCTTGGCCGTGCATCATGATGGTTGCGCGATCCCCACGGCCGACAGGCCGGCGGGGAGCGGAAGCGCTCCATCCGCTTGAAAAGGCCTTCGATGAACACGCTGCCGGGTCACCTCGCCCCTGCCCCTTGGACGGACTGGAAAATGCGCATCGTCACCCATGAGGAGCATTTCGTCCTCCCGGCACTCGCGGGATGGATCAAGCAGGCAGCGCTGCAACTGCGCGCGATCTCGGCAATGGCGATGGGCCTTGCACTCGGCGCTTGCGCGACGATGCCTGCGCGCGCGCCCTATGCCTTGGTTGAACTGGCACAGGCATCGGTCCTGCCCGACGAGGGGGTCCGTTTTTGGGCAAAGGGCGATGACGCGGCCTATCGCACCTGGGGCGACACGCTTCGCCAGGACCGCACCGCAAGCGGGCTGCCGGCACCGGCCACGCTGCTGGCACTGTCCGGCGGGTCCGACAAGGGCGCGTTCGGGGCTGGCTTGCTTGCCGGCTGGTCGCGTACCGGAATCCGGCCGGCCTTCGACATCGTGACCGGCGTCAGCACCGGCGCGCTGATCGCACCCTTTGCATTTCTCGGGCCCGTCGAGGATCCGACGCTGACGGCGCTGTACACCACGATCAGCAGCAGCGACATCTACCGCCCTCGCCTCCTGGGCGGATTGCTGGGGGGTGCAAGTCTCCTGGACAGCAAGCCGCTCGCCGAACTGATCGCGCGCCATGTCACGCCGGACCTGCTCGACCGCATCGCGGCAGAGCACCGGCGCGGGCGGCGCCTCCTGGTGATGACGACCCAGCTCGACGCACAACGCGGCGTGATCTGGGACATGGGGGCGATCGCACAAAGCCGCGCGCCGGAACGCCTGGCGCTGTTCCGCCGCGTTCTGCTGGCTTCCGCGAGTATCCCGGGCGCGTTTCCGCCCGTGCTGATCGACAGCGCTGTCGGGGGGCATCGCATCCGCGAAATGCACGTCGATGGCGGCACGATCGGCGGCTTCTTCACGCTGCCGACGAGCCTGGTGTCGGCCGCCCAGGCCGGCTCACCGGATCATTCGGCGATTTTCCTCATCTACAACGGCGTGTTCGGCCGCAATTTCGAAGTGGTAAAGCCGAGCACCTTCAGCATCATGTCGCGAGCATTGGCAACCGTACTCGGCCAGCTCGACCGCAACACGGCAGAGGAATTGCAAGCTTTGGCGCAGAAGCGGGGCGTGCTCTTCTATCTGTGCGCCCTCGCCCCGGCAGACATCGACGAAAAATCGCCCTTGTTCGATCGCCGCAGCATGCAGGAGTTCTATGCGACCGGCGAGAAGCGAGCGGCTGCCGAAGGCGGCTGTCTGCGCAAACCGGTAACCGAAGAGCTGGACCTCGCGGGGCTCCAAGGCGCCGGCGCACCTTAGGACGCGGCGGACGGCTTTGGTTCGAGAAGACCATGGAGCATGATGTCGGCATGCTGCTCGGCCAGCTGCTGCAGGTCGGGCAAAGCCGCGTCGGAGTCTTGAAGGACCTCCCGGAAAATGACCGCCGAGAACATGGGCCCGATGATCGAGAAGGCCAGGAGCTGAGGATCGCCCCGACGGATCTCGCCGCGGGCTTGAGCGCTGGCGAGGGCCGAGGTCAGCACCCCGAGCACCTTCGAGACGACCTCGTCGTACCAGACCTCGGCGAGGTCGGGAAAGATGCGCGATTCGCAGATCAACAGCCGGATCATCGCGGGAACTCGAGTCCCGGCGATGAAGGCGGCGTGCGCCAGCAGTGCAGGCACGAGCTCGGCGATCGGCCGATCGAGACTGGAGGCAGCCGATCGCAGGCGTTCGAGATTGCCCTCGGTAATCGTGCGGGCGACGGCGCGGAACAGATCCTGCTTGGTCGGGAAATAGACGAAAAGCGTCCCCTTGGCGACGCCGGCCCGGCGGGCCACATCGTCCATCCGCGTGCCGCCGAAGCCTCGTTCCGCGAACAGGTGCAACGCGGCGTCGATGATCTCGCTCGGCCGGGCCTCCTTGCGCCGCTGCCGCCGCCGCGGTGCAGCGGCCGTTGCCGGATCAGTGTTCGCGACTTCGGCTTCGGGATTGTCATGCATGTCGCTTACCTTGCTGCCACCGCACGACGCGTTTGGCACGGACTTTTCCTCACGGCCCCACAAATGTATTGACCGAGAGGTCATTAGCAGGAAGGAAGGCTGCGAGCGATAATTGGATGAGGTGGGGCCGCCAGGGCGCCATAGCTCCGCAAGGCAGCCGGAACTCGTATGAAGACGACAGGATATACCATCCTCGTGACCAGCGGCAGCTTGCGATGCGGCGATGGCGCCGTTTCGCCGGCAGCCGACCCCGCCCGAAAGCCTGATTCAGCAGGTCCGCGGCCCCCGCTTCGCGGCGCGCGACGGCAACTGTGAGGGGATACTTGATGTCGCCTCCAAGATGTGAGCGCCGGATCGCCATCGGGCATCCGGCACAGGCTCCCTTTCCCTTTCCCCATGCGATTGACCCTCGCGGCGAAATGCTCGGCCACCCCCGCCACCGGAGTATCGAATGCGCAGAATGATCCAGTTCGGCCTTGCCGCGAGCGCGTTGTGCCTGAGTGCCTGCAACGACAAGCGCGAGGAGAACCAGCTCGAGCTTCAGGGCAATGTCGACGTCCGGCAGGTATCCGTCGCCTTCGAGCAGACCGGCCGGATCGCTGAATTGCGGGCCCAAGAAGGCGACCTGGTGAAGGCGGGAGCGGTGCTGGGGCTGCTCGACACCGTTTCGCTGAAGTTGCAGGCCGAACAGGCGAAGGCGCAAGCCGAGGTGCAGGAGCAGTCTTTGCGGCGGCTGCGCAACGGATCGCGGCCCGAGGAAATCGCCCAGGCCGCGGCGCGGCTGGCCTCGGCCAGAGCGACCGCTGATCGCGCCGCGACGGAACTGTCCCGCCTGAGTGGTATCGCGGCCACGACCGGCGGCCGCGGCGTGGCCCAGAAGGATATCGACCGCGCTGAAGAGGACCTGAAGGCAGCCAATGCGGGCGTACGCGAGCGGCAGGCCGCGTTGCAGCTGTCGAGGCAGGGCGCGCGCAGTGAGGACATTGCCGGCGGCCAGGCGCAGGTCGCGGCGGCCCGTGCGCAGCTGGCGCTGCTTCAGCACCAGATCGACCAGGGCGTGCTCTACGCGCCGGTGGATGGCGTGATCCGTTCGCGCCTGCTCGAACCGGGCGATATCGCTTCGCCGCAAAAGTCGGCTTTTGCGCTCGCCCGCACCCAACCCAAGTGGGTGCGCGTCTTTGTCGCCCAGGCCAATCTTGGCCGCATACGTCCCGGCATGGCGGCGAGCGTCGTCAGTGACAGCCAGCCCGGTCAGCCGATCCCCGGCCGGATCGGCTATATCTCGTCGGTTGCCGAATTCACGCCCAAGACCGTGCAGACCGAAGAGCTTCGCACCAGCCTGGTCTATGAAGTGCGAGTTACGGTTGACGATCCCGCGAACCTGCTGCGCCTGGGCCAGCCCGTTACCGTCCGCATCGACCTTGCCGGCGCCAAGCGGTGAGCGAGCCCGATGCGACAGTCGTCATCGAAGGGCTGCGCAAACGTTTCGACGCACCCGACGGCAAGCCATTCGATGCCGTGGCCGACGTTTCACTGACGGTCCGTGCCGGCGAACTGACGGCGTTCGTCGGGCCTGACGGCGCAGGCAAGACGACGCTGATGCGGATGATGGCGGGCTTGCTCCGCCCCGACGCAGGCACGCTTCACATGCTCGGCGTCGACGTGCGCACGGACCCGCAGTCGGTACAGGACCGGATCAGCTACATGCCCCAGCGCTTCGGCCTCTATGAGGACCTGAGCGTTCAGGAGAATCTCGGTCTCTACGCCGACCTGCACGGCGTTCCCGAGCACGTGCGGCGCGAGCGCTTCGGCCGGCTGCTCGCGATGACCGATCTGGCGCGGTTCACCGACCGTCCGGCCGGCAAGCTTTCGGGCGGCATGAAGCAGAAACTCGGCCTTGCCTGCACGCTGGTGCGCTCGCCCGACCTACTACTGCTCGATGAGCCCAGCGTGGGCGTCGACCCTCTGTCGCGGCGCGACCTGTGGGAGATTCTCGATCAGTTGATCGCCGATGAGCAGCTGAGCGTGATCGTCAGCACGGCCTATATGGACGAGGCCGAGCGGTGCGCGCAGGTGTTCGTGTTCAATCGCGGCAAGCTGCTGGCGGACGGTGCGCCCGATGCACTGCGCGCGCGCGCCGATGGCCTTGCCTATGTCGCGAGCCCGGCGGACGGCGAGCCGGCGCGCAAGCTCCAGGCCGCGTTGATCGACGCGCCCGACCGCATCGTCGATGCGGTGCCGAAAGGCGGCCGCGTGCATTTCGTTCGCCAGCCGGAAACGGACGAGGCGGCGATCCGCGCTCTCCTTCCGGACAGGTCGTTCGAGCCGCGCGAGGCGGAACTCGAAGACGCCTTCATGCTTCTCCTGCGCGCGCATGAAGGCGGGCCCGAAAGCACCGCAACCGATGCTGCCCACCCCGCTACGGCCACAGCCACGGCCGGCGGCGATGGCACCGAACCGGCTATCGTCGTGCGCGATCTGGTGCGCAAATTCGGTGATTTCACCGCTGTCGCCAGCACCTCCTTCGATGTGCGTCGCGGCGAGATCTTCGGCCTGCTCGGCCCCAATGGTGCGGGCAAGACGACAACGTTCCGCATGCTCTGCGGACTGCTCCCGGCGACCAGCGGCCATCTGGAGGTGGCGGGACGCGACCTGCGCACCGCGCGTGCCAAGGCGCGCGCGCGCATCGGCTATGTCTCGCAGAAGTTCGCGCTCTATGGCAATCTCACGGTCTGGGAGAATCTCGAGTTCTTCGCCGGCGCCTACGGCCTGCGCGCGGCGAGTGCGGGCGAGCGGATCAGGACGGTGATCGAGCAGTTCGATCTCGATCCTCATGCCCCCAGCGGCATCCTGCCGACCGGGTACAAGCAGCGCCTCGCCATGGCGGCGGGATTGCTCCACGAGCCGGACATCCTGTTCCTCGATGAGCCGACCAGCGGGATCGACCCGCTGGCCCGGCGCGCCTTCTGGCGGACGATCACGAGCCTGGCGGAAGCGGGTGTCACGATCGTCGTCACCACCCATTTCATGGAAGAGGCCGAATATTGCGATCGCATCGCGATCCAGGATGCGGGAAGGATGCTGGCACTCGGCACGCCCGCCGAGGTGCGTGCGCAGGCCGGCCAGGGGGCAGTGGACATGAACGCCGCCTTCATCGCGGTCGTCGAGCAGGGCCGGGCCGGCGGCGCTGACCGGAAGGCAGCGGCATGATCGGCGGATCGGGTTTCCGCATGCGCCTCGTTGCGCTGATCCGCAAGGAAACGCGCCAGTTGATGCGCGACCGCAGCAATCTGCTGGTCGGGCTCATCCTGCCGCTCGCGCTGATCCTGCTGTTCGGCTACGGCCTGTCCTTCGACGTCGCCCACGCGCCCGTCGCCGTGGTGATGGAGGACAGCTCGCCAGCGGCGCGCGACACGATCGCGGGTCTCGCCGGCTCTGCCTATCTCGCACCGGTCATGGTCGGCAGCATGGCCCAGGCCGAGACGCTGATGCGCGCCAAGACCGTCGACGCGATCGTGCGCGTGCCTGTCGATTTCGCCGCCGCCCGGGCCGCAGGGAGCGGGCGCATTCAGCTTATCGTCAACGGCGCGGATTCGACCACGGCCTCCGCGATCGAGGGCTATGTCTCCGGCGCGATCCAGACCGCATCGCAACATGTCGGCGATCGGGCTGGCGGCGGTTCGGGCGGCGGAATCACGCTGCTGACACGCACCTGGTTCAACGAGGCGGGCAACAGCCGCTGGTACCTGGTGCCGGGCCTGCTGGTGCTGGTGATGACGCTGATCGGCGCCTTCCTCACGTCTTTGCTGATCGCGCGGGAATGGGAGCGTGGCACGCTCGAATCGCTGTTCGTGACACCGGTGCGTCCCAGCGAGATCCTGCTGTCGAAACTCGCCCCCTATCTCGTCATCGGTGCGATCGACATGGTGATGTGCCTGCTGTGTGCGCGGTTCCTGTTCGACGTGCCGATCCGTGGTTCGCTCGTCGTGATCATCATCGCCTCGCTGCTCTACCTCGTCGTCTCGCTGTTGCTCGGGCTGTTCATCTCCGGCATCACGCGCAACCAGTTCGCCGCCAGCCAGATCGCGCTGCTCGCCAGCTTCATGCCGGCGATGATGCTGTCCGGCTTCGTCTTCGACCTGCGCAATGTCCCAGCCGTCATCCAGGTGATCGCGCAGGTGCTGCCCGCGACCCACTTCATGCAACTGGTCAAGACCTTGTTCCTGGCCGGCACGATCTGGCCGATCGTCATTAAGAGCTGCGCGATCCTTGCTGCCTACGCCGCGCTGCTGGCATTTCTGACCCGGCGCACGCTTGCCAAGAGGCTCGACTGACGGTGAAGGATTTGATCGCCTCCCTCGCGCAGATCCTCGCACTCATCCGCAAGGAGATTCTCGCCCTCGTCAAGGATCCCGCCAACCGGACGATCCTGTTCGCCCCCGCGCTCATGCAGGCGTTGTTGTTCGGCTATGGCGCCACCTACGACCTCACCAACGTGCCCTATGCGGTGGTCGACCAGAGCCGCAGCGCCGCCTCGACCGAGTTCCTCGCGCGGCTCGATGGCACGGGCGTGTTCAAGCGCAAGGCCACGCTGGCCTCCAACGACGGCATCGCGGACCTGCTCGATAGCGGCGAAGTGCTGCTGGCTCTGAGCATCCCCGCCGATTTCGAACGCCGGCTGGCGACCGGGGAAGAGGCACCCATCCAGGCGATACTCGACGGGCGCAACAGCTCGACCGCCGGCGCGGCGGCGGGACAGATCGGCACGATCGCTGCGAACTTCGCCGCGTCGCGCGGCGCCAGCCCGCCGATTACCATCGAGCGGCGCGCCTGGTACAATCCCAATCTCGAATCGCGCTGGACCTTGATGCCCGCTCTGATCGCCGCGCTCAGCCTGATGCAGACCCTGTTGCTTGCCGCTCTGTCGGTGGCGCGGGAGCGGGAGCAGGGCACGTTCGATCAATTGCTGGTGACGCCGCTCGCCCCGATGCAAATCCTGATCGGCAAGGCTATCCCGTCGATCCTGGTGGGGCTGATGCAGTCGACCATCATCCTGCTGGTCATCCGTTTCTGGTTCCAGATACCGATGAACGGGTCCTACTGGCTGCTATACCTCGGGCTGGTGAGCTTCACCGGGGCGGGGGTGGGGCTTGGCCTGTCGATCTCCGCGCTGTCGGTGACGATGCAGCAGGCGATGCTCTATACCTTTATCTGCATCATGCCGCTGATGCTGCTCTCGGGACTGCTCACACCGGTCCACAACATGCCTGAGGTGCTTCAGGTCCTCACCTTTGTAAACCCGCTGCGCTTCGGCATCGATTTCGTCCGCCGGGTCTATCTGGAAGGCGCAGGGTTCGCTGACATCTGGTTCGATTTCGTGCCGCTGCTGGTGATGATGGCGATCACGCTGCCGCTCGCCGCCTGGCTTTTCCGCAATCGCCTCTCCTGAGGACTATGCTTATGACCGCCCCGCTGTCCCAGCCCCGCCCCTCGAGGCGCCTGCCTTTCCTCTCATCGCTCGCAGCGTTGATCCTTGCCGGCTGCACGGTCGGCCCGGACTATGTGAAGCCGACGCCGGTCGCCCCCGCCGACTGGTCAAGCTGGCGCGGCGGTGATTCAAGCCTGCAAGTGCCGGTTGCCACGGCAACGCCGCTCCCCGCAGCCTGGTGGCGCGCGTTCAACGATCCGGTGCTCGACGAACTGCAGCGGCGCGCGATTGCCGCCAGCCCCGATCTCCAGACCGCTTCGCTCCATGTCGCGCAGGCGCGGGCGCAGCGGGGCAGCGCTGCCGCCCGGGCCCTGCCCGAGATAGGCGCCAGCGCAGGGGCCACTCGCCAGCGCCAAAGCGAATATGGCGTGGGCACCCGCCTGTTCGACACGCTGGGGACAACCGGGGCGGGAGCCAGCCGCGATCAGCTTGCGAAGATCTTGGGGGAGCCCTTCACCCTGTACCAAGGTGGGCTTGACGCGTCGTGGGAGATCGACCTGTGGGGCCGAGTGCGGCGATCGATCGAGTCTGCAGACTCCAGCGTTGCCGAGCAGATGGCGCTGCTCGCGCAGACGCGGCTCACCCTCGCCAGCGACGTGACCCGGACCTACCTTGAACTGCGCGCGACCGAACGCAGGATTGCCCTGGCGCGGCAGGATATTGCTGCGGCCCGCGAGCGTACCGCCATCGTCGCCGCGCGTGCCCGCGGCGGGCTGAACAGCGGCCTCGATCTGGAGCGCCAGCAGAGCGAGCTTCAGTCGGTCGAAGCACCGCTTCCCGAGTTGCTCTCGCAAGAGGCCTCGCAGGCCAACCAGCTTGCGCTGCTGCTCGGCGAACGGCCGGGTGCGCTGGCGGACCTGCTGCAACCGGCCCCGGATGCGCCGATGGCCGCCTTGCCCGATCTGGACCTCGGACTGCCGTCGGAGGTGGCACTGCGCCGTCCGGATATTCGCGCCGCCGAGGCGCGACTGCACCGCGCGACCGCCGAGATCGGTGTGGCCACGGCGGACTTGTATCCCAGCATCCGCCTGGGCGGCGGCTTCAGCCTCGAATCCTACAGGTCCGAGAACCTGTTCGACTGGGCGAGCCGCGCCTGGTCGATTGGCCCGAGTCTCGACCTGCCGCTGTTTGATGGCGGTCGCCGCAGGCGGGTGGTCCAACTGCGCGACCTTCAACAGCGTGAGGCGGCAGTCGCCTATCAACGTACGGTGCTGCAGGGCTGGCAGGAAATCGACAACGCCCTTAATGGCTATGGTGCCGAACGGCAGCAGAACCGCACGCTCACGGCCCGCGTCGCGACAACGGCCGATGCTCTTGCCCTTGTGGAAGCACGCTATCGCGGGGGGGAAACCAGCTTTCTCGACGTGATCGATGCGCGGCGGAGCTGGCTTCAGGCGAAGCGAGACCTTGCCGAGAGCAATGCAAGGCTCGGCACCCGTTACGCGGCGATCAACAAGGCCATCGGCAACACTGCCACGCTCCCGACCGATGAACCAGGCGCCACCCCGTAAAAATGGCTTCAGGATCGGTCGGGCGCGAAGCCCGCCTCGACGGCGGGCGCGCATCCTGCCCTTGACGACTGCCGATAGTGCCGCGTCGCCGGCAGCAGCGGGAGTGCCGCCAATCGGCTCCGGCGCGTACTGCCTCCCTATTGTACCGTAACTCAAGCCATGAATTATCAAACTGGCGAACGGGCAGATTAGGCCGTCAGCTCGAACACTGATCATGAATCAGGCAGACTCTATGTTTGGGTGTAAACGATCTGGGGCGAGCGTCAGCGGGAAACTGCCCAGCTCACGCCGCTATCTGACCTTCGTCCCAGGTCAAACGGCAGCAATGCCGCAAGCGCCCGTGTCCGGCTTACCCGGACTCGGGCGCCATTGGGTTCAGATCTCCGTGTTCTCGGCAAGGGCAAGCGCGTCTTCCACGTCAATCCCAAGATAGCGAACCGTATTCTCGATCTTGCTATGACCGAGGAGGATCTGGACGGCGCGAAGGTTGCCGGTCGCCCTGTAGATGATCGATGCCTTCGTTCGGCGAAGTGAGTGCGTGCCATACTCGCTCCGCATCAGGCCTACCCCAGTCACCCATTCATCCACTAGTCTGGCATACTGGCGGGTACTCAGATGCCCGTTACGGTCAACCCGACTGGGAAAGACATAGTCGTTGACCGTGCCGCCCCGCCGATCGAGCCAAGCCAGCAGGCTAGCCCGAGTGTCGGAGAGAAGTTCGAACTGAACGGGGCGGCTTGTTTTCTGCTGCATCACGATCGCCCGCGTTCGAATCTGCCCGCCGCTGACAAGATCACCGATTTTCAATTGCACCAAGTCGCAGCCCCGCAGTTTGCTGTCGATCGCCAGGTCGAACAGCGCCCGATCTCGCAAGCGGCGGCGATGATTGAGGTAGAATCGGATCTCCCAAATTTGCTTCGGTTTCAGCGCGCGCTTCGCGCCGACGGTTCTACCAGCATTCCAGACGGGACGCTCGGTGGTGGTGGCTTCAGTTTTTGGCATCTCCATAATCATTCTCCGATGGCCAGCGTGGCCGTTCAAAGAATGCTTTGATGGCCCGCAAGCAGTAATGCTCAGAGGCTCCTGCCGACCAGTTTCTCTCGTTCTGCGAAGTGGGTTGGTCGAACGTTGAACGTCGGCTTATCGCAAAAGCAGCCTCCGAATCTATCACTCTGAAACGGCGGCAACGTCCCACAATCCCCCCTTCGTCAGTGCGTCGGCGACAAGAGCGTGGCGGCGGCGTTACCGGTCTAGATCTCGCGCCGTTTTCTCCGCCGCCGCGCGATTCTGATCGCGCGTCTCATCCCGGCGCTGCTCGACCTCGCGCACGCGCGGCGCTCGCACCTCGCCACCGCGCTCTAGGGTCTGTGCAACCGCTTCTCGAGCCGCAACCTTCATGCGCGCCGCTTGTGGTGTCGCGTGCCCATATTTCTTGTCGATCGCCGCTTCGATCGCGGCGACCTGTTTGGCGCCGGGGTTCGTGCTTTTGTCCTGCAGGCGCTCCGCTTGGGTCATCTGCCTAAAGTCGGTCGCCACCTGGCGGTCCCGATCCTGGCGCGCAAGATCGCGCGTTCCGTTCGATCGTTCGCTTGGCTTGCTGCCCGCAGCCTGCTCCGTCCTGTCGTCAGCCATTATCTCTTAGCTCCTTTCAAAAAGGCCAAAGCCTCGCTGTCGTCACCGCTGTTGTCGCCCCTACGGGCCGTAGATCCGTTTTCCGGGCTTGCAGCGGCTTCCGCCCCGTCCACGTTGACATTCGCGCAGTTCGCGCTCGCAGCAGCGTTCCTCGCCGTTTCAGAGGTGGACACTTCCCGAGCCGCCAGATCGTCAAAGTCCATGCCGGTGAAGTCGGCCGATAAGCCGAGCGCGGCAAAGAATGCCACCGCCTTGTGCGGATCGCCATCGGCAGGCAGCTCATCGAAAGGAAAGCCAACCAGGCGCGCGAACTCGACGCCGCTTTCCGCCTCGCTATCGGACATTTCAGGAGACTCGATGCTCTCGATAAACGCCAGCGAGCGCCTTGCGATCGAAGGATCTAGCGGCCGCGGTATGATCGGCGGCGCGGCGACGCTAGAAGCCTTCGCCATCCACTTATCCTTATAATAGCGAATTTTCCCGCCTTTTAGTGGGGGGATGCCGGCGCGCAGGACGATCACGTCGTCTTGCGACAGCAACAGCAGCTCTTGCGGCAGCATGAGGGGACGGCGCTGATCGGAGGTTGATACCGACCCCTCAAAGGCATCCCACACGCGCTTAGAGCGCGATTTTGCCTCATAAGTGTAGTTGCCGAGGCGTTCGGACAGCTCTTTCGCCACATCGACGTGCTTGGGCGTGAAGACCAGCTCAACGCCGCAGTTCTGGACAATCTCGCTAGTCACGTCAGGGCCGTACACATCGCGCAGTTGCGCGCGGGCCTGAATGACGGGCAGCAGGCGAATGCCGTAGCCGGCGACGTAGCTGAAGCCCGAGGCGATCACGCTGGCGCGGCCGAGGCGCGCGAACTCATCGAGCAGCAGAAGCAGCTTGAGCGGATGCCTCCCGGTTTTTTCGTCCGGCAGCTCGCGCACATTCAGGTCGATGAGCTGTTGGAACAGCAGGTTGTAAATGTCCGAAACCCGTTCGATGTTATCAGGGGAGACGCCGAGGTAGAGTGAGATCGGGCGCGAACGGAACTCGCGCAGGTCGAAATCCGATTCCGACGTGGCCGCGTCGACATAGGGATTGATCCAAAGATTGATCTTGGCCGACACGGACTGGCGAATGCCGGTGAACGTGTTCGCCGAACTGGAGATCCAGTCATTCAGCGCCGAAATGCAGGCCTCCGACAAGGGATCGCCCGCCGCCTGCCTATCCTTTATGATCTTCGGAAAACGCTCTTTCGCATCGCCGGCGCTGAAGTTGCGATAGACCTCGCCCATGGTGAAGGGGAGGGCGGGAGTTGCTGCGATATATGCCGCGACGCCGATGAACGCGGTGCGGGCGCTGTCCATCCAGAAGCTCTCGCCGTTCGCTGGCGGCGGCCAAAGCATCGCCGCTATCTTCTGCAGCTCGTCAATAACCTCCACCGGATCGGTGCGCTTGATATGGGCGAACGGATTATAGCGGGCCGTGCGGCCTTGGGGATCGAGCGGATCGAACATCAGCACTTGATGACCCAGGCTCTTGCGCCAACCTGCCGATTTCTCCCAATTCTCCTGCTTCACGTCGAGGACGACGACTGAATCCGACCACGCCAGCAGATTTGGAATGACGACGCCGACACCCTTACCGGCGCGTGTCGGCGCTTCCAGCAAGACGTGCTCAGTGCCGCTGAACTGGACAAACTCTGTACCGAACAGGCCCTTCCTGCGCGTTCCAAGCAGCAGGCCTTCCCCGTCGAGCAGGCCCGCACTTTTCGCCTCGTTTCGATTGGCCCAGCGCGCCGCTCCATGGAGCGTCTGACGCTTGTTGATGTAGATGAAGACCCCGCCGAGCGCGCCGATCGCCGCGACGCCGCCGATGCCCTTCAAGAGCCAGCCCATCACAAATGGATTGTCGCGGTAGAACCAGAAATATTCCGGCATCCTGGCTAGATTCAGGTCAGTGCGGAATTGCCCCATGCCGATGATTGCCACCAGGCCGCCGAGGACGAAGATCACGATGAGCGCAAACACACCGTAGACAGCTATATTACGCCGGTTCATGTCCGCTCCCTACATGCCGGATAATTCCGGCTCGAAATGGATTTCAGTGACGCGGAACTTGCCGTCGACCTTCTTGCATTGGACAACGACGTCAACCAGCATGTGCAGAAGGTCGAGAATGTCCGCTCGCGATAGATCGCGACCACCTTCCGATTCTTTGACCAGCAATGACAATTGCTGAAACGCCAGCGCGGCCGAGTCCGCGTGAACTGTCGTGATCGAACCGGGATGGCCGCTGTTCACGTTCCGAAGATAGAAAAAGGCCGTCCCGTCGCGCAGCTCCTGCAGCAAGATACGATCGGGCCGCATTCGCAATGCCGCTTCCAGCAGATGCTTCGCCCCAACCTGCGCCTGTCCCTGGCCGTCCTTGGAGTAGAGCAGATGCACCGCGTTACGATGGGGAACGATCAGCTCGCGAGTGTCCTCGATCGTCAGCAAACGCTCTTCATCTGGAATGAGCTTAATCAACGCCTTCGATAGCGTCGTCTTGCCCGATCCCGTCGCGCCGGAAATCATGATATTCTTGCGCGACGTTACCGCCAATTCCAGAAACCCGGGCCAGTCACCCTTTGTCTTGAGCGCAACCAATTCCGCGTCAGCGGCCGAGCTGCGTCCGCGCGCGATCTTGGTTTCAGCGAACAAGCCGCCCGCGTGCAGCTCGTCCAGTCCGAACGTCTTGGTCGAAGGCTTACGGATCGTGATGGAATACAAGCCCAGGTCGCAGGCCGGGGGCGCGACAATCTGCACACGCTCACCCGTGGGAAGGCTTGTCGAGCAGATTGGGGTTGTCTGCCCGACCTTTTGCTTTGTGTAGTTCGCCATCGATGTTGCCAGTGTTTCGAGCCACTCGATCGACAGCTTTTCGTCGTTGACCCACTCCCAACCGCTCCGCCCTTCCACGCCAATCTCAAAAGGCTTGTTGATGACGACTTCGGTAACGGCGTCGGCATCGAGCAGAGCGCGAAGCGGTTGCAGATGGTGGACCAAAATTGCCTGATCGAACATCAGCGGCGCAGCCTCAGTGAATAGACCTTGCTGAAATCCACGTCGCGAGCGACCATGATCGTCATTTCCTTGCCTTGCGCGGCGCGAAGGCGCGGTCTGATCCGTGCGGCATCCTGCACCGCGACACCCGCCGCCTGGTTCGGCGTATTGAAGACCTGATCGGCCCCCGAGACTTCATTGCTGAGCGCATCGCCGGCATCGCCAACGATCGACAGCAGCAAGGCCGCGCCGAACCTTTGCCAGAAGAAGGTATCGACCTTGCCGCCCATGCCCGCGCGGCCGAGCTGATCGGCCGCAGGCGAACCGAGGCTGACAGAAACGCCCGACGGCGTGATGGCCCGATTCCACAGAACGAAAATCCGGTTCTGGCCTCTGGAAAAGCCGCCCTGATACTCGCCCAGCACGCGCGTTCCCTTTTCCATCAGGATCACGCTGCCATTCATCGACCATATGTCTTGCGGGACGAGGCAGCTCGCTAGGCCCGGCTGAGTGGAGTCCATCGCAGTTTGCAACACGCATGGAATCTGCATCCCTGCCGTGATGAGGAAATTACGGTTGGACAGCCGACCGGCATCGACCCGCTCAATGTCCATGCCGTTCAACTGGCGCGCGAGATTGTTCGGCTCTTTTGCGTTAGGCCCGCCTTCGCCGCCTTCCTCGCCATTGCCGCCGACCCGAAGGTTGCTGAACGGCCCATTGTTGCCGGTCACGGCTCCCAGCGGCCCAGCGCCGGCACTCACCGCCATGATCGGCGCGCGCCGCATAGCATCTTGTCGCGCCTGTTCCCTTGCGATGGCTGCCATGCGCTCCTGGCGCATCTTCTCAAGCCGTTCCGCCGTAGGATCGGCGGCCGCTTGTCCTTGATCCGGAGCGGGAACGGTTACGCCGCCCGTCGACAGGTCCTGCCCATCCATGATCGGATTGCCAAAGGGGTCCACACCGACTTGCTTCGCAGCCTTATCGCTGCGCACCACGACCGCAGCGGCCTCCCGGGCCGACTTCTCGGCCGACGCGTCGTCATCAAGGCGGAACGTACTATCCGAAGGCGTTTTGTTGGCTTTCTCGGATTGCGTCGCCATGGAATAGACCATGAAGCCGACGAACGCCGCGCCGACCGCAGCGGCGCCCATTGCGCCTTTACCCATCGACTGCAGGCGACCGCGCGGATTGAATGCCTTGCGGTCGAAGTCGGGGGTTGTGCTGTTGGCATCCTTGAGAGCGTCGTCGGAAACTGCGCTGTCATCGTAGGTCAGGCGACTTTTCGCTTCACCGAAGTTCAGGGTCTTCTTGTCGTCGCCATCATCGGCGCTGTTCTGAATATCGCTCATTTCGACTGGCTCCCCTCCACGCTGCGCTCAACCTCTGGCGAGGCGGTCCCAGATGAATTGTCAGGTCCGTAGCGGTCGTAGGCATCGTTCCAGATGCAGCTCAGTGACTTGCCGCGTCGCAGGCGGAACTCGCGTGCGACCTGATGCACCACGAGAAATTCGCCGCGAACGTCATACGGAACGACCGCTTCCGAACCGTCCGGCAAGACGGTGAAGACCGCCGGAAGCTGCTGGTTTCGAGGAAATCGCATGATGGTGAACTGGCCGTTGTCGGAAATCTCCGAGGGCGCGAGATCGGACGAACCGGCAATTTGGTAGGCAAGATTGCGCCCGCCCTGGACCGCAGCGGCCTCCAACGCCACTTTGACGCCGCCCGCTTCGACCATGAGCATTTGCAACTGGATCTGCTGCACCTTCGCTTGCTGCGCCGCCGCCGCTTCCTCTGTCGGGTAGCGGAAGCGCACCACGAATTGAGCGTCCGTCCCCGGTGCGATTGCACCGCTGCGCGCCGAGAGCGCAAATGTGTAAGTGCGGACCATGCCGCCCCGGCGCGTGACGACAATCAGATTGGTGGCTGGTGCTCGCTCGCGCGGCTTGATGAACAGAATGTTCTCAGCCGGCGCGACTTCCCAACTCACCGTGTCGCCCAGGGCGACGCTCGAAATCGTCTCGCCTGCGCCGAATACGATTTGAGACGCCGCGCGGAACACGCCGTTGACCCGCACAACTTCATCCGCATCATAGTTGATGTAGCGAATGCGGCTGTCCTGATTGCCAGCGCGAGGGATTTCCTCAGCGAACACCGGACTTCCGGCCACGATGGCGGCGAGGGCGCCGCCCACTAGAAAGCTGCGAACCCCGATCATGACGCAATCTCCGGGTCTGCGCGGTAGCTGATGACCTGAAAACCAAGCGGGTTGTTCAGCCGCCCCGCTTCAGTCGTCGGCTTGTCCACGTATTTGAAATTGATGGTAGCGACCCAATGGCTCAGCTCGTCGGGCGCGTTGCCAGGCCTCATCACGGACTTGGTGAAGCGCACTTGCGCCACGCGATCATTGATGAAGGTAATGCCCCTGACAGCCGCCGAGATTACTTCTCCGTTCTGATAATTGACTATCGGGCTGTTCGGATTGGTCGCCCGCCGCTGGCCGGCGAATTTTTCCTGCTCTTGCGGGATCGAGAGCGCATAGACGCGGGCCTGTGTCTCACGCGCCGAGACTTCGGCCCAGCCCTCGCGGTTGCGAACGTATTCCGAGAGGAAGAACTTGTTCACCGCCTCGTCGGCCGTGATGTTGCGGGTGTTGGTAAGCCGCGTCACCACATCGATTCCGCCTGTCTGGCGATCGACGCGGATCACATACGGTTCCACCGACCGCAGCGGCATGGCGACATGCCACCCCAGCATGGCGAGCCCGAAGGCAACGCCGCTGGCGCCGACGATATAGGCCAACCGCTTTTGCTTGTTGGCCTCGCTCACCCGATCGAAATCCCAACCTTTTGCATCCGAGAAATACTTGTCGAGGTCGCTCTTCTTTTTGACTCCGAGGCTCATGGTCAGCAGCTCCTAAACGCGGTTTGCGGGGAGGTCGGATCGCGCCCCATCGAGAGCGGCCGACCAACCGGCGCAAGCGCGCCATTGCGCGGCGCTGGCGGTGGAGCCGTCAGATCGGGGACCGGCACGGCTTCCGGTGCCGGTTCGGCATCCTTGCCGAACACCATCACCTCAGCACCGCCGCCCTCGCGCGGCGCTGGCGCTGCGCTCACATCGGCTTGCGAGAAGATCGAGCCGTATGGGTTGGCATTCCGCGCGCTTCCGCGACTGCAATGCTTGGGAGGATTCCCGCCCTCCGACGTGGTGGCACAGGCCGCCAAGGAGCAGCTTGCCACCCCAACGAAGAGAATCCTTCCCCATCGGCGCGCGGACGCGCCGTGATGACACTTCACCATGAGCTTTCCTCCTATCGATTGCCCGGTCTGGACGACGCACCGGGCATCGAAGTTCGACCGGAAGATGCTTGAGCTTGTGCGGCAAAACTGGCGCGGGCTGCCGTCTGGCGATCGAGGCTTCGACCGGCAGCGTTGCCGATCGCGCCCGCTGCCCGTCGAGGGGCGCCAAGAGACGAGTTCATGATTCTGCGTTGCAGGGTCGCCGGGTAGATAGCGGACAGGAAGCCGGCGCCCGAAGACCCGCCGCCACCGGCAAACGAACCGATCGACTGCGCTTGCATGATGATGAAGCCGCCGACGAGGACCGCCACGAGTTGCAGCATCATCGCGGCCAGAGCCGTCCACGTATCGCCGCCGTCGCCGGCACCGACAGAATTGGGAATGGCGTTGACCAGTGCGACGACGAAGATCAGCGCGATCGCCACGGCCGCCGTTTGGATGGCGTAGTTCAGCACCGCGCCGAGCCAGCTAAAGAACAGACCTGACGAGGACGGGAAGATGAGCGCGCCGACGAAAATCGGCATCGTCGCAATCGTCACGAACAGGCCGAACTTGATGAAAAGCACGATCGTCATAGCGATCGCCGCGATGATGTAGGCGAGCAGCATGATGAGAATGACCATCAGGCCCGTGGCAAGGTTTGGGATCGTGACAGGGAAAAAGGTGCTGGCCTCTACCCAAGGCTCCATCGAATTATGGATCGTCAGCGCCGGCTCGACGGCATTCTTTACGAATGCATCGAAAGATGCCGACAGAGCGCCGCCGCCAAGGGCAGAAGCGAGCTGATCGGGCGCGGCCTGCGCCGATGCGGCAATGTCTGCTGCGATGGACGACGTTGCAGCCAGAATGACGAGATAGCATTTCAGCCAGGTGCCGAGGTAATTGCCGAACGGTTCATTCGACACGCCGCGCATGACGGCGAAGCCCACGATTACCAGATTGATCGCCATGGCTGTTTGCAGCGGTGCGGAGACGAGGCCCACGACAGCGGCGTACTTACCGGCAAGCGTCCCGGTAATCTGGCCTTCTAGCATGGTGTAGATGGCATCGAGCATGGATCACCTACTTCCCGTTCCAGGTCGGCCAGATCGCACCGGATTTCAGGTTTTTCTCTGTCCTGGCTCGGTCGCGCTCGAACTGCTCGCGAGCGGCCTGCTGGATCGCAACGGCGGCATTCCCGCAGTTTCCGCCCGCATCCCCGTTGCTTTGGCAGCGAGCGGCCTTCTCGCGCGCTTCGGTCAAATGCTTCTTGTAGTATTCGACCGACTTGGCTTCCTCACCGCAGGCGGCCAGCGGAAGCGCCGCGCACATCAGCATTATGAGACACTTCCGCATTTGCCTGCCCTCCTTACTGGCCGCTCCAAGTGGGCCAGAGCGACCCGTCTTCGATGTTCTGCTGGGTCCGGCGCTGCGAAGCCGCGAAGTCAGACGAGGACCGCAACGCGGCCGCGCCGCGCGCGGCTTCCTGCGCCGCCTGCATCTGCAGGAGGCGGTTCGTTACCTGCGCGTTCTCGATGGCAGCACGAGCCGCAATATCCTGCGACTGGCGCATGGTCGTTGAAGCCGAGAGCCCGCTGTTAAGCTGCTTCAGACCCTTGCCGGTCGCTTCGGTCGCTTCCAGCATATATTCGCCGTAAGCCTGGTCGCGCGCGCCGGCTGTCGCCGCCCGGTTGAGAATGCCTTGCGCATCACCGAAACCGGAATCGATGCCGGAAAGCGTGAAGTCGGAACCGCTCATAAGCGACTCTGCCCGGTTGCCGATCGCGCCCAACTCGCGCAGATCGCCGGAGATCAGCGCAACGGATTCCTGCATTCCCGAAGGGAGGGCCTCGCTCAGTATCTCGTTGTTCAACAAGTCACTGACGCTGTTGATTTGCGTCACGCTGTTTAGCGAGGCGTAAAGCTGCTTGGCCTCCTGAAGCTGCTGCAGCGTATTGCGAGCCGTCTGCAGAGCCTGCGCGACCGACTTCACATCGACCACGGCCAATTGCGCGTGCGCCGTGCCGGCCATTCCGAACGTGGCGGCCGCAAGGAGCGCCGCCCTGATAATCTGTTTTCTCATATCAGTTACTCCATTCCCTACGCCCTGCAGAGCGCCACTGGCGCTTGAACTCGGGCAGCCAATGTTCGGGATCATCCCCGAACTCTGCGCGCAGCTTGTCGAGCAACGCGACAGTGCCTTGACGGCCCGAAAGGACCGCCAATTCGTCGTCCATGCCGTTCAGGTCCAATTCGACCACCACGGAATCATGGCCCTGTTTGATGAGGAAGCGCCGACTTTCCGGCGACAGATCGACCTTGATAAGCCGGAACTCGGCTTGCGTGAGGTTCAGCCCATCGATGTAATCGCGCGCCTGCGCATTGGGGTTTGGGAGAAGGATTTTCGTCGGGCATTGCTCAATGATCGTTTCGGCAATGTCCGAGCGAAGCGCGTCCGCCGGCGACTGCGTGCCGAACATCATGATCGCATTACGCTTACGGTAGGTTTTCAAGCCGTCCCGCGCGAACTGGCGAAACGCAGGATCGCCCAGCGCCTTCCAGAACTCGTCAATGTCGATGATGACCGGCCCTCCGTCCACGATGTCATCGAGCCGGTGGAAGAGGTAGGACATGAGCGGCGGGCGGATCGCATCGTTCTCGAGGAAGTCCGTCATGTCGAAGCCCATCAAGCGGGCATCGAGGCGCAGCGTGTCGTCCTCGTTATCGAAGACCCACCCAAACTCGCCGGTTCTCGTCCATCGATCCAAGCGCGCACCCACGCCCGTTTCGCTCGTCTGATCGAGTTGCGAGCGGACCGCGGCGAGGGACCGCAATTGCTTCGGCAAGCGGAAAACGGCTTCGAGTGCCTGGCTCACCTGATACAGCTCTTGCGGCGACAATTCGCCGCTCTCGGGAGCGACGAGCTGCCGCAGCCAGGATTTGAGGAAGTCCCGGTTTCGCGGGTTATCGTCCAGCGCCTTCAACGGCGCGAAGCCCGATGGCTGACCGTTGCGCAGGGCGAGATAGGTGCCCCCCGCAGCTCGAACAAAGATTTCCGCACCGCGGTCCTTGTCGATAAAGGCCATGCGCGCGCCCAGCTTTTCGGCCTGCGAAAGGAAGAAATTCTGGATGACGGTTTTACCGCCGCCAGAAGGGCCGAGAATCAGCGTATGACCCACATCGCCATAGTGGAAATTGAAGTAGTAGGGCGAATTGGCCGTCGTCTTGAGCAGCGCGACCGCTTTGCCCCAATGATTGCCCTCCGCCTGACCCACCGGATAGGTATGGATCGGCGCCAGCGCCCCGAAGTTGCGCGACGTGAGAGCCGCAGGCCGCGTCCGCCATGCGAAGTTGCCCGGCAGCATCGACCAGTAGGCGGCCTCTAGCGCCAGATCTTCACGGGCGGCGACGATGCCGCTTTCCGACAGCGCCGCACGCGCGACGCTCATATTTTCTGCAAGGATCTTCGGTGTCTCGCCAAAGACCGACAGCGCTAGGTGATGTTCGCCCAGGACGAAGCGGTTCGACTGTAGATCGTCCATCGCCTCACTAAGCTGATCCTGCTGGCTGAAAGCCACATCGTCGGTGGCGCTGAGCTGCGCGCGCTTCCGCCGCGCCGTTTCCATGCCCATTTGCTTGCCGAGGAAAGCGAAGCCCTGACCCAGGACGAACTCGAACTTGGAATCTAGCAGCGCATTGAGCTGGCCCGGGAACGTGCGTGCAGCGTGTTCCCGAACCGCGAGGACGCCGCCGAAACGAGAGCCACCCGGCTCCCTGACCTCAAACAGCTCTTGCCCGAAAATGACCCGATCCGAATAGATCGCGCGGCCTAGATGCCCGCGCACGAGCGGAACGCGGCGCTTATCGGCCGTCATGACCCGCTGCATCAATTCCATCGGCTCACTAAACTGCAGCCCGTTAAACTCGTAGATGCCGAGCATCCGAGGGCCCACGCGTGCCATGAGCTTTTTCACGTCGCGCAGAATGTCATTGAAGGTTTCAAGAATGTCGTCTTCGGCCTCGGCGGCCGACGATTTGGAGAACATGGAGAACACCGACGAGGCGGCCTTGTCGGCCACACCGACCGCAGGCCGGTAGATCACCGTCAGATATAGCTCGTTCACGAACAGCCGCTTTGCCAGAATGCGGCTCCTGTAGGCCGCATCGAGATCGCGGGCGAAAGCCGAGGTAAACTCGCCGTCCGGATAGCCCCTCTCGATACGCCGCACCGTATGCACCATGACCGCCACGCGCTCATGTGCGACCGTGCGCCAGGCCGTATTCAGCTTTTCGTGCCAGTCGTTGATGGTGGCAATGTCGGCCGTCTCGAAGGACATGCCTTCAAGCGCGAAAACGGCCATATATTCGCCGTTGTCCAAAGCGACGACATGTTCGTTTACATGGCGCGCGAAGGGTAGATATTGCGAAGCGTCGCGCTCCTGCTTGATAGCTGGCTTGCGGTTAAACACGGTTGAATCCTTTCCGCTTTACGCCAGCCACCGGGAGCGGCGAATAGCTGGAACCGCCCCAAATCATCTTGTTCGGTGCCGGAGCCTTGGTGCGCCCGAACAGGAAGATGATTTTGAACATGTTGTAGTCAGTGCGGACGATGAGCCTGGCCGCGCCCAGCAAGCCGCCGCCGATCGCCAGCGCCCATATCGGGTTGCCCACGACCATCAGGACGAACACCGAGGCCATGCCGATCGCAAGCGTCGCCTCTACCGGCACGCCGAACCAGAGCGTCGGCCGCGTCAGGGCAAGGAACAACGGATCTTCGGTAAGATACTCTGGCTCCGACACTCAAAACCTCTCTTTGCCGCTAGGCGTCTCTCACGTGAGCAATGCGGTGATCGACCCCGCGCACAGCACGACCGCCAGACCAGCGGCCCACAGCGCCAAAGTCTGCCTGTCGCCGTGCCCGGCCATGAAGAAATAGCCGATGATGACGAGCGCGAGCGTTCCGAACGCCGCGCCCGCTGCCACCATTTTCCCGGTTATCTCGCTGGCTTTTGCCGAGGCGGAGGCGACTTGCGTCGCCCCCGGCACGGACCATGCCGCTGCGACCAGCGCGGCAATTATTGGGAGACCCCGGCGCATTTACGTCCCGGAGATCGTATCGACGACCCAACCCGCGCCGAAGACGATGAAGCATCCGACGATGATCGAGCCGAGCAGGCCCTTGTTGCCTGCGCCAAAGAAGAACATGAATCCGGCGATGACGAGCGCGATGGCGGCAAGGCCCTTCGCGATCGGGCCGGTCAGAAGGCCCAAGATGGCGTCGACCATGGACTCGACTTCGGTTTGGTTGGCCGCCTGCGCCCATGCAGGGACAGGGATCAGGGCCAGGGCGGCGCCGGCGAACGCAAAACTATGCGTCCACCGATCCTTTACGTAACGAGTGAGTTTCATCAGAAAAAACCTCCGCTTAGCAAGATTACTGCTCCAACAACGAAAGTAAGGAACGTGATTAGCGTCCCTCGCCCCGTCATGATGAGAAAGCCCAGCCAAACAACACCGAGCCCTATTGCCGGGGCCACCAACGCCGTCAGTTCATCAAGAACCGCATCCGCAATGGACCCCACGTCCGCATGAGCGGGCGTGACTGCCAAGCCGAGCGCAAGCACGACCGACAATTTCGTGATTAGCTTGATTGCGCGCATCACAGCCCGCCCGTCGCTGTCGGAACGGACTGGCGCTGGCGCCATGCGGCTTGCGCGAAAACGTCCCAGGAGGGGGGAGCCGGTTCGGCCATTGTCACGCCCCCCATCCCTATTTCCGCTGACGCAAGCGTGGCCGTCGCCTGATAGGCGCCGCCTCGCTCAACATCATCAGCCGGAGCCACGGCGGCAACCGTCCAAGGCGTGCCCTCTGTGCTATATGGAGGCACGACGGGGGCGCCCTGGCCGTTTGCGAATGCAATGTGCCAGTGGTTCGAATGGTTACGATCGCCGGGGCCGAGCAGCTCGATTATCTCGACGCCACTGGCGGCCAGCACCGCACGGATTTGAGCGCGGCTGATGGCGCTCATTCCGCCATTCGGCACAAAGTCGACGGCTTGCCCGTATTTGTGAAAGCTGTTCTGAGCGCCATAGCGGGCGTTCATCGGGCGCAGCGTGTCGGTGATCCGTCCGCCAAAGGCTGACACCAAAATGCCGCCGACCTGATCGGTCGTGGCAATAGCACCTGAGCTGCGGGCAACCAGAGGCCGCACCGCCGCACCGCCGTAAGCGGCGGCAAAGACCTTGCCGACGTAGCCATTCATCATGCCGCGCGAGCGCGACCCGGTATTATACTCGCTCAGCGCCGCGCGCAGCGGATCGGTGTGACCCGCTATCCGCGCCCTGCCATAGTTGTCTGCCAACAGGCGCGCTCCGGCGCGCAGATTGGTGCAGGGATCGAAGACCGTTTCCGGGGTGACGCCGAGCCGCGCGAAGTTCGCGCTGTTGATCTGCATAATGCCGGCGTCAAAGTTCGCGCCCTTGCGCAACAGGCTGCGCGCCGTGGCGATTGCGTCGGCTGCATTGCCCGGCTGACGCAGGAGCGAGCCACCCGAATTGACCCCAATCCGATTGGGGTCGCGCTCAGATTCAACTTGGATAATCGCGGTCATTGTCGCGGGTGCGACATTTGGCGCGCAAGAGTTGAGCAAAGCCGCCAAAACCGTACTACTCAAAGGCATTGAGTGCCCCTCTCGTTGAGTCCGGGTATCAGCGGTAATACAAAACCGACACGTCAGCAACACGCATTCGCAATAAGGATTCGCGAACGCGACGAACCGTTTGTCGCCTTTTGCGCGGAACCCGGCCCGGATCGCTCTTGCTGGAAATGGCGTCTATGGCTTAGCGTTAGCCACAATTTTGGACCGAATTCCTGTTCGGCATTCAGACAACTGAGAGCGGATCGCCTTGCCCACAAATGTGCTTTTCCTCGCCGAAACGAACCAATCTCCCTCCATTTTGGAGCAAAGGGCGGCTTGCGAGGCTGATGGCGATCTAATCGTAGATGCCGGGCAAGTCAGTTTCGTGGATCTACCGCGTAAGCTGGCAAAGGAAGGCCACGAGCTGATGCGGGGTGACAGGATCAAAATCTACGATTTTACCTGCCTGCCGCTCAACACAATGACCTTGGTTCGCATGATGGTGAAGGTTCTCAATCGCGGGATCGCCATAGAGTTCTGCGCGCCCAAGATAGTCATCGAGCCCGACCAAGGGGCTGACATGTTCCGCCTCGTCGCGGCCCTCGACAACCACTGGCGCCGCGTTCACGGCATGAAAACCCATTCGAGCGATTCAAAGCCTGGCCGGAAGCCACGCCTTACCGATGACCAGTTACCTGACATTCGCCAGATGCTCGATATGAGCGGCGCGACGGTTGCAAGTGTCGCGAAATCGCTGGGGGTTGGCCGAACGACGCTCTTTGATTTCTTGCAGCGGCACAGGGATGCGCCGGCTCTGCAATCATGAATCCGCTAGAAGCGCCGCTAACGAAACTTCAAGAGCAAGCGATAGTCCGACAAGCTCCCGCAAAGTAACTTCACGGGATTGCCCGCGCATTATCGAAGTCAATCTCTCTTCGGCGATCCCACTTTTGGTCGCGAGATCTAGCTGCGACATGCCGCGTGCTTTAGTCATTTCGCTAACCTGCTTAACCAAATTGCCGTAAATACCGGCATTCTGGTTAACCCTGTCTTGCATAGTCATTATCTGGCCTCTGCCGTGTCAGGAGCTTACTAACGTAACCAGCAGCAAACCCCTGTCCAGATAATAATAATCATTAGCAGAAGCAGTTATCCTTTACTCAGCGCTGAGCAGATCGAGCACCGAGCACCCCAAGCCATCGGCTAGGTTTTCCAGAATCTCAAGGGTGGGATTCGCCTTTCCGTGCTCGATATACGATAAGTGGGATGCAGCGATGCCGCTTCGCGCGGAGAGCTCCGCCTGTGAGATTTTGAGCTGCGTCCGCCTTGAACGGCAATTCTCCCCCAGCTTCTTTGCGAGCTTTGAGGCCGCTTCATCAAGTTTTAGATACTGCGGCATTGTGCGATCCCGTATGCCTTATGATTGATTAACTCCAAAGCGGAGACATAGGCGAAGGCGTCGCGGTTGGCGACACCGGGAGCGATTGGCTGCAGAACGGTTTTTTGTCGATGGGCCATTCGAGTATCCCCGTTGTATCAGCGAGGTTAGCCCAACAGGCGCAGTTGATCTCTCATGGAAAATCCGTAAGTGAACCCTGCCTCAGCTCGGCCGCCCGCGCTTCTCAAACCAAGTCTGGCAGAACTTTAGGAAATGACGAGCGGGATGTTTGGGGGCAATTTCGTTCTCACCGAGCCAGCTGCGCCATTCGCGTTCGAGATAGTGGATGTCCCATCCAGGGGCGACATTGCGAGCATCGCCGTAAATGTCGGAATCTAGTGGACCCGTCCACGGCTCCGAGGCCGAAGCCAAGGCCGCGGCTTTCATTGTTCCCCGATTGGAGAACATCACCATGTCCGCCACTGAGTCGAATGAAACCAAGTAGTCGGGAAGATGATCGCTTTCGACCAGTTCTCGCACAGCGCGACGGAACTCCTTGTCGGATGATTTCGACCCCGATTTCTTATGAAGGATTTCGAGGGACACCTTCCAAGATGCCTGCTGCCCGCAGTGCTTGCGGGCCAGTTCGTATATCCGGCGCTCGATCGGCCTGCGCAGTCGAAAATAATCCCGGTGCAGGGTTAGCACCTCATTGTGACGGATGGCGTTGAACACCCAATCCGACAATTTGATTTCGCAATAGAGCAAACGTCCATCCAGGCCGTGACTACGCCGGATCGAGGAGGCGTCGATTAGCCCAAAGCCCTCAATCTGTTCCTCGTCGCCCGTGACAATGTTGGTCCGAATACGGGTGCCTTCGAGGCGGTCCAACGCCTCAATCAACGCCTTGTAGTCTTTCCCGGAAGTTCCGCGATTAGTAAATACGAGCAATTCGCGGCTGCTGATCCGAACCCGCTGGGAAACTTGCTCACCCAATTTCAATTTCGCCATAATTTGCGAAATGCAATAGATCAGAATATCTTTATCATAGATCGTGGCGAGCCCCTTGATGCTAGGAGTGACCTCAAGCCAGTTGCCATTATGCTCATAGCGGCGCACGCTAGTCTCAGGTTTCTTTGACAGAGAGTAAAACGGATGCTCTAGTTGCGGCATCACGTCCTTAAGGACCGCGTCCCCCACATCACAAATGAAGAGGTCGTGCTGGGGATGCCGTTCGGGCACCAAAGCCGGGTGCTTCTCAGGCACTAAGGCTACTTGCGGATTCGGGGTATCGGCCACCATAAGCGTTTATTCGGGGTATCACCCACCGATGTCAATAGTTCGGGGTATCACCCACCATTAGATTGATTCGGGGTTTTACCCACCAAGGCGATAGATTCGGGGTTTCACCCACCGTTTTGCTGTGTTTCGGGGTATCGCCCACCCGCCCCGCGCATTCGGGGTATCGCCCACCACAGTTCGGGGTTTTACCCACTTGCCTTCGGGGTTTCACCCACCGGAGGGCCAATTTAGTCTAAGAATAACAACAGCATAAACCCGTTTTTCCGGAGCTTAACACAGAATCATAACCAATATTAACACTTACGCGCGCGAGGCCAGCCTGTGGATAACTTCAAAAGCCCCGCCCAACGATGAAAGAAAGCACCGCCTCTTGGGGGCTACGCCCCCGCCGGCTCCTCGCTTCGCTCGCCCGGTCATGCTTCGCATGACCTCCCCCCCGGCATCCCCGCTAAAAGACGGCCTCCGGCCGGCACTTTTGCTTTTTTGGGGATGAGACCGATATGGCTGCTACACCGACAAACCACATATAGGGCCGCACCGTCGGACACAGCGGCATAGCCGCTGCGAATGCTCCCCAAGGGGCGCAAGCGGCTTTGGCAGCGCTCAATTCATGACGTTTGTCCTTGCGGATGGCTAAATCATGGGTTCGAGACGGGAGATTAGCCATCCCAACAGGCCTCAGGACCAAGTGATAGGCGATGATAATCGTCGATCGGGGTGCGGGCCATGCTGCACGATATGATTTGGGCCGCGAAAAAATGATTGCCGCCTTTGTCTTATAATATATTCTCGGACTATGGGCATCAGTGTTACCGCCGCTGCAAAAGAAGCTGTGAGGCGTCTGAATGGGACGTGGCACGGTTCCTATGGGAAAGCGCGTTGCCCCGCTCACGAGGACAGTTCTCCATCACTCTCGATCACACCTGGCCGCGCTGCCGTCCTGTTTCATTGCTTTGCCGGTTGCGGTCAATCCGAGATCATCGCCGCCCTGGCCGCAAATGGAGGCTACGTCCGCCCGACTGAACGCGACACTGCGCCGCCAGAGCGGCGCGACCTTGGCCCGCTGGCGCGCGACCTTTGGAGCAAGGCGCGCGCACTCGCCGGCACGCCCGCTCAGCGATACCTAGAGCGCCGCCGCATCGGTCATTCCACCATCGGCCGCTATGACCCGGCAGCAATGACCTACGAGGGCGGCAAGCGGCTCCGCCTCCCCGCCCTGCTCCTGCCCATAATCGAGCGCCGGCAGCTCGTCGCGCTTGCCCGCGTTTTCGTGGACGGGGACGGTAACAAGCACCCGCACCTTGTCGACCCCAAGCGCACCCTAGCCGATCCACGTGGCGGCGCCGTGCAGATCGGCGCGATCGAGGGCGACCATCTCAATCTGGCCGAAGGTTTCGAAGAAGCGGAATCGGTCATCGCCAAATTCGGATTGCCTGGCTGTTGGTCCGTAAATGGCACCGAGCTTTATGCTCGCATCCATATCCCCGATCATATCCGTTCGATCACGGTCTATTCGCAGCATGGAAAGGCCGCGAGGACCGGGCTCGAGAAGGCTGAAAGCCATCTGAGAAACGGCGGGCGCACCCTGCAGGTCGAGCTACCGCCGCCCGGGGGAGACTGGAACGATGCTTGGCGGGCGGAGCAATGACCCGTCTCGCCATTTTTGCAGTTGGCGGCGTGATACTCGCAGCCATGTTTGGCGAGACACACCCCGATTTCATCGCCAATCCACCGCAGAGCGCGCGTGAAGCGTGCGACCAGCTCGCCAACCAATCCGATTGCCGCGCGGCGCTCGCCTTGAACGATCTTCGCCAGAACCGCTTGCCGAAGGCAGCGCCGGCGCCGGCGTTGCCCGATCCGCGCCGGACACCTGGCGCTTATGATCCGACGATTACCCAAGACAACATCGCCGCGACCATCTGTAATCCCAAATTCGTCGCGGCCCGCAAACCGCCGCCGTCATGGACGGCGGTGACAACGCGCCGCATCGCCGCGGTTCAATTACCCGACATAGATACTGGGTCTGTGGTGCTCGACCAGCTCGTGCCTATCTCACTTGGCGGCGCGCCGAAGGACTATCGCAACCTATGGTTGCAGTCCTGGGCGGGCCAAGAAAATGCAGAGAAGAAGGACGGCCTAGAAACCCTGCTCAATCGCATGGTTTGCAGCGGCCAGCTATCGCTAGCCGCCGCGCAAGAGGCCGTCGCCGTGAACTGGCTCGACACGTACCGGCGCGCGATGACGATGCAAAACCTCACACGCTTTAAATTGCCCCAACAATGGGGCGCGAAACCGCAAGATATTCAGCCCGATTTTGTGCCCGAGCCGCAGAGCGAGAGCGGACCAATCGTGTTGGATGCTCAGATCGAGCCGGACAGTCAGCCCTACGAGGTGCCGGCGATTCCGATCGATGGTCGCAATTTTCAACCGATGGAGTGAACGGGATGCCACGCAATATCGCAGAATTTCGACTGATCGGACAGGTTGGCGGGATTGATCAAAAAGAAAAGGTTACGTTCGTCAACATTGCTTCAAATTATAACCGGCAGGTTGATGGTGATTGGCAGGAAGAAACGCTTTGGAACCGCGTTACGTGCTTTGCAAAGTGTGCGGAATACGCATCGAATGCCGGAAAAGGAGACATGGTTCATGTAACGGGACGGGTCAAACAGTCTCAATATGAACGCGATGGGTCAACAATCTACGGCACAGACCTTATCGCAGACAGCTTTTCAGTTCTTTCGCGAGCATCTTCTGGCGAGTGATTTGAGTTTCTATGAAGCTTGGCTTGGTCAGAGTGGAAGATTGGTGCCTGTGCGGCCTTCGGCACCGCTCTATCTTCGCTCCGCTCCGACCGAACCCGCAAGCGGTTTCGTCCCATGCGGGTGACGATCCTCGCATGAGAAAGTCGCGAGGATCCGCAAAGCGGATTTTCGCGGCATTTTCCGTAGCGGCGCGGCGATCGGCCGCGCGATCGAGATCGAGGCGGCGGCGCCGCCATGTCTTTCGATAGATTCTGGGGCCTGTTCCGCCCCCCTGGCGCAAGGGCTGGACCGTCTCGGCCGCTGCGCGACCTCGCTTGGCGATCATGGGGTTTCCCCGCCCTTCCTCCGCTGCGCTCCGTGCAGGACGGGCGATCCCCCTCCCCCATGATCGGCCCTCACTGCGCCATTCCCCGACCCACTTCGCCAGCGGGCAGAAGTCGATGGACGCCATCGCCTTCGGCTCCAGTTTAGGAAGGGAAAAGCACATGCCACGGAACACCGCTAAGACCCGCAAGACCACCGCTGCGCGCGTCGACGTTTACGAGGAAGTCACCAACCAGATTGTTTCGCTCATAGAGGCAGGCACCCGCCCATGGTCCCCCCGCTGGGCATCGGGCGCGGCATCGCTTCCGCTTCGCCATGAGGGCACCGCCTATCGCGGAATCAATATCCTGCTGTTGTGGTCCGCAGCCATGGCACACGGCTACACCAACCCGCATTGGATGACCTACCGGCAGGCGCACGAGCTGGGCGGACAGGTCAGGAAGGGCGAGAAGGGCAATCTTGTCGTTCATGCTGGAACCTTCACCCCGAAGGACGGCGAGACGGGCGAGCCGATCACCGACAGCGAGGGCGAGGAAACGAGCCGCGCCTATCTGAAACGCTATGTCGTGTTCAACGTCGAGCAGATCGACGGCTTGGACATGAGCAAATTCCCTGCCCCGCTTGTCGAGATCAAGAACCGCGACGAGCGCGACCACGAGCTTGATGCGGCCTTTACCCGCTACCCGGTCCCCTATCGTGAGGGTGGCAACAGCGCCTATTATCACCCCGTCGCGGACAGCATCGCCATGCCTGCCTTTGGCGACTTTGTGAGCGGCAACGCCTTCTATGCGACCCTCGCGCATGAGGCCATCCACTCCACCGGCCACACGTCGCGGCTCAATCGCGAAACGCTCTACGAATACGGCAAGAGCAAGGAAATTCGCGCTGCCGAGGAGCTGATTGCAGAGATCGGCGCGGCCATGCTTTGCGCCCAGCTTGGCATGGAGCCGACCGAGCGCGAGGATCATGCGTCCTATCTGGCGTCGTGGTTGACCGCCCTTCGCAATGACAAGCGCGCGATCTTCCGCGCCGCGACCGCCGCACAGGCGGCAAGCGAATTGATCCTGTCCCACATGGCAGCGCCCGCAATGTCTCGCGCTGCCTGATCCGGCGAGGGCGGCCACCAGCGCCGCCCCGCTCCCGCCATTCCGAAGGACTGACCCATGCCCAACACACTCCCCAAGGTCGAACTTAGCTGGCGTGATGAGAATTACGGTTCCGTCTGCGCCGTCGCCGCCTTTCGCA
>Ga0308159_1000833_pt1 | contig 55600 bp, 44 predicted proteins | sample PhyCR1_FD_201040 | JGI IMG/M metagenome (GOLD analysis project Ga0308159, IMG submission 201040) | Phyllosphere microbial communities from UC Gill Tract Community Farm, Albany, California, United States - DLSLC.R1 | ecosystem: Host-associated > Plants > Phyllosphere > Unclassified | place: USA...
TAGCGCGCGGATAGAAATACCACGTAGCTTTTCTTTCACAATTTTTAGCCTAAACTCAGCTGTGTGACTTCTGTTTTTTCTCATAAAAATGCCCCCAAATAGTGTCTAACTTTTTGGGGGCAGTCTATTTCTGTGAGGCTTTCTGTGATCCCGCTGGGATTCGAACCCAGGACCACTACATTAAAAGTGTAATGCTCTACCAGCTGAGCTACGGAATCATTTATTTATGTCCCTTGCGGGGCTGCAAAGATAGAAATTAAATCTATTGTTGCAAAGGATAAATTTAAAATATTTAATATAAAATTAACGTTAATGAAACTCAAAGAGGTTAAATATTTATGAATCATGATGTTAAATTCATTTAAAAAAAATCTTATTCCCGGTATCTTTTTACTGCTTTACATCGAAATGAAATATTTTTTTAAAAGAAGCCTGTTTAAAATATTCAAAACCTTTATATATCCTTTCCGATTTAATGTTGTAGCAAAAAAGTAAGTAAAAAGCAGAATCATTTCTTTTCACCTGAATCTATCCATGAACTAACCAACATTTTAACATTCCTGTTAGTTGTATGAACTGCTGATGATTTTTTTATTTTCATTATTATTTTCATTTTTAAGGATACATTCGCTTTTCCCTAATGAATATTGAAAATATTTATGGTGAAGATAAATGGACTGCATTTGGTGGATTTTCGCCACTTATTACAGTCTTTAAGTCTTACCACCCGCTTAATCCCGAAATTGAAAACATTATTAACCGCTATACATTTCCTATACGCTTTGCAAAAAACAAACATATTGCATCGCCGTTAAAGCACAACCGTTATATCTTTCTGATTTTAGAAGGGGCAGTACATGGTTACCTTAAAATGGGAAATAAAAAAATTACCACATGGATTGCTGCAGAAAACGAACTGGCAGGAACAATCAGGAATTTGTGGGAGAATGAAATATCCGACGAATATATTGAAACGATTGATCCGGTGTTTGCGATTGCCATTCCGCATGAAATGTCGAAACTACTTTACGAAAATTTCCCCATCGCCAACTATGTAGGGCGTAAAATGACTGAAATTTATTTTCAGGGGGCAACCGAAAGGGCATTCATCTGCAGACTTCCTACTGCATTAAAACGTTACCAAAGGTTTTTAGTTTCTTATCCACACCTGATTAACCGTGTACCATTGAAGTATGTAGCTTCGTTTATAGGCATGCGGCTCGAAACACTTAGCCGAATCAGGAAACAGGCTTTAATTGAAGATGGTAAATAATTTTTCAACTCATAAGGGTTGTAACACCAATAAAAAAGCGGGACCGATTAAAATCAGTCCCGCTTTTTTACTAAATTTTCTTTTAAAACTTAACCGTATTCAAGTTTTTATCCACTAAAACCCCATCATTAACTTTAAGGTTAAACTGAAGTTTACGTTTGGCTTTCAATTTCAGGATAAATAAATCGCTGGTTCCGTTTAAGGCATCTTTAGCCCCAACATTTATAAATGTTGGGTACAAAACCTTATCTCCGTTGGTATGTAGGCGATCGTTGGTGAAATTGTCCATTTGTTTCACATTTAAGTTCTGCACGCTTACAAAATCATAATCCTGCGCATGGTATGGCAAGGCGAAACTTAAAGCATTTATAGATTTAAGGTTCAATCCTTTTACTTTAATCTCCACAATCTCATCTTTGTTATAGGCCTGTTTTGCAGTACTGATTTCCAACTTACCCGCAACCTTCTCAATTTTACTATCGTTTACACCACCATCAAGCTGAGTGGCTACTACTGAAATATCGTAGGCATCAATCAGGTTGTTTTTATTGATGTCGCCATTGCTGATATAACCTTCAAAATCGGCATCACCTTTTCTTAGCCCGGTATAGTTGATGTAAGAAGTTAAATCGTTCCGGTCAATCAAACGGTCGTTATTGATATCGCCGGGCAGGTAACTTTCGGTTCCGGCAACTTTAAACACGTATAATTCGCGTCCAGATCCAAAACCACCCACACCATCGGCAACTGCAATTTTAATGTAACGTGCAGTTGGATGACTTGTGAAGTTAAATATTTTAACATCACCATTATTTGCCCACTCAAAAGTGCCTGCATCCGTCCAGCTTTCTTTATTGTTGCTGTAAAACACTTTACCTTTTAATAATATTCCGTTGCCTCTCCCGCTACGTGGCAGGTAATGAAATTTATCCAGCTGATTAATTGATTTAAGATCAATAACCATATCAAAAGGAACCGATTTTACACCCCATTTGGTGTGCCATATGTTACCTTCATCAAAATCAAACAATTTATCTACACCCTCACCATCCTGATTTTCGGCTGTAGTTTGGGCTGCAATACCCTGAATGGCAAATTCTAAAGGATTAGATTTAGTGGTAGCTTTAATTTCAGTCCAGTCAGAATAACCATCCTTATTTACCGCACGCAATTTAAATGTGTAAGGCGTTTCGGCCGATAAACCATCAAATAACAGGGCCGTATCGCGGATAGTGGTGTAGTGCATGTCATTGAAATCGATTTCATAAAAATCTGCATGATTTACTTTGCTCCACGTTGGGGTAAGTGAGTAAGCTTCTTTGTTTTTATCGGTGACACTTGCGTTCGATGGAGCAGCTAACTTTCCTGTTGATACGCGTTGTTTATCAGCAGGTTCAAATTTAAAGCCATCTATATTAACGGTTACAGGATTGATTGTAATGTCGGTAGCCTGAATTTTGATTAAAACCTGAGGATTTTTTGTAATTACAACTTTTTCAAAATCGCTGCCTTTTGTAGCAAAACGGTTCAAGTTCGGTGCGGCATCATAAAAGAATACGTTGCTCTGTTTCAAAAACGCCTCTTTTGAATTTACTTCTGTGAGTTTAATTTTATCATTCCCCACCTTAACCGTAAGCTTTTTAGGCTTTTCGGTTACGTTAACCACCAATTCGGTTGTTTTTTCTTTAATAAAACCCTCAAAATCACCTTTTGTAATATTAATGGTTACCGAAGCATTATTTTTTTGATCTGATGTCAACTCAATTAAGGTCGACGCGCCTTTACCTATTTTATAAGCTTCTGTTGTTCCATCATCATCATATTCGGTAAATGAGGTACTCCCTGATGGATAAAGTTCGTAAATCCTATTGGCTTTATTAATCTCAGAAACATTGTTGTTTGGATTTGTCATTGGAATAATCGCTCCATTTTTCACGAAAACAGGTAATTTCCAAAGTGGTGCGGCAAAACTGTTAAGGATGCAGTTTCCGGTATATTTTTCACTGGTAAAATAATCGATCCAGATTCCTTCCGGCAGGTAAATGCCGTTGCGGATATCATTTCCTTTATCGTCTGATTTAGTCGCCTGATAAATTGGTGCTACCAGAAAAGACGGGCCATATAAATACTGATACTGTGTTGAAATTCCTTTGGTATAAGCATTTGGATATTCCAGGAACATGGCCCTGATGATCGGCAAACCTGTAAGGGCTTCTTTCGCGATGCTATAGGTATAAGGTATTAATTCGGATTTCAGCTTTAAATAGTTTCGGTTGATGGAAGCCACAGGTTCTCCTAAGGCGTGCGGATATTTTTCGTTGGCACCCCAGCCATCCATGTTCAACTGCATTGGCGTAAAGGTTTTCCATTGGAAATCGCGGGTGTTGATGGTTTGATTTTTACCACCAAAAATACCATCCATATCGGAAGTAATGTTTGGCTGACCGGATAAACCTGAACCTAAGTAGGTTGGAATGTGAAAACGGATATATTCCCATACCCCGCCGGTTTGATCGCCCGACCAGATGCCTGCATAGCGCTGTGTACCTGCCCAGCCATCCAACGAGATGATGAAAGGCCTGCTGCTGTTGCCATAATAAGGCATAATCTGCGCTACATCGGCTACCCCGTTTAACCCGAATGAGTAACCCGCGCCTACCCATGCCACATCGGTTTTTAATACACGAACACCGGCATCTCTGGCTTCTTTGATGATATCGCGCTGTAATAAAGCACTTACCCCGGTTTTGGGGTGGAGATCTGATTGGGTCCACAAACCTATTTCAACACCGTTTTTACGGGCATAATCGCCAAAACTTTTTAAGTTTTGAATGTTGCCGTCCAATGTTTCGGTTTGGCCATATCCTGCCCCATAACCATCGTTAGGAAGCACCCAGCCCAAGGGCATGTCATTCTTTCTGTAGCGATCAATCACCGCACGTGCTGAAAACTGATAATTGTTTTTCTCGCCGTTTAACGATTCTTTTATCCCGCCGTTATCTTTCTGGCTTTCCTTGTAGCGTTTTCCATCTTCAAACAAAGTTCCTTTTTCATCTTCTTTCCAAAAATCGCGGTTGTAAGCATTTAAATGTCCCTGGTAAAAACCGAATTTCGGCAATAATACAGGATTCCCTGTAAGCTGGTAAAAATCATTCAATAAAGGCACGACACCGTTACTTACCATAAAAAAGGCATCCAGGTAACCGGTTTCGTGTGTTAATTTAACCAGTCCTTTTTCTTTAGCACCAAAATTGTAATTTCCTTTATTAAAGGTGTACCACATTACGGCATAACCGTTTGTAGACCAGTAATAAGGTGTTGGCGAAGCTACTCCACCGTCTGTCCAGCTGTTTTGGTTTTCGATGGAAATGGCTTTTCCTTTATGCGAGAAACGACCATTTTGCACACCGCCCCCATAAAAATATTCATCCGGATTTTCTTTAAAGCTGAGTGTTACTTTTCCTTTTTCGAACTGAATGGGGATAAGTTCTTCTAAAGCCACTGCCTGTGTAGCGAGGTTAATGACCTTAATTAAAGAAGTATTTTTATCGATCAGAACGGTAATCTTTGCTGTAGAAATGAATAACTGATTATTTTCATCCTTAATTTCCAGTTTCGATACCGGCCTGCGCGGATTTTCTACCAGAATTTTAGCCTCTGGTTTTGCTTCAGGGTCACGGATAAACCCACCAGTGGGATCCTGAAAAAGGCGGAAAATATTATCGCCATAAAAATCGAGTGTTAAGCGCTGGTTATCGGTAAGCAATAACTCAATTGTGGTTGAATTGATCTTTTTTACATCAGTTACCCTGATGCTTTTTTGAGCAGTCTGGTTGTTTTTTTGCGCCATTTCCTGTGCGAAAACACAGGCTGGAAATGCGTAAAAAAGAGCCGTAAATGCTAACAGGATTATGGTTTTAGAGCGTTTGTAAAAGGGTTGCAGGGCCATTAAGATTTGATTTGGTTATGTTATGTAGTCAGGCAAGCTTATTGTAGAAGCTGCTGTTGGCTAAAGTTAGCAATGATGCATAAGGAAACGCTGTGTTTTTAAGCACAAACACCGCGCAATCGTTTGTCTATCATGTTTTTTACTTTATTTAGCAAAGCGCTTGAGTAAGGAACCGGGGTTTAGAGTTGAGAGCCGGTTAACCGGTAACCGATAGACCATTCTACCTAAAAATTTTACAATTAATAAGGATTTATGGCAGGCGTTTTGCATACAGATGGCAAAATAAGATTAATGAGCCTTTTAGTACCCCAAGCTTATAGTTGCGTAATCATTGATGACAGCCGCATGAGTAAGCCACTTTTCGAAAATTTCGTTTCCCAAATAGATAAACTTGAACTTAAAGGCAGCTTTACGGATAAAGTAGATGCTATGGCCGCTTTCTGGACATTCGGAAAAATAGATTTCCTTTTTTTAGACGTACAAATGGATATGTCGGGCATTGATGTAGCCAGGATGCTCAAAAACAGCGTAAAATATGTTGTAATTTTAGGTACGCAGGGCACGCAGGCAATTGATACTTTTGCTAATAAGTGTAAATTTTTATCAAAACCACTCGATTTTACAAATTTTTTAAACGCAATTGAGCAGTTGATTTCTGTTTAGTCCGAAGTCATTAGTCTGAAGTTATAAGTCGATTATCCGACAAAATGACCAATAACCAATGATCAATTAACTAATGACCAACAAACTTAAATATCCGAATAATCGGTGGGGTAAATAAATTTTGTATCGTTTTTAGAGACATTGTGCTGATACTCTGGCATTGCAGATAACTTTTTCCAATAATCATCGGCAGAAAAAGCCTTCCAGTGTTCATCTCTGTCTGCCTTATTCTCAAAAGTAGTCAGGTACATCAGGTTCGGCATGCGACTTCCTGAAATTACTTCTCCGTAAAATACGGCATTAAAATTAAGCCGCTTAAATAAACCTATTTCATCGCCTTTATTAAACATCTGCACTTTATTCTGGTAATATTTTTCGGTAGGCGATTCGTAACTCCTTAGTTCATACACCCTTTCTTTCATTGGTGATTTTAATTTGGGCAGCATAAAAGCGGGTGCACCTTCAAAAGCTTGTAAAATAATGGATTCAAGGCGTTCATAAGGCGCATCGTTATATGTCGCATCCAGATAGGTCTTGCCGTCGATGCTATATTGCTGATCTTTGGCAAGTTTTTTATCGAGTTCTAAAACGCCATGAAATGATTTTAAAGGAATAAATACATAGATAAGTTTTTCATTTGCCGTAGCCGGATCGCTTACAATAGGTTTAAACACGCCCACTTTTGCAATTCCGGATCGGTGGAGTGCGGGCAAATAAGCTTTCTGTAAATACTCATCCACGGTTTTTTCCTGCGCATCGTTTTTTAAATGGTAAATTTTAATCTGATAGAAATCTCTCTTCGCTGCATGTGCTGCAAATGCATTAAATGCTAAGAAAAACAAAAACAAACCGGATATTCTGATCTTTGGCAACATATTTACTGATGATTAAAATGATTTGGCACTAATGTACCGATTATCAGTTAAAAAAAATCAGTTAACAGTTTGTAATCGACGGTTTATAGTAGCAATTGAATAAATAACCAATAACTAATGACCAATAAACTAATGATCAATAAACTAATGACCAATCAACCAATGACTACTGAACTAATGACCAATCACCAATCTACTTTGAAATATTTGGATTTGGCGGTTCGGCATTAAGCAAGTGTTTCACAAAAAAATCGCGCTTACGCCTCCGTCCATAAATACCTCCATCACTATGGCCCATCCCTGGTATGCTTAAAATATCAAAATTCTTATTCGCTTTAATTAAGGCATCTGCTAACCGATAGGTTGATTCTGGCGGTACATTTTCATCCGCTTCGCCAACAATCAAAAATAAATTACCCTGTAATTTGGCCGCATTTGTAATGTTAGATTGTTCTTCATAATGCGGTCCTACGGGATAACCCATCCATTGCTCGTTCCACCACTGCTTGTCGATCCGGTTATCATGGCAGCCACAAGCAGAAACGGCCGCTTTGTAAAACTCCGGATGAAATAACAGTGCCCCCGTTGAGCTTTGTCCACCTGCAGAAGTACCATAAATTCCCACGCGTGTAATATCTGCATTCGGATATTTCGCTGCCATGGCTTTCATCCATAATATCCGGTCAGGAAAACCGGCATCGGCAATATTTTTCCAGCATACATCATGAAAGGCTTTAGACCGGTTAGCCGTTCCCATTCCGTCAATCTGCACCACAATAAACCCTAATTCAGCCATACTTTGCATTTCGCTGGCCGGTAAAAAGTTTTTAGGCACAAAACTATCGTGCGGCCCTGCATAAATATTTTCGATAACGGGATAGGTTTTGCTGGCATCCATGTTTGATGGAAAGCAAACGATGCCCCATATGTCGGTTACACCATCTCGTCCTTTAGCTACAAATACCTCAGGTAATTTAACACCAGTAGCCAAATACGCCTCCTTTTGCCCGTGTTCTATTTCAGTTATTTTTTTTGTGCTCGCCGTTAACCTTAATGCTGTAACTGGTGGAACATTGACCTGAGAATAGGTATCAAGGTAATATTTACGATCGGGAGAAAAACTGAGGCTGTGGTTGCCTTTTTCGGGCGTAAGGTCAATCAGGCCATTACCGTCAAAGCCAATGCGGTAATAGTGGATAAAATATGGATCTTCTCTATTATTCATGCCGCAGGCCCTGAACCAAACCTGGCGCTTTATTGCGTCTACACTATCAATATCACGTACCACGTAATCTCCTTTAGTAATGAGCGACTGTTTCCCGCTGAGCGTATTTACAAGATAAAGGTGCTGCCAGCCATCCTGCTCGCTGGTATATAACATTTCATTTGTTTTAAGCAGGTAACGGGTGTAAATCCGGCTTTCGTAAATGAAAGTTTTTGTTTTTTCGTCGATGATATTTTTGGTTTTACCCGTTAGCACATCTACTTCAATCACCCTGAAACGCTGATGGCCCCTGTCTACTTTTTCGTAGCTGTAATACCTGCTGCTGCCCGAACGCCAATGCAGGTCTGGGGGACCGAAAAAATCAATCGGATCTGCATCTACCTTAATGGCAGTTTTAGCTGATACATTAAAAACGTAGGGTTGGTACGCCGTAAAATCATCGCCCGGCTGTGCATATTCTCTTGATTTTAACTCGCCCCGTGTAGTACCGGGAACGGAACTCAATACATAATGTACTTTTTTAATTTCTTTGGGATCGGTTTTGTAAGCCACTATAGTTTTGCTATCCGGCGACCATTCAAAATCGCCATAGGGTTTGCCGGCATTGCCATCGGTGCTCAATTGTGTTTCTGCTTTGGTTTTAAGATCGACCACAAACAGGTTTCCTCCACGAATCAGGATTTCGTTTTTACCATCGGGCGATTTTGGCGATTCGCGGTTCCTTTGCCAACGCGACCGACGTTGTTGTAAGGCTTTTTTAGCAAAATAGCGGTAAATTGTGGTGTCGCTGGTATTGGTCAGGCTAAAATCGCTAAGATTGAGTTGAAACCAGTTATCCTGTATTTTTATTTTCGCGGTATTTCCCTGTTCAGCGAAATACAATTCAGCAAATTGAATTTTTAGCGGATTTTGTTTTTTACCAGTAATTTTCTCAATATTCCTGGCTACGATATCATGATCGAACGCCAACTTACGTTTTCCGCTTGCCGCATCTACATAATAATATTCCCAGGTTCGGTTGGGCAGGTTCTTTTTATACCAGAATGCACTTCCATCTTTTTTCCAGTACGGAACAATATCATTATTGGTTGGAATATTGCGTAGTGCAGTATCGAGTTTAGCAGATAATTGATACGCGCTGGCCATTTCTACAGCGCCCGGAGCATAAGGACTTAATTTTGACTGTTGTGCTTTTGTTTGAAAAAGAACTAAATTTAACAGAATAAAAATTACTGGCATTTTAGCCTTAGAAAAAATCATTATTATATTTTTTGGTTATAAATACGGGATTATGAGCGTTGGTTGCACTTTACGATAAGCAACATTTTAAAAATCAGGTAAAAGGCATCTCCCTCCATTTGAAAAAACGGCTATTTTTTATGATGAAAGAAGATAATCTATTCGTTTAAGCGCCTACGTAATTCACTTTACTTACGTTGTTGTAAGTATCGATATAAGACCGTGGCGATTGGCCGATAATGCTTTTAAATACCCTGTTAAAATTAGTAATACTATTAAAACCGGCTTTATAAGCTACTCCTGAAATACAATCTGCTTTTTCGCCCGAGATCAGGCTCTTACATGCGTCGTTGATTCTCACTTCGTTTAAAAATGAAACAAAGGTGTGTCCGGTGTGCTTTTTAAAGTACCTGCAAAAGGCTTGCGGAGTCATAAAAGCGGTATTGGCTACATCTTCCAATGAAATCTGGTTATTGTAATTCTGGGTAATAAAACTGATGATCTTGCTCAACCGCATCCCTTCATTTTCGCTAACATTAGTTGAATAAATATCCGAGCAGAGGGATTCTACATTTTCGTTTAAATCCTGCAAACTGTTGATCAGTTTTAAAAAATTAAACAGTACATCTACACCCGTTGCGTGATGAACATTGAATAATTTGGCCACGATATCTTTGGTAAAGCCAAGAGGAATTTTAAAACCGTGTTTATTTTTAGTCAAAAAAGCGCTTGCCATTTTCATTTCCGGAAGATTGAACAATGAAGCAAGAATGCCATTGGGATTGAAATAAACCGAACATGCTTTGATTGTTTTATGGCTATCTGCCGAAAAATATTCAGGATTACTTTTAAATAAATGCGGAAGCTTTGCACCGATTACAAAAATATCGCCCGACCGGAAGCTATGCATATCGTTCCCTGCAATTAAAGTACCTTCTCCACTTTCGATGTAAGTGATCTGCCATTCGTCGTGGCGGTGCAGATATTGATAAAAATACGGCAATTCGATGTGTTCCGATATAACACTCTTATCATCGGGCACAAGCAGGGTAAATGGTAATACTTTCATAGTCTGGTTAGATTTGGTTCGGTTTACAGATTACGAATTGAATGTAAGGATATTAACCATAAAAATCAAACAAATACCGAATCAAGTTAAAATCCTGCTATAATTTAATAATATATGGCAGATTTTGTCTGGTATAAGACCGTACCACTGCAAAAAATGAAAACATCTATTTTGGGATTACAAATACCGGCTAACTTCTACAGTAAGTTAACGCGATACTGCAAAAGGTTCCAATTTTAAATCAGTTGCAGTTCCGGCAACAATCTGGCTAACAAGTAATCCCGTTGCAGGGCCTAAACTCAAACCCATCATGCCATGACCAGTTGCTATGATCAGGTTATCTCTTTTTTCACTTCTGCCTATGTAAGGTAAACCATCCGGGGAAGATGGACGGAAACCATACCAGATGTCTTTTTCTGCCGGAAGTGCAGGCTTTAAATCAGGGAAATAAGCCGGCACCGATTCTACAATGCCTTTAACCCGCTGCATGTTTATCCGGTTATTAATTTTATCCAATTCCATTGTCCCTCCGTACCTGATCTGACCGTTCATTGGTGTAATGGCTACCCTCGCTTCGCATAACAATGCCGGAATAGTTAAACGGTTTTGGGGTTCGGCCTCCATAAAAGAATAACCTTTTCCTGGCATTAAAGATATGTTGATATCAGCCATTTTAGCCACCGCAGGTGACCAGGAGCCAGTAGCTATCACATACTGATCTGCTTCCCAGGCCTGTATCCCTGTGAAAACTTTCGTGATGCGATTGCCTGCCACTTTTATCTGATCAACCTCCTTACCCCGTTCAATCTTTACACCATTTTCGGTTAAATATCCGAGTAAGGCATTCATTAATTTTGTTGGATAGAGGTGTGCATCGCAATGGTAATGTACCGCACCTAAAACATCCAGCTTTAAACCGGGCTGTAGTGCCCTGCACTCATTGGCGCTTAATACGGCCATATCCAAACCCAGTTCTATCGCCCTTGCTGCCAGATGAGCTTCTTCTTCACCTGCCTTTTCCGTTTTGTAAAAGGCAAGAATACCATTACTGGTGAGCCCGAAATTAAAATCCGGCTCTTTTGCCAGGTCTTCGTATAGCTTTTTACTTAATAAAGAAAGATCGCGCAAAGGTTCTGCCGATTGGCTAACATGTTTTGCAGTGGCATGTTTCATAAATTTCAGTCCCCAGTTAATGAGATTTGCATTTAATGACGGGCGGACGTAAAACGGACTTTTACTGTTAAACATCCATCTGATACCCTGTTTAATCATTCCGGGTGCAGCCAAAGGCACAAAATGGCTCGGTACAATCATTCCCGCATTACCAAAAGAGCAGTTGTCGGTAATGTTGCCTTTATCTAAAACAGTTACTTCGTATCCTTTTTTTTGCAGGTAATATGCTGAAGTTAAACCCACAATCCCACCACCAATAATTAATACCTTCGACATTCTTTTAATTTATTTACTGATCAATTTAAAAACTTACTATATCACCTGAAATCCATGTGCGTATGGATCATCTTCGGCATCAATTTTAATCGTATTGTAACCAAATACTTTTGCCCAGCCCTCTACACTTGGGATAATTGCTTTGATTCCGTTCAGTTCTACTTCTTCTTCTACCCTCCCTGTAAATTTGCTGCCGATGAAACTTTCGTGGATAAAATCTTCTCCCAATTTTAATTTCCCTTTGGCATGCCACTGCGCCATACGTGCAGAAGTACCGGTACCACAAGGTGACCGATCGATGGCTTTATCGCCATAAAAAACGGCATTTCGGGCGGTTGATGTAGGGTCGATTGGTTTACCTGTCCATAATACATGGCTACAGCCGTTTATTGTCGGATCAAGCGGGTGAACAAAAGTATATTTTTCGTTAATGCGTTTTCTGATGGTTTGGCTCCAGGTAATTAATTGTGAGGCTGAATAGTTTTCCAATCCGGGAAAATTCTGCTGAGGATCAACAATCGCATAAAAATTGCCTCCATAGGCTACATCAAAAGTAAGCAGTCCTAAATCCGGACATTCAATTTCTAGGTTTTCGGCAGCGAGATAGGAAGCTACATTTTTTAACTTAACAGATTTAACTTTTCTTCCTTCCTGCCTGTATTCGATTAACACGAGCCCTGCCGGAGCTTCCATTCTGATTATACCGGGTACTTTTGGTTTAATCAGCCCTTCTTCAATCGCAATGGTAATGGTACCAATTGTTCCGTGGCCGCACATGGGTAAACAGCCGCTGGTTTCGATAAAGAGCACGGCAACGTCGTTATCCGGATCGTGAGGTGGATAGAGAATACTGCCCGACATCATATCATGCCCACGTGGCTCGAACATTAAACCCGTTCTGATCCAGTCAAATTCTTTTAAAAAATGCTGACGTTTTTCACTCATATTTGAGCCAATAAGCTGTGGACCACCACCTGCAACCAGCCTCACCGGATTTCCACAGGTGTGCGCATCTACACAAAAAAATGTTTTACTCATGAGATTTGGTTAATTTTTGATTAACGGTTCTGAAAATATTTAAAGGGTTACCGTCCTTCAGTTCATCCGGTAAAAGTTCCTGTTCCCAATCCTGGTAAGCCAATGGCCTTACAAAACGGTTGATTGCAGTAGAACCTACTGATGTAAAGCGGCTATCGTTAGTTGCAGGGAAAGGCCCGCCATGTTGCATGGCTGCACAAACCTCCACGCCGGTAGGCACGCCGTTTAAAATGATCCTTCCGGTTTTACCGGTGAGTTTACTTAGCAAGACTTCATAATGCTGAAGCTCCTGCTTTTCGGCCATCAGGGTTACGGTCAATTGTCCTTCCAATACATCAATTGCTTTTTCAAGTTCAGCAACATCATCAGCCACTACCAGCAAGGAATATGGTCCAAAAATTTCTTCACGGAGTTTTGGGTTTTTGATAAAATCAGCGGCACTTACCTGTGCAATTTTTGCCTGCGACTGATTTTTTAATTCATTATTATTCAGATTAGATGAAGCTATAACCTCAACTCCTGCTTCATTTATAATTTCTGCAGAAAGTTGACTATAATTGCCTGCAATACCTTCGGTAAGCATGGTTGCTGATGGGATAACCGCAATGGCTTCTTTTAAAACAGTTTTAAAATTATCGAGCCCCGGAGACTGAACAGCGAGTAATAAACCAGGGTTGGTACAAAACTGACCGGCACCCAAAGTAATAGAAGCTGCATATTTTTTGGCCAGTTCTGCTGCCTGTTTTTCTATAGCCTGCGGAAGAAAGATAACCGGATTAATACTTCCCATTTCGGCAAAAACCGGGACAGGTTGCTCACGCTGATGCGCTAAATTAATCAAAGCCATACCTCCCTTAAACGAACCTGTAAAAGTTACTGCCCTAGTTAACGGATGTTGCACAAGATTAGCTCCTATGGTATAACCATCATCATATAACATGGAAAAAACACCTTTTGGCATCCCGGTTTTGTCCGCAGCTTTTATAATGGCTCCGCCTACTAAAGCACTGGTACCATAATGTGCCGGATGTACTTTTACTACTACCGGACAACCAGAAGCCAGCGCCGAAGCGGTATCACCTCCTGCTACCGAAAAAGCAAGCGGAAAGTTACTCGCGCCAAAAACCACTACCGGGCCAACCGGCACCAGCATTCTTCTGATATCCGGACGAGGTAAAGGTTGCCTTTCAGGCAGGGCTGTATCTATAATCGCATCCACCCAAGAGCCTTCGGAAACAAGATTGGCAAATAACCTTAACTGCCCGGTGGTTCTGCCCAGTTCGCCCTGCAAACGGGCTAATGGCAGGCCACTTTCGGCCGAAGCCCTGTTTACCAGTTCTTCACCAAGCTGGGCAATTTCGTCGGCAATGGCATTCAAAAAAGCAGCCTTAAGGTCTTTATTTAAACTTTTGTAACTATAGAAAGCCGTAGTTGCTGCTGCTAAGGCTTCATCAACCAAACTTTTGTTTGCTTTAGAAAATTCGCCATCAAGCGTTAATCCTGTAGCAGGATTAACGGCTTTAAGGCTTTTTTCATTAACTTCTGCATAGGCACCGGCTACAATATTTTTTCCGTTCATATTTGATTTTTAAACTATTTGCCCCAACTTCCGGCTGGTAATTCAGGACGAACAGCTAATGCATCGTTGATAATTTTCAATACTTTTTCTCTTTCTGCCCCGCTTAACGGTAAACGTGGTGCACGCACAGCCTCTGTTCCTAAGCCGGTGGCTACCTCTGCCAGTTTAATGTATTGTACCAATTTGGCGTGGATATCCAGTTCCAACACAGGTAAAAACCAGCGGTAAATGGTGAGGGCTTCGGCAATGCGGTTTTGCTTGATCAGCCTGAAAATTGCTACGGTTTCTCTTGGAAAAGCATCAACCAAGCCTGCAACCCATCCATGGGCACCCATTACGACACTTTCCATCGCCAGGGGATCTACGCCGGTAAAGATTTTAAACCGGTCGCCAAAGCGGTTGATTAAACGGGTAACATTTGAAACATCTCTCGTTGATTCTTTTATCGCCTGGATGTTATCATATTTGGTTAACACTTCAAACATATCCAGTGTTACCTCGATTTTATAGTCGACCGGGTTATTGTAAATCATGATGGGCAGACTGGTGCTTTCTGCAATCGCCCCGAAAAATGCAAGGGTTTCATCGGCCGCTGCATTATAACGCATTGGTGGCAATAACATCAATCCGTTTGCGCCAAGTGATTCTGCTTTTTTAGCGGCTTCAATCGCTTTTTTTGTGGTAGACTCCGCAATGTTCAACAAAACAGGTACACGGCCGTTTACGAGGCTTAAAGTGTGCGACAGCAGGCCAAATTTTTCTTCATCAGTAAGCACACTGGCTTCGCCAAGTGATCCACCCAAAATAATGCCTTCTGCGCCTGCTTCCAGCTGTGCTTCGATATTTAAATCGAAAGCCGGAAAATCCAATTCATCATTCGCTGTAAACTTAGTGGTTACAGCAGGAAAAACTCCCGTCCATTTGATACTCATTTACTTTTATATTTTTTAATATTAAGATTGATATGAATTTTAACTAAATTTTAGCTTTAGTTAATTAAAATATCATCATTTAGGTCTATCGTAAATAAACCTTTTAAATGATTTTCAAATTTAGGGGATATGTAAACGGCAACATTGTTGGATTTTAACCAATACCGACCGGAAATGCACCATTTGGGATGGCTGGTAGAAATGAAGAGAAAACAATCGGATGGAAACATCTAATCGCATCAAGTATAAGAGACATGATTATGAAAAGTATCAGTCAGCTTGAATGTTCTCATGTGACTAAGGTGGTCAATTTAAATAGTACAGGTTTATTTTTATCGACCACCTAAGTTTTACATGTTGTTTAATATATTAAACGAAAACATTCGATTACAAAAAACGGTATTCTTTTTAAAGAATACCGTTAGTTAAATTTGTTAAGTGTTACTATCAGACCGCACGAATAATACGCGGGCGAAATAGCGATCGTTGGAAGATTGCTTCTTCGGCTGAAAAAGCCTTCATCGCAATGACGACCTCTTGTTGCCTTACAGCACGAATATCAAAACACTTTAGTGCATCTTTTTAATAAGCACCGCTTCTGATCGATTCAACTTCTGCAGTAGTTAAGGCTAAATGTTTACCTAACATTCTGCTTCCGTTTTCGGTAACCAGAAAATCGTCTTCTACCCTGATGCCGCTAAAGTTTCTAAACTGCTCTAATTTATCGTAGTTGATAAATTCGGTAAATTGATTGGCGGCTTTCCAGCGGTCGATCAGTTCGGGGATGATGTAAACACCGGGCTCAACAGTTAATACATAACCTGCTTCGAGCGCCTTGCCTAATCTTAACGATTTTAAACCAAACTGTGTTGTATTTTTAACAAGGTCATCGGTATAACCTACGTATTGCTCACCTAAATCTTCCATATCATGTACATCGAGGCCCATCATATGGCCGGTGCCGCATTGAAAAAACATGGCATGCGCACCAGTCTGTACGGCATCGTCTACATTTCCTTTCATCAATCCAATATCTTTTAAACCTTGCGCAAGTATTTTACAGGAAGCCAGGTGTACATCTAAATACCTTACACCGGGAGCCAAAAGGTTTTTAGCGTAGGTATAGGCATTGAGTACAATATCGTAAACATCTTTTTGCTCAGGGCTAAATTTCTTGCCTACCGGAAAAGTACGGGTAAGATCGCCGGCATAACCTAAAGCGGTTTCCACACCCGAATCGTTGAGTACTAACTGGCCCTCTTTAAGCTGGTTTCCGTGGTAGTGGTTATGGAGAATTTCGCCCTGAACGGTGAGGATAACCGGATAAGCCAGATTGCCTCCTGAGGCCAATGCCTCGCCCTGAATTTTTGCTGCAAGCTCACGCTCGTACATCCCGGGTTTTGCCTGTTGCATTACCATTAGATGAATATCGGCAGAACGCGATGCGGCACGATCCAGTTCTACTATTTCTTCAGCTGACTTAACTGAACGCTGTGAAACAACTGCCTTTATAAAATCAAGCGATGCATGTTCTTTAAGCTGACCAATCGGAATGTTAAACCAATTTGCCAGTTTAATTTTATTCTCCGGGCGATACGGTGGTAAAAAATGAACTGCACGTTTTTTTATCTGATATTGCTCGAGGTAGGCATCAAGTTGATCAAGGGGCAGCACTTTGGTTAGGCCTGAGTCTGCACTTTTTTCGGCTAATGTTTTTTGACGACCCATCCAAACGATATCATCAATACCCATTTCGTTGCCAAACAGAATGGTTTCATCTTCGTCTAAATCAATAATTGCAGCCAGTAAAGGTTCGCTGATCCCAAAGTAATACAAAAAGGTACTGTCCTGCCTAAAATGGTAGGTGTTATCTTTATAGTTCATGGGACTATCTTCGTTACCCAGAAAGAGTAATATCCCGGAATTGATTTTTGATTTTAATGCGGAACGTCGTTGGAGGTAAACTTTCTTTTCAAACATATTTTTATGAATTAGGCAAATATCCCAAAAGTGATCTTTATGCAATAGCTATTAAACAGAATGGCTAAAATATGGGTTGTATTTGCAAATTATAAGCTATTTATAAAAGTCATAATAATATTCTGCTTACCGAAAAATTAGTACAAAATCTGACGGTAATTAAATTAAAGACTATAAACAGTTGATTATCAAATTTGTGATTGAATAAGTATCTGATTTAGTAGGAGCAATCACATACAATTAAAGTTTTTATTCAATATTTAATTCCGAATAATTTATTTATATAATTGAATGATAACACTTTAAATAATTTTATATTAACATATAATACCATCAAGCTATACAGTTTATTCATTATCAATTCATAATAGTGAATATAATAATAAAAACTTTGTTGTAAAGCTCAAGAAATTATAAAATATTTCATTGAAGATTATCGTAGAATAGTGCTCAATCGTGATCTTAGGAGAAATCTCTAATTATAATTTTAAAGATTTCTCCACCCTGTCGAAATGATGATTCAAGGATACACCTGTCATTCCAATTCTTCATTTGTTATAACTGGCCTCCTGAAATGATGATAAATTAAATCGCCTTACACTTTTCTTTCAGCCATGCAGCTTCTTCTACAGAAAGCAAAGGTTGAAGCTGGTTAAAAACTGTTTGATTATAGTGGTTTAACCAGGCAAGCTGATGGCTTTCTAAAAGTGATTTATTTATAACCGAAGTATCAATGTAACATAAGGTTAATGTTTCAAAAGCAAGGAAATCACCAAATTCAGTATGGTTGTGGGAAATGCATAAAACCAGGTTCTCAATCCTCACACCGTGTTTTGCAGGACGATAAATACCAGGTTCGATTGAGGTTACCATACCAGGTTTAAAGGGAATATCTACATTAGCCGGGCTAATGGTCTGAGGTCCTTCATGTACGTTCAGAAAAAAACCAATACCGTGACCAGTGCCATGGCCGAAGTTGATTCCATACTCCCAAAGGGGTTTTCTACAAACAGCATCGATCTGGTAACCATTTGTACCTGCCGGAAAGATGAGTTTAGATCCTTCTATCAAACCTTTTAACACCAAAGTATAATCGTCGGCCTGGCGTACTATGCAATTGCCAATGGGTATCACTCTGGTAATATCGGTTGTGCCATAAAGGTACTGTCCTCCTGAATCGACCAGAAACAAACCATCGCCATTAATCTCCTGATCACTCTCGGCTGTTACAGTATAATGTGGCAGTGCACCATTGGCATTATAGCCCGAAATGGTATTAAAGCTTAAACCAACGAAAGAAGCATTTTCGGCCCTGAAAGCATCCAGTTTTTGAGCAGCAGACCACTCTGTAATCTTTTCTTTTCCCAGACGATCTTCCAGCCATTTAAAGAACCTGGTTAAAGCTACACCATCATGCAGCATGGCTTTCCCGATATGTTTGATTTCCGTGTCGTTTTTCAGGCTTTTTAAATGTGTGACCGGATTAATCCCTGAAATTATTTTAGCTGTTTGGGGTAAAAGCTGATAGAGGCCAAAGCATGTCCGTTTTGGATCAATAAAAACCGTAGCTTCTTCTGGCAGCGTTTCCAGTGCATTAGCTGCTTCATCATAGGGATATAAATCTACTCCCTGCTGATTTAAAGTCTCAATATCATTCTTTGAAAGTTTTTCTTCATTGATGAAAAGCTTTGTTTCGTTTGGTGTAATTAAAGCAAAGCTTAAAGTAACAGGATTGTAATCTACATCACTGCCACGCAAGTTAAAAAGCCAGGCAATATCATCAAGCGCGGAAATAAAGTGATAACCGGCTCCGTATGCAATTAAGTTGGTTCTTACCTGCGTTATTTTAGCTGAGATGCTGAGGCCGGCAGCTTCTGCATCGATTAAATAAGCTTTCTCCTGTGGAAGGCCTACCCTATCCGTCCATATCTCGCTAACGAAATCTACATTGGTTACCGTTATTTGTTGTTGCTGCAGGCTATTTTTTAGCGCTGTAGCCAATGTAACGGTGATTAACTGGTAATTAAAGCCAACCTTGGCACCTTTAGGTAAAACGCCGGACAACCAATCGATGTACTCGGGCGTATGTGCTATTTTTAATTTTACCAGTTCGTAACCCGAACCGCTCAATTGCGCCTCTGCCTGTGTAAAATACCTCGAATCTGTCCAAAGACCTGCAAATTCCTGTGTAATTACCAGCGTTCCGGCAGAGCCTGTAAAACCACTAACAAACGGAATGGCTTTGTAATGCGCCGGCAGATATTCGCTGATATGCGGATCGGCCGCGGTAATGATATAGGCATCTATATTATGCCCGGCCATTAACTTACGCAAGGCCTGTAATTTTTCTATATAGGTCATGTTGAGGAAAATTGTAATCGGCCAAATTTAAATATTACGACGATATTAGCTATCTTAAACAGCTAAAAGTTACTTAATACTCTCGTTTTTCCTTTTCCAGAACAGGTATTTCGAAACGTTTAATAAGTGGGGTACGGTGTTCTTTTTTCGAAATGGCAACCATTCGCTTAATGATATCGGGATGGGCCGATGCCACATCATTTTGTTCTTTCAGGTCGGTATTCAGATCGTACAATGTCCATTTATCATTGCCTTTTAACATATCTAACCTTACCCCTTTCCAATTTCCGATGCGAATGGCCTGTTGTCCTCCATATTCGGGATATTCGAAGTAGAGGTAATCATGCTGTACCTGTTTTCCTTTATTCAAAATGGTTGGTAAAATGCTTAATCCGTCAATTCCGGATGGTGTGTTGATTTTCAGGAGGTCGCAAAAGGTTGGCATCATATCCAAAGTTGAAGAGATCAGATCGCTTGTAGCACCTGCTTTTACTCTACCCGGCCAGGATACGATGAACGGTTCTCTGATGCCCCCTTCTCTCACAAAACCTTTGCCCCAGCCGTATTCGCCCTTAAAAGGGCCGTTGCTGTTAAAAAATACGGGATCAGCCCCTGCATTAAACGCGGTACCGTTATCGGCGCAGAACATGATGATTGTATTATCGTAAACACCTTCATCCTTCAGTTTTTTAATCAATTGTCCTATCTGCCTGTCGAGCAATGTAATCATAGCAGCATACGTAGCACGCGGATAGCGGCAAGGGAAGTACGAGCCTCCAAGAAATGGCTTTTCATCGCCAAACTTTTTGTGGTAGTAATTAACCAGGTCTTTAGGTGCCTGTAAAGATACATGTGGCAAAGGACTGGCATAATACAAAAAAAAGGGGTTATCTTTGTTTTTCCCGATAAAATTTAATGCAGCTTTGATCAGAAAATCAGGCGCAAAATCGTTCTGCTGGTATTTTTCGTAGTTTTTTTCGTTTAAAGGATCAAGATCTGCAGGGAATTTAACATCTGGATCAACAATCTTATTATCAAGCGGAACCCGGTTTTCATTTTCCCATAAATGGCCGCTGTAATAGGTATGATCCTGCCGCTGACAGATAAACCCATAGAAATAATCAAACCCCTGACGGTTGGGTACGCCAGCAGTCATCGGACTTCCCAATCCCCATTTGCCTACCAATGCGGTATGATAACCTACCGTTTTTAATACTTTGGCAATGGTGATGGTAGAATCAGGGATGGGATACTGGCCTTCAAGAAAGGGATTGGCCTCCATTGCCTTAAAGTTCCATACTTCTCCACGTTCGTCCCACTCGTGGTTGCCGCGGATAAATGCTTTACCGGAGTTGATGCCTGTCATCAATCCATATCTGGAGGGTGCACAAACCGGATAGGCATAATGCTGGGTAAAACGCATGCCACGTTTGGCCAGTTCATCTAAGTTAGGGGTTTCTATCTTCTGCTGTCCATAACTACCCAGTTCACCATAACCCAGGTCATCGGCCAGAATATACACAATGTTGGGCCTGGATTTTGATTGTTGTGCGAAAGAATTAAAGGTAAACAGGCAGGCTAATATTACTAAAGCAGTTCTTTTTATCATACATTAAAGATGGTAAGCGTTTATAGCCTACAATATATTGATAAGTACGGATGCTGTTTTAATTTTTCACTGCACAAACGTTTGCATAAAAGCAGGATAGTAACCCAATGAACAGAAAAGAGCCCAATATTAACCATCGGGCCTTTTGGTTTACACCGAAAATTATTTAGGTAATCATTATTTTTCACCAACTGAGCCACCGGATAACAGCTGAGTTTTAGTTGATATATTATTTAACTGAATAAACCTCTTCTATTTGTTTAGTAAGGTATTTAAATGCCTGTGGCATTTCTACAGCGGCATTATTGGTACTGGCTTCGATAAAGATATACCCTTTGTAGTTGATTTTCTTTAATGCCCTCAGGTACGGCCTGAAATCATCGCCGGCTACACCGGGCAGGCTACGTTTTTCTTTTTCGGCAATTTCGCAAAAGCCAACTTGTTTAGCTGCAGCAATAATTTCATCGGGCGATTCGCCTTCACGCAGCATGTGGAAAATATCAACATTAAGCCTGAAATTGGGTTCGTGTACTTTCTTTACAATTTCGGCTGCTGCTTTTAATGAGGTAATGAAATTGGTTTCGGTGGTTTCGAGGTTTTCCAACAGAATCACCACCTCATTTTTCCTAGCCATCTGTCCAAGTTTTTTGCAAAGGATTACGAAATCTGCTTTTGCTTTATCCAGATCGTAACCAGTCGGAATACTTCTCGCTCCCGAACTGCCGAGAACAATGTATTTTACGCCCGCTAGTTTTGCCCTCGAAAGCACAGTTTCGGTATAACTTAAAACTTTCGCTTCATCTACATCGGGGCCTGCAATTTTTAAACTGCCCGGGAAGAAAAGGTTACAGCTTAATACTTTACATTTCGCAGCTTTAATTCTTTTCAAACTGGCTTGAAATTGATCCTCACTCAATGTGGGCGAAAGTATTTTCGGCACGGATTCACCAATCATTTTAAACCCCGCAGCATATGCTATGCTATCTTGCGCCAAACCGCTTACAATACTCAATTCCGGATAAGCCTGCCGGGCTGAAACCGGATTAGAAATGAGCAAAATGCATAAGCTGGTAATTGCTAAAAATATATTTTTCATAATGTTACTGATTCAGAACAGGATTAATGAGTTTCAGGATTATAGTTTTCAAAAATTGATTCAACTACAGGCTGTTTTATTGCCATATCGATTTAACTGAGTAAACTTTTAAATCTTTAATTTCGATATTATTTCCCCAAAACCGGAAACCTTCGGTGTTTTTAGCATCCGGTTTTCGCTCCATTGAGTAGGAATAGGCGCCTCCGTCAATAAAAACTTCAACCGAGGTACGGTCGATGTAAATATCAGCAGAAATCTCCATGCTGGTCATATCTTCCGGTGAATAGAAAACGCCGTTTACCAGATTAAAATTCATATCGTAATCCAGAATTTTTTGTCCCGAAAGGCTTAATCCGGCACTGGTGGCATGAGAAAGTTTCAGCGTAGTTTTTATGCGGATCCTATCTGTACCACTATAGGAACTGAGCTTTTCGTTTGCATCTTTTGCGCTTAAATTGTTCCATTCGCCAGCGTTTTCGAAAAGTTGACTGGCCTCTTTTACGGGTTGGCTCACTAAGCGCAAGCCATCTTTTGTAGTTTTAAGTTTAAGTTCGGTGGGTAAAAGCATCATGCCGTTAAAAGGCATATCGGGGTGACCAATCCTCCCCCATCCAATCTGGATCCTTCTGCCATCGCTTTCGGGGATATTGGCAAAGGTTTGGGCGGCATAAATGCTTCCGGTTACATAATAATGTTTGCCAGATTCGGGTGTAAATTTCTTGCCATCAAAAGTACCGGTCATATAAGTATTAGATGCGCCGTACATCACCCATTTCGTTTTATTTTTATCTCCGTCAACAGGCAGTTCAAATAAATCGGGGCATTCCCAAAAGCCGGTGGTATGACTTTGGAAAGTCCAGTCTTTTAAGTTGGCCGAATTATAAATCGAGTGCCCGTCGCGTTCATTGAGCACCATCACCCAATGTTTGCCTGGCTTATACCAGAAAACCCTCGGATCGCGGGTATCTACACTGTTCCATTTTGCTTTCGAATCGATGACTGGATTTTTACTGTATTTTGTCCAGGTACGCCCTTTATCCAGGCTGTAAGCCACACATTGCACCTGTTTTTCATCCGTAAAAGCGGTATAAGTGGCTACCATGGCCGGAGTATTGCCTTTGTTAAAACCAGCCGTGTTGTTATAGTCAATTACAGCTGAGCCAGAAAACATCGTACCCGTTTGATCAGGACTTAATGCGGTTGGCAACTCTTCCCAATGGATCATATCTTTACTTACGGCATGGCCCCACGACATGTTTTCCCATTCGCGCTCATATGGATTATGCTGATAAAACAGGTGATATTCGCCTTCGTAAAAAATAAGGCCGTTCGGGTCGTTTATCCATCCCCGTTTGGTAGTGAAATGAAACTGCGGCCGGTTTTTCTCTTTGTAAATGGACTTTTGCCCTTCAATTTCATCGTCCTGATAAATTTTCTGTAAACCTGCAGCATCGCCCTCGTAACTGATTTTAATCGTTTTTCCTTTCAAGGCCGTAACATCACAGAAAACCCAGTATTCGGGTTCGTCTTTTGCCAGCCTGATCTTAAAAACCCGCTCCTGCCTGCCTGAAATTTCGAACTTCATACTGGCTCTGACCTGTTTTTGGGAAACGGGAAGGTTAAGGTAACGTTTGTTGATCTTGATTTCGATATCGGCAGCAAAAGCAAATTGGGAAAGAATAAGTAAGGTGCCGATGACAAAAATTGTTTTAAAACTGGTTTTCATGTTCCGGGATGGTAAATCGTTTTATCGATAAAAGAAAAATATTGGTTAGTGGATGAAAAGATAGGGAAAAATATTGGAGGCCGCAATAAATTATTCCTAAGGGCGACAATCGCATTGAAATTAGATTACTGATCTACCGATGATTGATTCCGGACTTCAGACTAAACCATTATATTTGATAATAACTTTCGAAGGAGCAGAACATGAAGACATTGGTTATTTCGGGCGGCGGCAGCAAAGGTGCTTTTGCCGGTGGTGTAGCAGAATACCTCATTAAATACCGTGAAACAAATTATGATCTCTTTGTAGGTTCTTCTACTGGTAGTTTGCTCATCCCTTTTCTGGCCATTGGCGATGTAGCACGGATTAAAAAACTTTACACCACCATTTCACAATCAGATATTTTTACGGTTTGCCCGTTCATTGTTAAATACAAAAATGGAAAAGTAAAACTGCGTATGAACCATTTTGGGATTATTAAGCAGTTTTTTAAGCGACAGAAAACGCTGGGCGATAGTACGGGTTTAAGAAATTTAATCAGAAACAATTTTAAGCGTAAGGATTTTGAAACCATTAAGGCACTGGGTAAAGAAGTGGTGGTTACAGTAGCCAATTTAACCACGCAACTGATTGAATACAAATCGAGCAACGACTGTAATTATGAAGACTTTTGCGATTGGATGTGGGCTTCGTGCAACCTGGCCCCGTTAATGAGCCTTTACCAGAAAAATGGAAACGATTATGCTGATGGTGGCTTTGGGAACCTGATTCCGGTGCAGGAAGCGATTATAAAAGGTGCAACAGAGATTGATACGATTGTGTTAAGACAGGAAAAAGCCGTTTATAACAATCCGCCCCTCCAGAATGCCATTGAGGTATTTGCCCGGACGAGCGATTTTATGCTCAACCAGATTGCAAACGACGACCTGATCATCTCGAAATTACAAACCGCAAGCAAAAACGTAAAAATTAATTTCTATTTCATTAACCGCGAGCTTACCACCCATTCTTTTGTATTTAATAAACAGGAAATGACGACCTGGTGGCAGGAAGGATACGACCTGTTTAAAGCGAAAGATTGTACCACACACGTACTGGCAGTTGAAGGGGATCAGGGAATTAAACTGACCGAACAAAAGCACGTTGATTTATAACTCCCTAAATAAGTTTCGGTCTGTGAAACACAGACCGGGATTTAACTTACTTTACCACCGTAGCTTCCAGTTCTACTTTTAAGGTTTCGAAAAGGCTTTTTACTTCGAGCAGGGTAGTGGCTTGCCTGATGTTGTGTTTTGCAATCCAATCCTGAAAGATATTAAAATGCGGCCATAGCTCGTGGGTAGCGGTGGTATAAATATTCAGCCTTACAATGCCACTGCATTCGTAACCTGCCTGTGTAATTACGGTTTCGAGGTTTTTCAGGGCATCAATCAACTGGGTTTTCATATCGGCATCGCTGGAGATTCCTTCATCATTAATGGCCGTCTGGCCTGAAATGTATAAGGTGCCTGTTACGTTTTTTACCTCAACAGCCTGTACATAACTGCGCTGATCCTGCCATTGCCAGGGATTTATGATTCTTTTTTCCATATTACGGGTGTTTTAAATTTTACACCACAAAATTGGAAATAGCAATTAAATACTGCTGTTGACAAACCGCACGATTTTTATGTGAGCTTAATCACAGCTGTATTTTTTATTGGCATTCGGCTTAAGATCAGGCTTATTGGTTAATGTTCTAATTTTAAGTGCACTTTAAATGAAGATCCTTTGCCAATTTTACTCTCTACGGTAATTTTTCCACCTGCATAATCCACAATTTCCCTTACCAGGTAAAGGCCAACACCGGTACCCTCAACCTCATTGTTTAAGCGCTGAAATTTAGTAAATACGGTATTCAGATTTTCCTTTGCTATGCCCATACCATTATCAGAAACCGTAATGGTAACATAACCTTCCTCTAACGCCGTTCTGATTGTAATGATCGGTGCACGACCGGCAGCCTGGTATTTAATGGCATTATTAACCAGGTTATACACAATGCTGCGCAGTTTTCGCCTCACAAACATCATTTCTGAAACCTCTATTTCGGTATTTATTATTGCTCCCGATTCCAAAATCTGAGGGGCAAGTGTAAGGCGCGCATCCTCTACAATATGCTCAAAACTGATCAGCTCCGGGAAAGCCTTATACTTTTGCTGGTGATTTCTCGAATCCGTCAGGTCGAAAATAACATCTTTCATTTTCCTTAAGCTATTCTCTACTTTCTCTAACAGAAGCGGAAACCGTTCCATGCTTTTATCGGGTAATGCCTTTAACATTTCAATGGTTAATCCAAGGCTGGTCAGCGGTGTTTTAATGTCGTGCGATATCGTATCAAGCAAAAGCTCGTGTTCGGCAATTAACCGTTCCTGCTCTTTCAGGTCTCTGATGCGCATCGTAATCTCCACAAAAGTGATGATTACCCCGTTGGTTTTATTACTTTTCCTTACAATATAAGGCAGTATATTCATCTGGTACCAGCGGAAATCGATAGTTTGGATTTCTTTTTCAAGAATTTCTCCTGAATCTATTACCTGCTGGATGTTTTCTAGAATGGAAGGAAAGCGGAAATTTTCCTTTACATCTGCTATTGGTTTCCCGATATCACTTTCCTGCAGGCTAAACTGCTTCATTGCCGGAGGAGTAAATTTTCTTAATGTTAACGATGCATCAATAAAAAGTTGCGGAATAATGGTATTGCGGAAATAATTTTCCAGTTCCTCGTTCAGGTCGGTTAGCGCACTAACCTGCAGTTTCTGATCGTGCATTTTCATATTGTTTATATCAAAGGTTGGATAATGAAAATGCGTACAAATTCGAAATCTCTCTAAAATAAGAAGAAAATTATCAAGTCGTGCAAAATTGATATAAATACGCGTAATTAACAGAAATCCCCGCCCCAACACATGCATTCAAACACACTCAGTACCATTTCTATCTTACCTGGTCTACCTGACCTGCCTTAAAAAGCCAGCAAAACAATGGCATTAAAAACAATGTTGTGCATACACACTAACCAGCTTAAAGTTACAACATGAAAGGATTATCACCATGGGCACTAACAGCACTAGGCCAGTTTAAAAGCAGTAAAACATTATATTCCAAAAATTATGGTGCAATCAGTTTCACCATATTCAGCACAGCAGATTCTTTATGGGCCAGCGTTTCAGATAAAGAAACCGATCCGGTTTATTTCCGTTTGTGTTATGTTCCGGCTGGCCTTACCGATGAGCTGATTATAAATGAAAAGGAAGAAAAAATTTCGTTCAGGATCAATTCAGCAATCGGCATATTTGATGTAAATGTCTCATTTGAGGCCGAAAAACTTGGCTTTTTAAAATATTCCTGTTCATTTAAACCAATGGATAATGTTTTTTTTCCTTTTTGGCCCAGGGATATTTTAACCATCAACCAGGCTGATTATCCCGTAAAACCGATGGGAGAAATCCACGTCAGCCAGGTTGGAACGCGATCAGGACTCTTGTATTTTACATTACCGGAACGTAACCTGCGGGTGCTGTATTTCCAGAACCTTACTTCGCTTTCGCCCTATTGCGAACAAACCGGCACCTCGTTAAAAGAGGTGGTTGGAGGCATACTGCCAGAGCTGGGTCTTGCGCTGCCGGCAACAACAAACAAACCTTTGAAAGCTGGTGAAAATATAATCCTGTCTGATGCGATTGTTGCATTTAAAATTGTTGAGACTACAAAATCAGATCTTGCAACCGATTACCTGGATATGCTGGCTGAAGTTTATATCCACATTCCAAAACCGGCAACACATTATAAGCACTGGCCCGGAATTTTGGAAAAAGGCTTAACAGACCTGATCGAAAACCCGGGATGCTGGTCGATGGTGGGCGGAAACAGTTACCTTAACGCTTATGTAAGTGATTATGATACACCTCCTGAAATTATGGTGCAGCTTGCGGTATTGCTTCCTTTAGTCGATTATAGTGAATGGAGCGGTAAATCGTTAAAGGTTATGGGCACCATCAAAAAAGGCCTGCCCGCTTTTTACAGCACTAAATTAAAAACCCTGGTGCGCTGGCACCCTGCAGCTGCTGATAAACTAAAAGGAGAAGAAGAACAAAAACTGCCGATGGTAATGGATTCCTGGTACCTGCATCATCCGTTGCTAAATTTATCACGGCTGGCCATTAAAGGCGATAAGGAGGCAGAAAAACTGTTTCTTGATTCTTTGGGTTTTGCCATAAAAGTAGCACACCAGTTTAAATATGAGTGGCCGGTATTTTATAAGATGGATACACTCGAAATTATTAAAGCTGAAACTAAACCCGGCGAAGGTGGTGAGCAGGATGTAGCCGGACTTTATGCACATGTAATGCTACAGGCATATGAGCTTACTAACGACGGAAAATATTTAAAAGAAGCAGAAAAAGCTGCAAAAAAACTCAAAAAAATTGGTTACAAGGTAATGTACCAGGCCAACAATACGGCATTTGGAGCGGGGGCGCTTTTGCGTTTATATAAAATTACGGGCAATAAGCTTTACTTAAATTTAAGTTACCGGTGTTTAGCTTCTATATTTCAGAATGTACAGCTTTGGGACTGTAATTATGGTTTTGGCAAACACATCCCTACCTTTTTTGCCCTTTTTCCGCTTAGTGACGCTCCTTATACCGCAGCCTATGAAGAACAGGAAGTATTTTGCGCCCTTCATGATTACCTTGAACATGCACAAAACGTAGATATATTGCCAGCTGTTAAACTGCTCTGCTGTGAATTTATCAGGTACCTGGTAGAAAGGGCACCCTATTATTATCCGCCGTTTTTGCCTGATGAAATGATTTCGGATGAGGTAAAAACAGGCGAAGTAAACCGCAACCTCTGGATCGCGCTGGAAGATATCCATGATGGCACTGAACAAAGTGGTGCTGTTGGACAGGAAGTTTATGGGGCCGGTAATGCCTTTGGCATATTGCCCCGTCATTTTATCCGTTTTGAAGAAGAATCTTTTTTAATTTTTATTGATTGTCCTGTTTCAGGCATCAGGAAAAGCAAAAATTCAGTTATTTTTCATGCTCAGGGTGATCCGCGGATATTATGCAGGTTACGCATTACAACCGGCGAGGGAGTAAAAATGCCAAAAAACCTGAAATTTGAGTTGTCATCCGCATCGGCAGAACTAAAACCCGCCAGTGATAGGAAAGAAGACTTTGAAGCGTTTATAAAAGGTGGTGAAAAAGTTAAAATCAGCTGGAGCAGATCTTAACTCTTGCTAATAGCAAATTATAAATACGCAGATATAAAGATATATCAAAAAAAAGAGGCAGCTGCCAATGGCGCTGCCCTTTGTTAAATTATGGTTTCAGTACCACTTTTACACAATCCTCTTCTTTTTCGTCAAAAATTTTGTATCCGTGTGCGGCTTCTTCAAGCGGCAAACTGTGTGTAATGATATCATCGAGTACCACTTTACCATCGTTAACCAAACCGATCAGTTTGTCAATATAGTTTAACACCGGTGCCTGCCCCTGCTTAATGGTAATGCCTTTATCGAACATACGGTGCATCGGAAAATTATCGTAAGTTGAACCATAAACACCCATAATAGAAACTGTTCCCATGCGGCGTACCGCTTCAAAACACATATCGAGCACTTTCATCGATCCTTTTTCGAAATTAACCGTTGCCTTTACTTTATCCATAAAACTACGCTCAGGTTCAAAACCAACGGCATCTACACAAACATCAGCCCCACGTCCGCCCGTCATAGCACGGATGGCTTCCACCACATCAACTTTATGCGGATTCAATGTATCAACATTATTAACGGCTTTTGCTTTTTCCAGGCGGTAATCAAGCGGATCGATGGCAATTACGCGGCTTGCACCGTTTATCCAGGCAGCTTTTTGCGCCATTAAACCCACAGGTCCTGAGCCAAAAATAGCCACAACTTCGCCACCTTTTAGCTGCGCCCAGTCAATTGCCGACCAGCCTGTTGGAAAAATATCTGTTAAGAAAAGTGCCTGCTCATCGGTTAAATGTTCGGGCACAATCCTCGGACTCACATCTGCATAAGGAACACGCACATATTCTGCCTGTCCGCCCGAATAGCCTCCATAAAGATCGGTATAGCCAAAAAGCGCCCCACCTTTCTGATCCATTAAATCGCCGTTTGGTCCGTAATGTTCATAATTAGAATTTTCGCAGGCTGGTGAGGCCTCATGGGTACAGAAAAAGCAGGTACCGCATGAAATCGGGAAAGGAACCACTACCCTGTCGCCTTTTTTAAGGTTGGTAATGGCCGAGCCCACTTCTTCTACGATGCCCATAAACTCATGACCTAAAATCATGTTTTCTTTTTGAGGCACAGCACCACTTAAAATATGTAAATCTGAGCCGCAGATTGCGGTTGAAGTAACTTTTAAAATGACATCCCGTGGATCCAGAATTTCCGGATCCGGCACATTATCTACCCTGATATCGCCGGGTTTATGGAAAACAGCTGCTTTCATAGTTCATTATTTAAATGATTAATAATTATTCTCTTTTTCTTCTGATTCGTCATCACCTTCACTTTCGAAACCGATTTCCTCATCATCGCCAGCTGTTGCCGACTCATCATCAGCCAATGCACCAAGATCAGCCGTTGTTACCGAAGTATCATAATCAGCATCGCTCCCGGCTAACTGGTCTTCTGCATCATCATCTTCAACTGTCTCATCCTGATCAGCATCGCTACCTTCAGTCTGTTCGTCAAGGTCTGACAATTCATCCTCTCCTTCGGCACCACTTTCACTTACCGGCCCGTCTGTAGCATACGATTCGTCGTTTTCATTGGTTTGATCAGCATTCACTGTGTTTTGATCCAATTCGTTTTCATTCTGTTCAAAATTTAAATTTTCCATGTTTTATAGGTTGATCAGGATTGTATTATCCTTATTTAAACAACCTTTGTTATCACTAATTGTTCCGCTAAAAAACGTTATTTATCCCTGTATTTATACCCTATTTATCAATACTGTTGTAGTTTGATTCAATTAGCACACAACTACCCTTTTGTAATATTTAAATTACAAAAGAGTCTTTCTGTTTTAAATCACTAATTTAAATTATTGATCCGCCCCATACAGGTGGATTAATTTTTAACCGGGTTACTAAAACGTTTTAATTAATTCTAAAATGGTTTTATAAACGGTTATGGCCGTAAAAGATGTCTACTGTGGGATGGCCGGATTTAATATAGGAATCAACTCAAACCTAAATATAAAAACCTATTATGAAACACAGATTAATCCTCATTCCGGGCATTCTGATCTTTCTTAGTTTCTCCTGCAAGAAAAAAGAACTGGATCAACAAGAGCAGCCTTTGAAAAAACCCGCTACCCTGGCAAACACAAACTTATTGGCCGAACCTCCCCTAACCTGGCAGGAACACTGGTTCGACCATGTGCAGGTGCTGCAACGCTTTTACCATGATACGAGCATTGTGGTTTACCACGATAATGATGTAAGCAGTACCGTTACCTGGCCCAATACCTACCTGGCGCAGGTTTGGAATTATACCAAAAGTAAATATGGTTCATTTGGTCCCGATTCGCGTTTATGGGCCATATTTCATACCGGTAAATACAGCGGTGGCCATCCGAGTACCTATATGGATGCCAGTCATGATTACCGGAATGTAATTGATGTTGGCTCGTCGAGCACCAGCGCATGGCTTTCGGGCACAGGCAACGACCTTGATATTACCACACACGAAGTGGGGCATATTGTTGAAGGTGCATCAAGGAATGTATTAAACTCACCTGCATTTGGTATCTGGCATGATAGTAAATGGATGGAAATTTACATCTACGACGTTTATGTTGGCTTAAACCGCACAGCCGACGTACAGCGCTGGTATAACCTGGTGGCTAACGGTGCCGAAAATTATCCAAAAGCACAAACTTATTGGTTCAGGGACTGGTTTTTTCCTATTTATAGTCAACAGGGAAATGCAAGTGCTTTAAACAAATATTTTAGCCTCCTGGCGCAATATTTCCCGAAAGAAACGGTAAATAACGGACAGGGAAACATCACGCGTTTTTCACGGTCGATGAACTATGGTGAATTTATCCATTTCTGGAGCGGTGCAACGGGGATCGATCTTAAACCGCTTGCTTTAAGCGCTTTCGGCACCTTAGATGAGCAGGGCAATAACTGGACTACCCAACTCACCACCGCCAGAACAGCTTTCCCGAATGTAAGTTACCTGAAAGATATTACCAGCTCGGCAACATTAAGTGTAAGCAATGAAAATGCAGGTGGTGCTTCAGCCGCTGAAGGTTCTTCAAAACTGACAGACAGCTATTACAATACCAAATTCTTTCTGGGTGGCTATCCTGTTACTTTCTGGGCACAGCAAACTTTCTCATCCAGTCAGGTGGTTAAAGGTTATACCATTACTGCCGGCAATGATGCGCCAGACCGCGATCCTAAAGGTTGGAAATTGATGGGATCAAACGATAATGTAAATTTTGCGCAGCTTGATATCCAAAGTAACCAGACTTTTGGTTTAAGAAGACAAACTAAAAAAATATTGATCAGCAATACCACGGCCTACAAATATTACAAACTGTTCATCACTTCGAATAATGGAAGTGCAGATCTGCAGTTTAGCGAGTGGAGGTTGTTGCAGTAAAAATTAAAGCTAACGACCGGGAATTTAAGAGTTGAGCAGTTCCTGGTCGTTATTCATTCCCCTCTTTTAGAGGGGTATCCGCAGGACGGGGTGTTTTTTGATTGACAAATTATTTTTTTTGAAAAGCAATACCTGTATTTCAATCAGGTGTTAGTCCCGCTATCGCTTATAGTCCTCGCTTCGCTGTGGGCTATTACGCTCTATCGGGTTTAAATGGCGAAACAGCAGCTGATATTAACGGCGAAAAACCAAACGTTCCTATGGAACGTGAACGCCAATTTCAAAATTGGCTACCTATGATTCGTTCCTACGGAACGGCCGCGGGAATCCATTCCCCTCTCCCAGAGGGGTGTCCGCAGGACGGGGTGTTTTTTGATTAACAAATTATTTTTTTGAAAAGCAATACCTGTATTTCAATCAGGTGTTAGTCCCGCTATCGCTTATAGTCCTCGCTTCGCTGCGGGCTATTCCGCTCTATCGGGTTTAAATGGCAAAATAGCAGCTAATATTAACGGCGAAACACCAAACGTTCCTACGGAACGTTAAACGCCAATTTCAAAATTGGCTACCTATGATTCGTTCCTACGGAACGGCGCGGGAAATCAATTCCCCTCTTCCAGAGGGGTGTCCGCAGGACGGGGTGTTCCTGTAACACCAATAATAAACATACACTCTACCAATCTTCTCACCAGAACGAAAAATGCATTTCCAAATCAGTTATGCCCACGCTTTGCGCAGAAACCTGATCCAGTTGCAGTGCATTAAATTTTCTATATCTGTTTTGCTGTAACCACGCTTTTCGAATAGCCCTGGAATCTTATCAAGATCAGCAATGCTTTCTAAATCATAAGGGCATTGCTCTCTTCCAAAGGCGCCATCCAGATCGGAGCCAATGCCTACATGCCTGGCATTACCTGCCAGCTGGCAGATGTGGTCGATATGATCGATCATCACTTCGAGGTTACAATTCATTGCTTTTGGCGTTGAAACGCCCCGCTGCCAGTTGGGTACCATCATCCAGGCATCTAAAGCCGCACCAATTACAGCCCCGCGGGCAATTAATGCTTTAATCTGATCATCACTAAACTGCCTGTTATGATTAACCAAAGCCCTGCAATTGTTATGCGAGGCCCACACATGACCGTTAAAATGATCAAGTGCATCCCAAAAACTATCATCACATAAATGGGTGGCATCAAGAATAATATTGAGTCTTTCCATCTCAGCAAGCAGTTGGTAAGCCCCGGGACGCAATTTACCTGTCGCATCTGTTCCCTGTGCATACCTGCCGGGACCGTAATGCGCTGGTCCAACGGCCCTTAATCCGCTTTCATAAGCCTGTTGCAGGTAATCAACATGCACAATAGAATCGGCACCTTCTAAACTTAAAATATATCCGATCCGCTTTTTTTCGTTCGGAGAATCTGATTTCCATAAAGCAAGGTGTTTTTCTAAACTGGCCAGATCGTTCATCTGGATCATTTCGCCACCATCTTCCATGGCTTTATACCAGGCCAATTGCCCTTGCGTTTGCGCCCAGGCCTGCTCCGGCGAATGCCAGCCCGGCAATGGGTTATCAGGTGCCACAAACCTGGCAATTTGTGTAGCCACCACCAAACCAATATTACCTTTCCGGAGCTCGGGCAGCGATACAGTGGCTTTTGCACGGTCGGGTTTATCAGTTAAACCCTGTTCACGCTCATTTATTTCAGAGAGCGGCCGGGTTAAATCGCGGTTCCACTCCAAAGCATTCATGCTTAAATCTAAATGGGCATCTATGGTAAACATATCAGGGTTTTATATGGTTATTTTTCTTTTTCTGGAAGTGATGTCCCAGATTTGATCAGTATTTTCTGTTGAAACAGCAAGCGCATTTTCGTAAAGGGCAACCGTCGGGCAGATGTGGTGCGGCAACCCGTATAAAACATCACCTATCTGGTATTGGTGACTTTCGCCTGCATTTAAAACCAAATGTTCCTCACTTTGGCTAAACGGAATAAGCTCAGGAGCATTTAAAAATACCACTCTTTTATCAAGCGGTTTTTCTGCGGCTACGCCTTTATGCCCTAAATCGCAGCAGATCAGGTTACTTTCAGGTAAAGAAACAATCCGCGAAATCACTAAAGCAGCAGTATTAAACTGCTGTTCTTCAAAAGCATCCTGATAACCTTTATCCCAAAGGGCGAAAGTACCGGGACTGCAATCAAAAGTGCTTTCTGTATTGTAAATGGTAAAAGTTGGTGTTCCTCCGGCTACAATTATGGGTTGATACCCAAATTGTTTTTGAATTGCAGAAGCTAAGCCATTTAATACCTCAATAATTAATTTTGCTTTTTCGGTTCGAATGCCAAAATCACTTTCATGAATATGACCATCGTAAGCATGTAAACCTTTAACGGACAGGCCTTTTACCTGATCCAGTTTTATATAAAGATCCAATACTTTTTCAGGTAAAATACCCGTACGGTTCATGCCTGCATTTACGTCGATAAAAACCTCAGCTGTTAAGCCATTGGATTGAGAAACTGAAGCCAGTTCGAGCGCAGTTTTTTCATCATCAACCAGGCAACTGAATTGGGTAAGAGGATATGCTTTCTGGAGGGCAATAAACCTGGCAATATTTGGTCCAACAGGCTGATAGGCAAGCAGTACATCTGCTGCGCCACACCGGCCAAGCATTTCTGCCTCGGCAATGGTAGCACATTTAAATTTCGTAATTCCTGCATCGATCATCAGCTTGCACACCCCGGCCGATTTATGAGTTTTAACATGCGGACGAAGTCGATTTTGATCATCAATCATCGAAATGAGCAGTTTGATATTCGCCTTAATCCGGTCTGCATAAAAAACCAGGCCCGGCGATTCAACTGAAGCCGGATCATCTAAGAGGTACCATTGCTTTTCTAACATGATATTGGTTTAATACAGTTCGAATAAAGCTTCGATCTCTACCGGGATATTATCGGGCAGTGAACCAAAACCTACCGCACTTCTTACACCTATCCCGTTGTCTGGGCCCCAAACTTCTGCAAATAATTCACTACAGCCATTAATAATAAAAGGATGTTTTTCAAATTCGGGTATGCAGTTTACCATTCCTAAAACCTTAATTACCCGTCTTACCTTGTCCAAACTTCCCAAATTCGTTTTAATGGTCGATAACATGGTTAAACCCACCTGCCTTGCAGCAAGTTTGCCTTCGTCCTGATTTATATCAGATCCGATCCGGCCGATAATCAGGCTTTTATCGTCCCTTACCGGACCATGACCGCTCAGATACAAATATTTTCCATCAATAAGATAAGGTTTGTACACTCCAAGCGGTGCCGGAGCGGGCGGAAGGTTTAATCCAAGTTTTTCGAAATTGGCATCTGCCGTTATATTTTCCATATTAAGCTATTATTATTTTAAGTAAAAGTACGCCGGCTAATCCTGCAATACCCACTATTGATTCCATTAAAGCCCAGGATCGGAATGTATCTTTAAGGCTTAAATTAAAATATTCTTTAAACATCCAAAATCCGGCGTCGTTTACGTGCGAAAACATCAAGCTGCCTGCGCCAACTGCCAAAACCATTAAATTCGGATCGGTATGCGTGGCCACCATTAAAGGCACAATAATACCTGCTGTGGCGAGGCCGGCAACCGTTGCAGAACCTACACAAAAACGGATCAGGGCTGCAATTAACCAGGCCAAAAATAAGGGTTCAACAGATAATTGTTGCAGATAACCGGCAATTTCTTTACTCACACCACTTTGGGTTAAAATCTCTTTTAAAGCACCCGAGCCGGCAATGATCAGCAAAATCAATGCGATATCTTTTAAGGCATCGCCAAAAATCCCGGAGAGGTGATCCATTTTCTTTCCTCTCCTAATACCCAGGAAATAGCCCGCTAAAATCAGCACAATCAACATCACAATAGAGGGATGACCTAAAAAGGTAATGATTGGAAGAATAGTTGAATCTGGATCTAAAAACAGCGGCAAAAAAGAAGCAAGTCCCAGTAAAATAACAGGCAATAAGGCAGTAAAGAGACTGATAAATGTACCAGGCAGTTCATTTTCGGGCAATTCTTTTGCCCTAAATGATGCCATTGGTGTGGAAGGGATGTTTTTTAAAGTTCTGGCAAAAAGCGGTCCGCCGATTACTATTGCAGGTATGGCCACAAGCAATCCATAAAACAGGGTGAGCCCCATATTAGCCTTAAACTGTACCACCAAAGCGGCTGGTGATGGATGCGGTGGTAAAAAACCATGGGTAACAGAAAGCGCTGCCAGCATCGGCAAACCAATATAGAGGGCCGGCAACTTATAACGGTACACCACAGAGAAAATCAGTGGAACCATCAGCACAAATCCGATTCCATAATAAAGCGGAATGCCGATTACAAAACCGGTAATTACCATGGCCCACTGGATATGTCTGGTACCAAAAACATCCATCATGACCTGGGCGATTTTTTGAGCGGCACCACTTTCTGCAACCAGTTTGCCCAACATGGCACCCGTTGTAATGATAATTACCAATGAACCCAAAACATCGCCAATTCCTTTTTCAACAGCGCCCGCAATTTTCGGCAGAGGCAAGCCTAAACCCATTCCTGCCAGTACCGAAACCATCAGAAAGGCCAGAAAAGCATTAATTTTAAAAACGGAGATCATTAAAATCAACAATGCAATGCAGCAGAAAACGATGAGTATGGTCATTTATGTATATTTTTCAATTTTCTCTGCCTGCACTGTTTTTCAGGCGATATAATGCAAAATAGTAATTATTTTGTTTTAAGTTGATGATATCACCCCGTGTTTACCCTGAATATCTGCATAATAATATTATAGGAGCCCTAAAATCATATAAACTTTTATCAGAATTATATAAAGCCATCAGGCAAAACCCTGCTTAATTTTGTTTTATGAAAATTAAGGCAGTTTTCTTCCTCTTTACATTTATGCTCAACGCCCTTGTGGGTTTTGGCTGTTCCATATCAATGGAAAATGAAGGGCACGAAAATAGCCATAAACATGACCATCATACACATCAGCATGAAACAGTTCAGTTAGTTTCTTCCCAACATATTGAGCTTAAAATAACCGGAAAAGAAGATTCCTGCTGTAAAACACTGGTTACCAATTTTCTGGTTCAGGGTAAACTCCTGCCCCATTATACAAAACTAAATTTAAAGGCACCTGCACTGGTTCCAACGGGTTTCAGTTTCGCTTTTGTTCCGCAAACAAAAATTATTATTGCAGCTCAGCAAGAAATTAATCATCGCGCTTACCATCCACCACATCCTGATATCAGGATATCCATACAGAGTTTTCAGATATAGCATTAAGATAATAAAGCCTGCTAACAAACAGCTTTGAGTGATCGCATAGCGTTCTCACCCTGTCCCAATTCCGTAATTGGATCAGGCTCTTTTTAGCAGTCACGTCAATTTAATTATTAATCTTATTCTTTATCGTTAAAATAAAACACATGAAAACTTTCCTATATAGCCTTGCCTGCTCTATATTTTTCATAAGCACATACAGTACAAATGCTGATGCGAAACAGGCTTACAATCTTACAAATGATCAGGGCGCTAAAAACAATCCAGCAACTATTTTAGATGCTTACTTAAAGTTAAAAAATGCCCTGGGTGCCGATAATGGCAAAAATGCCGCCGCTGCCGGAAACGAGCTGGTAAAAGCATTTGCAGGTTTCGATCAAACCAGGCTCACTGCTTCGGAACGAAAAACCTATGCAGAAATTGTGGATGATGCCAAAGAACATGCCAGGCACATTGGAGTAAATGCAGACAACATTCCTCACCAACGCGAGCATTTCGGTCTATTGAGCAAAGACATCTACGACATGATTAAATTATTGGGCGCCGGCCGCGAGATTTATGTTGACAATTGCCCCATGTACAATAAAGGTAAAGGTGCCATCTGGATCAGCGAGGTAAAAGATATTAAAAACCCATACTTCGGAAAAGCGATGTCTACCTGCGGTGAAATCAGGGAAACGCTGCATTAACAGATGTATTTCGTAAAGAAAACACTAACCGGGCTGCTATTGATTACGATAGCGGCCCAGTTTTACAGGCTTGCCCAAAATAACGATCCATCGGCTATGCCAAATCACATTTCGAGGGTTGTTAATGTTCCCGGTCAGGTAAATGCTACACTCAGAAAGGCCTGTTACGATTGCCATAGCAACAACACCCGGTATCCCTGGTATGCCCAAATTCAACCCCTTAACTGGCTTGTTAATAAACACATTAAAGCTGCTAAAGCAGAACTCAATTTTGATGAGTTTAAGAATGATACCAAAAGGAAACAGTTGAGCAAGCTCCGTGCAATTGAAAACAGCCTGGAAGATGGCACCATGCCCATTACATCGTACACTCTAATCCATCGTGATGCCATTTTAAGCAAACATGAAAAAAAACAGCTCACTGAGTGGATAAAGACATCGGAAGAGAGCCTTGAAAAAAACTGATTTTAATAACACACAAATATCGAAAGATGAAAAATATAATATTCAGCATTTTAATATTCTTTTCGCTCAGCGTTTCTGCACAGGAAAGGAATGGAATGAAAATGCCAGAGAAAGAAAAAACCACAACAACGGTTTATACCTGCCCGATGCACCCGGAAATCGTATCTGATAAACCCGGTAAATGCCCCAAATGCGGAATGAACCTGGTTGCAAAAAGGGGAAATGACACTAAAAACAAAGCGGCTCATCAGGATATGCCGGGCATGAAACACGATAAAAATGAAGGCATAAATGGTATGGATACGGCCGGCAATTCTACCACAATGGACAACATTAAAAAAGCTAAAGCAAATCTTGGTCCCATAAAAACTTTGCCATCTAATACGCCTCCAGGAACCGTTCGCTACGATTTATATGTTACTGATACCACCGTAACCTATGGAGGCAAACCCAAACATGCCATTGCAGTAAACGGCAGCATACCAATGCCCACTTTAACTTTTACTGAGGGCGATACCGCTGAAATTTATGTACACAACAGGTTAAAAGAAGAAACTTCTATGCACTGGCACGGGCTTTTTCTTCCAAACCGTTATGATGGCGTACCCAACATGACCCAAATGCCGATAAAACCAGGCGCTACGCACTTTTATAAATTTCCGGTTAAACAAAATGGCACACATTGGTACCATAGCCACACCATGTTACAGGAACAGATTGGCATGTACGGTGCATTTATCATCAAAAAACGTCAGGAATGGGATATTCCTTCCATTCCGTTGGTGCTAAGCGAATGGACCAATATGAAACCGGAAGAAGTGCAAAGAAGCCTCCACGCTGCTACCGATTGGTTTTCGATTAAAAAAGGCACTACACAGAGTTATGCAGAGGCCATTAAAACGGGGAACTTTAAAACCAAAGTGGCTAATGAATGGAAGAGGATGAACGCCATGGATGTTAGTGATGTGTATTACGATAAATTCCTGATTAACGGAGAAAATCAGTACCAACAACCCCAGTTTAAGGCCGGCGATAAGGTGAGGCTACGTATTGCCAATGCAGGAGCTTCATCCTACTTCTGGCTTAAATATGCCGGTGGAAAAATTACGGTGGTAGCAACCGATGGGAATGATGTAGAGCCGGTTGAGGTAGACCGTTTAATTATCGCAGTATCTGAAACTTACGATGTGGTAGTCACCATCCCTGAAAATAAAAGTTATGAATTTTTAGTAACACCGGAGGACCGCACAAAATCTGCATCCCTCTGGTTGGGAAACGGCGAAAAAGTAGCAGCCGGAAAAATGCCTAAACTCAAATATTTCGCCGGGATGAAGATGATGAATGATATGATGGATATGAACGGCAATATGATTGAAATGAAAGGCATGAAAATGCAAAACCAGATCATGGATATGAACACCGTAATGTATCCGGAAATTACAGGTCTGGAAAATGCAAAAAAAACAGCAAAAATGGATGACATGGATATGAATGATGAGTTACCCGATATTGTTACCCTGAATTACAACATGCTGCGCGATCCTAAAAAAACGGTTTTGCCCAAAGGACCAGTTAGGGAGCTAAAATTCGACCTCACGGGAAACATGAACCGTTACGTTTGGACGCTGGACAATAAAACCGTTTCGGAATCAGATAAAATACTGATCAAAAAAGGTGAGAATTTAAGGATCATTTTATACAACAACAGCATGATGCGCCACCCGATGCACCTGCATGGACACGATTTTAGGGTAATTAACGGACAGGGAGATTACGCCCCGATGAAAAACGTACTTGATATTATGCCAATGGAAAGGGACACGATTGAATTTGCGGCTACCGAAAACGGTGGTGACTGGTTTTTCCATTGCCATATTTTATACCACATGATGAGCGGCATGGGCAGGGTGTTCAGTTATGAAAATTCGCCACCCAACCCTGATGTACCCGATCCGAAACTGGCACAACGCAGACTCTTCCGCGACGACCGCATGCCTCACCTGATGGGCCGTGTGGGTATAGAAAGCAGTGGCAGCGACGGACAGTTAATGCTGGCACAAACCCGCTGGTCGCTTAATACCATGTGGCATGTAGGAACTAACGCCATGATGGGTTACGAGAGCGAAACCATGTTAGGCAGGTACATTGGCCGTAATCAATGGCTGTTTCCTTATGTGGGCTTTGATTATCACTATAAAGAATTTAATCCCGGCGAAAAGAACATTTTCGGAAGCGATGAACGCAATATGTTCGGACAGATCAGCAATAAAGAAAACAGAAAAACAATTGTTGCAGGGATTGCCTATACCCTGCCAATGCTCATTGTCGCAGATGCCAGAATTGATGGCAACGGGAAATTAAGGTTTCAGTTGGGAAGAGAAGACATCCCGGTTTCGAAACGTTTACGTGCAAACTTTATGGTAAACACCGATAAAGAATATGCAGCAGGGCTTCGGTTTATATTAACAAAATACATTGCACTTTCTACCCATTACGACAGCGATATGGGCCTTGGAGGCGGATTAACTTTTAATTATTAGCAATTAAGTATAACGGGGTAAATGAGGGTCTCCTGTCTGTTTATCCCGTTTTACGAAATAAGCCACAACATCCATTGCGGCTTATTTACTAACCAAATAATAACCAATATCTATGATATCTATACCTCAAAACTAATCAGGAAAGATGAACAATAAATGAAGTTATTTCGATTACAGGTAATTTGGCCTGAAAGTTTTGCCTAACACTTTAAGTTCTTCGTTGCTGATGAGGTTGGGATCTTCAAATTGCCGTTTTACAAGGTTTAGCGGTACTTTAACCGTTCCGTTTGTGGTGCGGATGATGCAGATTTCCTGATCGGCAGTGGACGATACATAATGCCCTATTTCGGATTCAATTTCGGATAAACGGATCAGCAATTCGTAGTAGATATAGAGCGGAAAATTCACTTCACAAAGTTAACATAATAAAAAGCAAAGATTTAATTATTGTTATGTTAACGTTAATTACATTGATAATAATTAATTAACAGTGGGTGTAAGCTATTTTGAAGGCGGCCAATCTAACCGAAAATTAACCCATGGTTAACAGTAGTAGTTTTAAGTTTGCTGTTAAAATTCAGAAAGGCCATGAAAAAACGCTCAACTCACTTAAAAAGAATGCTTTATTGCTGTTTTTATTTTATTTTTCTGATCATTATACTTCCTTCATGCAAAAAAGATAAAAAAAGCCCAAATTATCCGGCAGGAAGCAACGAAAACATCAATACATGGATACTCGATAGCCTTAAACGCTATTATTACTGGAATGAACAATTGCCTTCTGGTCCTGATATTGGCCTTTCGCCTAAAGATTTTTTTAATTCGGTGCGTAACGGTGCCGATCGTTTTTCGTACATCAATATTCCAAACGACGCTACAACCAATATACCAAACAACCGCAATTTCGGTTTTGATTATGCAACTGTCAGCGATCAAAATAGTACCAGGGTAATCGGGATTGTTAAACTGGTGTTAAAAGATTCTCCGGCAGCGAGGGCAGGTTTAAAACGAGGCGATTACATCAGCAAAATAAACGGAAAAACGTTAACATCGGCTAATGCGCAGGCTTTACAGGATGAAATATTAAACAACGAGCGCTTTTCTTTAGGTTTGGCAGAACTGAATAATAATACCTGGACAGATACACGTACGGTAGATTTAGCCAAAGGAGTAATCCTCGATCAAAAAGAAATCAGTAAGGTAATAGAAAGCGATGGAAAAAAAATCGGCTACCTTTATTTTCTTGATTTTAATGGTGGCTTAGCCAGTTCGTTGACTGCGGTTTTTAGCAATTTTAAATCGGAAGGAATTACAGATCTTATACTTGATCTCCGCTACAACGCCGGCGGACAGGTAGCAGAGGCCGCAGCAATATGTGCCATGATTGTGCAGAATATTGCTTATGATAAACCATTCATCACCTATAAGGGTAATAAAAACGGCGGTACCAGAACAGAATCTATCGGTACAGCAGCTACTTTTGATCGTACCGTAAATTTTAATGTCCTTCTCCAGCAAAACCTCGGCTTAAGCAAAGTATATATCTTATCAACCGCAGCAACGGCCTCCGCTTCTGAAGTCATGATCAACAATTTAAAACCCTTTATCCAGGTGGTACAGATTGGCGAAAAAACCAGGGGAAAAGATGAAGCTTCTTTCAGGATATTTGATTCACGCATCCCGAAACAGGTAAACTGGGAAATGCACCCCATTGTGTACAAACTTTTTAATGCACAAGGTATTGGAAACTACAGCTCAGGTATTAACCCCGATGTTGCGGTAAATGAATTCAATACCCTGCCCCTGCTCCCGTTAGGCGATCAGGCCGATCCTTTGGTAAAAACAGCAATTGCAAGGATAACCGGCAAAGTAGCCAAAACCGGCATTAGCGCCAATACAATGCTTTCCGGGGGCTTCCGATCCGGAAATATTTTGATGGATTCGAGGGTTCAATCTGCCCAACAGAGCATGGTAATTACGCACCGCTAAATGATTAGAAAAGGTTCTCATTAGCTTAACATTAACTTTAAATGCAAGCCCTAACTTGCCTTCGTTAACCGCTACTCATGGAAAAGTTGGAAGATTTTAAAAATATAAAATTCCTGAATGCAGTGAAAACTGGCGATTCGGCTGCTTTTAACGAAATTTACCACAAGTACCGTCAAAAGATATTTGGTTATGCCTACCATTTTACCCGTTGCAGGGAAGAAGCTGAAGAACTTACACAGGATGCTTTTGTAAGGCTTTGGGAGAACAGGATCAAAATAGATCCTGAAAAAAATTTTGACGCTTTTCTTTATACCCTCATCCGCAATAATTTTCTGGGTACACTCCGCAAAAAAGCAAGAGAAAAAGCCTACAGCAGCGAAAGTTTAAGGCAAGAGCAATCTTTTAATGCCATTGAAGATGAACTCGATGCGAAAGAATCGAAACAGCTGGCACAGGAAGCAATAGAAAGTCTTTCGCCACAGGTAAAAAGAATATACCTCATGAGCCGCAATGATCACCATACGCATGAGGAAATATCGCAGTTGATGGGCATTTCTAAAAACACGGTGAACAACCACCTCAAAAAATCGCTGGGCATTATGCGGAAATACTTTAAAACTTATTCTCCTGAAACGATTATATCATTGATGGTAGTGGTTCAATTGTTCATTAGCCAATGGTTCATTGGTCATTAGTTCATTGATCATTGTTTATTGGTGATTGTTTATTGGTGATTCATTTCCATCATCCATCTTACCTTTTCCATCCTAAAAGATCCTTCAGCTACGTTCAGGATGACAATCTGCGCTAAATTCTCCGTGTTTCTGTGCCTCCGTGGCTTAATTACTAAAGCCATCGGTAACTGCTCATTGTAAATTAATCATTGGCTATTCAATTCCATCATCCATCTTACATTTCCATCCTTAAAGATCCTTCCATTAGTAGCCTTATTATTAGTACGGTCGTCATTGCGAGGAGGAACGACGAAGCAATCTATCCTGTTAGCAAAGATGACCTCTTGCAGACTATCATTTGCTAAAAAAAAGTCACTAATATTGATTTTTATACAATAAATAATTCCACCATTAAGGAATTAAGAACATTAAGATTTACAGTTAATTTTAATTTCTAATTCATCTGTTAATTGATCATTAAAATTCCATCATCCATCTTACCTTTTCCATTTTCCATTCTTAAAGCTTCTTCGACTAACGTTCAGGATCACAATCTGCGCTAAATTCTCCGTGTTTCCGCGCCTCCGTGGCTCAAATTACTAAAACCATCGCTAACTGCTCATTGTAAATTGATCATTGGCTATTCAATTCCATCATCCATCTTACCTTTTCCATCCTTAAAGATCCTTCAGCTACGCTTAGGATGACAATCTGCGCTAAATTCTCCGTGTTTCCGTGCCTTAATTATACTTTTAAATCTTTTTTAAAAAAAATCTTCTCCCCCTATAGCTGTATCCCAACTTTCGTGCATATATACTGTAGCACGCAGCATAAAAGCGTTAACACCAAGCATAAAAGTGAAACAAGATTACATTAAAACATTATTTGAACTTTACCTGGAGGGCAAAACCGATGCGGAACAGGAAAAAAACCTGATGGAATACCTCGCCGATCCAGCGAATGGCGACAGCGAATTTCATGCGATAATGGAAAAAGCATGGAAAAAGCAAAACATCCTGCCCGACTACTCCCCGGAAGCCAACAAAGGGCTAGATGAAATATGGAATAAAATTGAGGCCGGTCAGCCAAAAAGCAAAAGACTATACCCTGTACTAAAATATGCTGCCGCAATTGTGGTGATTATTTCTGCAGCTCTCGGTTGGTATACCTATAAAAAAACACAGCAGCCGGTAGAATTAGCAATTGCCTTTTTAAGTAAAACTACCCAAAAGGGAGAAAAAGTAAAACTGATGCTGCCCGATAGTTCCATTGTATATCTGGGTGCAGGGAGTAAACTTACCTGGCCATCGCATTTTGTGAAAGGGAAGCTTAGAAATATCCGGCTGGAAGGTGAGGCTTTTTTTGAAGTAAAACACGATATCAAGAGTCCGTTTATTGTACACAGCGGGCACATGCAAACCAGGGTTCTGGGCACTTCATTTAACATCTATGCCTACCCTAAGGATGGTACTTTCAGTGTTGCAGTAAGAACCGGAAAGGTAGGGATTTCAGAAAACCGTGAGGGTAAATTAAAACAACTTTCGCTCCTTACACCGGGCATGAAACTGCTTTACCGCCTTAAAGAAGGCAATTATACAGTACGTACAGAACGCATTGCGGAGGTAAATGCATGGATTAAAAACAGTTTTGCTTTTAAACATACAAGCTTAGCAGCCATGCTTAAATCACTGGAAAGATATTACAATGTTCATTTTGAACTTAAGGGCAACAATTTAAATCAATGCAGGTTTAATGCCACGTTCACCAATAAAAGCATTAGCGATATAATGGAAGAAATCCGCGTGATGAGCGGCAAAAAAATGAAATATAAAATAGACACTGTGAACAAAATAATTACCGTATGGGGGGAGGGCTGTCAATGAGGAGTTAGCGATATGCTATAGTGCTGCAAAAAGCACCATAAACCGGATTTATACCTACGAAAAACAAATTAAACCTCTTAACATAAACAAGGAGCCGGATTGCTCGAACAATCCAGCTCCTAAAACAAAAGTTTTTAACCCGTGAGAATTAAAAAACATCTTGAACCTATGAAAATAGGGTTTTACGACTATATAAAAGAATATTTTATCAATTTGGATTACCGTGCTCTGGTAGCCCTTATGGTGTTATGTACATTTTTATTAAACCAGGGCATGGCAAGCAGCTTTGCGCAAACGCCAAAAGAAACCAGTTTGAGCATTAAAATAGCGACAAAAAATATCCCCGATGCACTTTCGCTGCTAGAAGAAAAAGCCGGATTTTCCATCAATTATAACAAATCGATTTTTAGCCAAAACGGAACAATAAACCTTGAGGTCAAAAATATGCCCCTTGAGCTTATCCTTAAAAAGATACTTTCGGGCACCAGGGTAACGTATAGGTTTGCTGATGCCAATACCATATTGCTTTATAAATTACCAGATCCGGTAAAACCAGGGCGGGTATCGGGAAAAATATTCGATGAGAAAGGAGAAACCCTTCCCGGTGCTTCCGTAAAGATTATCGAAACAGGCAAAGCCACCCAAACAGCAAGCGACGGAAGTTATAGCATAAATGTAGAACCCGGAACCTACACCGTAGAAATCAGCTATATTTCTTTCGCTACCAAACGCATCAGTGAGGTAATCGTAAAAAGCGATAAAACCACTACACTTGATATCTCATTAAAACCCGATGCAACAGGCTTGCAGGATGTTGTGGTAACGGCTACCTATAAAAAAGCTTCTGTTGAAGGTTTGCTTACCCGTCAGAAAAATGCCTCCGAAATCAGTAACGGGATCAGTGCCGAACAGATTTCGAGAACTCCGGATAAAAACATCGGCGAAAGTTTAAAGCGCATCAGCGGGGTAAGCTCGATAGATAATAAACTGGTACTGGTACGTGGTATTGGCGAACGGTATAATACGGCACAATTAGATGGCATCACTTTGCCAAGCACCGAAGCACAGACCCGCAATTTCTCTTTCGACCTCATCCCTTCGAGTCTGGTTGATAACGTGGTGGTAAGTAAAACAGTTACTCCTGATATGAACAGCAGTTTCGGTGGTGGTTTAATCCAGATCAATACCAAAGATATCCCGACAGAAAATTTCATGAGCTTTACGGCAGGTACTTCCTATAACGACCAAAGTACAGGCAAAGACTTTTTAAGCCATCAGCGTGGCAAAAATGATTACCTGGGTTTTGATGATGGCCGGAGAAAATTCCCTGAAGATTTACAGCATACCGACCGTACTATTACGCCCAATAACACCCTTACTGATGAGCAGTATAAACAAAAGCTGATTACACAGAGCCAGAAGTTTACGAACGATAATTTTACAATGTACAAATACAAAACTTCCCCCTCGCAGAATTATCAGTTCACCATTGGCAGGCTGATCGGTATTGATACCACCAATAATAAAAAACTGGGCTTTACAGCGTCTTTAAACTATCGCAATACGCAGAATATCAACACCATAGAACAACAAACCAGAAGCGATTGGAATGCCGGCACCACTAATACCGGTAATAAATACATGTTCAATACCACTTTGGGTGCCATGCTAAATATTGGCTTACAGCTGAATAAAAACAGGTTTGGTTTCCGCAATACCTATACCCACATTTTTAACAATGATATGGTGCGTACCATTGGATATGATACGGATCAGGGAACGGCATTTTTTAATGCAGGCTTAAAACCCAACCGCATTGTAGAGGCCGACGATCCTACCTACACGGATTTATTACAGAATAAATTAAACGGTCAGCACCAGCTGGGCAAGGTAAAATTAGACTGGAATTTATCGAGGACAGCAATAGACCGTAAAGAGAAAGACCTGGGGATTGCCACGCAATATCTAACCAAAACAGGTAACGATTACGAATATTTTTACGCATCAAGCGGACAAACAGAGGGTTATATCAAACCTACATCGCGCCATAACTACAGCAATAACGAACATCATTTCTCATGGAGCGGTGATGCAAGCATGCCATTTAAAACGGGTCCGCTAAACAACAGCATCAAAGCCGGTTATTTCGGTATCCATAAAGAAGGATCGCTAAACTGGCAGATTGCTTCGCTGGTAAACAGTCCCGCACTCGCCGATAGTTTAAGGTACATCCCGATCGGACAGATGATCGATCCGGCCAAAATTGGCAATAACGGTTACAATTACTACATCAACAATTACTTTTTAAACGGTTATAAGGGAAAAAGCACTACCCAGGCCGGTTATGTAATGCTGGATAACCGCTTAGCCGAAAAACTACGCCTGGTTTGGGGTGTAAGGGCCGAATATTATAAATATACCGAGCTGCGTAATGACATCAACGTGAGGGGAATCAGCTCATTTGCAATACCTTACGAAAAGAAATGGAGGTGGTTGCCATCGGCGAATCTTACCTATAGTCCAACAAGGCAGATCAACATCAGGGCTGCTTTTTCAAATACGGCCATCAGACCGGAACTAATGGATAACAGCCAGTTCTTCAGGTACGATCCTATGTTCGATGCGCAGTTTGGCAATGAGGGTTTGGCGAGTACACAGATTAAAAATTTCGATATTAAAGCAGAATGGTTTCCGGGTTTAGGCGAAATTATCTCAGTCAGTGCTTTTTATAAACGCTTTGATAAACCCGTTGAAGTTACTTTCAGCTTATCAAACGGTAACGGTGGCTTTTATTACATCTTAAACTCTGATGAAGCTAAAGTGTATGGTTTAGAATTCGAGCTTAGGAAAAACCTCGGCTTTATTGCCAGTACTCCCCTGTTATCGCGCTTTACCCTATATGGAAATTTAACCCTGCAAAAGGCAGATGTAGTGGGAACATATAATGCAATTGGGCCCGATGGCAGCCAGATTAAAGTATGCACCAAAGTAAAAAGAAACATGTACGGCCAGTCGCCTTACCTCTTAAATGCTGGTTTACAATACCTTGATGAGCACTTTGGTTTTAACATTTCTTACAACAAATCGGGACTTAAAACCACAATGGTAAGTGCAGAACTGCTGCGCATAGAATATGAAAAACCAAGAGACCAGATTGATGCGCAGGTGAGTTACAAATTTTACAAAAACAGGTTCGAGGTAAAGGTAAATGCGGGTAACCTGCTCAATAAGGCTTCTGTAATTTTTAACAATAACGGCAGTTATGAGCGCAATCCTGAATATGTTGCCGGAACCGCCGATTACAGTAAGCAATACCGCCTGAAACCAGGTTTTACCAATGCTTTGGATGATGGCGACCAGGTATTATTTTCGCAGAAGTTTGGCCGAACCTACAGTACTTCCATTACCTATAATTTTTAATGCGACCATGAAAAACAGTATAAATAAGGTTACACCATTTAAAAAGAAAGGAGGAACAAAGTTTCCTGCATAGCCATAAAAAAAACGAAAGGTTGTATCAGAACCCTCCGTTTTAAACCGGTCATTTCTAGTGGAACGGCGCATCAGGATAAACCCGAATTATTTTAAAAACCTACTGCTAAAAGTCGAGGACTGTTAACAGATCTGCTTAGTGATATCGATCAGAAATACTAAGATATAAAAAAACATACCATTTAGGTACAAACAGGCTTTTATTTCCGCAAAACAACGGATCACTTGCCCCCTGTATCTGAATAACCAAAAAAATCAACCTAAAAAACATGGATCATCCCTATGAGATCCTATGAAAAACAAAAAACGAAAATGAAAAATTTCAAAAACTTAATCGGTCTTTTATCAATTGTTGCTGTTTCTTTTACAGCTTGTAAAAAAAATGAAGGTGGTTCATCAGCATTTGGCAACCGCAGTACTTCAGCAGCAGATTATTCTCAATCATCATTACCGGTTGTAGCAGTTAGCGGAGACATTACCAGCTCTGTAACCTGGACAGCAGGAAACGTTTACGAATTAAGCGGTGTAGTAACGGTTAGAAACGGTGCAACATTAACCATTCAGCCAGGTACTTACATCAAAGCATCGGTTAATACCCCGGGTGTACAAAACGGTGTATTGGTTATTGCAAAAGATGGTACCATCAATGCAGTTGGTACAGCTGCCGATCCGATTGTATTTACAAGCCGTTACCTTTTAGATGGCGATGCCAGCACAACAGGTAAACCAGGTGATTTTGGTGGTACAATTATTTTAGGTAATGCAACCATCAACGTTGGTGATAAACTGATTGAAGGTTTGGCTAACGAAGCTAAATTCCACTACGGAGGTACTAACGATGCCGATAATCGTGGTACTTTCCAGTATGTACGTATTGAGTATGCCGGTTTCCAGCTGGCTCCAAACGTTGAGGTTAACGGTTTAACTTTAGGCGGTGTAGGTAACGGTACAACTATCGATCACGTACAGGTTTCTTACGGTTTAGATGATGGATTCGAATTTTTCGGTGGTACAGTTAACGCAAGCAATTTAATTGCCTTAGCTTCTGACGATGATCAGTTCGATTTCGATAATGGTTTCAGTGGTATATTAAGCGACTGTATCGCTATTGCAGATAAAAATTCTACCCACAGCACAAGCGGTAGCGCCAGCGATTCTAACGGTATCGAATCAGATAACAACGCACCTGCAGAAGATGCAACTTTTAGCTTAACACCTAAAACACACCCTGTATTAATCAATGTGAGCATTTTTGGAACAGAAAATACTTCAGGTATTGCCGGTTTAGGTTACCGTAATGGTATCCGCGAGCGCAGAGGTTCGGAAGTTACTTTATCTAACGTAATTGTTTCTGGTTACAACACCGGTATCGCTTTTGATGCTGATGCCAATGCAAGTCTTTCAGATATTTCTACTACATCTGTTCACGGTTTCACAAATTCAATTACAGCGGCAGTTGGTGCTTATGTTGATGGTGGCGGTAACAATTTAGTGGTTAATGCAAGCAACGCAAGTTCATTCGGTGTAAGCCAGCCATGGTACAATACACCAGGTTCTCCATCTACGGTTACACTTCCGGGTTGGGCTGCTACATGGTCAAAACTTGTATTCTAATTTTTTCTCTCTTACCTAAAGAGACCGTACCTTTTCAGGTATGGTCTCTTGATTTATAAAACAGCACTTTTCTGTTTTAAATGATAATTACCCCTTTTATGAAACTAAAAATCTTTACCCTTTTCTTTTTTTCGGCTGTTATAGCCTTAGGTTTATCCTGTCGCAAAGCAGAACTTCTTCAGCCAGAACCTGCTAAAGTAATTCAGTTAACCCTTACCGGTGCTTCTGATGTAGCATTGGAATATTTGTATAAAGACAGTATCATTGCTACCCCGCCTGTTGGTGGCATTAATGTAAAAACATTGCTTTCTGTAAAGGATCAGAATGCTGTTCTAAAGGTGCGAAAAAAAGGCACATCAGAAATATTGCTCACCAAAGCCATGGTTGCAGTACCATTTGATCAGACCATCAGTATTTTTTATGATGGAACCAAAGTGTACAACAGTGCCATTTCATTGGTTGTTAAAGGTTTTGCCTTATCCGGCGAAATTGAATTCCTGTTAGATGGAAAAGTATTATCATCTGGCACCAGTACCATTAACAACACCTTTTTTATCCTAATTGATAAAGGCACCACGAGGGAAATTACCATCCGTAAGAAGGGGACCACCGAAATTCTTCTGACCAAAACAATCCAGGCTGAAATAGCAAGGCAGAATATTGATTTCTTTTTCGACGGAACCAAAATCGCAGATAATGTAAAACTCACTCCACCGGCAAATCCTGCCAATATGATGATCAGTGCAAAGTTTGAAACCATATTTTCACCACAATTTAAAAATGTTGATGTAGATATTGTTTTTTATACAAAACCTACATCTGCCGCCATTACAACCGCAGGAACAAAAGTTACACCCGAACTTAGGCTTACCCTTAAAAAAGATGGCTCGTTCAGTTCAATTGAACTCCCACCCCTGCCCGGACCGAATTACATTTACAGCTTTGACATATTTGAAGCGGGAACCAACAATGTTCCTTACACCACCACCGCCTCACCATTTGTAAATGCAGCTTTTCCTTTTAAACAAAACGAAGGAAGGTATGGTTCAATCAGCTTTGAAGCAAATAAATCGAAGTTATTTATTATAAAGGATACAAAAAATTTAGCTGCAGTAACAAGATCTACCTATTTCTCCGGCGCTGTTACCGATCTTTCTGAATATTTTAAATAAAAATCATAATAACATAATATAGGGGGATACCTGCGCATTGTGCATGGGTTATTCCCCTGTTTTTTTCGAATGATAATACCTGTTATTCAATCATCGTCTCCGTTTGCAACGGTGATGCACGAGAATCGCGATTGTATCACCTCATATAGCTATTCCTAACCTTTCTTAATTGTTAAAAAAACAGCATCTGCTTTAACGTATTGATAACAATCATTTAACATTCAAAATGATTTAAATCAGTTACTTATTCATTTATTTGGGTAGTGTAGATAAGAGATCTGCACCATCAATACCCAAACTGATTTTATGCCGTCGTTCTGCACCGTTATACCCTTTTTAGGGAACACCGATTTAAGTACCTCACTCGCCATTGTTTTTATTGTTTGCCTCCTTGCCGTAGTTGGTTTTGAGTTTGTAAATGGTTTTCACGATACGGCCAATGCAGTAGCAACCGTAATTTATACCAAGGCACTTAAGCCCATTATTGCCATTCCCTGGTCGGGATTCTGGAATTTTATGGGCGTATTTACCGGAGGGATTGCCGTAGCCATGGGCATTTTAAAACTCGTTCCATTAGATGCTTTAATGAACCTTCCGGTTGGTGTTGGCGCGGCTATGGTTTTAGCCGTTTTGTTGGCTTCCATTGCCTGGAACCTCGGCACCTGGTACCTGGGGATCCCCTGTTCCAGTTCGCATACCATGATCGGGGCCATGATTGGCACAGGTTTAGCCTTTACCTGGTACTATGGTGGCAATGGCGTAAACTGGGGCAAGGCCGAAGAAATTGGTTTATCACTTATTTTATCGCCCGTTATCGGCTTCGGACTGGCCATATTACTCATGTATTTTTTAAAGCATGTAATTAAGTATCATGCGTTATTTCACATCCCAACCGGCGAAAACGACCGTCCGCCATTATTGATCAGGGGCCTGCTGATTACTACCTGTACACTGGTTAGTTTTTTCCACGGAAGCAACGACGGACAAAAAGGTGTGGGTTTATTAATGCTGATCCTGATTGCCTTTTTACCGGCGAAATTTGCAGTAAACCATCACATTCCCAACGATAAAGTATTGTTTCAGCTGAATCAGACGGAACAGGTGCTTAAAAAAACAACCAGCCTTAACCATGGCAAGCGATTGGATATCAGCACACTACTGAATAAAATAGAAAAGACAAAATATCATTTGTCGCTTAAAAATGAAACTGATAAAAAAAACACCTATCTTTTCCGTAAGCAGATTGAAGACGTTATAGCTTCGGTAAAAACGGTGCGGGAAGATAAAACACTGGTAATTAACCCGGCTGATGATCAGCTTCTTCACGATAATGCTTCCGAATTATCGAAACTGGTAGAATTTGCACCGCTTTGGGTAATACTTTTAATTTCCATTTCACTCGGACTGGGTACAATGATCGGCTGGAAACGCATAGCGGTTACCATTGGCGAGAAAATAGGTAACGAACATTTAAATTATGCGCAGGGCGCTACTTCCGAAATTGTAGCCGCTTCTACCATTGGCTTGAGTACCGCTTTTGGTTTGCCCGTAAGTACCACACACGTATTATCAAGCGGGATAGCCGGTGCAATGGTGGCTTCTGGCGGAAGAAAAAACCTGAACAATAATACGCTTAAAAATATTGGTCTGGCCTGGGTACTTACCTTGCCGGTTTCGATTGTATTGGCTATTTTGTTATTTATGCTTTTTCACCTGTTTATTTAAAATATTATTCTGCAAAAAATGAAACAGATACTTGTAGCAACAGATTTTTCAAGAAGTGCCGGAAATGCCCTCTCCTATGCATTGGCAATGGCAAAAACGCTGAAAATGGAAGTTGTGGCCATTCATGCCATCCACCCTACCGAAGGTATAAATAACAGCACCTACAATGCCATTTTTATCGAATCGTACTACAGAAATAAAAGGGTTGCTTTAAAAGAATGGGCCGAAAACATCAGTCAGAAAGATAACCTCACCGATGTAAAACTCGAAACCATATGCGATGTAGGCTTTTTAAAAACGGTAATTACCAAACATACCGAAAATAACCCTGTAGAATTATTGGTAATGGGCATTACCGGTGCTACAGGTATCAGCGGAATTGTGGGTAGTAACGCCAGCATGGCTGTTACCAAAATGAGAATCCCGACGTTAATTGTACCTCTGGAGAGCAGTTTTACCAATTTTCCGATTATTACGCTCGCCACTGATTATGAAACCGTGCTTTCGCCGAAAGATATTACTGCCCTCAGCGAATTGTTAAAAGCCTCGGGAACAAGAAAAATGCAGGTGCTTTATGTGGCAGAAAAATCAGATGAAGTTCACATTAAAACCGGAGAAAAAAGAATCAGGGAGCTGCTACCAGATACCGAGATAGAATTTAATTACATTATGCACAACAGCGCCCCAAATGGCATTATGGACTTTATTAAAAGTAATCACACCGATATTCTTTGTTTGGTTAAACACCACCATAATATCATTTACCGCTTATTTACCAGCAGTACGGTTAACCAGGTGATGAACAAAACGGTGAAGGCTATTTTGGTATTACACGAATAAGAGGGAATTTTGAGTTGAGATGGAAAAGGTAAGATGGATAATGGAAATGAATCTCACCAATGATCAGTTAGCGATAGCCCTAGTATTGAGCCACAGAGACGCGGAAACACGGAAACTTCAGTCGTGTTGTCATCCTGAGGGATAATTTATTTTATAAAAATCAATATGAATGACAGAAGAATCTTCGCGCAATGATAAGCCGCTAAGTTCGTCATTGCGAGAAGGCTTTTTCAGCCGACGAAGCAATCTTTCTTGCTAGCGATCATTGTTAGAAAGATTGCTTCGTCGTTCCTCCTCGCAATTGTAAAGGTTTAGTAATTCGGTAACAGAATTAGCTTTGTAAATAGCTAATTATAATTTATGCGAATAAACACTAACGACCTTACCTTAAAGCGGAATTATTTAAGTAAATACCGTTTTCTAATCAA
>Ga0308159_1000835_pt1 | contig 55476 bp, 47 predicted proteins | sample PhyCR1_FD_201040 | JGI IMG/M metagenome (GOLD analysis project Ga0308159, IMG submission 201040) | Phyllosphere microbial communities from UC Gill Tract Community Farm, Albany, California, United States - DLSLC.R1 | ecosystem: Host-associated > Plants > Phyllosphere > Unclassified | place: USA...
TAAACATGGTGTATTTTCTATTTTGGACCAACCAAATATTCAATATAGAGCATGCAGGCAATTTTAGGCGTAATTTTTCATTTCTTCGGCGGGTTCGCATCGGGGAGTTTTTATATTCCATACAAGAAGGTTAAAGGTTGGGCCTGGGAAAGCTACTGGATCGTTGGAGGAATTTTTTCCTGGCTCATTGTTCCGCCGCTGGCTGCCTTTTTAACCATTCCAAATTTTACTGATATCATTGCCACCACAAGTGGAAATATCCTTTTATTAACTTATTTCTTCGGTGTGCTTTGGGGCATTGGCGGCTTAACTTATGGCTTAGGTGTTCGTTACCTTGGCGTATCGTTAGGTAGCAGCATTATCCTTGGTTTATCAATGGTAATCGGTTCTATTTTACCATCTATTTATTTCGATATTTTCCCGCAAGAAGGCAAAGATACCTTTACCATGTTTTTACACACCGATTGGGGTAGGATGGTAATGCTGGGTCTTTTGGTCTGCATCATCGGTATCGTGATCTGCGGTAAAGCAGGTGTAATGAAGGAGAAAGAAATCAAATCTGATGTAACTGATCCGCATGGGATGGAAGTGAAAACAGAATTTAAATTCGGCTTAGGGTTATTTGTAGGAATTGTTTCCGGCGTATTGAGTGCGTGTTTTAACTTCGGTTTGGAAGCTGGAAAGCCGATGGCTGATGCTGCAAATCAAATCTGGAAAGCTGCCAATCCATCAGAAGCAGGCAATTTCCTTTTTCAGAACAACGTAACCTACTTAGTGGTACTTTGGGGCGGTTTAACCACCAACTTCATTTGGTGTATGATTCTTAATGCCAGAAATAAAACGTTTGGCGATTACACCAAGAAATCAACACCGCTACTAAAAAACTACATTTTTTCTGCGCTGGCCGGAACCACCTGGTTTTTGCAATTCTTTTTCTACGGAATGGGAGAAAGCAAAATGGGGAACGGCGCCAGTTCATGGATATTACACATGGCCTTCATCATCCTGATTGCAAACGTTTGGGGATTGGTTTTAAAAGAATGGAAAGGCGTATCGAGAAAAACATTAACAACCGTAATCGTTGGTATAGTAACCATTATCGTTTCTGTGCTGATTGTAGGCTACGGTAATTCAATTAGATAAATTTTTAAAAAAAGTAAACATTAATATACATGTCTGTTAAAGAAACAAATTATAAGTACGTAAGCTACTTATGGGATGAAGAAGAGGCCGCAAAACTGGCTGGAGATGAAGTTGCATTATTGATCTACCGCTCTAATTTATTGGGTGCAGATTTGCGCCTGACGAATTATGGTGGCGGTAATACTTCATGCAAGTTAATGGAAAAAGATCCGCTTACCGGCAATGACACCGAAGTTATGTGGGTTAAAGGATCGGGTGGCGATTTGGGTACATTAAAGAAAAGCGGTTTAGCTGCCCTTTATGTAGATCGCCTGCGGAGCTTAAAAAATATTTATCGTGGTGTAGAACACGAAGATGAAATGGTTGAACTGTTTAACCACTGTATTTTCGATTTAAGTTCTAAAGCGCCATCAATTGATACGCCTTTGCATGGTTTCCTGCCATTTGCACATATCGATCACTTGCATCCGGATGCCGCCATTGCCATTGCTGCGGCAAAAGACGGAAAAAAAATTACCGAAGAATTATTCGGCGGAACAATTGGTTGGGTAGAATGGAAAAAACCCGGGTTTGAACTGGGCTTACAATTAAAGCAATGTTTAGATGAAAATCCAGGCATTCGTGGAATCATGTTAGGCTCTCATGGTTTGTTTACCTGGGGTGATACCGCTTACGAAAGTTATTTAAATACCTTAGATGTAATCGAAATCTGTTCAGATTACCTGGCTCAGAACTACGGTAAAAAAGGACCGGTATTTGGCGGGCAAAAAATAGAAAGTGCTACAGATATTAACCGCAAAAAACAAGCAGCTGCATTAGCGCCAGTATTGCGTGGTTTATGTTCTTCTAAGCAACACATGATCGGTCACTTTACTGATGATGTACGCGTACTGGAATTTACCAACTCAAATGATCTTTCCCGTTTGGCTCCAATGGGTACCAGCTGTCCGGATCACTTTTTAAGAACAAAGATTAGTCCCCTGGTTTTAGATTTAGCCATCGATGCTGATCTAACCGATGTGAAGGCGATCAAAGAACAATTATTGCCAGCTTTTGAGGCCTACAGAGCCATGTATACAGATTATTATGAAACCTGTAAACATCCAAACAGTCCGGCTATCCGTGATACCAATCCTGTTGTAATTTTATATCCGGGTGTGGGAATGTTTACCTTCTCAAAAGATAAACAAACGGCGAGAGTTGCGGCAGAGTTCTATATCAATGCCATTAACGTAATGAAAGGTGCTGAAGCCATTTCAGAATACACTTCTTTGCCTCACCAGGAAGCGTTTAATATTGAGTACTGGTTATTGGAAGAAGCGAAACTTCAGCGTATGCCAAAACCAAAACCACTTACGGGTAAAATTGCCCTGATTACCGGAAGCGCAGGCGGAATTGGTAAAGCAATTGCAAAGAAATTTGTTGCTGAAGGTGGAGTAGTGATCTTAAATGATATGAACGCAGAACGTTTGGCAGAAGCCGGCGCTGAGTTTGCAAAACTTTATGGCAAAGATTCTTACAGCACTGCAACCTTAAATGTAACGAGTCAGGAAGATATTGATGGAGCTTTTGATGCTGCGGCACTGGCTTTTGGCGGTATAGATATCGTAGTTAACAATGCTGGTTTATCGATCTCGAAAACCATCGGTGATCACACTGAAAAAGACTGGGATTTGTTATATGATGTGTTGGTAAAAGGGCAGTTTTTCATCACTCAGGCTGCAACAAAAGCGATGCAAAAGCAGGATGTTGGTGGAGATATCATTAATATTGTGAGCAAGAACGCATTGGTAAGCGGACCAAATAATGCAGGTTATGGTAGTGCGAAAGCTGCGCAGTTACATTTAAGCAGGTTAAACGCTGCTGAATTGGGCGCAGATAACATTCGTGTAAACGTTGTTAATCCTGATGCTGTAATCAGTGACAGTAATATCTGGGCAGGCGGATGGGCCGAAGGCAGAGCAAAAGCATACGGTGTAACGGTTGCTGAACTGCCTGCTTATTATGCTAAACGTACTTTGTTAAATCAAATTATTTTACCTGATGATATTGCAAACGCTTGTTTCGCTTTTGTTGGCGGATTGTTGCAGAAATCGACAGGTAACGTGTTAAACGTTGATGGCGGTGTAGCCATGGCATTTGTAAGATAGTATCATTAGGTATTTCATTTTAGCCATAGGCTGATCAGGAAATACCTTCAAAGATAAAGTTAGTTTTAGTAAGTCGTTTTCATGGTCTGTGGTTTCCACAGACCGAAAATGACTGTTAAAATTTATATCCGGTTTACTGGATAAATAATGGCGGTTTTCGCCGAAGATTAACCTAATAAAGCAAATATTGCAATGAATATTGAGCACAACCAAATAGAAAAACATAACGACTCCCTCTCTACTTCACACCAACGCAAGCTGGATTTTCTGAAGGAAGACTGGTCGCATGTTAACCTTGAGAGCATTATCCAGAAATTAGTAGATTTTCAAATTGCCATTCCGAGTTGGGCTTTAGGAACCGGCGGAACCCGTTTTGGCCGTTTTGCCATTACTGGTGGTGAGCCACGAACCATTGAAGAAAAAATTGAAGATGTAGGTTTGTTACATGCCCTTAACGGTGCAAGTGGTGCGATTTCGCTTCATATTCCCTGGGATATTCCTCAAAACGCAGAAAGCTTAAAAAGTCTGGCTTCCAGCTATGGCCTGAAGTTCGATGCCATGAATTCAAATACTTTTCAGGATCAGGCGGGTTCCGCGCATAGTTACAAATTTGGATCACTTCAAAATGTAAATAAAGCCATTCGCCAGCAAGCCATAGAACATAACATTGAAGTAATTAAACATGGTATAGCCTTAGGTTCTGATGCTTTAACAGTTTGGTTGGCTGACGGATCATGTTTTCCCGGACAATTGAATTTCCGCAAAGCTTTCGAAAACACCCTGGAAAGTTTACAGGAAATTTATGCCGCATTACCGGAAGACTGGAAAATGTTTGTAGAATATAAAGCTTTCGAACCGAATTTCTACTCTACAACTGTGGGCGATTGGGGCCAGTCTTTATTGTACGCCAGCAAACTGGGTAAAAAAGCCTATACACTTGTAGATCTGGGTCACCATTTACCAAATGCGAATATCGAGCAGATCGTCGCTTTACTATTGATGGAAGGAAAATTAGGTGGTTTCCACTTTAATGATTCAAAATATGGTGATGATGATTTAACGGCTGGAAGCATCAAGCCTTACCAATTGTTTTTAATTTTCAACGAACTGGTGGAAGGTATGGATGCAAAAGGCATGAACCACGCCAAAGATTTGGGTTGGATGATTGATGCTTCTCATAATGTGAAAGACCCTTTAGAAGATTTATTACAATCAGTAGAAGCGATTATGATTGCCTATGCCCAAGCGTTGTTGGTTGATCGGAATGCTTTAAACGCAGCGCAAGATAATAATGACGTAGCTAAAGCACAGGAAATTTTGCAAAACACTTTCCGTAGCGACTTAAGGCCATTAGTTGCCGAAGCGAGATTAAGAGCGGGTGCGGCATTATCGCCAATTGGTTTGTACCGTGATTTGGCTGTGAGAAGTAATTTAGTTAGTCACCGTGGAAATACTGTAGCTACAGGTTTATAATCGAAGAGGAATTAAAAATGCCTAAACCTGTTATAGCCATATTTGATGTTGGAAAAACAAATAAGAAACTTTTTTTAATCGACGAGAACTACAGCATTGTTTACGAACGATCTGCCCGTTTTGTAGAAACTGCAGATGAAGATGGTGAGCCTTGTGAAAATCTTGATAGCCTGAAATCATCTGTTTATGATTCGCTGAACCAGGTTTTTCAAATGAAAGAGTTTGATATCAGGGCCATAAACTTTTCTACTTATGGTGCGAGTTTCGTTTACCTGGATGAAAATGGCGAACCTTTAACACCGCTTTATAATTATTTAAAGGAATATCCGGAAGCATTAAAAAAGGCTTTCTATGATAGATATGGTGGGGAGGAGAAAATCTCCCTTGAAACGGCTTCGCCGGTTCTGGGAAGCTTAAATTCCGGAATGCAACTTTATCGTTTGAAGAACGAAAGGCCAGAACTCTTTGACCGGGTAAAGCATGCGCTGCATTTACCACAGTATTTAAGCTATTTGCTTACGGGTAAAGCGGTGGCAGATATTACCAGTATTGGATGCCATACCCAGCTTTGGGATTTTAATAAAGATGAATACCATCACTGGGTTTCAGCAGAAAAGATTATTAACAAGTTTGGCGAATTTACGCCTGCAGATTCTACTTTGAAAACAACTTTTGAAGGGAAAGAAGTGAGTGTAGGCGTTGGCTTGCATGACAGTTCTGCAGCACTTATTCCTTATCTGGCCAATTTTAATACTCCGTTTGTATTAATCTCCACCGGAACCTGGTGCATCAGTTTAAATCCTTTCAATCAGGAACCGTTAACGGCCGATGAATTGAAGAAGGACTGCCTGTGTTATATGCATTTCAAAGGGAAAGCCGTAAAAGCATCCCGGATTTTCGCAGGTAACGAACATGAGATTCAACTGAAGCGGATTGCAGCACATTTCGATCGTGCAGCTTATCTGTTCAAACACTTAAAGTTTAATCCGGGCCTGGTTCTGAAGCTGGTGAACAAGGTGCCTGAAAATCAGAATGCTCAAACAGAATTTTCATTGGTTTCTGCATTTCCTGCCAGAGACTTAAACACCTTTCAAACCGCAGAAGAAGCTTATCACCAGTTAATTTTAGATTTGGTTAAGCAACAGGTTTACTCGCTCAAATTGATTTTGAATCCTGGTGTAACCAGAATTTTTGTGGATGGAGGCTTTGGTAAAAATGCCATTTACATGCATTTGCTGGCCAGTGCCGTTCCGGATATAGAGGTTTACGCCTCATCGGTATCGCAGGCTACAGCCATTGGAACTGCACTTGCCATCAATGATGTCTGGAATGATAATCCTGCACCAACGGATATGATTAATTTAAAGTACTATTCTGCTATTCAGCGAACGATATAACAAAAAGATCTGCTCTGGTAGCAGATTTTTTTTTATATTCGAAACCCAAGCCAAATTCATTTGAAACCAGAAGATATCCTCGATTACATTCAAATTGATGAGTATTCATCTACGCCAAAATATAAGCAGTTAACGAACGCTATTTTGAATGGAATTGATATGGGGAAATTAAAGAAAGGGAGTCTGCTTCCTTCCATTAATGAGCTCAGTTTCAGTTTAGAAATGTCTCGGGATACGGCCGAAAAAGGATACAGAAACCTGCGTAAATTGGGTGTGGTAGATTCGGTACCCGGAAAAGGTTATTTTATCATCAATACGGATTTCTCCAGAAAATTAAAGGTATGCCTGCTTTTTAATAAGCTAAGCACCCATAAAAAAATCATTTACGATTCTTTCACCAAAGCCATTGGAGAGCAGGCCGCAATCGATTTCTACATTTATAACAATGATTACGTTTTCTTTAAGAAAATGATCATGAGTAAGAAAGATGATTACACGCATTTTGTAATTATTCCACACTTCCTGGAAGGTGGTGAAAATGCCCATGAGGTGATTAACACCATTCCGAAAGAAAAACTTATTATTTTAGATAAGCTGCTACCGGGTATAACTGGCGATTACGCCGCCGCTTATGAAAACTTTGCGCAAGATATTTATGCAGCATTAGAACAGGCATTGGATCGCTTGTCCAATTATACCACCTTAAAAATTATCTTTCCGAAGAGCAGTTATTTCCCGCAGGAAATTTTGAGTGGATTTTATAGGTTTTGCCAGCAATATGCCTTTGCACATAAAGTGATTCACAATATTAAAGATGAAGAAATTAATGTAGGTGAGGTTTATATCAATTTAATGGAAGATGATCTGGTTACCTTGATTGAAAGGCTGATTGTTTTAAAACTCAAGATAGGGAAAGATGTTGGGGTCATTTCTTATAATGAAACACCTTTAAAAAGGATTATCCTGGATGGTATTACCACCATTTCAACCGATTTTACAAGCCTGGGTACGCAAGCTGCAGAATTTGTGCTGAATGGAAAAACAGAGAAAGTTGCTGTTCCTTTTTATTTAAATCTCAGAAAGTCACTCTAGACAATACGCTCCATTGCAGCATGCAGAATATCAATCTTTCATTTCCAATTGCGATATAAATGCTATTTTTACGCTTATAAATTGAGTTAAATGAGGGAAGAGCAGGCAGATCAGTTAAATCCATACGATTATGTATTGCATGATTTCAACCTCAAAGATTTAAACGGCATATTTATCCTCAAACACCTGAGTGGGGAAGTCAATACTGATTCGAGGGGTTTTTTTAACCTCCATCCAGAGCAGATAGAAATTAATTTTGCAGCTTTTAGTCATCCGGATTCTGATACCTGGTTTCCGATTGTTCAGGTGCAGCAAAACCGGGATTCTGTAAAGTTATCTTGTAGATGTTCCATACCTAAAAATAAGCTTTGTATGCACCAGGCCCAGGTATTGTACAATATTTTACACCGGGAAGATTTCACGATCTTTTTTGATGAGCGGTTACGCAGGCAAAAATTACATATACTTGCATTAGACTATGGTCTTGAAAAGGAACCAGATTTTGATGCTGTTTTCTCCATGAGTCACACCGGCGGAGCCTTGCAAATAAAGCCTAAAATCGCAGCATTGCAGTCATTTAACAAAGAAGCTAAAGAACAATTAGCTGCATTGCTTTTACCGAAAGAAAAAGCGAAGAGTCTGTTGAAACCTGTTCAAAATTTGAGTAAAACCATCCTGGTGCTGGGCCAGCATCGTTATTATAGCAACCTTTCTATCGAATTGTATGAAGGAGAAAAAACAAAGGCAGGGAAGATCAAAAATCCTTTACAAAAGGTAAACCTGTCTGCTTTTTTATTTAAAACCGATGATAGCGACGAACTGAAATTCTACAGTGGCATATCTACCTTTCAGGCCAACTATAATAATGATCAAACGGGTGAGGAAATTGAGGCGCTAAAAGCCATTGTAAAGAATCCGCAAAAGATTCCTTTCTATCTTCAGGACCCGAAACAGGCCAATATTCTGGCCTCTACGATCACTCCCGTAAATGTTCAGTTTCTTGATCTCGATTTAAGGTTGTCGGTAAACCAGCTGAATGATTTTTATGAAATTACAGGTCGGTTAACCATCGAAGGAAAGTCTTACGAACTAGATCAGTTAGTTCTGGTTCATCAGTATTTTATCCGCCTGAAAGATCAACTTTACTTAATTACCAGACCTGATTTTCTGCGCGTAATCAGCTTCTTTAAAAAGCAAAGTAACCGGTTAATTTTACATAAAACGAAATATCCGGAATTCCAGAAACTGATCCTGATCCAGTTGGAAGGCAGCATCAAGGTAGATTACACCTACCTCAAAGCGGCTACGCCAGATCAACTGGAAGAAAAAGGATTCGACCTTGAAAATGAGCAATTAATCTACCTTTCAGAATCTGAAGATTTCGTTTTACTTACCCCGGTAATGCGTTACGGGAATCTGGAAATTCCGGTGCTTTCCAAGCGGCAGATTCAGGCGCAAGATAAGTTAGGAAATGTGTTTACGTTACACCGTGATGAAGATGCTGAACTGCAGTTTATTTCTAATGTGGTCAGGCAACATCCTCACTTTTACGATCAGGAAACAAATGATTCATTTTATTTGCACCGAAAGCGTTTTTTAGAAGAAGGCTGGTTCCTGGATGCCTTCGAATTTTGGCGGAATAAAGGCATTCATATCTTAGGCTTCAATCAACTCAAAAATAATAAACTTAATGAACACAAGGCACAGATCAATATTGAGGTATTAAGCGGTACTGATTGGTTTGAAACCAAAGTGAAGGTTAAATTCGGTAAACAGCAGGTGGCCTTGAAGCATTTGCATAAGTCGATCAGAAACAAGAGTAAATTCGTTACGCTTGATGATGGATCGCAGGGTATTTTGCCACATGAATGGATCCAGAAATTTACAGACTATTTCAACGCCGGAGAGGTAACCGATGATGCCATCCTTACCCCTAAAATAAAGTTCGCAACATTGAACGACTTATATGAGGATGCGCTCTTTGATGGTGAAGTGAAAAACGAGCTAAGGCGATACCATGAAAAGTTCGAAGGAACAGATGCTATCCGGGAAGTGGAAGTTTCCAGTGCTCTGAACGCCTCCTTACGGCCTTACCAGAAAGAAGGGCTTAACTGGCTAAATTTCCTGGATGATTTCAATTTCGGTGCTTGTTTGGCAGATGATATGGGCTTGGGGAAAACCATCCAGATTCTTGCTTTCATCTTGTCGCAACGCGATAAGGTAAACCACAATACCAATCTGGTGGTGGTTCCGGCATCACTTATTTTTAATTGGAAAGCCGAGGTGGAAAAGTTCGCTCCATCTATTACCGTCAAAACGATTCATGGCAACGAGCGAATCAAAACGACTGATGATTTTGATCAGTTTGAGATTGTGATCACATCGTATGGTACGCTACTTTCTGACATTCGATTTTTAAAGGATTATCGGTTCAATTATATTTTCCTGGATGAATCGCAAAATATCAAGAATCCGGAGTCGCAAAGATACAAGGCAGTCAGGCTGCTAAAATCGAGGAATAAAGTTGTAATGACGGGAACGCCGATTGAAAATAATACTTTTGATCTGTATGGTCAGCTATCTTTCGCTTGTCCGGGTTTATTTGGAAGCAAGCAGCAATTTGCTGATTTATATTCTACGCCGATTGATCAGTTTAAGGATAAGAAGCGGGCAGAAGAGTTGCAAAAAAAGATCAGTCCCTTTTTAATGCGGCGTACCAAGGAGCAGGTGGCGAAGGAACTTCCAGATAAAACGGAGATTGTTTTGTATTGTGAAATGGGCGCTAAACAACGCGAAGTTTACGAGGCCAATAAAAAAGAGATTCAGGATTTTGTTTTGGGTAAAACCGAAGATGAATTGCCTAAAAGTGCCATGCATGTTTTGAAAAGCATTACAATATTGAGGCAAATTTGTAACTCTGCTGCACTACTGGCAGATGGAAAATCCTATTTGCAGGCGTCTTCGAAAATCGAGGTTTTGATTGAACAAATTGAAAGCAAAGCCAGAAACCATAAAATACTGGTGTTTTCTCAGTTTGTTACCATGTTGGATCTGATCAAAAAGGAATTGGAAAAAAGGAATATTAAATACGAATACCTCACTGGTCAAACCAAAAAGCGGGAAGAAACTGTTAAATCCTTTCAAGGCAACGCAGATATCCCTGTATTTTTAATCAGTTTGAAAGCTGGGGGAACCGGACTAAATTTAACAGAAGCGGATTATGTCTATTTGGTAGATCCCTGGTGGAATCCAGCGGTTGAGAACCAGGCCATTGACCGGGCGTACCGGATTGGTCAGCATAAGAATGTAATGGCTGTGAGGTTAATTTGTCCGGATACAATTGAAGAGAAAATTATGAAACTCCAGGCTTCAAAGAAGGATTTGGTTAATAATTTAATTCAAACTGATGGTGGATTTTTTAAGGGGTTAAGTAAGAAGGAATTGCTGGGGTTATTAGGATAATTAACATTGATAATAGTTTTTCATCTATCGGCTGGTGTCATCACCTGCCGAAAACTTTTTTCCACTGCGCTGGCTTGCCTCGGCTGGCCGCCGAAGGGCTTTTACTTTTTTGCTTGATCAAAAAAGTAACAAAAAAATCAAGGCTTGGAACTGATGTCGGATAAAATCGTCAAAGCTTTTAGAGCGGCAGCACAAGCACCCGATGAAGGATCGGGCAAAACGCGCTGCCTTGGGTAATGGTGATCTGAAAGTTTGTGGTTTAAGCTTTAAACGTTTTCTCCTTCCATCATTTCCGAGGCCGGAATGCAGGGTGGCCATAGCGAGGTTTGCCCCTCATTTATCTATCGGCTGGTGTCATCACCTGCCGAAAACTTTTTTCCGCTGCGCTGGCTTGCCTCGGCTGGCCGCCGAAGGGCTTTTACTTTTTTGCTTGATCAAAAAAGTAACAAAAAAATCAAGGCTTGGAACTGATGTCGGATAAAGTCGTCAAGGCTTAATTTCGGCAGCACAAGCACCCGATGAAGGATCGGGCAAAATGCGCTGCCTTGGGTTGTGGTGGTTTGAAAGTTTGGGGTTGAAGCTTAAACGTTTTCTCCTTCCATCATTTCCCAGGCCGGGGAGCAGGGTGGCCATAGCGGGATGTCATTCAGAACGCAGTGAAGAAGCTCTGTGTTTTTACTTACTGGTTCCATTTAACACTAATTATTTTTGAATCGCTAGCTGCGAGAAATCCTTATTCATCTATCGGCTGGTGTCATCACCTGCCGAAAACTTTTTTCCGCTGCGCTGGCTTGCCTCGGCTGGCCGCCGAAAGGCTCTAAACTTTTCCTTGATGAAAAATTTAACAAAAATCAAGGCTTGGAACTGATGTCGGATAAAATCGTTAAAGCTTTATTTCGGCAGCACAAGCACCCGATAAAGGATCGGGCAAAACGCGCTGCCTTGGGTTGTGGTGGTTTGAAAGTTTGGGGTTGAAGCTTTAAACGTTTTCTCCTTCCATCATTTCCGAGGCCGGATAGCAGGGTGGCCATAGCGGGGTGTCATTCAGAGCGTAGCGAAGAATCTCTGCGTTTTTGTCTACTGCCTTCAATCAACACACCGAACCTTTATTACGTTATTCCATGAACGGTGGGTTAAAGCGGTTGTGTTCCTTAACTCGATTCAGGATCTAACTTCAATAGGTGCTAAACTAAATTCAGCAAGATGATTCGGTTAGTACATCTCCTCAAAAAATCCGTCTTTGCGAAGCAGATTTTTCATCTGCTGAAGCAATCTCCGTCGAAGAATCTGCAAGGGAGATTGCTTCGTCGTGCCTACTCGCAATGACGATTTAACAAGAAGAATCACCTTCGAAGAATCGTCCTCCAGAACTTGATTCATGATCTAACTTCCATAGGTGCTAAACTAAATTCAGTAAGATGATTCGGTTAGTACATCCCTCAAGAAATTCTTCATTGCGAAGCTTATTTTCATCTGCTGAAGCAATCTCCATCGAAGAATCAGCAAAGGATATTGCTTTGTCGTGCCTCATCAATAATGACTAGATGTTTAAGAATAGTTATAGCTACTGTATAGGCTTTTTCCGCTGCGCTGGCTTGCCTCGGCTGGCCGCCGAAGGGCTTTTACTTTTTTGCTTGATCAAAAAAGTAACAAAAAAATCAAGGCTTGGAACTGATGTAGGATACAATCGTCAAAGCTTTGTTTCGGCAGCACAAGCACCCGATGAAGGATCGGGCAAAATGCGCTGCCTTGGTAGTGGTGGTTTGAAAGTTTGGGGTTGAAGCTTAAACGTTTTCTCCTTCCATCATTTCCGAGGCCGGATAGCAGGGTGGCTATAGCGATAGTGTCATCCTGGGGCACGAAGGGTCCCTGAGTTTTTACATGCTGGCTCCATTTAACACTAGTTATTTCGAATCGCCAGCTGACAAACTATAATTTCAGTGCCTAGGGCTAAGCTATTTCTACATGAAACTCGTAGTTTAAATATTCCGGAACATTCAAACTTTCAATCACCTTCCATGCCTTTTTCTCTTCAATGAATTCAGGAACTGCTAATCCAGCTTTTTCTGCAGCGGCAGTATAAAAATCTTTTCTGGTTGGATGCATAGGGGAGCAGGCATTGTAAATTCTTCCAAAAGCCTGCTTCTCAATAATACTGATCGTAATATTCACCGCATCGGTTTGATGGATTAAATTTACCGGTGCTAAGCCATTCGGGACATCCGTTTTTCCCGCGAAGAATCTGCCAGGGTTACGGTCTGGCCCAATTAATCCCCCAAAGCGAATAATGGTGAACTCTTCAGGATGTTGTGCTTTTAATATGTTTTCAGCTTCAACGATTACTTTGCCAGATTCTGTATCAGGATTTGTCTCCATTGATTCATTTACAGCTCTATTTTCGTCGCCATAAACGCTGGTAGAACTGATTAGCACAATATTTGACACGCGATCTTTTGCAGCGCTTAAAATCGAAGCGATCTTTTGTGCGTAATCATATACTTCAACGGAGTTTCGTTTAGGTGGAATGCAAATAAATAAAATATTTGCATCAAAGAATTCAAGATCCACTATCACCTGGTCTGAAGTAAAATTGACTAGAAAAGGTTGAATTTTTTCCTCGGCGATTAACTCCAGTTTTTCGGGAGTAGTAGTTGAACCATTCACTTCATAGCCGAGTGAAACCAATTTCTTCGCGAAAGCAAAGCCAAACCAGCCACAGCCTAAAATGGCTATTTTTTGTATTTTTTCCATTGTAGACATCGTTTATTTAAATAATTGAATGATTATTTGAGGTAGATATTTATCCTTTATCTAAATTGTAGCAGGCCCTACAGCGTGGCTCATAACTTTCTTTTTCGCCCAGTAAAACGGTAGATTCATTGGCTACCGTTCTGTAGCTAAAAAGTGCCGGATTACCACAGCATACGCAAACTGCATTTACTTTGGTAACATGTTCTGCAATCGCCATTAAAGCCGGCATCGGACCAAATGGTTTCCCCGAGAAATCCATATCAAGGCCGGCAACGATTACTCTTATTCCTCTTAATGCCAGTTTATTACACACATCAGGAAGTTCACTATCGAAAAACTGTGCCTCATCTATACCAACCACTTGTGTATTGGTGCCAAGCAGTAAAATTGCCGAAGCATTATCAACGGGTGTAGAATTGATGGAGTTCAAATCATGAGAAACTACAGCTGTTTCGTGATAACGGGTATCTGTCCGGGGCTTAAAAATCTCCACATTCAATTTAGCAATCTGGGCCCTTTTCAAACGTCGGATTAATTCCTCTGTTTTACCAGAAAACATTGAGCCACAAACCACTTCAATACTTCCTGAAAATTCACCCCTTCTTCTAAAATTCTGTTCGCTAAATAACATGCCCGATTTATTATGCCCCTAAGTGCGCTCTATTAATTTAAAACCGAACAAATATGAGAATTATGTGTTATTTTTGGGTACATAGTTACCAACATAAATCAGCACAAAATCCGTTTAAAGTTTATGATGAATCAGCAAAGTATCTTCAAGAAAGTCGGCAGTATTTTAACAGAATTAAATGAGCAATATGAGTTCCTCGCTCAAAACCCACAACAGTTAAATCATTTAGAGCTTGAATTGTTTTTAGCCAATGCAGATTTCCTTGCTGATCATGTTCGGATTGTACAGAAATTAAATGCCGTTAACGAACAACCGGCGCCAATAGTTAATCAGACGTTGCTGGAAGAACAGAATACCATTATTTTACCTGAAGCTCCTCAAAGTTACATCGAAAATGATGAGGCTTTTGAACCACAAGAGCTTGAGGAAGTGGTTACTGCGGAGGAAGAAGAGGAGCGGATAGATGTAAAACCCGAAAAGGAAATTCTGGATGACGAGCAAATTAAAGAAGATACTGCTGAAGAAGTTTTAGCGCACGATTTCTTTAAGCCAGACCAGGGTAACCACAGCTTTGAATTTGTTTTAGGGAACCATAGCAATAATGATCAGTTTGACTATGAAGCTAAATCCGTTGAAGAAATATTTGACAGGCCTTTAAGTAAGGTTGAGGAAGAAATTCTGGCACAGAAAAAGAAAATTCACGAAAAGGAAGAGACGCCATTAACGAGCCAGGAAAAAAGTGCACTTAATGAGGAAGATGAAATAGGACCAGAACCATTTTTGATTGCGCATGAGGAAGAAGAAGTGGCAGTGCCGGAACCAATTGCACAAGAGCCTATAGCGGAAGAAACCAGCACTCCTAGACCTGTTGTTGAGGAACCAATAGTATCCAAATCAGAACCCATTGCTGCCTTGAAAGATGTGGACATGGACGAGCCGGTAATTTCTCCTCCGGTGGCAGACAGACCAATCTTTACTCCTGAAGCCGTACCAGTAAGGCCTGTTGAACAGCCTGTTGCTGCTGCCAGGCCAGCACAAAGTTTGAACGATTTGTTGGCTAAAACAAATGCACAGGGTGATGAACCCGTAAAAGCACCAATTGCTGATTTGAAACAAGCCATTAACCTAAATGAGAAATTACTATTTATTAAAGACTTATTTAAAGGGTATAATCTGGCTTATTCTGAAGCGATTGATATTGTTAACAAAATGAATAGTTTCGAAGCCGCTAATAACTTCCTGCAAAGCAATTATTCACTAAAGTATGACTGGGCAAGCAAACAGGCTACTGTAGATCAGTTTTATGAGTTATTGAACCGGAGGTTTAGTAAGTAGGTTGTGAGTTAAAAGTTGTGGGTTATAGGTTATGAGTTGCAGGTTACAAGTTGCAGGTTTGGGTTTCGAAGAATAAGTTGAAAGTTATAGGTAGTAAGTTTTAAGTCTTTTGTGAGTTGAAAGTTATAGGTTACAAGTTTTAAGTCTGAGCGTGTAGGTTTTGGAATATTGCCGCTTGAGCTTTACTCCCTGATCTTTGTTCCTTGCTCCTTAATCCTTGTTCCTTAAAAAAATCCCATTCTATTAGAATCTAATTTAAGGAAGATAAATAATAGGATGGTAAAGCTCCAGAGTGATGAGCCACCATAACTGATCAGTGGAAGTGGAATCCCGATTACCGGGATAATTCCAATCGTCATCCCGATATTGATAAACACGTGGAAAAACAAGATACATGCCACACTGTAACCGTACACTCTTGAAAAAGTGGAACGTTGCCTTTCTGCAAGATTTACCAATCTTAAAAGCAAGAAAATATACAGTGCAATCACCACAGAACAACCCAGGAAACCCCATTCTTCACCGATTGTAGAAAAAATAAAGTCGGTACTTTGTTCCGGAACATAGCCATATTTGGTTTGTGTGCCCTGTAAAAAACCACGTCCCATTGCCTGACCGGAGCCAATGGCAATTTGTGATTGAATAACATTATAACCGGCGCCTTTATTATCGGTCTTTAAGCCTAACATTAATTCAATCCTGCTTCTCTGGTGTGGTGCCAACACCTTTTCATAGGCTACCTTAATTAAAAATAAGTAGCCAATTGCCAGTACTGTTACGAGCACTGTAGAGAAGATAATTTTTTGCTTCCTCCGGTTGTTGTAGATGAAGAGACCAGCTACTGCGGTAATAATCAGGATGAGGATGTAAGTAGGAACTAAGAAGTCGGCAATGAATAATACAATCATTCCGAGAAATATCAGAAGGAAATAACCGGAGAGGCCTTCACGATAGAGCGGGAACATAAAGGCGAGAAAGACCAGTGCAGAGCCTGTATCCGGTTGCAACATAATCAATACCAATGGCGCACCTACAATCAGCGCTGCTATTCCAATGGATTTAAAATCCCTGAATTTTGGATTAAAACTGCCTACATATCTGGCCAGAAGCAAAGCCGTACCAAATTTGGCGAATTCTGCGGGTTGTAATTTAAAGGAGCCAATGGCAATCCAGGCCTGGTTTCCGGCAACTTTATTTCCGATTACCAAAACGGCCAGAAGCAAAACCAATGTTCCGCCGTAAATGAAAGGAGAGAAGACATTGAATACTCTCCCGTCGAAAAGGAGTATGGCAAGGCCTAACACCAATCCGGTGAGTACATAAATTAACTGTTTTCCGTAAAGGGTGTTGAAACTAAACACATCCGATTTTTCAGGCGGAACCGAGGCGAAAATATTAATGAAACCAACCGCACATAAGGCAATATAGATTAACACAGTAATCCAATCTACATTAAAAAAGAAGCGATTGCTCTGTTGTTGCTGCATGCTAATTGTTTATTACCGGTTTATCAGTTGGAGTAATTGGCTTCAAGGTTTTTGGCTTTGTGGCAATTGTTTGTGTTACCGTGGCGGCTTTTATCCTAATGCTATCCTTTGCCTTTTTCAGGGAGTCTGTTTTTTTAACTGATAGGCTATCTGTTTTTGTTAATTTTACTGCTTTGGTTTTTTCTTTTAAAACGGGCAAGAGATTCTGATTCTTCATCCACTCCGCCTGTGCAGCTCTTGAGCCTGTAACCTCACCTTTCAGGTATTTTTCAATCATATAACTGGCGATTGGTGCGGCATAGGTACTTCCGAAGCCGGCGTTTTCTACAATTACAGCAATTGCTATTTTTGGATTATCTCTTGGGGCGAAACCAATAAAAACCGAGTGATTTTTGCCATGCGGATTTTGAACCGTTCCTGTTTTTCCACAGAGTAATACATCAGGAATCCTTGATAATATTGCGGTACCCCAGCTGCTGTTAACGGCATCCTGCATGCCATCAATTACAGGTTCAAAATGTTTAGCATCAACGCCAACGTATTTCTTTTCTACGTATTCTTTTTTAACCAAGTTCTTATCACCCATGCCCTTAATTAAGTGTGGTTTAATGTAATAGCCACGATTGGCAATGATGGCCATCGCATTTGCCATTTGTAGGGGAGTAGCCGTTATTTCTCCCTGACCAATGGCCTGCGAGATTACATTGGTATAACCCCATCTTTTTCCATAAGCTTTATCATAGTGCTCTGCCGGGTAGAAGAAACCTTTTCTTTCATATGGCATATCAATGTCTAGCTTTTCACCAAAGCCAAACTTGGCGACTTTATCCCGCCATTCCTGGTAGGTTTTACGCTGGTTTTTCATTCCGTTTTTAGTGATCAGCTTCTGAAAAACATAACAGAAATAGGTATTGCACGAACGGGCAATTCCTCTGCGCAAACTGATCGAACCATCAAAATGTTCGCATCCAATTTTCCTGTTTCCAGCTTGATAATAATGAGGACAGAAGAAGGTAGTATTTGGATCTATCACACCTTCCTGCAACCCGATAAGTGCATCAACCGGCTTGAAAGATGATCCTGGTGGGTAATAACCCATTATCGGGCGTACTAAAGATGGGCGATAGGGATTACCCACGATGAATTCCATGTAATTATTTCCCTGATTTCTTCCTACCAAAAGATTTGGGTCATAGCCGGGGCTACTGATAAATGATAATATTTCGCCAGATGCCGGTTCGATAGCAACGATGGCACCCACTTTGTTTTTCATCAGTTCTTCTCCAAGCTTCTGAATCCTCATGTCAATGCCAGATATTAATCGGTCACCTGATACGGCGTTAACATCATATTTTCCATCAGCATAACTTCCCTGAGGGGTATTGTGGGCATCATAAACGGTATTGATAATTCCTTTTTCACCTCTGAGTACATGTTCATAAGATTTTTCCAGGCCACTTTTACCTTTATAATCACCGGGTTTATAGTAACCTTCTGAGTTTGCAATGTCTGCACTGTCTACTTCTTTTACATATCCAAATAATTGTCCGCCAACACTATCAGGATAATGCCTGATGGTTCTGTCTTGCGTTCTAAACCCGGGAAAGCGATAAAGTGATTCTTGTAATCTAGCGTAACTTTGAACAGAAATTTGTTTTAGAAACGGAGTAGACTGATAGGTAGATTTGCCTCTGGCTTTCTTCAAATTCTTTCGTACATCTGCGACTGAAATTTCTAAAGCTTGTGCCAGAGCAAGCGTATCAAATGACTTTACTTCACTTGGGGTAACCATTAAGTCGTAAACTGGCTCATTCTGAACAATTACCTTCATGTTCCGATCGAGAATGGCGCCCCGTGCAGGATATTTATAAATTTTTCGCAATACGTTACTTTCTGCAGAAAGAAAGTATTTGTCGCTCACAATCTGGATATAAAATAATTTTCCCAGTAAAATGAGTGCGATTACAATGAATAATCCTTGAATAATATATTTTCTGTTGAATAATTGATCCATTAGCGGGAAGTTCTTTTATAGAAGATAAACTCTACTAAAAAAATAATAAGCAGTGTAAAGATACAACTTAAGCCGCATCTCATTAAGGTATAACCGATTTCAGTTAGCCTAAATGTTTCTAAAAAGAACAGCACTAAATGATGGGAGATGGTACAAAGAAAAGCATAGAGCGAAAACCACTGGAAACCCATATAACTTAAGGAGGGTTCTGGGTCATCAATGGCGTCGCGGTTTAAACTGATGGAAATAAATGAGATTCTAACGAAGGCTAGTACTACGCAGGCAGTAGCATGTACGCCCATGGTATCGTAAAATGCATCGAGTGTTAAGCCCGTTCCGAATGCCAGTAAATAAAGCAGAATATTCGGGATACCGAAAGGAAGAAGCAGTAAAAACAGGATGTAAATAAATGGAGTAGAAAGGTCATAAAAACCCATGTTTTTGAGCAGGAAGATCTGAACAAAAAGCAGTATACACCACCTGATTATATTTACGATTATGATTCTGCTATTCATTCGGTTTAACTAAACTTTCTAAAGCTTTTTGTTCTTCAGCTTTTTTATCCTTAATGACGTACACGTATTGCAAGGTACTAAAATCTGTAGCGAGGTTTAATTCGCCAGACAGGAAATTATCATTGGTCGCCACGTTTGGCTTGATCACTCTACCTACAAAAATGCCGGCAGGGAAGGAGCCATAACCCGAAGTAACTACCGAATCGCCAACATACATTTTAATGTGATTGGGAACTTCCTTAATGAAAGCTTTCCTAATGTCGAAATTATTATCGCCCCATACCAGAGAACCCAAAGCATGATTTTTCTTTAAGGTTACACTGATTCGGGTATCTTTATGGAGTAATGACTGAATGGTAGCTAAATGTTCTGAAACGTCTCTGATCAGGCCCACTACGCCCCGTTGAGGCGCAATTACGGCCATTCCGTTCTTAATCCCATCTAAACTTCCCTTATTAATGGTCATGATGTTATTACGCAAAGTAACGGAATTCTTAACCACTTTTGCCGCCAGGTAGGTGTATTGCTGATCGGTTATGGTATCTGCAATTTTCACATCTTTAGCCGTGTCTACGGTAGTTAAAGCAAGTAAACTGCTTCTCAGCTTTGCATTTTCAGCCGCTAAACTATCATTCACCATTCCCAGATTTAAATATCTTTTAAAAATATTTAATCGTTCGTAAGCAGTACCAACAATTTCGTTAGAGGAATTTAAGGTTACGCTTCTTTGATAGGAGTTGTTTTTTACGGTAAGGTAAACCCCAACTAAGAAAAAGATAATAAATAAGAAAAATGCGTTGTATCTGCTAACGAATATCCAAAGGTTACGCATGCTAATTTACGGATTTAGATTTACGATTTAAGATTGCCTGCATAGTTTCCAATCCAGATTTAAGATGTTTTACGATTTTGTTCGTTTTTTCTGATAGTAATAATGGAAGAAACTATAATTGAAAGTAATTCATTTCCTTCTTTCCAGTTTTTAAGCATTTCTACTTTTAAATCAGGGTTAAATTCTTCCAACAACTCCAGAAAAAACATCGACTCATCTAATTCTTCTTCTACAATTTTTAGTTTATTCAAAAAATCAGCAGTTGATTTAGCTCTGCATGCTGCCCTGTAATTGGCACCTACAGAGCTTGAGCATCTAACCAGTTGATTTGAATAATTTTTATTTAAAACATTGTATGGTAAAGAATTGATTAACTTTCCTATTGAGATAGAATACGCCTTGGTTCTAATTTTTAACGTCTCGCTATTCATCAATCGTCAATCTAAAATCTACATTCGTAAATGTGCTTATTGCATTAAGAATTTATAGCCGCCAATGTTTTTCAAGGCGATACCTGTTCCGCGTACTACGGCACGAAGCGGATCTTCGGCTACGTGTACCGGCAGTTTTGTTTTCGCGGCAACACGTTTGTCTAAACCTCTTAATAATGCACCGCCGCCTGTTAAATAAATACCTGTTTGGTAAATATCTGCCGAAAGCTCCGGCGGGGTAATCTCTAATGCTTTAAGAATTGCTTCTTCAATTTTTGAGATCGATTTATCTAAACAGTGGGCAATTTCTGTATAAGAAACAGTGATTTGTTTTGGAACGCCCGTCATTAAATCACGGCCCTGAACTGCGAAATCTGCAGGTGCATCCTGTAATTCTGGTAAAGCGGCACCTACTTCAATTTTAATCTTTTCTGCGGTACGGTCACCAATCATAATGTTGTGCTGGCGACGGATGTAGTTTACGATATCAGAGTCGAAGTTATCTCCCGCAACGCGGATAGATTGATCGCATACAATACCTGATAAGGCGATCACCGCAATTTCTGTAGTACCACCGCCGATATCGATAATCATGTTACCCATCGGTTCTTCAACGTCGATTCCAATTCCTACTGCAGCGGCCATTGGCTCATGAATTAAATAAACTTCTTTGGCTCCGGCAATTTCGGCAGAGTCACGCACGGCACGTTTTTCTACTTCGGTAATACCAGATGGAATACAAATTACCATACGTAAAGATGGAAACATCCAGCCTTTACCACCATTTAACATCCTGATCATTCCTTTAATCATCGCTTCAGCAGCGTTGAAATCGGCAATTACACCATCTTTTAAGGGACGAACGGTTTTAATATTATCGTGGGTTTTACCCTCCATTTGCATCGCCTGACGGCCGATGGCTATAACTTTGTTTGTCGTACGATCGAAAGCAACGATAGATGGCTCATCTACTACAACTTTATCGTTATGTATAATCAGGGTATTCGCAGTACCTAAATCGATGGCAACTTCTTGCGTAAACCAATTGAATAATCCCATGTATGAGTGATATTTTCTTTAAATTGTAAAATCTATACTATTCCTAATGTAAAAATAGGTTTTTTATTGTTTAGTTCGTTGGTTTTTTAGTTTGCTGGTTTTTTGGTTGTTTTATTTTCAGGCCTTTAGCTTTTTAATCGCAATCCGCTAAGTACCTAAACAACTAACTTACTAACCATTCTAAACGCCTAAACTAGTGCTTAAAGTGTCTAACGCCTGTAGTTACCATTGCAATGCCTTTTTCATTTGCTTTGGCAACAGAATCTGCATCTTTAATTGATCCGCCTGGTTGTAAAACAGCAGTAATTCCAGCGTCTGCTGCAATTTCCACACAATCAGGAAACGGGAAGAAAGCATCAGATGCCATTGCGCAACCCGCAACACTAAAACCGAATGATGCGGCTTTGTCGATTGCTTGTCTTAATGCGTCAACACGTGAAGTCTGACCAACACCACTTGCAATTAACACATCATTCTTTACCAAAACAATGGTATTGGATTTGGTGTGTTTTACAATTTTATTGGCGAAGTATAAGTCTTTTAATTCCTGTTCGGTAGGTGCCTTTTCGGTTACCGTAGTCATTTGTTCCGGACCTTCGATAATTAAATCTTTATCCTGTTCAATCACGCCGTTTAATAAGGTTTTGAATTGTTTCTTGCTCAATTCAACCTCGTTACGTTGTAAAATGACGCGGTTTTTCTTTTTGCTGAATAATTCAACTGCTTCCGGCTGGTACGAAGGTGCAATGAGCACTTCGAAAAACAGATTGTTAATTTCTTGAGCCGTGGCTAAATCTACTTCTACGTTGGTAATTAATACGCCACCGAAAGCAGATACCGGATCGCAAGCCAATGCATCAAGCCAGGCCTGTTTTACCGTTGGGCGGGAAGCAATGCCGCAAGCGTTGGTGTGTTTTAAAATAGCAAATGTTGGATCTTCGAATTCATCGATCAATGCCACAGCAGCATCAACATCTACCAGGTTATTGTATGAAAGTTCTTTTCCGTTTAGTTTGGTAAACATGGCGTCTAAATCGCCATAAAATACGGCCCCCTGATGTGGGTTTTCGCCGTAACGTAACGTTTTAGCCTGGGTTACACTTTGTTTAAAAACAGGAAGCGGTTCTTCTTCATTAAAGTAGTTAAAGATCGCTGTATCGTAGTGAGAAGAGGTATGGAAAGCAGTTTTAGCAAAAGATTTACGTTGTGCTAAAGTAGTTTCGCCATTTTGTGCTTCCAGTTGTGCCTGTAAAGTAGGGTAGTCATTTTTAGATGCGATGATGACCACATCATTAAAGTTTTTTGCCGCCGCACGGATTAATGAGATTCCGCCGATATCGATTTTCTCGATTATTTCGTCGGGTGTTCCACCTGCTTTTACGGTTTCTTCGAAAGGATATAAATCAACAATAACCAGGTCTATTTCAGGAATTTCATATTCTGCAATCTGTTCCTGATCGCTGGTTAAGGCCCTGCGGTTTAAAATTCCGCCGAACACTTTTGGGTGTAAGGTTTTTACACGACCACCTAAAATAGATGGATAACCCGTTAGATCTTCAACAGCCGTAACCGGTAAATTTAAATCTTTAATAAATTGTTCTGTTCCACCGGTAGAGAATAATTGAACCCCCTGGGCGGCCAACAATTTTACCAATGGCTCCAAACCATCTTTATAATATACTGAAATTAAAGCGTTTTTGATCTTAATGGACTGACTCATTTTACTGTAAATTTTGAGCCGCAAAGGTAGTAAAAGAGGATTGGTTTTTTGGTATGTTATGGGTGTAAAAAATGCAGGGTTGTGTATGGAGCGGATTACACTGTTTTTTAGGGTACTTCAGTGAGTTTTGGTTGTAGGGTTTGTTGCGGGAAATTGCTTGGTTGAGGGAAGATCTATCTTAAAGGTGTACATTATTAGCGGCCGAAAATATTTTCCTGCTGCGCGGGCTTGCCTCGGCTGGCCGCCGAAGGGCTATCTTCTTTTTCTTGACAAAAAGAAGCAAAACCGAGCTTTTCTGCGAGCTCATGAATACCTATAAAAACATAAACAACTGATGAATAACTCAAGGCTTGGAACTGATGTTGGATTAGCTCGTCGAAATTTAAATGGCGGTAGCACAAGGGCTCGATTTGTTTTGTAATAAAGATTTTCTTTAAAGAGTCATTTGCGCTACATTGGGTTGTGGGTAATTGAACGTTAGTGCAAAAATTTCAACGGCTACTCCTTCCATCATTTCCGAGGCGGATAGCGAGGTGGCAATAGTGATATTGTCATTCAGAGCGCAGCGAAGAATCCCTGCGTTTTTGTCTACTGGCTTTGATCAACACCGAACCTTTTTTACGTCATGCATAAAACGGTAGGTTAAAGCGGTCGTCATCCTGAACTTGATTCGGTACCTAATTTCAATAGGTGCTAAATTAAATTCTACACAATGATTCGGTTAGCGCATCTCCTCAAAAAATCCGTCTTTGCGAAGCAGATTTTTCATCTGCTGAAGCAATCTCCATCGAAGAATCTGCAAAGGAGATTGCTTCGTCGTGCCTCCTCGCAATGACGAGATGTTGAAGAACAGTTATAGCTACTGTATCGGCTTTTCCGCTGCGCTGGCTTGCCTCGGCTAGCCGCCGATGGGCTTTTACTTTTTTGCTTGATCAAAAAAGTAACAAAAAACTCAAGGCTTGGAACTGATGTCGGATTAGCTCGTCGAAATTTAAATGGCGGTAGCACAAGGGCTCGATTTGGTTTGTAATAAAGATTTTTTTTTAAGAGCCGTTCGCGCTACCTAGGGTTGGGAGTAATTGAACGTGAGTGCAAAAATTTCAACGGCTTCTCCTTCCATCATTTCCTAGGCCGAGTAGCAGGGTGGCCATAGCGGGGTGTCATTCAGAGCGCAGCGAAGAATCCCTGCGTTGTTGTATACTGCCTTCAATCAACACCGAACCTTTTTTATATCTATTCCATAAACGGTGGGTTAAAGCGGTCGTCATCCTGAACTTGATTCAGGACCTATGTTTTGGTTACTTTTTTAAATCGATAGCTGCAATGAATGTTTTCTCTCGCCCTTTCCCCTTCAGGGGAAAGGTTCCGATGGGCGCCAGGGCATTTTTATCAGGCAGAATGCACGCATGGCCGATCGTTCTGCTAAACGTAGTTTTCCAGCTATCTTATAGCTTTTAAGAATTATCTGTTTTTAACTTAAGTAATTCTAATCTGAGCTTTTTTAGCCGATGTAAGGTGCTTAATCTGTCTATAATAAAACTTACTAGCCTACTTCTTAGCCTTTTTTACCACCGTTTCTACAACCCTCGGATAGTGAAGGTGTTCCAATTGTTGCCCTTTAAACTTTACCATTTCCAGGTTGTCGCCTTTATCGATTTTATACCTGGCCTGGTAAATGTATTCCCCTTCATCATAATTTTCATCTACATAATGAATAGTAATGCCGCCTTCACTTTCGCCGGCAGCAATTACCGCATTGTGCACATGATCTCCATACATGCCCTTACCGCCAAATTTTGGCAGGATAGCCGGGTGGATATTTACGATTCTGCCAGGATAAGCTGCAATTAAATTTTTAGGAATTAACCAGAGGAAACCCGCCAATACGATAAAATCGATATCAAGATTTTTGAGCAGATCTATTATCTCTTCTGTTTTATAAAATTCGTGTTTGTCGAAAATATGGGTAGGAATTTCAAAGTTGTCAGCCCTTTGCAATACATAAGCATCAGCGTTATTCGTCAGCACTAAAGAAATTTCTATATCGTTACTGCGTTTAAAATGCTCCATTAGTTTTTGGGCATTGGAGCCAGAACCGGATGCAAAGATGGCTATTCGTTTTTTCACTCAGAATGTGTTTTCCCCAAAAATAGCATTTTTGCCCATGTTTTCGCTATTGAAATAAAATTTTATTATTCACTTAACGTGTTATTAATGAATAAATTTATCGTATTTTCGCAGTTCGGAATTGATAACAAATATCAGGAAACAAAATTTTTAAAATCTTTTGTGTTTTAAAAAGATAAACTCTATATTTGCAACCCGAATTATAGGAAACGATTAAAGAAAAATAAAAGGCTAAATAGAAATGGCAAATCATAAATCTTCATTAAAGAGAATTAGAGCAAACGCAACAAAACGTTTACGTAACAGATATCAGGCAAAAACCACACGTACATTCATCAAAAGATTACGTGCTGCAGAAGATAAAAAATCTGCTTCAGATTTATTGCCTAAAGTAATCTCTATGTTAGATCGTTTAGCTAAAAAGAACATCATTCACAAAAACAAAGCGGCTAATAATAAATCAAAATTAACGAAATTCGTTAACGGTTTAGGATAATCCGGTTTTTTTACGATATTAGTATCAGGCATCCCAACCAAACGTTGGGATGCCTTTTTTTTGTCGAAAAAAATGGAGAACTACGATCATAAACTTGGTATTAAGCTTTGGGCAGAGGAAGATCGCCCGAGAGAAAAATTATTGCTACACGGCAGGAGGTTTCTGACCGATGCTGAATTGATAGCCATTCTGATCGGATCGGGGAATAGAAATGAAACCGCCGTAGATTTAAGTAAGCGAATTTTATCATTCTACGATAATAACCTTACCAAGATCGGGAAGGCATCTATTCAGGATCTTTCTAAATTTAAAGGGATAGGCGAAGCCAAAGCAGTGTCTATAGTCGCGGCGCTCGAGCTCGGCCTCCGCAGGAAGGAAACTGAGGAAGAACAGGTTCTTCAGGTTACCGCTTCGAGCGACGTTCATCAGTATTTGCACCGAACTTTCGCCGGGCTGAATCATGAAGAATTCTGGATTCTGCTTCTTAATCGCTCCAACTATATTATCGGCAAGCACCTGATCAGCAAAGGTGGTCAGGCTGGCACCGTTGCAGATCCGAAAGTAATTTTTAAAATAGCACTGGAGTACAATGCAGCGAATATTGTATTGGCACACAACCGTCCGTCAGGAAGCTTAAAGCCTAGTGATAGCGATGATAAACTCACGAAAAGCCTAATTGCCTCTGGACAAATGCTCGGATTGTACGTGGTAGATCATCTGATTTTCGCCAATAACCGATATTATAGTTATAAGGATGACGAGATGATGTAGGACTATGATTACTGTGATTAAATGATTACTATGATTAGGAGTACAATGATTAAATGATTTTAGGATTATAGGATCAGGGTGTCGAGGAGTTATGATTAAAGGATTATAAGATCAGCGCGTACTATGATTACATGATTTTAGGATTATGAGGTCAGTGAGTACTATGATTAAATGATTACATGATTATGAGACCAGGGTGTTGAGGGTTATGATTACATGATTATGAGATCAGGGTGTTGAGGGTTATGATTAAAGGATTGTAAGATCAGAGCGTACAATGATTATGTGATTTTAGGATTATAAAACCAGAGTGTTGAGGAGTTATGATTATCAAGGTTTTTAGGATTATAAGATCAGCGAGTACTATGATTACATGATTAAAGGATTGTAAGAAATAAATATAGCTCTTATGGATAAGAAAATGATATTTATAATGTTAACACAGATGTTTATAACAACTTCAATACTTAAAACTGATTTAACATGAAATTAGCAATATTTGCAAATTGAAATTATAATCATTTTATGAAAGCATTTAAAATTATTACTGTACTACTTCTTATTTCTACAATTGCTTTTTCACAGCAAAAAGGAACGCCTGTTAATATTATTACTTATAATATTCGTTTAAATGTGGCTTCTGATGGTGTTAATGCTTGGCCGAACCGAAAAGACAATGTTAAAGCTTTAGTTAAATTTCATGATGCTGATATTCTGTGTGTGCAGGAAGCCTTACCCGAGCAGTTTGATGCCTTGCTCGAAAACTCCAATTTTGAGGTGGTAGGTGTCGGCAGGGAAGATGGAAAACGTAAAGGTGAGTTTTCTGCGGTGTATTTTGATAAGGATCGTTTTACGAAGAAAGACGGCGGAACATTCTGGCTTTCGCAAACGCCTGATGTACCTTCTAAAGGCTGGGATGCTGCTTTAAACCGGGTTTGTAGCTGGGTGCGGTTGTTCGATAAATTGAATAAAAAAGAGTTTTTAGTGTTTAATACGCACTATGATCATATCGGTGTACAGGCAAGAATTGAGTCTGCTAAATTATTGAAGCAGAAAATTCAGCAGATTGCGCCAACTTTGCCGGTTGTGTTTACCGGCGACTTGAATGTTACGCCAGAAACTGAGGCCATTTCTACCATCAAATCTTTCCTGACAGATGCCAAGGAGGTTTCAATGGAGCCGGCTTATGGTCCGAACGGAACGTTTAATGCATTTGATTTTAAGAGCGATCTGAAAGACAGGATCGATTATATTTTCGTAAACAAGGGTTTTAAAGTGCAGAAGTTTGCGGTATTAAGCGATAGCAAGGATAAAAGATATCCGTCTGATCATTTACCGGTTTTCGCCAGACTTTGGTTTTAACTTAACGCTATTGAACGCTCACTCACCCTTTCCATTTCAGTTTGAACTCTTTGGTAATCTATACCATTACCACTATCTGTTCGAAACCCTGGCATTTTTTATAGGGGTTAGGCTTTACTATTATTTAAAAAAGGGCATTGCAGATCCTATCTCTGATGAGAACAGGCTATGGATTATGCTGGGGGCGATGCTGGGTGCTTTAATTGGCTCTCGTGTGGTGGCTGTTTTAGAAACCCCGGAGGTTTTGATGCACCTGAATTTTTCTATCCTTTATCAAAGTAAAACCATAGTAGGCGGCTTGCTTGGTGGCTTGTTCGGCGTAGAGCTGATTAAAAAAATTATCGGCGTAAACATTGCATCAGGAGATATTTATGTTGTACCTATTTTAGCTGCATTATTTATCGGTAGAATTGGTTGTTTCTCGATGGGAATTGATGAGCCGACTTATGGAATCCCCACGCAATTGTTTTCGGGTATGGACCTGGGCGATGGGATAAAGCGACATCCGATCATGCTTTATGAAATGCTTTATCTGATTGCGCTTTTCTTTGTTTTCAGATCGATCCGGAATCAAAACCTACTTATTGGAGATCGTTTCAAATTGTTTATGGTATTGTACTTCCTTTTCCGGTTTCTGATCGAATTTATTAAACCTTATCAACCATTATGCTTAGCTTTAAGTAGTATTCATTGGTCGGCATTGCTGATTTTTATGTATTATTATAAATTCATCCGTAGAATATCGAAATCGATTTTCACTAAAAACTGGCAATATGGCTAATACGAGAGATTATATTTATTACGATTATACCAAGAGTCTTTGTCCGGAATGCCTGATGCTTTGCGATGCTAAAATCGTTTTTCAGGATGCAAAGGTCTTCATGCTTAAAAACTGCAAAACCCATGGCAATAGCAAAGTAATGATTGCCGACGATGTGGAGTATTATAAACAAATCAGAAATTATAATAAGCAATCGGAAATGCCCCTGAAGTTTAATACCAGTGTGCATTATGGTTGCCCTTATGATTGTGGTTTATGTACCGATCATGAACAGCATTCTTGTTTAACGGTTCTTGAAGTGACTGACCGTTGTAATCTGGCCTGTCCGACCTGCTATGCCATGTCATCGCCTCATTATGGCAGACACCGTACGTTAGCAGAAATTGAAAGAATGATGGATGTAGTGGTTGCGAATGAGGGTGAGCCGGATGTGGTTCAGCTTTCTGGCGGAGAACCAACTGTTCACCCTGACTTTTTTAAAATCCTCGACCTGGCCAAAACCAAACCCATTAAACACTTAATGGTTAATACCAATGGTATTCGAATTGCAAAAGATATTTCTTTTGTAGAGAAGTTAGCCACTTATATGCCCGATTTCGAAATCTACCTTCAATTTGATAGTTTTAGTGCGGAAGTGCTAACGAAGTTAAGGGGAGAGGATTTAACCGAAGTGCGGAAAAAGGCAATCGACCATTTGAACCAGTTTAACGTGTCTACCACGCTGGTGGTTACCCTTCAAAACGGACTAAATGACCATGAAATTGGCGATATCTTAGCTTACGCGCTCAAACAGCGATGCGTTAGAGGGGTTACCTTTCAGCCTACCCAGGTTGCGGGGCGCAATGATGATTACAATGATCAGCAGGGGAGGATTACCTTGACGGAGGTTCGCAGGAAAATTTACGAACAATATCCAACCTTTACGCCTCAGGATTTAATTCCGGTTCCCTGCAACCCGGATGCACTTTGCATGGCCTATGCCCTGAAAATTGGGGATGAAGTGATTCCGATGACGCATTTGATTAATCCTGAAGATTTGCTTAATAACTCCAAAAATACCATTGTTTTTGAACACGATGAACAGCTGAAGGAGCACATGTTAAACTTATTTAGTACGGGTGTTTCTGTAGATTGTGCGGAAGATACTTTCGGTGAGCTGATGTGCTGCTTGCCCCGGGTAAAATCCGATCACCTGAGTTATGATAATCTGTTCCGCATTATTATTATGAATTTTATGGACCCGCTTGATTTTGATGTTCGGGCGGTTAAAAAGTCATGTGTACATATTGTAAGTGATAAATATAAAATGGTGCCTTTCGAAACGATGAATATTTTTTATCGCGATAACAAGATTGATGCCATCAGGGAAAAACTAAACATGAATTGATATGATCATCTTATTGTTTCTTTACGGCCTTGCCATTGTGGGTTTATTTATTGCGGGTATCATCACAATTATTGTAAAATCTTCAAATCATGAACCTGTAAAACTTGGCGTACAAATGCTGATTGCCTCCATCGTCATGGTGGTAATAGGTGGTGGCGCCTGTGCGGTTCTACTTGCTAACGGATAAAATATGGATCTATTTATTGTTTACTGGGGAGCTGTTGTGGTGTTGTTTGTAGTTGGGGTGATTCAGGTTATTATTAAAGCAAAGAAAAATGAATCCGTAAAACCCGGGTTGAAACTGATTATTGCATCAATTATTATGGTGGTGATTGGTGCTGGAGCCTGTGCTGTAATTTTATCTAATTTAAAGATAAGTCATTAGGGTTTGCCTGGTTCAAAGATCTCTCCATTTCGCTGCGCTTCAGTCGAGAGGACGACTTTTGTATGCTGCGCGTTAGTTAGTTAGTTAGTTAGTTAGTTAGTTAGTTAGTTAGTTTGGTTCAAAGATCTCTCCGTTTCGCTGCGCTCCAGTCGAGATGACGGATAAGCGTTGTCGTCTTTTCGACCGAAGTGGAGAAATCTTTTAAAGGTGGTTTAATTGTATTGTTAAAGATCTCTCCGTTTCGTTGCGCTTCAGTCGAGAGGACGATTTTTATATGCTGCGCCTTATTTAGTTTGATTTGGTTCAAAGGTCTCTCCGTTTTGCTGCGCTTCAGTCGAGAGGACAAGTTAGCGTTGTCGTCTTTTCGACCGAAGTGGAGAAATCTTTTAAAGGTAGTTTAATTGTATTGTTTAAAGATCTCTCCGTTTCGCTGCGCTTCAGTCGAGAGGACGATAAAAAAGATATTTCAATTGAGATATAAGGTTTTATCTTATTATTCCTAATTCAAAATTATAGTTTTTTGTATATTGAATAAAAAACTTTCATGGAGAGAGGAGGGTGCATTTACATCATGACTAATTATCAAAGAACAACCCTATATATTGGTGTTACAGCAGAATAAATCAGTATGGGAAAAGTACGATCCAAAGTCGTTTACGGCTAAATATAACCTGGCTATTTGCGTATATTATGAGGTGTATCCTTCAATCGAAGAAGCTATAGTAAGAGAAAAGCAATTGAAAAAATGGAATAGATCGAAAAAAGATTATTTAGTTGATTCTAAAAATAAGGAATGGAAAGATTTATATCAGGAATATCTTCATGGTAATAATTATTTTTTCCTAATTCAAAGATCTCTCCGTTTCGCTGCGCTTCAGTCGAGAGGACGAATTAGCGTTGTCGTCTTTTCGACCGAATTGGAGAAATCTTTTAAAGGTGGTTTAATTGTATTGTTTAAAGGTCTCTCCGTTTCGCTACGCTTCAGTCGAGAGGACGACTTTTGTATGCTGCGCCTTATTTAGTTTGCTTTGGTTAAAAGATCTCCGTTTCGCTGTGCTTCAGTCGAGAGGAAGGAAAATACGGTTATTACATCGCCAACAGCTTGAATGGCATTTAGCACTTATTGCATCAAGATTTCTTGTTTAGTTTTCTGCTTTAAGCTTTTAATAATATCTTTGCGTTTTATGAAATTAACGTATCAAGAGTTGTTTTGATTCCTGATACTTACTTCTTGATACTCGAAAAATGAAAATATCATACAACTGGTTAAAACAATTCGTTCAAATAGACAAAACGCCGCAAGAGCTTTCGTTAATCCTTACTGATATTGGTTTGGAGGTTGAAAGTGTTGATCAGGTTCAGCCTGTTGTGGGTGGGCTTGAAGGCTTGGTTATTGGCGAGGTTTTGACCTGCGTACAACATCCTAATGCTGATCGTTTACGGGTAACTACCGTAAATGTTGGCGGAAAAGATCATCTTCAGATTGTTTGTGGCGCACCAAATGTCGGCGCCGGGCAAAAAGTGGTGGTTGCCACTGTTGGTACAACTGTTTATCCGCTGGAAGGTGAACCTTTTAAAATTAAAGAATCAAAAATCAGGGGAGAGGTTTCACAGGGAATGATTTGTGCAGAAGACGAAATTGGTCTCGGTAAATCTCATGATGGCATTATGATTCTGGCTGATGATACAGAAATTGGTATTCGCGCGAAGGATCATTTCAAAATGGATGATGATTTTGTTTTCGAAATCGGACTAACACCAAATCGTGCTGATGCAGCATCTCATTTGGGCGTAGCGAGAGATTTAGCCGCTTATTTCAGAAGTGAATATGAAATGCCAGATCTTTCCGCTTTCAAAACTGATAATGAAAATCTGGTTATTCCGGTAGAAGTGGAGGCTTTAGACGCTTGTCCGCGGTACAGCAGCCTAACCATTTCTGGTGTTACGGTAGCAGAATCTCCAGAGTGGCTGAAAGATAAATTGAAAGTGATTGGCCTTCGCCCGATTAACAATATAGTAGACATTACCAATTACGTATTGCATGGTTTCGGACAGCCCTTACATGCCTTTGATGCCGATAAAATTACGGGTGGAAAAGTGATTGTAAAAAAAGTAGCTGAAGGGACACCATTTATAACGCTTGACGGCACAGAACGTAAGTTAAGTGCCGATGACCTGGTTATTTGTAATGCGGAAGTACCAATGGCTATTGCGGGTGTGTTTGGCGGGAAAAGCTCCGGAGTAAGTGCAGACACCCGGAATATATTTTTGGAAAGTGCTTATTTCAATTCGGTTTCGGTACGTAAAACATCTAAAAGACATGGTTTAAAAACTGATGCATCTTTCCGCTTTGAGCGTGGAACAGATCCGGAGATTACGGTAACAGCGCTTAAATATGCTGCTTTGTTAATTAAAGAACTGGCGGGTGGAGAAATCTCCTCATCAGTTTCTGATATTTATCCAAACCCTATCCGTCCGTTCGAGTTCGAGGTCAGTTATACCAACATCAATAAACTCATTGGTGCCAACATTCCATCAACGGAGATTAAGCATATTATTATGGCTTTGGGTATTTCGGCTACGAGCACATCTGATGATACATTGGCGCTAAGGGTTCCGTCTTTCAAGGTGGATGTTACGCGTGAATGCGATATTACAGAAGAGGTGCTGCGTATTTATGGATACAATAATATTGCTATTCCATCGAAGGTAAATGCTTCGCTGTCTTATAGTATAAAGCCAGAGAAGGAAAATACGCATAATGTAATTGCCGATATGTTAACGGCGAACGGATATGCAGAGATTTTGTGCAATTCGCTTACTAAATCTACTTATTCTAAAAATCTGGATGAAGCGGTTTTTATCTTGAATCCTTTAAGCAGCGATTTAAACGTAATGCGTCAGCAAATGCTGATGCCGGCTTTGGAAAGTGTTGCTTATAACCAAAACCGAAAAAATGCGGATGTTAAGTTCTACGAATTTGGCAAAACTTATCATTTAATTAATGATCAGTATGTGGAGCGCCCGAGATTGTTGTTATTAATTTCCGGAACGAAACAAAGTGAACAATGGAATCAAAGTTCGAAACCGGCAACGTTTTATAATCTGAAAGCTGCTGTTGATGCGGTTATTTCCCGCCTCGGCATTTCGGGTTATCAAACGGATACACTTAATAATGAAAATTTTGCTTACGGTATTAAGTATTTCCGCGGCGATAAAGCCATTGTGAGTTTTGGTGCGGCTACGAAGGCAGACCGGAAACTGGCGGATGTGAATGCGGAAGTATTCTACGCAGACTTTGACTGGGCCGCCATTTTAGATATTGTTAAGAAAAATAAGATCGTTAATAAGGAACTATCGAAATATCCGCAGGTGCGCAGGGATTTGTCATTGTTAATCGATCAGGCAGTGACTTTTGATACGTTAAAAGGAATCGCTTTCAAAACAGATAAAAAGCTGATTAAGGAAGTGGGCGTTTTTGATGTGTATGTGGGTGATAAATTGCCAGAAGGTAAAAAGTCTTATGCTTTGAATTTCATTTTGCAAGATGAGGAACAAACTTTAACTGATAAACAGATTGAAAGCACCATGCAGAAACTAATTTCAAATTTAACCCAGCAAGCGGGTGCAGAAATTAGGAAATAAAATATAAATTCGTATTTTTAGAAATAAATTCATGACTTCTGTTGCAGATCAATTAGATAAAGTATTACAAAAAACAACTCATTTGATTGAGTTATGCAATGCATTACAAGAAGAAAATGATTTATTAAAGCTTGAAAATCAATCGTTAAAAGTTGCTGTTGATACTTCAAAAGCACAGCGTACAGACCTTGAAGAAAAGCTAAGGGTTACTAAACTTGCTAAAAGTATAGAAGGTACAAGTGAGAAGTCGCTTGATATTAAACAAAAAATTAACGATTTTGTGCGGGAGATTGATAAAAGTATCGCATTGTTAAAAAAATAAATGATGCGTAAAAATCAGAAACTAAGCTAACAAATGGGAGAAATCTCGATTAAAATAACCATTTCCGACCGTATTTATCCTTTAAAGGTGAATACAGAAGAGGAAGAAATTGTGAGACGGGCGGCGAAAATGATCAATGAGCGCATTAAAGATTATCAAGATAATTATGCGGTTAGGGATAAGCAGGATCTTCTTTCTATGGCCGTATTGCATTATGCAACCGCCGTATTGAGAACAGAAAACCAGGTGCAAAACCAGGATACTGCAGTGGCTGATAAAGTTGAAGAAATGGATATTTTACTTGACGGTTTTTTCAAAAAATAAAGGTTCGTTCTTTGGGCGATTCGTCACTCTGAACTTGTTCAGGGCCTATTTACAAAGATCCTGAAATAAATCCGATAGCTATCGGATCAGGATGACGACGCTCTATATATTAGCATAAAAACATAGCCGCAGCTAGTTTTTTGAGTTTCAATTTTATAAAACTTAACACTTCAATATCTATGGGGTTAATAGGGCGTATTTCATCTGCTTTAAGCACCTGAAAATGGCTTAAATCCCAATTATGCTTAGTTGAGGTTTAAAATGATGAGACTTAAAAAAATTGGTTGCGGTTTTTTTTTACTTAAAAAACAAAATGGAGATAACAGAAATTCTAGGATACATATTTGCCCTAATAGCAGGCTTAGGTATCGGTATAGTAGTAGGTAGGTTCCTACTTCGTAACTTACTTAAAGGGCAGGAAGTTGCAGCCCAAAACAAGGTTAAAAAGATTTTAAAAGATGCAGAGAACAATGCAGAAATCTTAAAAAAGAATAAACTTTTGGAAGCAAAAGAGAAGTTTTTGCAATTAAAAGCAGAGCATGAGCAAGAAGTAAATGCCAAAAACAATAGCATTAATCAACGTGAAAATACGATGAAACAGAAAGAACAATCTGTTAATCAGCGTATGGAAAACTTCAATAAAAAGGAACAGGAGCTTGATAAGCAAAAAATAAATTTAGAGAAACAGACTGAATTAGCCGTTAAAAAGCAAGAAGAAGTAGAAGTTCTTAAAAACCAGCATTTAACACAATTGGAAACTATTGCCGGTTTATCAGCTGAAGAAGCTAAAAACCAGTTAGTTGATAATTTAAAGGAAGTTGCCCGTACACAGGCCATGATTCAAATCAAGGATATTGTGGACGAAGCGAAATTAACTGCAAGTAAAGAAGCTAAAAAGGTGGTAATCCAGACCATTCAACGTACTGCTACAGAGGCTGCGATTGAAAATTCGGTTTCGATCTTCCATATTGAAAGTGATGAAATTAAAGGTCGCGTAATTGGTAGAGAGGGTAGAAATATCCGTGCTTTGGAAGCGGCTACCGGAATCGAGATTATTGTTGATGATACCCCTGAGGCGATTATTTTATCTGGTTTTGACCCGGTAAGACGGGAAATTGCGCGTTTGGCTTTACACCGTTTGGTAACAGATGGCCGTATTCACCCGGCCCGTATTGAAGAGATTGTTGCGAAAACCAAAAAGCAAATTGAAGATGAAATTGTAGAGATTGGTGAGCGTACCGTAATTGATTTAGGCATTCACGGTTTACACCCCGAATTAATCAGGATGGTTGGCCGGATGCGTTACCGTTCTTCTTATGGTCAGAATTTATTACATCACTCTCGTGAAGTAGCTAATTTCTGTGCAACAATGGCAGCAGAGTTAGGCTTAAACGCGAAGATGGCCAAACGTGCCGGTCTGTTACATGATATAGGTAAGGTGCCTGATGATAACCCTGAATTGCCTCACGCAATTTTAGGTATGCAATTAGCCGAAAAATATAAAGAACATCCTGAAATTTGTAATGCCATTGGTGCCCACCACGATGAAATCGAAATGACTTCAATGATTTCACCGATTATTCAGGCTTGTGATGCAATTTCTGGTGCTCGTCCGGGTGCCCGTAGAGAAGTAGTAGAAAGCTACATTAAACGTTTGAAAGATTTGGAAGAACTGGCTTTATCTTACCCTGGCGTAGAAAAAACATTTGCGATTCAGGCGGGTAGAGAACTGCGTGTAATTGTAGAAAGTGAAAGAATTACCGATGCACAGGCAGAGTTATTGGCTGCGGATATTTCAACAAGGATTCAAACAGAGATGACTTATCCAGGTCAGATTAAAGTTACGGTAATCAGAGAAACCAGATCGGTAGCATTTGCAAAATAATTATGTAGATTTTACGCTAAAGCGGATGATTACACGGATTGAGGGATTACACAGATTTTTCAATAAAGTGATTGATTACACTGATTTCACTAAAGTGATTGATTTCACAGATTAAGTGATTACACAGATTTTAAAGCGATGACAGGTTCATCGCTTTTTTTGTGCTTAACTTCTCGCCAGCGTGGATAAGTATTATCAGACCAAAGTGGTTGATTACATAGATGGGGGATTACATGGATTTTTCACTGAAGTGATTGATTTCACAGACTAAGGGATTATACAGATTTCACTAAAGTGATTGATTACACAGATTAAAAGGATTACACAGATTTTAAAGCGATGACAGGTTCATCGCTTTTTTTGTGGGTAAAGATGTATAGTTAAGTGGTAAAGGCTGATAATTACACAGATTGAGAGATTTCAAAGATTTAGTTTAAGTAGTGGGTTGCCTGGATTAGGGGTATTATTATTAGGTTCTTGTAGCGTTTTGATTGCAAAATGCGTTCAAGGTGAAAACATATTATGAAAACAATATTTAACCTCTCTTTCTTCCTGATTCTCTTGAGTGTTTTCAGCTGTAAAAAGAGTCCAAATGAAAAGAAAGTTGAAATTACCGGAGATAATTTAACTGGCTGTCCGACTGACATGACATGTACCTATTTATATCAAGATGGTGTCGATTTCGGAGAACCGTCCTTTTTGAATCTTAAAAAAGGGAATTTTAAAATCTTCAAGTACAGCGCGGTTTTGGGCAACGGATTTTACGCAAAACATGTGTATATCCGGGTACCCTTAAATGCAGCACAATTTGAATTAAACAATGCTCAGGTAGTGGAAGGGGCAGTGAGATATGCGAACCCTTGTGCCACCTGCGATCTTGTTGGTTTAAAGGTTACCGGTGGTCATTTTAAAGGTGTGAAAACAGCAGGTTCTTCACAGTCGCGGAGATGGCTTTTGGAAGGAAAAGTGTATTTAGGTACATTGGTGCCTTCAGCTTATCAAGATAGCATCTATATTAAACAATACTTCGCGGCCGATCCGGTTGGTCTATAGCTTTCCACATGCTGACAGGTTTCCATTATTTTTTTTAATTTTACATGATGAGCAAGCCAACCATAAATATAGAACCCAAGCGCCCTGTTGATGTACTTTTTGATAGGTATGCAGAAAGTCATCAAAACCCAACCAATAAAATGGTGCATTGGATCTGTGTTCCGCTAATCGTATTTAGCTTGCTGGGTCTGGTTTGGCAAATTCCTTTTCCGCATATTGGTTTTCTGGGAAGTTATAACGGCTTCTTTAACTGGGCATCGTTTCTGCTCGCTTTTAGCTTATATTATTATTTTACCTTATCGCCGGTGTTGTTTTTTATGATGATCTGGGTGATTGGTTTGATGAGTTACATGATTGTTAAAATTGAGCAGGCGGTTGGTTTAGGGAGTGGTACTGCATATGCCATTTATGCAATTATATTTATCGCGGCCTGGGCTGGTCAATTTATCGGTCATAAAATTGAAGGAAAAAAGCCTTCTTTTCTGGATGATGTTAAGTTTCTGTTAATAGGTCCGATCTGGTTATTGCACTTCATTTGTAAGAAAACGGGTATTCGATACTAGTTCTTTAAAGTTGTTAACTTCTAATTAACCTTAAGGTAAAGTAATGTTAATTAACACCTAACTTGCAGTTAACACTGTGGTAATACTTTTGCCCTTATCAAATAAAGGCAAATTGGACTTACTAAACTCTTTCAAAAGCGCAACACTTACGGTGTTTGCCTTAACAATCAGCATACTATCATATGCGCAAACCGGGAAAATTTCTGGTAAAATCACTGATAAAACTACGGGCCAGACTTTAGTTGGTTTATCGGTATTAATTGAAGGAACATCGATCGGAACTACGAGTGATGCCGATGGAAATTACGTTCTCAATACCGTTAAACCAGGAACCTATAGGGTTAGCTTTTCATTTATCTCCTTTAAAAAGCAGATCATTCCAAATGTAAAAGTAACTCCGGGCAAAACGACGGTAATCGATGTGGTGATGGAGGATGATCAATCTACATTAAATGATGTGGTGATCACCGGAGCCAGAAAAACGGGTACTGAAGCTTCGCTTTTGGCAGAATTAAAGAAATCGCAATCAATTGCCAACGGTGTTTCCTCTCAAACGATCCAGAGATCGGGGGATACGGATGCTGCGCAAGTGGTAAAGCGTGTTCCGGGCATTACAATCGTAGACAACCGTTTTATCAATATTCGAGGTTTAGCCGAGCGCTACAATAACGTTCAGCTGAATAACGTAACCGCACCGAGTTTAGAAACGGACGTGAGATCTTTCTCCTTCGATTTAATTCCAAGTAATCAGATTGACCGCGTATTGGTTTTTAAAAGTCCTTCTGCTGATATCCCTGCAGATTTTGCCGGTGGTGTGGTAAAGGTTTTTCTAAAAAGTATTCCTGATGATGACCGCTTAACCATTGATTATGGAACAAGTTATCGCCAGAATGCCACGTTTAAAGATTTCAAAAGAACAAATACGGGAAGTCTTTATTTTACAGGTTTCAATACCGGCGATAATGATTTGCCAATAAACTTTCCAGCCAATTTAAATAACGTTAGCGCCAGCAGATTAAATGCCGCTGGTCATGCACTTAGAAATAACTGGTTACCAGAGGTGAATACTGCCAATCTAGACCAGAAATTAAATATTTACGGCAGTAAACGCTTTAACATCAACAATAAACTGTTAGGAAACATCACAGCGATCACGTATAGCAACAGCAAAACGAATAATGCTGTTTTTAGAGGGAATTATGAAGTTTATGATCCCGTTTCGCAGATTGCTGAAGAGAACTACAGATACAATGATGATCAGTATACTTACAATGTTCGTTTAGGCGTGGTGCATAACTGGGCTTTCAAATTAGATAATAACAATACTTTTGAGTTTAAAAATCTTTATAACCAGCTCAGCACCTCTCAGTATGTAAGTCGTTTCGGTTCTGAAAAACAACAGGATTATGCCAATTTCGCATCAAACGTGTTATACCGGGGGATTTATTCTGGTCAGTTATCTGGTGTGCATAAATTTAATAACGAGCACACAAAGTTTGACTGGGTTTTGGGTTACAGTAAATCTTTCAGAGATCAGCCTGATTATTCACGTTACAGAACATTGGCAAATGGCGATGGGACCTTTAATATTTTTGTGCCAACAGGTGGTGCTCAACCAGAATTTTTGGGAAGATTCTATTCTAAGATGAATGAAGATATCAAAACCGGTGCATTTAATATTGAGCAGGCACTTGCTCCAAAATCAGAAGGATTTAAGCCTTCGGTAAAAATAGGTGGTTACTTCGAAGATAAACAAAGAACTTTTTCTTCCAGAAACATTGGTTATGTGCGGGCAAACTCATTGGATTTTGACCAATCGCTTTTAAAAGGAAGCATAGATGAACTTTTTGACTGGAAAAATATCAATACAACTACGGGCATCAGGTTGGATGAAAAATCTAACCCTTATGACAATTATGATGCTTCAAACAGATTATTTGCCGGTTTTGCAAACTTCGTTTTACCTTACAAAGATAAACTTACGATCGTAGCAGGCGCAAGGGTTGAGAACAACGTTCAGAAACTAAACAGCTTTGATACTGGCGGCCCGGTTAATGTAAATAATGACATTACACGAGTACTTCCATCTGCAAATGTGCAGTTCAATTTGAATGAAAAATCAATATTCAGACTGGCTTACGGAAAAACACTAAACAGACCGGAATTCAGAGAGATTGCTCCATTCTCATTTTATGATTTCGATCAGAACTTCAACGTAGCAGGTAATCCAAATTTAAAAACTGCAAAAATCGACAACTTTGATTTAAAGTATGAATTCTATCCTTCAACAAATGAATTAATCAGTATTTCAGGTTTCTACAAGAAATTCAAAGACGCTATTGAGATGACTGCGATACCAGGTTCAAATGCACAATCGTTCAATTTTAACAATGCTCAAAATGTAAGAAATGTTGGTGTGGAACTGGAAATGCGTAAATCACTGGCAGAATTAAGCGACAGTAAATTTCTGAATGATATTACCTTACAATTAAATGCATCTTACATCAATAGTAAAGTGATGTTTGATGGTGCAAGCGCTATCGGCCAATCGAATAATCGCCCGATGCAAGGTCAATCGCCTTATATTCTTAACGCAGCAATATTTTATAATAACATCAAATCGAAATTTCAGGTTAATCTTCTCTACAATGTATCCGGTAAGCGTATAGCCTTTGTTGGTACAGACTTGATCAGAGATATTTATGAAATGCCAAGAAATGTGCTGGATTTGGTTGTGACGAAAAACTTTACCAACAAACTTTCACTGAAAGCAAATTTCAATGATTTGCTCAATCAAAACTTCACCTTAATGCAGGATGGAAACCAGGATGGAAATTTCGATAAATCGGTAGATCAGGTTACTGCACAATTTAAAAGTGGCCGTCAGTTCGGATTAACACTTTCTTACAGAGTATTTTAATAAAAATTAAAAAAGATATAAAATCAAAAAATGAATATGAAAAAGCGCTACAAACCTAATTTTGGCACTAAAAGCCTTAAAACAATGGCATTTGTTTTGGCAGGAACCTTAATTTTTAGTTCATGTAAAAAGACAACCATTATCGAATATAATGAGGCTGGATCTAACTCCGGTAATGGCGGCACAGTTACCAATCCAGCTACTGGATTTACGAAACCTGTTGTTGAAGTAGCAAATGGTAGTATTACCACAAATACAACATGGACCAAAGGCAATATTTACAGGCTTAATGGTTTTGTAAGAGTAGGAAGAGATGCCAAGAATAAGGCTGGCCAGGCAGCGGTTGAAGGGGTTACATTAACCATCGAAGCTGGTACAGTAATTATCGGTGACAGAGAATCAAAAGGAACTTTAGTTGTACAGCGGGGTAATAAGCTGATTGCAGAAGGTACCGCATCGCAACCGATCATTTTTACTTCTGAACGCGCTGCAGGTTTGCGTGAACCAGGCGATTGGGGTGGTGTTGTATTATGTGGTAAAGCGACTAATAACCAAGCTGGTGGCGAAGCAGAATTAGAAGGTGCTTATGAAGGCTGGCACGGTGGTACAAATGATGCAGATAATTCTGGTGTTTTAAGATATGTTAGAATTGATTACGCCGGTACGCCAATTAATCCTAACCAAGAGGTTAACTCTTTAACAATGGGATCAGTGGGTTCTGGAACTGTGGTTGATTATGTACAATGTTCGTACGGGTTGGATGATGCATTTGAATGGTTCGGTGGAACAGTTAATGCAAAACACTTAATTGCTTACCGTGGTCTGGATGATGATTTCGATGTTGACTTTGGTTTCCGTGGCACTGTTCAGTTCGCTGTAGGTATCCGTGATGCAAATTCTGCCGATCAATCAGGATCAAACGGTTTTGAAGTAGATAATGATGGAACCGGATCAAGTGTTGCACCATTCACTTCTGCTCAATTCTCAAACGTGACGATTATAGGTCCGAAAAAAGATAGAAATAAAACAATTTCAACTCAATTCCAAAATGCAATGCATTTGAGAAGAAATAACAAGATCAAGATTTATAACTCTGTATTTACCGCCTATCCAAACGGATTATTTATTGATGGTTCAACTACTTTAGCTAATGCTGCAGCTGGCGAACTGGTATTAAAAAACAATGTTCTTGCTGGTGTTGATGGCTGGGGTGCAAACGGATACGGAACAGGTGGAACAACCACATTCCCTAATCCAATTGGTGTTGAAACTAAATCAACTGGTAATGTAGGTGCTCAGGCAATAGATGTTTGGTTTAAAACAGCATCTTTCGGTAATGAAACTTATACCAAATGGGAAGATTTAGGTATTGATGGTAGCATCTTTGATTTAGGCGCTACACCTAAATTGACCTTAAATACAGGATCAATATTATTAGCCGGAGCAAGCTTTACAGGTTTAACTGGTTTTGATGTGGTGAGTCACCGTGGTGCGTTTGGTACTTCAGACTGGACTGCAGGCTGGGCGAACTTTACGCCGCAAACCAACGTATATTAAAATACAACGTGTTCGATGCAAAAGGTCAGATAGCGATATCTGGCCTTTTTGCGTTTATAGCATATGCCTTTGGTTAATCAATAATTCATCTTCACCAAATCTTCATCTTTCAAAAGTAGCTTTAAACATCATATAGCCACCTTTTGATCCCGCCAAATCTGGTGTTAACTAACTGTGTCTAAATTGTTTACAGGAAGTTAAGTGATGCGTAATAGTTGATTATTTCTTAACATTTACTTAACATCATTGCTGTTGCTTTGCACCAAACAAAAACAACAGAAAATGAAATCACGTTTACTATTCTTGTTCGGTCTGGTGGTACTGTTCGTTGCTGCTGCTCATGCACAGGTGACAACAGCCAGTATCAATGGAAAGATCAAAGATGAAAAAGGCATCATTCCAGGTGCAACCATCGTTATGCTGCATGTGCCTACAGGCACAGTATCAAAAGCATCATCAAATGAAAACGGCCTTTACCGTATTGGAAATTTAAATCCAGGTGGGCCGTATAAAATCACGGTAACCTATGTTGGGTATAGTCCGGTGGTTAAAGAGAATATTTATTTAGCACTAGGTGCTGATCAAAAACTGGATATCGATATTCAGGAGCAAGGCAGTCAGCTGGCAGAGGTAAGTGTAAAGGGGCAAAAAGGGTCAACAAAATCCGGAGCTGGTACCAGCATTGGCGAAGGGCAAATTAAAACCCTGCCCACCATGAACCGGAGTTTGCAGGATGTTACCCGGGTAACGCCTCAGGGCAGCAAGGATAATACCTTTGGCGGAACGAACTTCCGGTATAATAACGTTACCATCGATGGCGCCATCAATAATGATGCGATTGGTTTTAGTCCTTCATTAGGTGGACAAAGCGGAAGTTCAGGGATGCCAGGAAGCAGTACGCGTACCAATCCGGTTTCTTTAGATGCGATTCAGGATGTTACCGTTCTTTTATCTCCTTATGATGTAAAGGTGGGTAACTTTTTGGGTGGAAGCATTAACGCAGTAACCCGTGGTGGTACTAACGATGTTACCGGATCAGTTTATGGATATGGCCGCAATGCCTCATTAATCGGGAGAAATAAAATTGGCGATAATGCCAAAGAACCCTCTGCATTTCATGATTACCAGACGGGCTTCAGGTTGGGTTTACCCATTATAAAAGATAAATTATTCTTTTTTACCAATGAGGAGATTACCCGTCGCCAGGATCCGGTTATTTTAGGTGCCGGTTCTCCGGATGGGATTATCACACTTGCTCAGGCGCAACAAATCTCTGACCGCATGAAAAATGCATATGGTTTAGATGCAGGTGCTTATGGTGATTATAATATCTATTCCCAATCTAATAAGTTTTTTAACCGTTTAGACTGGAACATCAATGAAAGTACACAGTTAACCATCAGGAACAATACCATCATTTCGAAGGCTACCAACTTAGAAAGAGATCAGTCTAACTTCAGGTTTGGGGGAATAGATTTTAAACAGAATAATAATCAAAGTTCTACCGTTGCCGACTTAAAAACAAGGTTTAACAATTCAGCCACTAATAATTTAATTTTAGGTTATTCTACTGTACATGATTTCCGTACGCCTCTTTCTGATCCTGCTATTCCACAGATTGAAATCGGTGCGAATGGCGGTACTATCTTCCTGGGTACCGATAGAGAAGCGAGTATTTTTAATATGAAACAAAATACTTTTGAGTTAACGGATAACTATTCATTCAGCAAAGGCATACATAATTTTACAGTAGGTACGCACAATGAATTTTACAAAATCAATTACGGTTTTGTAAATGCATGGAATGGTAGGATAGCCTATGATACTGTTGATGACTTTTTAAATAACCGGCCAAAACGGGTTCGTACCAGTTTCGATTATGCTGATAACTCACGTGATAATATTATTGCCAATCCAACTGCTAAATTTAATGTTAATCTTTACAGCGCTTATGGTCAGGATGAAATGCGTTTGAGCGATAAATTCAAACTGACATTAGGTTTGCGTTTCGATATGGCGGATTTACCAACTATGCCAACTTTGAGTAGTAAAACAACTAACTCACCAGTTGATCCTAACTATGGTACAACCTATACTTATACGCAACCATCAGCCATTAATAACAAGTTTCTAAACAAAATTCAGGTTTCACCAAGATTAGGTTTTAATTTCGATGCATTAGGCGATCAAAGCCTGATTATCCGTGGTGGTAGTGGTTTATTTACCAGTCGTGTACCTTTTGCCTGGTTAGGTTATGCTTATTATAACAATGGTGTAAACTATGGTGCTTATGATCTTAAACCTGCAACTGGAAACAAGGTTGTGACACAGGTACCAGGTAGCGATCCCATAAAAGATGCTTTAACAGGTAATGGCGAAGCGGGATACGCAGCCAAACAAGGTATAAATATTAACGATGCCAATGGTGCAACGCAGGTTGATTTAGTGGATAATAATTTCAAAATGCCAAAGGCCTGGAGAAGTAACTTAGCTTTTGATTTCAGAACTCAGGACAACTGGAAGTTTACTGTTGAGGGTATTTACAGTAAGGTAATTAAAGATATCGCATTTCAACAAATTAACTATGTAGATAATCCAAATTACATGGTTTATGATACACAGCACCAGCAGCCAATTTATTCGGGCACAAAAATTAACTCGAAATACACAAATGCTTATCTATTATCTAATACCGATCAGGGATATAAATACTCCTTAACCGGTCAGGTAAGTAAATCTTTACCTTTTGGTTTGGATGTAATGGTTGCCTACACTTATGGTCAGTCTAAAGATATTGCGAACGGGATTCGTAACTCCATGGAATCTAACTGGCAATTAAATCAGGCTTTAAGTCCTAATAACCCTGGTTTGGCATATTCTAACTTCGATGTTCGTAACCGGATTATTTCTACTTTGAACTATAGATCAGACTGGGCTAAAAACAGTAAATATGTAAGTAACTTCTCCATTTTCTTCAGTGCACAATCTGGAGCGCCATATTCTTTAGGATTTGTTAATGCGACTATCAATAATACTGCACAAACTGTAGGTTTGGTTTATATTCCAGCTGCAGGTGAAACATCTAAATTCTTTTCTTCAGCCAATCAGGCACAAGCTGCAGCATTTGATGCTTATATAGATGCAGATAAATATCTGAGTACGCGCAGGGGACAATTTACAGAACGGAATGGTGCCCGTACACCATGGAATGTTCAGGCTGATTTTAGATTCTCTCAGGATATTCAGGTAGCACAAGGGAAACATCCACATGTTTTAACCTTAACTTATGATATTGTAAACCTGACCAATTTAGTGAATAAGGATTGGGGAATTCAATACTTCTCTCCAAATACATTTAATTCAATGGCCAGCGTAGGTGTTAAAGTGGCTACAGCCGGAACACCAACCACTTACCCGGTATATACTTTTGCTCAGAAAGATGTAACTTCTTACGCTAAAGATTTCTTTGCATCGCGTTATCAAATGCAATTGGGATTGAGATATAGTTTCTAAGCCTAATTTATAATCAATGCAAATGCCCTGTCAGACAACTAACAGGGCATTTTTATTTTTATTTCGATTCAAGTGTTTCCACTACGGGAGCTTTTTCTTTTTTAGCTGCAACTGGTTTAGTTACCTTCTCTTTTGGAGTGATAACCAAAACTTCTTCTTGCTTTATAAAAGGTTCGATCGAATCATTTAGGGGCTTTAAAGAGATTTTTTTCAGCAGTTGTTTGGTGAACTTCTCTACTACCCTTTCCGTTTTCTTAGATTTTCCAAATTGAGCAAGAACCTCGTTAAATGCAGTGGTTAATTTGGTTTCTAATTCTTTGCGTGTTTTTTTACTTGCCGAACTATTCTTCGACTTAGATTTATGCTTCTTCATTTAACTTATTTAGAATTTTCCCAAAGATAAAAGTTACGGAAGTTAAATTAACATTATGATTATGTTAACTCTTGGTGTGTGAGTTAACATGTAAAATATTTAGTGTAAATTGATTGGCAAACAAGAGATTGACGATTTAAATAGCAGCCATGAACTATCCAATAATTATCGCCGTGTCCATTTTGGTTATATTGCTCCTGGTTTTTCTGATTAGGAGGAACTTAAAAGACAAGCAGAAATTTGAAGAAGAAGTGATTGATACTGAGCTGCCACCAGAAAAGGATGATAAAGAAAATATTTAAAATTTTGCTCCTTCTGCAATAACGCCACCTAAATCTAAGGTATTTTGAAAAGCCTCCAGGTACCCTAACAAATGTCTTTCCGCATTGGCATAAGAGGTAAAGGTAGACGCTGGTTCGTTCGGATCTGAATCACTTTTGCTTTTAAAATGAAGACTTACCTGAAAGGTGAAAGATTGTTCATCATTTATCGGAGACATAATTCTTGCCTTTACCGGATGGCCGTGAATATTGGCGAAAAACTCTTTAACAATAGTATATATGATAGCCGCCATGATCGTTTTAGGTAACGTTTAATTAATGGTTAAAAGTAGTTTAAAAGCCTAACAGTTTAGGTACTTAGTGATAAGATAACATTTTATTAACACTAAATTAACCTAATATGTATGATTCGAGCGCTTGGATACCTACCTTTTTATTGGCTCGTAGGCATATACGATTTCGTATTTAAGATGCTTCAGTTTTGATGCAACCTGTCCGATTTTTAAATCCTGGCCCTGAGGTGTTGGCTCACAAAATGAATATTGTTTCCCGTTATAATTTACGGTGTTGCCAACGGGCTTAGCTAGATTTACGGCAATGGTTAAGTGTTCGGGATAGAGTACGGCTACCATTGGTAAATTATAGATTTCTTTAACCAAATAGAAGAAAAGTGCCGCCCGATCATCGCAATCGCTATATTTACTTATTAAAGTTTGCTCTGGCGCATTGCGTTTTTCCTTTCCAAAGTTTTCACTATCATCTTCATAAAGAAATGCATAGCGGGTAAACCGCATTAAATAATCAATTCCCTTTTTTTGATCCATGTGTTTTAGATTCTCGTTTAAAGTAGGAATCAGCGAACTGTAGGTCTCTCTGCTCAAGGGAATATTAAAGTAACTTTCAAAATCTACAACAGGGTAATTTTTGAAGATACTTTGTACTTTTTCATTAACCTTTAATTTGAAGTGATAGCTTTTTTGCTGATAGCTAAACTCAATCTTTTTCTCTTCATAATCCTCTGGTTTGAAATCCGGCATTCGGGTTACTTTGTAAGAAAATTGATTTTTAGCTTCTGGAATAGTAATGTTTACAGGCTTGTAAGCATCAGCTTTTTTAAACAATTTTCCGTAATCATGATAATTCAGGCACATGTACTTCCTGCCGTCGATCATAAAAAAAGGAATGTCGCTAATGTCTTCATCGTTCTTCACATAAAAGATCACCTGGTTATTCCCCACAGCAAGTCTTGCGTCATAACCACATTTGTTTAAAAGGAACCATTTATATAAGGTATACCTGAAATAATTCTCAGCCTTCGGGCTGATTTGCTCCGCCACTTTTCGGATTAACTGATAATAAATCCAATCGTTCAGGTGGTTTTTATCCTGATAAGATTTTATAGCGGCGATTAGCTCATTGTAATTGCTGGTGCAAATTTTATCGTAAAACTGGTGTACTTCAGTTGCAGAGGCAAGCGTTGAGGTGGGGATGTTGAGTGAAGAATCAGCACTGAAATGAAAAGTGCCATCATAAAAATCGAAGGCGTAATTTTGTCCTTTTGCCATAATGAAACTCATCATTAGGCAAGTGCACAAAAAAATCTTTAAAAAATATGTTGATATCCCGCTTTTCAAACTGCTCCATATTTGGTTATATTAAATTTACCTTTTTTTAACTTAAAAGCAACAATTTATTTATGTTAAGACAGGAGTAGCCCTTAATAAGGAATTAATATTGAGGATGTTCAGGAAGGAGGGTAGCTTTGTCTTATCTTAAAGAATAAAGTCTATTCCGAAGTTCGTTTAGCAAAGCATTATTACAGTCTTTACCTTCAATATCGATCAGGTTGATGGGTTTTCCGATGCTGATTTTTAATTGATGTCCGTTTTTATTAAATAACTCAGAGATCAGTTTTGCCGTTTGTAACGATGGATGGATCGATTTCAACAGGCTAAAGAAAATTCCGTTATTGCCATGAAAATATATCGGTAAAACAGGAACATTTGCCTTCGAAATTATTTTACCTACTACCGGATGCCATTCTTTGTCGGTAATCTGGTTTTTTCTCAATTTATAGGAAGATACTTCACCAGCAGGAAAAATGGCTACCGGACTTCCGTCTTTTAATGCTTTCAACGTTATTTTTAAGCCGCTGATGCTTGAGGAATCCTGTACTTTTTCAAATGGGTTTACGGCAATGATACATTTTTCGAGATTTGGAATCTTTTTTAATAAAAAGTTTCCCATAAACATAGTGTCAGGGCGTTGATTGGCAAGGGTACTTAATAGGGCCAAAGATTCTATTGCGCCATATGGATGGTTGGCAATGGCAATAAAAGCACCTTCTTTCGGGATGTGGGCTAAATCTTCGGCACTAATTTGAATGCTTACACCCAAAACCTTTAAAATATGTTTGGCAAATTTTTCTCCTTCCAAAGCATTTGCATCCCTGATCATTCCATTGAAATCATCAATCTTCAAAAATTTCATTAAAAAAGAAGCAAGGCCAGGAATAGGAACATTACAAATGCCAGTTGCTTTCGAAAAATTCTCTTTTGAAATTACATTCATAAATTATAGTTCATAGTTTATTCAATTTGAAAACCAGATCTACAAATGATTTTTAATTTGAGCCCAATACAAGAGAAGGAAACACGCTATCTTGATTGATAACCATGTTTAATATAGCCCATACAGCGTGATTAAAGATAGTCGAATAAGTGGAGTTATCAGGTTATCTATTCGTTAAGAAATTAACATTGGGGATATTTAATAAATAACATACCATTAATATGAATTTAACAGTCACAACCTACTTTTGTGACATAAATATTTGGTTAGTATTTATAAAGTTTAGGTTAGTTGATAAGAAAAAACCCAGATGGATGTCTGGGTTTTTTTGCTTTTGCTATAAATTCTTACCAAGTTTCTCAATCATTTCTGGTGGAATATTATGGGTATCCACCACCAGGAAACCATCCAGGCAATCAGAAAACTTAGGATCAATATTAAATGAGATAATTTTCGCATTTAAATTCATGTATTGTCTTAACAGCACCGGGATTTTGATGTGCGAATTTTCGATGTCGCCGATTATGCTGTCTAAATCTTTGAACGATTCACTGCTGTCTACCAGCGTATCTGTAGAAATTGGGAGCAAGTCTGCCTTAAATTTGTTTCTTGGTTTAACATATTTAGCCATTTCATAATCGAAATGATTTTTTGTGATGTAATTTACAATTAAGGCCTTGCTAAATTTCGAAAAGTTGTTGCTTATACTTACCGGGCCAAACATGTAACGGTACTGAGGATTATCTAACAGGTACTTTAAAATGCCTTTCCAGAGCAAAAATAAAGGGAGCGGTTTACCCTGATATTCTTTTCTGATCCACGATCTGCCCAGTTCAATCCCTTGTTTCAGCATGGGGTAAAACTGATCTTTGATTTTAAACAATTCAGAAAGGTAAAAACCACGGCGTCCCATACTTTCCAGAATCTCATCGCCTTTACCAATGCGATAGGCACCAACTATATTTTCTAAATCCCTGTCCCAGATAAACAGGTGGTTATAGTAAATGTCATAGTTATCGAGATCTATCTTTTTGTTGGTTCCTTCGCCAACTTCGCGAAAAGTAATTTCCCTTAAACGGCCAATTTCTCTTAGTATATTTGGTATTTTCAGTGTTGGTACGATATAAACTTCATAGTTTTTCTCTGTCCAGACTTTAAAGTCTTCAAGTGTTTCTATTTCAGTTTTAATTAATACCCGCGACGTTTCTTCAATTACTTCAGCCGGTTTCTTCTTTATTTTGAAAAGCTTTAACGGATTAAAAAGTTTCTTTTCTTTATCCAAACCAATACCTAAAGCATAGGTACGCGCCCTTAAAAAGTCCATCAGTTTATTGCTGCTGTTCATGTGCGATACTTCAGCCGGCGCAATGGCTTTCCCAATCCTCACCTGAATGGTTAAACCTTGCTTGTTTAAAAATTCTGAAGGTAATTTTGCCGTCCTTAAAGTAGGATGAATAAAACTCAGGATGTTAAACAACACGCCATTATTGCCATGGAAGTAAATTGGTACAACCGGAACTTTAGCTTTTGCAATTAATTTTCCAACTACCGGATGCCATAACCGATCTGTAACCTGTTGCGCATCTAATTTGAAGGTAGAAACCTCGCCGGCAGGGAAAATGCCGATTGGAGTTCCGCTTCTTAACAAATCGAAGGTAGTTTTCAATCCACTGATGCTGGATGAGTGCTGTACATTTTCGAATGGATTAACAGCCACAAAAAACTCATCAAGATTGGGGATTTTCTTTAAAATGAAATTCACCATTACTTTCGCATCAGGGCGAACGGTGCATAAAAGTTTAACTAAAGCTAATCCTTCAACACCACCATAAGGATGATTGGCGATTGCGATGAAGGGGCCTGTTTTTGGAATACAGTTTAAGTCGTCCTCATCAAACTCAATGGAAACGCCGATAGTTTCAAGTATTTTATCAACAAATTCTAAGCCTTTAAAATGTTGGTTTTGGGCAAAAACATCGTTGATGTCGTTCAGTTTCATGATTTCCATCATCAAGCCTGCTAAACCTGGCACACCTAGTTTATCTATCTTGGTTGCTTTGGCAAACTCAGATGTAGTAATGATCTTCATATAAAATTCTTAGGTTGTTGATCTGCAGAACCTCGTTCGTTTTGCAATCCCAAAAATAAGATTTATATTCAAATAAAAATGTCATAACATGTATCGATGAGAATTTGGCTGAATAAATATTTCGGTTTTACCAAAAGTGAATTCAATGGCTTGATTTTCTTGCTTTCCATTTTATTCCTTCTTAAGATTATACCTTATATATATGTATACTTTAAACCGGTAGAGAAAGATGATCCTCATTTGATGGCGCAGATTCAAAAGATTGAGCTTACAGATGAACGGAATTTTTATTCGGTGAAAGATAGGATTGAAGATGCCGGAACGAAAAAAGTTGAAAGGCTTTTTAATTTTGATCCGAACACTTTAACTGCTAAGGGCTGGCAAAGTTTAGGTTTATCGCGCAGGCAAGCGCAATCGATAGTTAATTATACGCAAAAAGGCGGAAAGTTTTATAAGCCGGAAGATTTGCAGAAAATGTACACCATCTCTCCGGAGCATTATGCAAAGCTTTTGCCATTCGTGCAAATTGCTGCTCAATCATCCGGCTATCCTCAGAATAAGTTGCCTTATGAAAAGAAGGTGTTTATAAAAAAGGCCTTTCAGGTTGTAGATATAAATACCGCAGATTCTGCCAAGCTTGATGAAATTAAAGGGGTAGGAGGAGCTTTTGCCACCAGAATTTTAAGATATCGGGAACGTCTGGGGGGCTTCCATCACAAGGAACAACTTATGGAAATCTATGGGCTAGATTCTTTAAAATATAATGAAATCAAAGATCAGGTTACCATCAGCAGCGTTGCACTTAAAGTGGTTAATATAAATACAGCTGTATTTAATGATTTGAAAGGAAATCCTTATTTATCGTATAAGCAAATTAACGCGATCATTCAGTACCGAAAACAGCACGGTAGTTATTCCGGGCTCTCAGATTTAAGCAAAGTGATGATTTTAAGTCAGGACGTGATCAACAAAATTGCTCCCTATATCTCATTTTAAAAGCTAAGGCTGAGCTGGATGAAACAGGATATGAACTTCATTTTCTGATTTCATTTTCTTTTCCTCTTATTTTTAGCATTGTCGTTGTAAGAAAAATAAAAAAAAATTCATCTTATAATTTGCCGGTTTAAAATTAACCGTTAAAGTAATTGGACTAAATACCATTTCATTCTGCAATTGAACAAATATTTAATGGTAATTAACCATCAATTAATTGTTTATAATTGCCTTATAACTAACTTAAATATAAGTCAATGAGCGTAAGCTTTAATTTTTCGGAGACAGAAACTCAACAGAGTGTGAAAGCGATGGTTCGCGATTTTGCAGAGAAAAACATTCGTCCCCATATCATGGAATGGGATGAAGCCCAATATTTTCCGGTAGAGCTTTTTAAACAGCTTGGCGACTTAGGTTTGATGGGGGTATTGGTTCCTGAAGAATACGGTGGTTCTGGTTTGGGCTACCAGGAATATGTTGATGTGATTGTAGAAGTAGCCCGAGTTTGTGGTTCCATCGGCTTATCACTGGCTGCACATAATTCACTTTGTACCGGTCATATTCTGGCTTTCGCAAATGAAGAACAGAAACAAAAGTGGTTACCGAAGCTTGCTACTGCAGAATGGATTGGTGCCTGGGGATTAACGGAAGCCAATACCGGTTCTGATGCATTAAGAATGATGACAACTGCCGTGGAAGATGGCGATGATTATATTATAAATGGCGCCAAAAACTGGATTACCCACGGCAAGAGTGGTGATATTGCAGTAGTGATGGTGCGAACAGGGGAGCAGGGAAGCTCGAAAGGTATTTCTGCAATTGTGGTAGAACGGGGTACGCCAGGTTTTTCTGCAGGAAAAAAAGAAAATAAGCTGGGGATGCGTGCATCGGAAACCACTGAAATGATTTTCGACAATTGCCGTGTACCTAAGGCCAATCTACTGGGTAACGTTGGCGATGGCTTTAAGCAGGCGATGAAGGTATTAGATGGCGGGCGAATTTCTATTGCAGCGCTGGCATTGGGTATTGCAAGAGGTGCCTTTGATGCTGCGGTAGCTTACTCGAAGCAAAGACAGCAATTTGGTCAGCCGATTTCCAGCTTCCAGGCCATCAGTTTTAAGCTGGCCGATATGGCTACGGAGATCGAAGCATCAGAATTGCTCATCCGCCAGGCAGCAGATTTAAAAAACAGGCATTTGCCTATGACAAAAGAATCGGCCATGGCGAAATATTTTGCTTCAGAGGTTTCTGTGAAAGTAGCTACCGAAGCGGTGCAGATTTTTGGTGGTTATGGCTATACCAAGGATTTTCCGGTTGAGAAATTTTATCGCGACAGCAAACTGTGTACAATAGGAGAGGGTACCTCAGAAATCCAGAAAATTGTAATTGCCAGAGAAATATTGCAAGGGTAGAAAGGTAGAAGGTTTAGGGTTTAGGGCTTATGCATGAACCTTATACCTTAAACCTTTCGCCTTCAACCTTATAAAAGCCAAATATATTATGAGTAATCCGGACGGTTTAACTGCCTCCGGATTTTTTTGTTTTAAAATTTTAAAAACCAACTTTCAATTGCCGGTGTTTTACTAAAGTCTAATAATCAATAGGCAATTACCAATGAACTATTGTCCATTGAACTAATGAACTAAAAATATGGCAAAGTATTCAGAAAAAGCTGGTGAGAAAGTAGAAAAAACCATGCATGAAATGAAAGAGGGTAAGCTAAAAAGCGGTTCTGGCGATAAGGTTACTTCAAAAAAACAAGCAATAGCAATTGGATTATCTGAAGCAAAAAAAGAAGGAGCTAAAGTGCCTAAGAAAAAGAAGGATGGAGTTAGGGGATGATGATAATTAGCAGATAGTTAAAATAATAAAGCGAACCAACATTTTATTGATTCGCTTTCCATTATAAATAACGCTCTTGTTATTGTGGCGTTTCTTTAGCAGATACGATTCGATCAACTACATAAACACTAAAACCACGCCATGGCAATGTACTTTTATATTCTTTATAGTGCAATTCGTAAAACTTGCCGCTGTTGGCCATCATTTGGTTAGCGATTTCATCATTTGAAATGGAAAACTCGAATTCGTTGTTTTGAAGTGTGCCTGCTTGTTTTGAGCGAATGCCGCTTTGAATAAGTTTGCCTTCATAAGTTTTAAAGAGATAACCCTTTTTAACCACGTAGTTTAGTTCACCTGCTTTAACCCCTTCTCCAAAAACGAAGAAATAGCGATAATAGCAAATGGCAGCGACTGCAATAACCAATAGCACTGCAAGGATGGAGATAACTTTTTTGCCTGTTGTCATATTATATAGTATGTATCAATAAAAATACTTAAACAAAGTGATAAACAATTAGTTCTCAGAAATAAAATTCTTTTTAAAAATCTTTCTCATTTTCAATTATTTACTTACATTTGCAGCCCCGATAGAACGGGAAAATTAAAAAACCACGAGAGGAGGTATTTCAGCGTTATGATCATTATTAACATTAAAGACGGCGAATCATTAGATAAAGCCCTTAAACGTTTCAAGAAAAAGTTTGAAAAAACTGGTGTATTGAGAGAACTACGTAGTCGCCAAGC
>Ga0308159_1000836_pt1 | contig 55468 bp, 44 predicted proteins | sample PhyCR1_FD_201040 | JGI IMG/M metagenome (GOLD analysis project Ga0308159, IMG submission 201040) | Phyllosphere microbial communities from UC Gill Tract Community Farm, Albany, California, United States - DLSLC.R1 | ecosystem: Host-associated > Plants > Phyllosphere > Unclassified | place: USA...
TGTCGCAGCTCGTCGGCTTCTGGGAAGCGCTGGGCGCCAACGTCGAGATCATGACGCCCGAGCACCACGATCTCGTGCTCGCAGTCACCAGCCACTTGCCGCACCTCATCGCCTACACCATCGTCGGCACCGCCTCCGATCTGGAAGACGTGACGCAGAGCGAGGTCATCAAGTATTCGGCCGGCGGCTTCCGCGACTTCACCCGCATCGCCGCCTCCGACCCGACGATGTGGCGCGACGTTTTCCTGTCCAACAAGGACGCGGTGCTGACGATGCTCCAGCGCTTCACCGAGGACCTGACCGCCCTCCAGCGCGCGATCCGCGTCGGCGACGGCGAGCAATTGTTCGATACCTTCGCTCGCACCCGCGCGATCCGCCGCTCGATCATCGAGGAAGGCCAGGACGACGCGCGGCCGGACTTCGGCCGCGGGGATCACGAAGGCCGGTAGAGCACGTCATCCCAGCGAAGGCCGGGATGACGGCCACTTTGTTTATCGGGGCTTGGAGCTACCGGGCATCTCGTGCTTTGAGCGGGCGAACCTCCTGCTCGAGAGCCTGACGCCATGCAGCTATCCATCCAGACCATGCTTGAATACGCCGTGCCCGGCCCCGTCGACGTCCTGCTCCAGATCGAGGCGGCGATCATCCCCGAGCAGCGCGTTCTGCACGCTCACATCGAGCTGCCGCCGCTCGAACATTTCGCCCGCGTTCCCGCGCAGGCCTGCATCGGCGAACGCATCTGGCTGCGCACCTCCGCGCCGCTGACGGTCCGCTACGAGGCCACGGTAGAGGTCGATCGCTTTCTCGCCCCCGTGGACGGGCTCCCGGCCGTGCCCCCGCACAGGCTGCCGGGCGAGACGGTCGATTACCTGATGCCCTCGCGCTACTGCACCTCCGACACGTTCCACGACTTCGTGGAAAGCGAGTTCGCCGGATTGCAGGGAGGCGCGCGCGTCGGCGCGATCCGCGACTGGATCGCCGGAACGCTCACGTACGAACCGGGCTCCAGCGACGCCTTCACCACTGCCGCCGACACGTTCCAGAGCCGCAAGGGTGTCTGCCGCGACTACGCGCACCTGATGATCGCGCTGGTCCGCGCCAGTGCCATCCCGGCCCGCTTCGCAAGTGCCTACGGCATCGGCGTCGAGCCGCAGGATTTCCACGCCATCGCGGAAGTCTTCCTCGACGGCGCCTGGCACCTCGTCGATGCCACCGGCATGACGACGCCCGACCGCGTCGCCAAGATCGGCGTCGGGCGCGACGCGGCGGACGTCTCGTTCCTCTCCAGCTTCGGCGAGGTGGAAATGCTCTCGCAGACCGTCCGGGTCAGCGCGGCGCGCTAGATATTCAGCGCATTGATCGCGGCGTGGACGCGCGCCTCGACCTCGTCTCGCGGGAGGCCGGGGGCGATGCGTTCGCCGACGCGCAGGGTGATGGTCCCCGGCTTCTTCCAGCGGCGGTGGTAAAGCCGCCCGCTGTCGACCGCCACCGGCACCACCGGCAGCCCCAGCAGCTTGTAGAGCCCCGCGAAACCGGACTGCAGCGGCGGCCGTTCTCCCGTCTTCACCCGCGTGCCTTCGGGGAAGATCGCCAGCGGGCGGCCCTGCGCGGCGAGACCCCGCGCGCTCGACACCATGGTGCGGAGAGCCTTGGCGCCCTCGCCACGCTCCACCACGACGGCGCCATAGCGGCGCAAGGCCCATCCCCAGCCAGGGATTTCGGCCAGTTCCGCCTTGGGGAAAGGGGCCGGACGCTGCATCTGCGCGGGCAGGTCGATCGCCTCGTAGAAGCTCTCGTGCTTGATCGCGACGAGCACGCCCTCGTTCGGCAGTTCCCCTTCGATGACAAGGCGGATGCCGAGCAGCCAGCGGGCGCACCAGCGGTGGAACAGGCCCCAGCCGCGCACGGCGCGGCGCAGCGGCTCCTCGCCGAACAGCGACCCCACGAAACATGCGGTGACCATCACGATCGTGCCCGGATAGAACACGACATAGAACAACAGAGAACGTACAACGTCGAGCGGGTTCGCCCTTTCGGAATTCATCGCAGGGCTTCCCAGAGGTTGAGCGCGGCACGGGCCAGCAGCTTGTGATATTCGAGGAACAGCGTGCTCAGGCTGGGATGCGAAGGTACGCCGTCCAGTTCCAGCCGCACGTCATCGGGAAACTCGCGCGCGATCTCCAGTGCGGCGCGGCGCATGTGCCAGTCGGCGGTGACGAGGCGCACCGACTTGGCGTTATGCTCGGTCACCCATTGCACCGCCTCGACCGCGTTGGAGCGGGTGTCGTAGGCCCGGTAGCCCAACGTCACGCAGCAGCGCATCAGGCGCGCGGGCACCCGGAACTGGTGCGCGAATTCGCGCGGGCGCACTTCGCGATCGACGCCGGAGACGAGCATGTCCGGTGCCTTGCCCGCCTCCAGCACCTTGACCGCATGCTCGATGCGGCCCTGGCTGCCGGTGAGGACGATGATCGCGTCGGTCTTCACGCTCGCGGGCAAAGGCCCGGGCAGGGAAACGGCGAACCACAGGAACCCGAAGGCCCAGAGCAGCACGACAGAGGCGGTGAAGCGGCGGAACATAGATGAATAGCTATATAGGGGTTTGCGCCGGTTACAGCATCTTTCGCAGCGCATGCAGCACGGTAAGTCGCGCCGTCAGCATGGCGAGCAGCGTCGCCAGCACCGGCACGACCGCAAGGATCAGCCAGTCGCTCCACACCAGCGCGCCGCTGTCGACCAGCCCCGCACCCAGCCCCTCGAACCGTCGCCCGAGGGTGAGGATCACCACCATCGCCAGCGCGAGGCCCACTGCACCGCCGCCTGCGGCATCGTATCCGATGGAGCGCTGGAACACCCGCGCCACTTGTGCGTCGGTGCCACCGAGCAGGTGGACGATCTCGATCGTGTCGCGGTTCGCGCCCAGTGCCGAGCGTGCCGCCAGCAGCACCGCCGCCGCCAGTGCGCCTGCCAGCAGCGCCACGATCACCATCGCCAGCACCTGCAGCGAGACCATCGCATCGAACACCGGCCGCAGCCAGTTCGACTGCGCATCGATCCGGGCGGACGGCGCCACCGGCGTTACCCGCTTCGCGATCGCGGCCAGTTGCGCCGCGCTCGCAGGGCCGTTCAGGCGCACGTCGATGAGCGCCGGAACTGGGATCGCCGAGCCGGTCGCCGCCGCGATGCCGGTGCCCAGCCAGGGTTCGATCAGCGCGTCCAATTCCGCCTGCGGAACCTGCCGCAGCCCCGCGACGCCGGGGATCGTCTTGATCGCCTCGACCGCGCGCGCGGCTTGCGCTTCACGCACGTCAGCCCGCGGCTCGATGATCTGCACGGTGACGCCGCCGTCGATCTCGGCCTTGGCCGCCGAGACCGCATTGCCGAGCGCCAGCCCCGCCGCGAGCGCGATGGCAGTCATCGCCACCATGATCGCGATGACCCAGGGCATCGGCCCGGACATGCGCCCCTGCGGGATCAGTTCGACCCGGCTTCCGGCGGTGAACCAGCGGCCCAAAACCGAGGAGCGCCTCACGTCAGCTTCCTCGGCGGATAGCGCAGCGCGCCGGTGGGATCGGAAAGCCGCCCCTTGTCCAGCCGCATGATGAGGCTGTCCGGCACCTTGCGCAGCAGGTCAAGGTCGTGGGTGGCGACCACCACCGTCGTGCCCTGCCGGTTGAGCATCTCGAACAGGCGGATCAGCTTGGCGGCCATGTCCGGATCGACGTTGCCGGTCGGCTCGTCCGCCACCAGCATGGCAGGGCGGGCGATGACGGCCCGCGCGATGGCGACGCGCTGCTGCTCGCCGCCCGAAAGCGTGGCGGGGCTGGCGTCGATACGGTCGGTCAGACCCACCCATTCGAGGATGTCGCGCACCGGCCCGGCGATGTCCTTCTCGGCATGGCCCGCCACGCGCAGTGGCAGCGCCACGTTGTCGAAGGCGGACAAGTGCTCGATCAGGCGAAAGTCCTGGAACACCACGCCGATCCGGCGGCGCATCACCGGCAACTGCGCGCGCGGCAGGGTGATCGCGTCGGTCCCGAACATGCGGATCGCCCCGCGCGATGGCCGCTGCGCCAGATAGAGCAGCCGCAGCAGCGACGTCTTGCCCGCACCGCTCGCGCCGGTGAGGAAATAGAACCGCCCGGCATAGAGCGTGAACGTCAGGTCGCTCAGCACCTCGCGATCGGTGCCGTAGCGCAGGCCGACATTGTCGAAGTGGATGATTTCCCCGTCGCTGGTCATGCTCGTCAAGGATCGTGTTGCAGAACTACTGTGTTCCAGTCGGGCCGAACGGGCGACCTTCATGCCTATAGCCATCCATGCATGTGGAAAAAAGAGCGTCATGGCGCGAACCCACAGGCGGGGTGCTTGTCGCGCGCGAGCAAGCCGTGCTTATGGATGCGATCATGATCATCGCCTGTCCTGCCTGTTCCACGCGCTACGCTGTCCCCGACAGCGCCATCGGCGTGGAAGGTCGGACCGTGCGCTGCGCCAAGTGCCGGCACAGCTGGTTCCAGGAATCGGCTGAACTGGAAACCGAAGGCGCTTTCGCCGCGCCGGTCGAGGCCGAAGCGGCCGTCAGCCCGTCGCCGGTACATGCCGCGCCCGTGCAGCCAGCTCCGGAGCCGGTTTCCCAACCGATCCCTCAGGCTGCAGCACGACCGGCGCCGCGCCCCGCCGTCGTGGTTCCCCGCGCCCCGGAACCGGCTGCCGAGGCCCCGCGCTCCGAACCGATGCCGCCGCCGGCACCCTCGCGTCGCCCCGGTCCGGTCTATTACGACGACACCTCGATCAAGCCCTATTCCGACGAAGGCCCATCGAGCTTCGATTTCTCACCGCCGTTCCGTCCGCGCCGCAACTGGTCGCGGATCGGCACGTTCGCCGCAATCGCCTTTGCGGTGGCGACGCTAGGCCTCGCCGTCGCCGTCGCCGTGGGCGGGCTGCCCGACTGGCTGCCGGTCCCGCGCGCGACCTTCAGCCAGGCCCAGCCCGACCTTAAGCTGGACTTCCCGCGCGGCCGCCAGGACCGCAAGCCGCTGCCCGACGGCACCGAGTTCTTCAGCGTCAGCGGCACGATCACCAACATCGGCGCCGAGACCCGCAAGGTCCCCTCGCTTCTCGTCGTCCTGCGCGACCGGCGCGAAACCGTCGTCTACGCCAAGGAAGTGGTGCCTGCGAAGAACCGCCTTGCACCCGGCGAGACGATCACCGTCAACGAAGCGCTGACCGACATCCCCAAGTCCGCTTCCGCTGCAGAGATCGGCTGGAAGCCCGACTGATCTGAACGCCCTCCTCGCAGGAGGACGCGCCCAGCCCGTGGCGAATGCTTCACCCGTGACAAATGGTTCATTTGCTGCGCGCGTGCCGTGCCCGCAAACACCGTCAAGCGGGCATCAACTCTCGCGGGGGCACGAATCTTGGAGCGCGGGCGACCTTGAGGCGAAAAGCGGCGAACAGGCTGGGTCGGTTCGGAACGAATCCGGCGCTGATGCCGTATCTACTGGGCCTGATCGGCGCCTGTGCGGCGCCGAACGTGCAGGCGCAGGACGCCTCCACAAACCACCTCTACGGCGATGTGGCGATCTCCGTCCAGAAGCGCGCCCGTCCCGAGTTCGATCCAGTCCCCATCCGCCTCGGCAGTTTCGAAGGCCTGGCCTCAAGCGAAGCGCGCATCGCCTGGGACGACAACATCTATGCCACGCGCGATGACAGGGTGCACGATGCGCTGGCGGTGGTATCGGGCAGCTTCTCCGCGCACTCCACCTGGAGCCGCCACGCCCTCTCACTGGACACCGATGCAGCGCTGGCTCGCGGCCTGTCGCAGACCAACGAAGATACCGAAACCTATGACGCCCGGCTTGGCGGCCGCCTCGATCTGGGCACCCGGACCCGCCTGTCCGCCCGCGCGAGCTATTCGCGCGCCTACGAAGCGCGCGGCACGATCGGGGACACCACGCTGCGCGGCCCGCGCATCGCTTACAATGCACTGGAACTGGGTCTGGAGGCCGAGCACACCGCAGGACGCCTGATCCTCGGAACTCAGGCAAGTCTCGATTCCTACCGCTACGCGCCCTATCGAACCGACAGCGTGCAAATCGGGCAGGGCGACCGCGACTATCGGACCTGGAGCCTTGGCGCGAGTGCGGGCTATGCCGTGGCGCCCGGCGTCGCGGCATTCGTGGAGGGCAGCTACAATCAAGCCCGCTATCCGGACGATACGGGCACGTTCGACCGCAGTTCCAGCGGCTGGTCGCTGCGCGGCGGCCTCGCCTTCGGGGTCACGCGCCTGATCCGGGGCCGTGCCGCAGTCGGCTACCAGGACCAGCGCTACGACGACACGGCCTTTCCACACATCAAGGGGCTCGACTTCAGCGCCGGTCTCGAATGGAGCCCAACCCGCCTGATGACCTGGACGATCGAGGCACGCCGGTCGATCCAGCGCTCGCCCCTCGTCGGCATCGCAGGCATCCGGCAGAGCCGATATGGCACCCGCATTGACTACGAAGCCCGGCGCAATCTGCTCATGTGGGGGCGCCTGGATCGTACCGTCAGCGAATATGCGGGGACCGAGCGTAGACAAAGCGATCTCTCGGGCAGCCTGGGCGCCGACTGGCTTCTCCGTCGTAACTTGCGGCTTGCAGCCCAGTTGGGCTTACAGAGCACCCGCAGCAATGGCGCTGGCGGGCGTGAGTTTGATCGCAGGCGGATGTCGGTGTCGCTTAGGTACACCCTATGATGCCGACACGCTGTTACCAGTAAATCCACAAGCATGCGGTTGGCGATGGCCGTGATGCGGACAGAGGCGACCCCGGCACGTTGATCCGACTACTGGCGGCTCCACTCCAGCATCTGCTGAACGTCACACGACGTCCCTATGACCATCCGCCAGTTTCACGCCCTTAATCCGCCGGGAATTATGTGTGGCATCCCATAGCTCGCCTGAGCACATGCGGTAGCATCATGGACTTTGGCTCAAACTGCATCTCACGGCTCGATACAGTGGCGCATGCCCCCTTTGCCCAACGGACACGACAGCTCGTTACTGAAATTACACTCAAGTCCTGCTCGAGACCGAGCCATCACAATTCACGACGCCTTGGCTTTACTTACCCGAAGAACTCATTTCAAAATATCAAAAGTACCGCTCCAGAATACGTATTGTATCACCCGGCATGACCATGACAACCAGTCCGGCGTTGAGTTCTACCGACTTTTCGCTTGGTTGCGGCCCGCGACGCAGGTTCACGCGCCGCGCATTCGCACGATAGCTGAAACCACCCGCCGCTGCGACGGCCTGTTCGACCGACATGCCAGCGACATAAGGATACTGCCCGGGCCTCTGGACTTCACCCAGAATATAATAGGGCCGGTAGGTGAGAACTTCGACGCTGACCTTGGGGTCAGTCATGTAGCCATCCGCGATCCGGTCCGTAAGCATGCGCGACAGATCTTCCACCGTCTGTCCGTCGGCATCGATCGTCCCCACCAGCGGAAAAGCGATCCTGCCCGCGCTGGACAAGGCGTACTCACCGGAGAGGTTGGGTTCGTTGTAGACGGTGACACGCACCTTGTCGCCCGCTCCAAGGCGGTACGCGTCCATCCCCATGCGGGCTTCGGCCGCAGTCAGGGGCGAGGCGCCCGAAGTCGCGCACCCCTGCACGAGCATAGCGAATACGCTTGCCACGACGGCATCGATCAAGCGCCGATGCGGATTGCAGACCTTCGACACTTGCCCAATCTCCATTTCGCCGTGCATCGCACCAAGTACGGCGATGAAAACCGGCCCTTACAGAATACTCCAATTACAAAAATGAAATTCAGGTTATAAATAATTTATTTTGCCATTAACTTCGTTAATTTCAAATTTGAAACCGTTACATTTTTGAAATCGCGCAACTGTTACTTGCGCGCCCAGTGCAAACCAGCCGAAATTGCACTCGATTCCAGCAGGCCATTGCAGCGCCGCCGGAAAACAGGGGTGGTGTCAGCGTGAATCAACCTATCGTCCTTGCGCCGCCGCCCGGCGCCCTCGTTCCCGTGTCGCGACCGGCCCTTGCCATCGATACAGACCGGATTGATCCCGGCGCCCTGATCGGCTTTCTGCGTCGTCGATGGCCCATCATACTGGGAGCGCTCCTGACTTCACTCGCCGCCGGCTTTGCCTTCACAACAACCCAGACGCCCACCTACCTTTCGACCGCCGAGGTCACGCTCGACCCGAAAGTCGAGCCGATCGCCCCCCTTACCGAAGAGGATCGTCTCGCGGCTCAGGGCGGCATGGGCGAGACCTGGATCGACACGCAAGTAGAGGTCATCACGTCCAGCGCCAACATCGCGGCCGTGGTCGATCGCCTGGCTCTCACCCGCCGATTCGCCACTGACGGGCGCAGCGGCGCCGAAGCGCGACAGGCAGCGATCGACTATGTCGCCGACGGAGTCTCCGCCTTCCGCTCCGGCGCGACCTATACGCTCTCGATAAGTTTCGAGAGCGAGGATGCCCGGGAAGCGGCGCGCATCGCCAACGCCTTCGCTGCGCAGTATACGCAAGGCAGCGTCACCGAGAAGGATGCCGCCGACACCCGTGCCCTGCGTGAAATCGGCGCACGGATGAACAAGGCAAGCGCACAGGCATCCGCCGACGCCGCCACGCTTTCCCGTTACCGCCTCGCGCACGACCTACCGAGCACCAGCGACCGCTCGCTCACCGAACAGGAAATCTCCGCCTACAACCAGGAAGTCACTTCAGCCCGCGCGCAGGCGGCGGAAGATGCCGCCCGGCTGGCGACAGCGCGACAGCAACTCGGTTCGGGATCGAGCGGCGAGGATGTCGGCGAATCGCTCGGCTCGCCTGTGATCGCGTCCTTGCGCCAGCAGCAGGCCGCATATGCCGCCGAGATCGCTTCGCTTTCCGGCAAGTACGGCCCGCGCCACCCCGACCTCGCTCGCGCGCGCAATCAGCTCGCATCTGTGGATGCCCGGATCGCCGAGGAGATTGGTCGCGTGGTGTCGAACCTCTCCGCCCGGGCAGCGGTTTCCGAGCGTCGCCTGGCTTCGCTCTCTGGTTCGCTGCACGCATCCGAAGGCGCCCTTCGGCGGGACAATATGGCCATGGTCGACCTCCAGGACCTCGATCAACGGGCACAGGCCTCGCGCCAGCTCTACGAAAGCTACCTCGGCCGCTACAAGGAACTTGCCGCCCGCATCGGCATCCGTCAGCCGGAAGCCCGGGTGCTCCATCCGGCACAGCCCAGCGACAGGCCGGCCCGCCCCGACGTCCTGCTCAACATGGTGCTGGCCGGCGCGATCGGCCTCGGCCTTGGCCTTGCCTGCGCCATCGCGGCGGAACTGATGTTCAGCGGTTTTGCCACCGGCGAGGAGATCGAGAGGCGTCTGGGGCTGCGCTACTTGTGCTCGATCCCCGAACTGGCTTCGGTCACGGGTCGCAGGGCGCTGGCCGCCCCTGTTGAGGCAATCGTCGATCAGCCACGCTCGGCCTTCGCGGAGGCATTCCGCAACTTGCGCGCCTCGATCGCCTTCGCGGTCGAGAATCCACGGATCATAGCGGTGACTTCCGCCTTGCCTGCCGAGGGCAAGACGACCGTGGCCCTGTGCCTCGCCCGGTCGATGGCGGGCGACGGAAACGGGGCCACGGACGCGATCCTGCTCATCGACTGCGACGTGCGGCGACGGGGCGTCAGCCGGTGGGTCGGCGGCACGCGCGACATCGGGCTGCTGGAAGTGCTGCGCGGCGATGCCAGGCTGGAGGACGCGATCGTCACCGACCCGCGTACAAGGCTCTCGATCCTGCCGCTGAGCGCCGGGCGCGAAGAAGACCACGCGCTGCTCACCGGTCCCGCGATGGACGCCCTGCTCGCTACGACCGCGCAGAGCTTCGACGCCGTCATCATGGACACCGCGCCGGTACTGCCGATGGCCGATGCCCGGCTGCTGCTGGGCAAGGCGGACGCCGCCGTCATCGCCGCGCGCTGGCGCCGGACACCGGAAGCCGCGATCCGCTCGCTGCTCCGGCTGCTTCCGGAAGGTGCGGTCGGCCTTGCCGGGGTAATCCTCACCCGCGTGGACGTGCGCAAGCAGGCCGCGTTCGGCATCGACGAGAACGCATTCTACAAGGCGTACAAGGACTACTATGCTTAACCTGCGCCCGGTCTCGGAGGACGGCGACGACAGCCTGCTCCACCATGTCCGCCAGCGCTTCCGCAAGGTGGCGATCGTGCACTACTGGCTGGTCACCATGCGCGGCGGGGAGCGGGTGATCGAACGGCTGCTGCGCCTTTTCCCCGAAGCCGACATCTTCACCCACGTCTACGATCCCGCGCGCGTCTCGCGCACCATCGCCGGGCGCAAGGTGACCACCAGCTTCATCCAGAAGCTGCCCGGAGCGCGCCGGCACTACCAGAAATACCTGCCGCTCATGCCCATGGCGCTCGAGGAAATGGACCTGCGCGGCTACGATCTGGTCATCAGCAGCGAGAGCGGCCCGGCCAAGGGCGTCATCACCGATCCCGACGCTCTTCACGTGTGCTACGTCCATTCGCCGATGCGATACTTGTGGGACCACTACCACCAGTATCGCGAAGGGACCGGGCCTTTGAACCGTGCGGTCATGCCCTTCCTGTTCCACCGCCTGCGCACTTGGGACGTCGCATCCGCCTCGCGCGTCGATCGCTACGTCGCCAACTCGCACTTCATTCAGCGCCGTATCGAACGCGCCTGGCGAATGCCTTCGACCGTGGTTCACCCTCCCGTCGATGTGGACCTCTTCGCCCTGTCCCGCGAAGTCGACGACAACTACCTGTGGGTGGGCCAACTGGTGCCCTACAAGCGCCCGGACCTTGCGGTAGAAGCGTTCAACCGCCTCGGCCTGCCACTGACCGTGGTGGGGGACGGGCCCATGGCCGCGAGCCTGCGCCGCATGGCGGGCCCTACGGTAACGATCATCCCCCGGCTCGATTTCGCGAACTTGCGCCGACACTACGCGCGCTGCCGCGGATTCGTCTTCACCGCCGAGGAGGATTTCGGGATCGTCCCGGTCGAGGTCATGGCCTCGGGACGGCCGGTACTGGCCTTCGGGAAAGGCGGCGCTCTCGACACGGTCGTCGACCGCCAGACCGGACTGTTCTTCGACGAGCAGACCGTCGAGGCACTCACCGAAGCGGTGTCGAGGTTCGAGGACTGGCTACCTTCCTTCGAACCCGAACTGGCCATGCTGCAGGCCCGCCGCTTTGCCCCCGCCGCCTTCGACGCCGGGATACTGCGATCGTTGATGTGACGGAGAGGCGGACATGCAACTGACCCTCATCGGGGCGATCGAACTGATCATCGCGCTCGCCCTGTTCATCCTGGGATCGGTACGCGCACTGTTCGTGCTGGTGATATGCGCGACGCTGCTGGGCGGCTCGGCAGCGATCAATCTCACGGCGCTGGGAGGATCGTCGGTCTCGCCCGCGCACTTCGCGCTGGGTTTCCTGCTGCTGCGCTGCCTGGCTCCCGGAGGTGTCGGGACGGCCGATCTCGGCTCGGCGTTGCGCGGCAATGTCTGGCTGATCGTCTTCGTCGCTTACAGCGTCCTTGCCGCACTGCTTCTGCCGCGTATCTTTGCCGGGGAGATCGACGTCACCCCTCTCCGCGGCCAGATTCGCGCCCGGTACGGAACCCAACTCGGCCGGATCCTCGCCGCCGAACCCCTGCGCTTCACCACGCAGAACCTGACGACCGCCGTGTACATGGTCGGCACGATGGTGATGGCGCTGGCGACCCACGCAGTAATGCGCCACAGGCCGGATGGCGGGCGCATACTGGCTCGCACTGGCGCCGTGATAGGCATTATCCATGCGCTGTCCGGCTTTGCCGGTGTCATCCTGCGCGGGACGCCTGCGGAAGCTGCTTTCCATTTCTTCCGCAACAACAACTACGCGCAACTCGATCACGAATGGGGCGGCTTCGTGCGAATGAATGGCCTGTGGCCCGAAGCGTCCTCCTTTGCGAGCTTCGCCGTAGTCTGGTTCGTCTTCGCCTTCGAGTGCTGGCTGCGCCGCGTCGAGCCCCGCTGGACCGGAGCGGCCGCGTTGCTTCTCGCCGTCGCCCTGCTCACCAGCACTTCATCTACGGCCTACGTCGGGCTTGTGCTGTTCGGCGCGCTCATGGCGCTGCGCACCCTCACGACCCCGCGCCTGCTGCCTCTCGACCGGCTTGCGTGGCTGTCGCTCGCGGGCATCGCCGCCGGTATCCTCGCCAGCGCGCTGTTGGTGCTCGAACCTGCTCTTGCGGCAGCGATGCGCCGATTGCTGGAGCACATGACGCTGGACAAAGCCGAATCCTTCTCCGGCAGGCAGCGGTTGTTCTGGGCGGGGCAAGGGATAACAGCGTTCATCACCTCGCACGGGCTTGGCATTGGTCCGGGCTCGTTCCGCTCGTCAAGCCTTGCCACGGCGATACTGGGATCGACCGGCATCGTCGGCGCCTGCGCATTCGTGCTCCACGCCGTTCGGGCCGTCGCCCCGCTCGCGGCATCGACCTGGAGCCGCAGCGGGGATCGCGATCGCGACGTCGCAGCCGCCGCGGCATGGTCGGTCGTCGTGGCTATCGGCGTCGCTTCGGTGTCGTCGCCAAGCTGCGATCCCGGGCTTGCCTTCGCAGTCCTGTCCGGCAGCGCGATCGCGTTACGCACCGGGGGCAAGCCCGGGGACAGGCATCGTTCCGGGAAGGCTGCCATCCAAGGTCCGTGGCCTTACCCGGCGGCTACGGCCTGAATCTTCAGGTCGGTTGCCGCTGCGGGCGCAGTCGACGCAGGAAGGCCGCCAGTTGCATGCGCCGCGAGCGTCCCATGAACGCCAGAACGACGGCCACGTAGACAAGCCCGCCCTGCGTCACCAAGAACGCTATGCGAGCCAGGGCACCCAGGCTCCTGGAATCTCCCTCCACGGGCATCGTATCGCCTGTCCCCCACACGACGATCGCCATGACCAGCGCTGCTCCCAGTGCCGGAGCGATCCCGCCCAGCACCTCTCGTGCAAGAACGCCGGTGGCGCGCTGCAGCAGGGCCAGTTGCAACGCGAGCGTCACATAGGCCCGCATGACGTAGGCGACCGCGAACCAGACAAGCCCGTATGGCGCCGCGACAAGGCAGAACAGCAGGGTAAGGGCAAGCTGTATCCCGGCCAGCCTGACCATGATCCCGGCCTTGCCGAGAACCGTCAGTGCAGGATCGGCGAAGAAATTCAATGCGAACGGCGGTGCCAGCAGGCACAGTACCCGCACCACCGGCACGCTTTCGCCCCACTGCGGGCCGAACAACAAGGGTATCAGCGCGTCGGCGAGCACGCCTATCCCCGCTATAGCGGGAAAGGCGACCATCGCGCTGGCCGAAACCATCTCCACATAGCCGCGCCGAAACGCAGGCATGTCATGCCGCAGCTTGGCCAGCGTCGGCACCGCGACAGTGGCAAACGGGCTGATCACGCCCTGCGCGACGACTTCGATCGACTTCCACGCCGTGCGATAGACGCCCACGCCTACGGGCCCGGTCACTCGCCCCAGGATCATGTCCTGCGTGCGGTTGAGCGCTACGAGCAACAATTGCGAAGTGGCGACGCCTACGCCCAGTCGCCATTGTGCCCGCAGCGTCGTCCACGAGAAGTGCAGTCCCGGCCGCCAGCGAAACGCATGCCAGGCAACGAGCGTACCGACCGCCTCGCTTGCAAAGCGCTGTACAACCAGCGCCCACACCCCCCACCCCGCCTGGGCTGCCAGCAGCGCGAGCGTCCCACCGATCAGCCCCGCGCCGAACGAACGGATCGCCAGCGCACGATGGCCAAAGGCGCGAAGCGTCCGACTCATATGCGAAGCGCCTGCCGCAGAAACCGGCACAACGCAGCCAAGCGCAGCAATGACAGGCGCAGCGGCGGGACTGCCCATGGCATTGGCCAGCGGATGGCGCAGCGCGAAGCAGGCGATCGCAACCAGAACTCCCATGCCGAGGTTGCCCCAAAACACGGTGTCAGCAAGGCGCGGCGTGATCTCTGGCGCACGGTAGAGGCTGCTGACCAATCCGCCCTGCGCTACTATCTTGCCCACTTCCGCCACGGCGAGACCGACGATGAAGACACCGAAGGTCGCCGGATCCAGTCGGTGCGCCAACGCGGCGAAGACCACGAAGCCGAACACCTGATCTCCACCGAAACGGACGACGCTCCACCCCACGGCACCGGCGGCGCGCCGGCTCAAACGAGTACCACCTGCGATTTCCGGATGCCCTGCCATAACGGACTTGAATAGAATTACCGCAGATGCGAGACAATACCCAGTTCATGTAATTGGGATTTGAATCGCGTGAATACTCGATTAAATTCTTTTAATCCATCAATCGATCATCTCGAAAAACGACTGTGGACGACGATAGCTCCTTACGTTTCTTCAAGTTTCTCACTTTTGGACTTTCCAAACCATGCCAATGTCGGAGATTCCGCCATCTGGCTGGGTGAAGTGCAACTGCTGAAATCGGTTGGTGGCGCAGGCCCCGGCTACGTCTGCGCATTCGACAATTTCGACGAACAGGCGATGCGTACAGCGGTGCCTGAAGGCACCGTATTCCTGCATGGAGGAGGCAACTTCGGCGACATCTGGAACCATCACCAGACATTTCGGGAGGACGTGATCGCGCGGTTGCGGGATCGCCGGATCGTCCAGTTGCCCCAATCGATCCATTATGGCGACCCGGCAAGGATAGACCGGACCGCGCGCATCATCGCCGCGCACCCCGACTTCACCCTGCTGGTGCGCGACGTTCCCTCTCTGGAGCTGGCCCGCCGCCATTTCGACTGCACGGTGGAACTCTGCCCCGACAGTGCCTTTGCCATGGGGGCGCGATCCGGCGCGGCGCCCTCCATCGACGTGCTCGCCATGCTGCGCACCGACAAGGAACGTGCGCAATCCGACAAGCTTCCCGATCATGCAACCGTCGAGGACTGGCTGATCGACGATACGGCGGCCGTGCGCCGCGCCAAGGCCGGTGGCGTGATGCGCGCGTGGACCTCGCTTTCACCCGCTAGCGCGCGTGCATCCGCCTACGAGGCTGCGGCGCGCCATCGGGTCGAGCGCGGATTTCGACAACTGGCGCGAGGGCGGGCGATCGTCACCGACCGACTCCATGTCCATATTCTTTCGCTGCTTCTCGGCCGTCCCCATGCCGTGCTGGACAACCACTACGGAAAAATTGCCCGCTTCCTGGATGCGTTCACGCAAGGGTCTGCGCTGGTGCACCGCGCCGAGGACATCGAGGAAGCAATCGCCTGGGCACGCTCGGCAAGCGCCGAGCGGGTGGCGGCCTGATATCGCCCCCCCGATGCGCCCGGCTCATCGGGGGGGGGGGGGCGATCAAACCATTACGACACTTGGGAGTTTTCACGATCCGAAGCGTCCGCCTCGCTGGAGCCGCTATGAAAGGAGGCTACCCCGTCCGCCGATAACGCGGCATCCCTCGCCCCAGTCGACGCAGCCCCATATCGACTGCAGCATGGAGCGGCTGCTCGAGCCATCTGGCGATGGCGAGAGCAACGACCACCGAACTTGCATATGCGAGAGTGAGCGCCGGAATGATGCCCAGTTCCGCCGTCAGCAGCAGGATCGCACCGCCCACGTGGATGTGAACGAGGTAGAGAGGATAGGTAGCCAGCCCTGCAAGGCGCAGCGCTTTGCCGAAGCCCCCCAGGATGGTCGCGACTTGCGCCTGCCACCGGAATGCCGCCGCGGTCATCGCGGTCAGGCAAAGCCACAGCACATAGGCCCAAGGCCAGTCGGCCGACAGATCGACCCGCGCGCCCATCTCCCATTGTGCGGTCGTGCGCACCTGCACCGATGCGGCAAAGATGCAGGCAATCGACAGGCCGACGTGGCGTAACCCGAGGCCGCTGCCGCCCAACCGCGCGCAGAGCATTCCGAGCGCAAAATATATCCCATGCTGCAGCAGCAAAAGTTCACCAAGCCGCCCCCCGGTGCCCCGAACGCCCAATGTCACGGTCAGCCAGTAACTCGCGCTGGCGACACCCAGCAGCCACGCCAGCGCGTGCATCGTGCGTTCGGGCACGCCCGATGCAAGGATCGCCCAGACGAGGGCGTAAAACGCCAACTCGATCGGGATCGTCCAGAACTGGCCGATGATCCACGGTCCCAAGGGGACGAACGCCAAGGTCTTCAGAGTCAGCACGATCGCCTGCCCCGGTGCGCTGCCGAACACGAATACCGCGACCGGCAGCGCGATGGCCACGGCGATGAGCACCGCCGGCAGCAGCCTGGCCACGCGGCGGCGCGCAAAGCCGCGTGCGCTGACGCCGCGTGCGGAATAGGCGATGACTGCCCCGGAAACGACGAAGAACACCTGCACGCCGATCCAGCCGCACCAGCTCAACGCATAGCCGATCGGAAAGTCCTGATGACGGCCTAGAACTGCATGCAAGCTGCTGCCTTCCAGCGCCCATGCCTTGAAGCCGAGATGATAGAGCACGACAAGGCTCGCCGCCGCAAAGCGCACAAGGTCCAGCCCATGGACAGGTTGCCTGCGACGGGCATTGGCGGCATGCGCTTGGCTCATGACGCGATATTGCCGGGCTTCCTGGACGGGACAAATTAACTCCCGGTCATGGCTGCCAGAAGGTTTCTCGCCTGATCGCGCCAGGTGAAGCGGGCGGCCCGCTCGAAACCGGCCTGGCGCAGCGCATCGGCTTTGCCAGGATCGTAGAGGACGCGGCGGACCGCAGACAGGATGTCCCCGCTATCGAGCGGATCGCAATAGAGCGCGGCGGAACCGCAGCGTTCGGTTATCGACGGGATCGCCGAGGCAATCACCGGACAGCCATGGCTCATCGCTTCTACCGGCGGCAGCGGCGACGCTTCGTAGAGCGACGGGAAAAGCAGGCAGGCGGCGCGGCGATAATAATCTGCAAGGATCTCTAGATCCGGGACCTGTCCGATGAATTCGAGCATATGCGCTACATCGGAAGCCACGCCGGCGCGAATGGGCGCGAGGATCTTATGGCTCGAGCCCACGAGAACGGTGCGCACGCCGTCTTCCCGGGCAAGGTGCTGGGCGACCTCGATCACCCGTTCCACATTCTTCCTGCGCGACAGCGACCCGACATAAAGGACCATGCGCTCCCGCTCATAGCCTGCAGTCCGGTCGACCCTGTCACGGGTCCAGGCGCCATTCTGCACTGCAACGACGTGCGTGCGGCGATGCAGGCGGCGCAGCTGCTCCGCCTCGGCATCGCAGACGGTGAAGAGGGGTTCGGAACGTCGCAGGAGTATCGGCAGCAGTGCGCGATGCGCTGCGCGATAGCGCAGGGAATAGGCGCGCGGCAGGGACAGGTACGACACGTCGTGGATCATCACCGACAGGCGCTGCCCGCCCAGCGCCGACGCAAGCGGTGCAGTATTTCCCAGGCACAACAGGCGACGATCGGCGACCATACGCGGCAATACGAATTGCTCCCAGGCATGCCCGCTCGCCCCGCCGCGCCGTTCCACCCGGATATGCCGCAAGTCCAGGTCCGATGTGTCCGCATCCGGTTCGCAGGCAAGCGCCAGATGCAGCGGAGTTTCTCCGGTGCCCACCAGCCGGTCCATCTCGGACACCAGTTCGCGCGCGACCCGTTGCACACCTGTTACCGGCTGCATGAGGAATCGCCCATTGATCAGTATCGCATCACCAGGCCGCGACATCGAAGCCCCCCTCTCTTCGCCTTGAATGGCTTGCGCGGCCAGTACGGGGAAGATGGGCCGGCACCCGACGACCATTAAAACTTGGCAAGGCGAAGGATCGACCGTCGAGTTCGCTGCAACGCAATATTATGTTGCGGCTCGATTGTTCGGGAATGTCGATGCTACCGGTATATATCAACGGGAAGTTCTACGCAGGCGGTCTCAATGGCGTTCACCGCGTCGCCGACCGGCTTGTCCGGGAGATCGATACACGTCTGGGCGTTCCCGGCGCCCCCCGGATGACACTGCTGCTGCCGATGCGCCACAGTGGCGACTGGAAGCCATTGCTGCGCAACATCGCAGTGCGCGAACTGGATGAAAGACCCTCGCAAGTCTGGGAACAGGCAAGGCTGCCGACGCTCGCCGCCGACGGAGTTCTGGTGAACCTCGCCAACCTTGCGCCGCTGCGCCATCGCCGCAAGGTGACGCTGATTCACGATGCACAGTTCCTTTTTCCCGACAGTTCCTACCCGCTCCGCCAGCGCCTGGGCTATCGGTTGCTGACCCCGCGCATGGCCCGGTCGAGCAGCACCGTATTGACCGTCAGCGATTACTCCCGGCGCATGCTCGATATTATGGGCGTCTCCCCGGCCACCCGCACGCAAGTGCTCTACAACGGCGTGGACCATATCTTGGAGAACGCAGCGAACGACACAGTGCTTGCCGTGCATGGCCTTGCCGCGCGCGGCTACGCGCTGATGTTCGGCAGTTCCAAGGCCTACAAGAACAACGCGGTGGTCTTTGCTGCCTATGCCCAAAAGGCGCCGGCGGGCGTGCCGCTGGTCGTCGTGGGTGCGCAGCGAGGCGCGCTGGTCGCAGCCGGACTGGCGGTTCCGGACGATGCCGTGTTCGTCGGCTCGTGCGATGACCAGGCCCTGCGCGCGCTCTACGCCGGCGCACGGTGCCTGCTGTGTCCCTCCCGCACGGAAGGCTTCGGCCTGCCGCCACTGGAGGCGATGCTCTGCGGCACACCTGCCGTGGTGGCGCCTGCCGGTGCTGTCCCCGAGGTATGTCGTGATGCCGTTCTCTATGCAGACGTCGATGATCCGGCATCGTGGGCGCAGGCGATCGCCGCGCTCGATCCGGCCGGCCCTCTTTTTGCGAGCAAGGTCGATGTGGGATATATCAGGGCGCGCCAGTTCACTTGGGCCCGCGCCGGGGCCGAACTGCTCGACATCATCCTCGCTCTCAGCGACCGTTCATGGCGGGAAGCGGCATGAGGTTGCTGCCTCCCCGCGTCTCCGTGATCCTGCCGTGCTACAATGGTGAGGCGTTTCTGCGCGAAGCCGTGCGATCGATCCTAGACCAGACGTTCACCGATTTTGAACTCGTCATCGTCGATGACGGCAGCACTGACGCTTCGCCGGTCCTGCTTGCGCGCATGGCGGAAGGCGATGGCCGTATCCGGGTGGTGCGCCAGCCCAATGGCGGGATCGTGGCGGCACTCAACACCGGGATCGACCATTCGCGCGGAGAATACATCGCGCGTATGGACGCGGACGACGTGTCCTTTCCCGAGCGTCTCGCATTCCAGGTCGCCTGGCTGGACGACAACCCGCAGACCGTCATCGTCGGCGGGCAGGCCGTTGCGGATCGCCATCCCACTTCGTCCAGCACGCGCACCAGCGGCGGACGTCACGAAGTAACCGACCTGTCCGTCTTTCCGCCGCGCGTCGCGGTCTCGATGCATCCGCTGATCATGATCCGGGCCGCAGCACTCAAAGCCATGGGCGGATACCGCGACGACTACCGCCATGCCGAGGACTACGACCTGTTCATTCGCGCCGGAGCGTTCGGCCGTATCGACAATCCACCGGTGGACGTCCTGTTCTATCGCCGCCACGAAGCGGCGCTCTCGGTAGGAAATGTCGAGGAACAGGAACGCTCCGCCGTCCGCGCGGAACTTGACGCGATCGCGCGGACCGGCAGCACCCGGCCCCCTCGCCTGGTTGTGGATGCCTATACGCGGTTGCGAATCTTCCGACGCTACCGCGCGATCTCTCGGGATAGGACGCGAGCGATGTGGCCGGCCATGCTGGCGAGCCTGTGCAGCGTCATGCCCGCCGCGCTCGCTTCGGCCCGCTTCCGCCGCCTGCCATTGTTGATCGGGGCCGCCCTGGTGCGGTCGCTGCGCACCGCCTGAGGACGGCCCCGCCGCATCGGATCCGTCAGCTGGCCTGCAACGCCAGCGTAGCCGTGACCCAGTTCGAGGTTGCCGAGATCGTGTAGGCAGCGGGATCCTCCGTCCCCGATGCCAGCTTCCAGGCCGTCGCGTTGGTCGATTGGCCGCTCGCACTCGATACGCGCGACATGAAGCCCGCATAGCCGGTCGGTCCCGACGCGATGGTCGCCGTCCCGTCCAGAGCGAGCGCGGCGATATACAGACTCGCACCGCCCCAGCTCGGCGTCAGCGCGGGCGGATCGGCGGCGACGGCATTGCCGCGTGCATAAGTCGAGATTTCCACCGCACCGCTCGCGCCCGTCACCCGCATCACCCGCGTCACGGCCTGCTGCGAGCCCGACAGTCCCACGTTGAGCACCTTGCCCCCTTCGGTGCCGTCTGCCGTCCTGGTGAAGATCGTCAGGAGATGCTGATTGGAATTGGCCGCATAGGTGGCGCGCTGGGTCCATGCGCCTGCCGTCGCGTTGTCCCACGTCACGGTGACGGTACCATCGACGCTCATCACCGCGACCAGAATGTCCCCGACATTTACGGCAGCGGGCATGGCGACGGTCACGGCCGTGGCGTCGACAGTGTTCCAAGTCTCGGTCTGGTCGGTCACCGCGATCGTCGCCGATGCCGCGACGGTCAGGTCGAAGCTCGCCTGCGCCGCAGCGCCAAGGCTGTCCGTCACGCGCAGGACCACGCCGGATGTCGTGCCCGATACCGTCGGCGTGCCCGAAATCACGCCCGTCCCGCTATCCAGTGACAGCCCCGTCGGCAGTGGCGATGAGCCCGACGCCAACGCAAACGTGAAAGGTCCCGTCCCCTTGACCAGCCGAGGCAGGTAACCCGTGTAAGCGAGGCCCTGCTGCGCTGGCCGCGTGGCATATTTCAGCGTGAACGGGATCGCCTCGTATGCCGCCAGCAAGTGCGCCGCGCGGGCACCGGCATGGACTTCGTTCGGATGGACCCCGTCCGAGGAATTCGCGGTCATCGCCATACCGCGCCCTGCATCGGTCTCTGCATCGGACAGCACGAAGCCCGCATCGCTCGCCACGAGATCGACCGCATCGAAGCAAGGCAAACCGTCATCGGCCACCGGGTTCGAGCGCAGCCAGGCATTCCACGCATCGCGCGCGTTTTCCTGCGCCACGGTGAAACTGGTGTCGGCATAGGCCTCCTGCCACACGACCATCGAGAATCCGTAAATGCGCAGCCGCGCGGCCATGCTCCGCGCCTGGACCTTCATCGCCTCCACCGCCGAGATCGCGGTCGCGGCGTCAGTCACGTATGTCTTGATGTCGTTGTGACCGTAGTCTGCGAAATAGACGTTTGGCACGCCCGGCGTGATATAGGCGGCCGAAACGGTATCGAAATCGTTGTAATGCTGGTCGAGCCGGTGCCCGGCGATGCCGATATTGCGCAGCAGCACCGAGGCCGCCGAGCGATGGTGCATGGCCGCCGTTATCGTGCGGTTGTTCGCGCCCCCGGTGCCGAACACGATACTGTCGCCTCCGCCGAGGAACGACAGCGTGGCAGGCTCGCAAGTGCCGAATACCGCCTTGAGCACGGCCTTGATGCCCGTGACTTCGGCATCGGACGGAGCCGCCCCGTAGACCACGAAGCCGCGCCAGTCGGTGCGCCCGCCGTATTCGATCGCCTCACCGACCTCACCCCCGACGTTCAGCATCGCAACTGCGGCAGCCGGGTATGTCGCGGTCTGCTCGTCGCGGTGGACGACCTGCCTGGATGCGCTCGACACGAGGCCGAGCACGGCCATGTTGCCGACCCCCAAAGCCTGCGCATTGGTGGCCGTGGCCGGGATCGAGGTGCTCGCTACCATCGGCTGCATCGCCAGGTTCCCGGCGGTGCGCGGACTGGTGAGGCCATAGTCGGTGGTCGTCGAACCAAACGCCCAATAGCCGCAAGTCGCGGCCTGCCCCGGCGTGCGTGCGGCCATGAACACCGCACAGTCCGCACGCGGGATCGCCAGGGTCGCGGGGATCAGCATCGGGCAGTCGGTATCGTAGTTGGTGACGGTCGGACCGCCCTCGCCCAGCCACAGCGATGGTTGTGCGGATGTGCTTGGCTGCGTGAGATGGCGGCCCTGCCCGGTCTGGTCGTAGACGACCGCGACGCCCAGCGTGGACACGCCCTTGAAGGCAGCCGCGGCCTCGGCATCAAACGCCTGACCCGCGAAGCCGATATCCTGCTCGGCACCATCGGAAGCACGGCGTACCCGCAGGGCAGGTCCATCGTACCCGGCGACGAGCTTGCCAAGGCCGTAAGCGCCCGCAAGCGCGGGATTGGCCGGGAGCCAGGCTCCTTCCACCGGATCGGATGCCGCACCGGTGAGCGTAACGGCATACTCCACCGCTCGCGTCGACTGGCCCAGCCCGACGCTCTCCCGGATCAGCGCAACCTGGCTCGTTCCCGCCGAAAGGGCAGTAGCGGCGATCAGGCTGCTCCCGGAAAGCTGGAGGTTGGCATCACTGCCCGAGCGCAAGGCGAAGGTCGAGCCGACACCGAGCGAGCGCCCGAGCGTCAGGAGCGCACCGCTGCCGGACACGGTTCTTACGCGGTTGAAGACGCCGCCGGAGCGGCCGCCGGAAACGAGGCGGGCCATATTCATGCCTCCCCGACGAGGTCGGCGGCAGTGGTGCCTGTCGCCCGCACGTAAAGGGCGCGCACGGCAACGAAGCTGGCATCGGGAAGATTGCGATATATCACGTCGGTCGTGCCGTCGATGCCGCGAAGGACGATGTCGCCGCCGGTGCCGACGTAAATGCCCTTGGGCACCAGTGCCAGTTGCTCGGTATCATTCGGCACGATCGCGTAAGGCGCGCGCGAAGGGGCGAAAGCGGCGTCGGATTGAGTCTCGAAAGGATCGGACATGGCATGCTCCGGCTGGATGTCGAAAGGGATCGGCACGACTCGCAGCGCACCGATGTTCGATTTATGTTCCATCTGATTCGCTGTAGGAAAGCGGTTTGTAAGCTGCCGCATCACAGGTTGCGTGCTGCTTTCTGGGCGAGATCCTGCCGCGTCCGGGCGCGCAGAACGCGGTCGAATCCCAGCGCCGCCTCGAGACAAGTGGCCACCGCCGTTCGATCCTCCTGAAGCACTACAGGTACGGCAAAGTGGTCGGCGACCACCCGCACTTTGGCGGTGCCGTCCTCCACCGCAAGCGCGGGAGCATCCGCCAGGATCGCGAAGATCAGCGCATGGAGGCGATTGGTGACCACCAGCGCCGCCTCCCGGTACAATTCCACCAGCCTGGCAAGATCATAACCGTCGAGCACGACGATCTCCCGATCCGGCCAGCGCGCGACCAGGCGGGCAGCAACGGCGTTGTCCATGTTTGCACGCGGATCGTGGCAGGCGATGGCCAGCCCCGCGTTCGGCAAGCGATGGAGGGCCTCGGCGACCACGGCGTCAAGCCCTGCACCCTCTATCGACCGCCCCTCGCTGGCATCGGCGCAAGGTGCCACGACGATCCATCGTCGTAATCCCCGCCCAGGCGTGATCGCATGCACGCCGACCGTCGGCAGGAACACCATGTCGGCGTGACATGCCTGCGCCTTGCCCGGAAGCAACCGGACCAGATTGCGACCAGAGCCCTCGTCACGCAGGTTCACCAGAGGGCACTGCGCAAGGATCGCGCGCCAGAGGACCCGCCGCAATGGCGAGCGGATGATGCTCACGCCCAGCCCGCGCGTGACGAGCCCGCCCCCACCCAGCCGCGCACTGACGACGGCAAGCAACAGACCGACCAACGCCAGGACCGAGACATTGTCCCGCACCAGTTGTCCGCCGCCTAGCACGATCTGGGATCCGAACGCTTTGTACGCAAAGCCCAGCAACGCGCGGCCGGAAACCAGCTCTCCGCCGGCCTCCGCCACCTGCCGCTCTACTTGCGCCGGAAGCGGCGCCCAGCGGCGCACGATCCCGCCACGCCCATCGGTCAGGGCGAGATTCTGCAACAGCAATTTCAGGTCGCCCAGATTATGCAGGTCGCCGCAAACGAAGACCTGCCGCCGTACGTGATCGCCGGAACGTTTGCCTGTCGTATCTAGGCCCGCCGTATCGAAGGATGAAGTCAGCGCGCTCACATTTCGAGGGTCCGGCGAGGATCAACCCGTCCGCGCAGGCAATCGAGGATCGCGATCATGTTGCCCAGCAGGCGGCCACGCCGGTCGATCAACGGCTCCGGCCGTAAACTGCGCCACGCATTGGATACGAGGTTCTGCATCATCAGGCGATTGCCGAAGTCGCGTCGCATCGTCCCCTTGCGTTGGAGGTAGACCACATTTGCAACCTGCGAATAGCCGAGCCGCTTGCCAGACGTACGCCCCGCGCTGACGCCAAGGTGCACGCCGGTCACCGCGCCTGTCGAGACTTGCCGCCCCTTCCGCCCGAGCCGGTTGGTAAAGTCGATGTCCTCCTGCCAACCATAGAGCGGCAGGTTCTCGTCGAAACGCATGCCCCGCGCCGCGCTCATGCGAATGGCCATGTTGCAACCGTAGAGCTCATGCCGGTGCCGCATCGGCGCGTGCGCTTCAGAGCGACTCGCCAGGATCGCCCTGGCCTCCTCGACCGTGAAGCCGCCATGCAGCACGCCGTCTGCACACAGTTCGCCGGTTATGCCGACCATATCGGGATGGGCGTCAAACAGCGCCTCGACATGGGCGAGGTAGTCGGCGGCAGGGACGAAATCGTCGTCGAAAAACACGATGATGTCGGCTGCGTCCTGCAACTCATCCAACGCCCGGTTGCGCTGACGACAGAGCCCTTTTTCCGAAAACAGCACCCGGGCCTTGCTTCGTGCCTGGTCAATTCCCGCGACATCTTCCGGCCCTACAGTGACGACAAGGATTTCGTCGGCATGGCGCGTCTGCTCAGCAAGGATATCGACCGTCTGCCGTACCACTTGCGCGCGGCCTATGGTTGCGATCACGACATGGATGCTTGGCAACCGACGCTTCCTCGTAATCCATTTCGGCAAATGCCGAATTCGTGCAAAAGAATGGCTTCGGATTCGATCCGATACCTGGCGATTACTTGGTCTTGTCCGGACGATAAAACGCCCGTCACTCACTTCATCGTTAAAATCCATTCACCATCTGCGCAGCTCAGGTGCGTTCTGTTAGGCGTTCCCGTCTGCCGGACCTTGTTGGGCCGCGCGATGGAGCCTCTCACGCATGCATGCCAGCCCCACCGCGATCTGCCAGGCCACCTCACCGGATGACCGCGTGCGGGGTCAGGTCCGCGCGCTCTCGCGGATCGTGCTGCTGAATGTGAAGTACAGTCCCAACCTCGGCGACGGGCTCTTGAACGAATGCCTGGAACGGGAACTCGCACGGGCACTGTCGGGCTCCAAAGTCGTCTCCGTGGATCTTGCCGGGCGCAATTCCTATCCATCCGGACATGGCCGGATGCGCGGCATCGCACTCGCGCTCCTCGAACAGCTACCGACTGGTTTGCGCCGTTTCACGACCTGGACCATGCTTCGCCTCTTTCTCGCGCTGCAACTGCAGCGACACTACAGGGACGGCCTCGAAGGCGCCGAGGCGGTCGTCGTGGGCGGAGGCAACCTCCTCACCGACGCCGATCTCAACTTCCCGATGAAGATTGCAGGAGCACTGGCGCAGGCGAACCGGCTTGGATTGCCCGTGGCGATCTACGCCGTCGGCGTGTCATCGCATTGGTCCCGCCGAGGCTTGCGAATCTTCACGCAGGCACTGAAGCAGGCTCGGCCGATCTGGGCCTCCGTACGCGACGCGGCCTCGCAACGTGCCTGGCAAAAGCACTTCACCGGCCAGGCAATCCGTCCCCCGCACCTATCGGTCGACCCCGGAATACTCGCCAGTTGCCACTACCCGGAAAGCCTGCGCCAGCCCGGTGCCCGTAAGGTCGGAGTGTGCATCACCGATCCACTTGCAGTGCGCTATCACAGCGGCCCGGCTTACAGCGCCAATCTGGAGCATTGGTATCCGGCCGCGCTTCGGTCGCTGGTGGAGCACGGCTTCGAGGTCGTCCTGTTCACCAACGGCAGCCCCGAAGACCGCGAGTACCTGCACCGCCGACTTCATCCCTGGGTCCGCTACGCCAAAGGCCCGGTTGTGCTTGGACGATCCTTCGACACACCTGCCGACCTTACCGCGCTGGTGTCAGGCTGCGACGCCATCGTCGGCCACAGGATGCACGCATGCATCGCGGCCCACTCCTTCGGTGTCCCTTCGGTGGGGTTGCGCTGGGACGAAAAGCTGGACAGTTTCTTCCAACTTGCCGGACGCACCAAACACATGTTGGACCCGGCCGAGGTCGCAGCCGAGGAACTGGGCGCGCGTACCGCCGCGGCAATCGCCGACCGTTTCGACGCATCCTTCCTCATAGCCCGCGCAAGGGCTGAAATCCGCGCATTTGCAGCTAATCTGCAAGCCGCGATGGACTGTGCAGCAAGCACCGTACAGTGATCGATCGCATCGTCCAGATCAACGATCTCAGCGACCCCAAAGGCGGCGCTAGCAAGCTTGCAGTCGAGGCTGCCTGCGGCCTTGCCGGGCGCGGCCATCGGGTCACCTTCATGACCGGTGACGATGGTATCAGCTCGGCATTGACCACCGCTGGAGTAGATGTGGTGCCGCTTAGCCAGAAGCGGCTCACGGCAGGCGGACGCGCGCGGGCAATGGTGACCGGCCTCTGGAACCGGGCCGCACAGGTCATGGTCAGAGACTGGATCGCCACCAACGACACACCGGGAACCGTCTATCATCTCCACGGCTGGGCACAGATCCTATCGCCTGCCGTGTTCGGAGCCCTCGCTCCGGTACGCGACAGGCTGGTCATTTCCGCTCACGACTTCTTCCTAGCATGTCCGAACGGCGCTTTTGCCTGGCTCAGATCCGGGGAAGTTTGTCCGCACACGCCATTGTCCCGGGCCTGCCTCGTCACGCCCTGCGATCGCGACGGCGCGCTGCAAAAGGCGTGGCGCAGCGCGCGTCAGGCAATCCACCGCCAAGCCTTTCGTCCGCGATCTTCTCCGCCGATACTCGCGATTCATGAGAATATGCGAGGTTTTCTAAAGCGAAGCGGTATTCCGGACGATGCTATCGTTCCGCTGCCCAATCCGGTCATCCCCTTTTCCCGCAACCGGATTCCGGCAGAACACAACCGCGAGGTGCTGTTCGTCGGACGGCTGGAAGAGACCAAGGGCGTAGACCTTGCAGCGAAAGCAGCGGCGATGGCCGGTGCGCCATTGGTCGTGATCGGCGAAGGCCCACTCGCCGATCGCGTCACCGCGCTACACCCGCATGCCCGTCTTCTGGGGCGGCGCTCTCCCGCACAGATCAGCGAAATCGCGGCCCGCGCGCGGATGCTGGTGATGCCGAGCCGCTATCCGGAACCCTTTGGACTCGTCGCGATCGAGGCGACATGGAGCGGGCTGCCGGTCATTCTTGCCGAAACCGCCCTGCTCGCTCCGGACATCGTCGATCGCGGAGCCGGAATCTCGGTTGATCCAAGGGATACCCCGGGCTTTGCCGCCGCCATCCGGCGCCTGATGCAAGACGATAGAGCCACTCGGGAAATGAGCGAAGCGGGCTATGCAAAAACCCGCGTACTTGCCTTGACGCCAAAGCTCTGGCTCGATCGGGTAGAGGCCATCCTGCACGAAAGAATCGAACGATCCACCATTCGCGATCAGGTGGAGAGTGCAATGATCCCTGCCCACATCGCCAGACTGAACAGGCCTGCCAACAGCCACCATTTCCAGGCGATCGGCGACGCCCCGACCTGCACGGCATGCGGCCTGACATCCGACGAAGCGGGCGACTGCGGGGCAACGCCGCCCTCTTCCCTCGGGCCATCACCCGCCATGATCAGCAGTTCCCGCCATGCAACGTCGTAATACCAGTCCAATAAATACCTGCGCAGGTTTCTAGCACGGCCTCACAAGCGGGTCGAGGCGCACAGTTTTCAAAGATGCTGCAGCAGCTGGAAGAGGATTCGGGTACTAAACCCGATCTTCAGAATTCGCGGGTAGGGAAAAGCCATGAGCTTTCCCACAATCACGCCACGGCATCTGGTAATCGCGGCCCGAGCCGCAACACCCCTTTGCCCCGGAGGTCTCGCCTGGGCGGTGCTGCAGATGGACTGCTCAGCCTCAGCCGCCGCCGCCGGTTTCGTCGTGAGCCTGTGCATCCTGACCATGGCGGCGCCGAAAATCCGGACTGCGGACCTCGTCGGCACGCTCCTCGCCTTCACGACCCTGCTGGAATGTCTGCACGCTGCGAAATTCGGCAGTCTGGATGATATGCGTTGGCAAGCCTGCGTGGTTACTGCGGGAGCGGTCGTTTTGCTGCTGAAAATCCAGCATTTGCGCGCCATCGCCCGGCAGGACGCCTATGTCCCGCTGCGGTATCTCGAGCGCCGCCAAGCTCTTCTCGGGCGAACGAAATGCCCGTCCGCCACCTGGTCCGAGCGTTCGACCGCCAAACGGAAAGCCGCGTAAAAGCGCCAAAATTACTTGAAATTGCAATTGGGTCGCATTAGCGAAGGAGGCACGAGAGGAAACGAAAGCCCGCAATGCCAACCGGCACGTGCTTTCTCCAGGGGGAGCGCCGGTCCGCGTGCCCCGCATAGGGGGCATGGTCGAAGTGACGCGCAGAATTCTGTTCCAGATCCATTGGTTCCTGGGCATCACCGCAGGCCTCGTACTAGCCGCGATGGGCCTTACCGGAGCCACCCTGAGCTTCGAGAACGAGATCATGCGCGTGCTCAGCCCGGGCATCGTGACTCTCGGAACGAGCCGTAATCCCGCACTTTCGCCCGACACGGTGATTGGCCGCGCCTCCGCCTTTCGTCAGGGACTGAAGGTTGAGCGGCTCACCGTAGAAGCCGACCCGACACGCGCCTGGCAGGTGCAGTTCGCACCCGAACCTGGCGAGCGGCGCGGCGAGCGCAGCTACGTCGACCCGCGTGACGGCCGCCTGCTCGGCCAGCCGGTCGGCGCCGGCTTCTTCCGCACCGTGGAGGACATCCACCGCTGGCTCGCCCTACCCGGCGGGTCGAAGGGCTGGGGTCGCCAGATCACCGGATTCTCGACGATCGCGCTGATTTTCTTCGCCCTGTCCGGGCTCTATCTGCGCTGGCCCCGGCGCGCGCTGGACTGGCGCGCCTGGCTGGTGCTCGACTGGCGCAAGAGCGGGCGCAACCTCTACCGCGAACTGCACGTGATCATCGGCAGCTGGGTGGTGATCGCCTACCTTCTGAGCGCGCTCACCGGGCTATGGTGGTCCTACGAATGGTATCGCGAAGGCGCGCAGATCGTGCTTACCGGTTCGGCGGAGCGCGAGGGCGGGGCGAACAAGGACGAAGCGGAACCGCAACCTGCCCTGCTGCTCGCCCGGGCATGGCAGACGGTGGAGCGCGAGACCGGCGGACACTTTGATTCGGTCTCGGTGAACCTGCCCGAAAGTGGCAGAAAAGCGACGTTCCGCGTACTTCTGGCTGGCGCACGGCATGACCGCATGACTGACAATCTCAGCATCGACCTTGCGGACGGACGCCTGCTCAAAGCCGACCGCTATGCCGACCGCGCGCTCGGCAAGGTCGTCGCGACGAGCATGTTCGAGGTCCATCGCGGCGCCATCTTCGGGCTTCCCGGCCGCATCGCCATCTTCGTGACCAGCCTTGCCATGCCGCTGTTCACCGTCACCGGGCTGCTGCTCTACATCGCCCGGCGGCGCCGCAAGCGCGCACTGGCGCAAGTCGAGGGGCTGGTCGCCAACGACGCGGCGGACACCGGCGACATGCTGGTCGCCTATGCCAGCCAAACCGGCGGCGCAGAGCGGCTGGCCCGGCAGACGGCGGCGGTTCTGGGCGGTGCGAAAGTGCTGCCGCTGTCGTCGATCGATGGCGCGGTGCTGGCAGAAACCCGCCGCGCGCTCTTCGTCGTCAGCACGTATGGCGAAGGCGAGCCGCCCGACCGCGCCCGCCGTTTCGCGCGGGAAACAATGGCTTCGCCGCCCGTCACGCAGGACCTCGATTATGCCGTCCTTGCGCTCGGAGACCGCGAATATCCGCAGTTCTGCGCCTTCGGGCACGAGGTCGATCGCTGGCTTCACGCGGGCGGAGGACGCCGCCTGTTCGACACGATCGAGATCGATGGCGAGGACGTCGATGCCGAGCGTCAATGGCAGCAGCAACTGACCGCGCTCGGCGCCGATCCGATGGCGGCGGACTTCGCCCCGGCGCGCTACGGGCGCTGGCGTTTGGCCGGGCGGGAACTGCTCAATCCGGGCAGTCAGGGCGGTCCGGCATTCCTCGTCGTGCTTGAGCCGCTGGACGGGGAAACGCTTGAATGGCAGGCCGGAGACATCGCGGAAATCCGCCCATGCAACGATCCGGCGGCGGTCTCGGCGCTGCTGCACACAGCGGCACTCAACGGCACTCAGGAAGTCCACAACCGCACTCTGGCCGCCCACATCGGCCAATCCGTACTGCCTGAAGCCCTCGCAAGGACGCCCGAGGAGATCGTCGCCGGATTGCGCCCGCTGCCGCACCGCGAATACTCGATCGCCTCGATCCCGACCGATGGGCGCATCGAACTGATCATCCGGCAGGTCCGCCGCGAGGACGGCAACCTCGGCCTCGGTTCGGGCTGGCTGACCGCGCATGCGCCGCTGGGGACGGAGATCGCGCTGCGGCTCCATGCCAACCCCGGCTTCCGCGTGTCCGAAGAGCAGCGCCAGCTGATCCTCATCGGCAACGGCACTGGCCTCGCGGGCCTGCGCGGCCACCTGCGGCAGGCGGCGGCTGCCGGAAGCGCCGGTCACTGGCTGTTGCTGGGCGAGCGTTCGCGGGAGCACGATGCCTTCCTCGACGCCGAGCTGCGAGGCTGGCTGACGGACGGCACGCTGGCGCGGCTGGAGCGCACCTGGTCGCGCGATCCCGATTGCGGCCGCTACGTGCAGGAGGTGATCCCGCAAGTTGCCGACGCCCTGCGCGAAGCGGTAGGGGACGGGGCCACGATCCTCGTCTGCGGCAGCCTGCTGGGCATGGCGCCCGCCGTCGATGCGGCGCTGCGGGCCGTGCTCGGCGATGCGCTGCTGGAGGAAATGGCCGAGGGCGGCCGCTATCTGCGGGACATCTACTGAGCCCAGTCCGTCATTGCGAGCGCAGCGAAGCAATCCAGGGCGGCGTCAAACTACCCTGGATTGCTTCGCTGCGCTCGCAATGACGAGGGTGGGCGGCTTAGTGGAAGTCGCGGGAGCGCGGCAGGATGCGCACGTTGCGCGGGTGGCCGCGTGTCGCATTCCCCGAGGTGGGGCGGTTCGGATCATAGACCGGATGGCGCACCGCATCGCCCGGCATCGGCTCCGGCTTCAGCGCGGGCGGCGCGGAGAGGCGGGACAGCGCCTCGCTGGCATCGGTCACGCGATCGACCATCAGGTGGACGACGCCTTCCTTGCTGTGCTGCACTTCGCCGTCGATCACCATCAGCCGCGCGGCCATCACCGCGCGGCGCTGCTTCTCGAACTCGCGCGCCCACAGCAGCGCGTTGACCACGCCGGTCTCGTCCTCGATCGTGATGAAGATCGCGTTGCCCTTGCCCGGCCGCTGGCGGATCAGCACCACGCCGGCGACGCGCACCTTGAGCCCGTCGCGCGCGGCGTTGACCCCAGCGCAAGTCAGCGCACCCTGCCCTTCGAAATGCGCGCGCAGGAACTGCATCGGGTGGCCCTTCAGCGATAGCCGCTGCGTCTGGTAATCCGCCACGACTTCCTCGGACGGCGCCATCGCCGGGAGCGCGGCGTCGGGCTCCTTCGCCAGTTCGGGCGCATCGAGCGCGGCGAACAGCGGCAGCTGCACCGCCGGAACCCGCCGCGCCTCCCACCCCGCCTGCCGCCGGCTCTGCCCCAGCGAGCCAAGCGCATCGGCATCCGCCAGCAGCCGCAAGGCGCGCGAAGGCAGGTTCGCCCGGCGCGCGGCATCTTCGAGGCTGGCGATGGGGGCGATCTTGCGGGCCTTCTCCAGCGCCTCGGCCCAGTTCTCCTTGAACCCGCCGATCTGCCTGAGGCCAAGACGCAGGATGCGCTCGCCTTCCAGCGTGTTGTCCCAGCAGCTTGCGGCGATGTCGATGGGCCGCACTTCCACCCCGTGCTGGCGCGCATCGGCGACCAGCTGCGCGGGCGCATAGAACCCCATCGGCTGGCTGTTGAGCAGCGCGCAGGTAAACACCGCAGGATAATGGCATTTCAGCCATGACGAGACATAAGCCAGCAGCCCGAACGCCTGCGCATGGCTTTCGGGAAAGCCGTATTCGCCGAAACCCTCGATCTGCTTGAAGCAGCCTTCCGCGAAGTCCTGCGGATAGCCGCGCTTCACCATGCCGGTGACGAACTTCTCCTGATGCTGGTGGATCGTACCGTTGCGCCGGAACGTGGCCATCGAGCGGCGCAGGCGGTCGGCCTCTGCAGGCGTGAACTTCGCCGCGACGATCGCGAGGCGCATCGCCTGTTCCTGAAACAGCGGTACGCCCATGGTCTTGTGGAGCAGATCCTCCATCTCTCCCGGTGGCCCCGGAAAGACCACCTCCTCCTCCCCCGTGCGCCGCCGCAGGTAGGGATGGACCATGCCGCCCTGAATTGGCCCCGGCCGCACGATGGCGACCTGAATGACGAGGTCGTAGAGGATGCGCGGCTTCATGCGCGGCAACATCGCGATCTGCGCGCGGCTCTCGACCTGGAAGGTGCCGATGCTGTCGCCGGTACAGAGCATGTCGTAGGTCGGCTTGTCGCCCTGCGGGACGGTGGCCAGTTCCAGATCGCGCAAACCGTGATCGCGCAGGAGGTCGAAGCTCTTGCGGATCGCGGTCAGCATGCCGAGCGCCAGAATGTCGACTTTCATCAGGCCGAGCGATTCCAGATCGTTCTTGTCCCACTCGATGAACGTGCGGTCCTCCATCGCCGCATTGTGGATCGGCACCAGTTCGTCGAGCCGCCCTTCGCTCAGCACGAAGCCGCCGACGTGCTGCGACAGGTGGCGCGGATAGTTGAGCAGCCGCCCGACCATGTCGCGCAGACGCTCGACCTGCGGATTACCGGGGTCGAAGCCCGCCTCGGTCAGCCGCGTTTCGGGAAGTTCGTCGCCGCCCCAGCTGCCCCAGACGGTGCCCGAAAGCCGCGCGGTGACGTCCTCGCTCATGCCCAGCACCTTGCCGACTTCGCGGATGGCGCTGCGCTGGCGGTAGCAGATCGTGGTCGCGGCGATCCCGGCGCGCTCGCGGCCGTAGCGACGGTAGATGTACTGCATCACTTCCTCGCGGCGGGAATGCTCGAAATCGACGTCGATGTCGGGCGGCTCGTCGCGCTCGGTGGAAAGGAAGCGCGTGAACAGCAGCTTTTCCTGCACCGGGTCGATCGGGGTCACGCCGAGGAAATAGCAGACCAGCGAGTTGGCCGCGCTGCCGCGTCCCTGACACAGGATCGGTTTTTTCAGGCCGCGCGCGAAGTGAACGATGTCGTGGACGGTGAGGAAGTAGTACGCGATCTTCTGTTCACGGATCAGGCCGAATTCCTCGTCCAGCGTCTCCTGGTACTTGGGCGGCAGGCCATCGGGGAACCACTTGCGCGAACCCTCCATGACGAGGTGTTCCAGCCACGGCTGCGGCTCCCAGCCTTCGGGGACAGGTTCGTGGGGGTACTCGTATCTGAGATCGTCGAGGGTGAAGGTGACGCAGGCCATCAGGTCCTGCGTCGCCGTCAGCGCCTCGGGGCAAGCGCGGAACAGGCGGGCCATCTCGGCGGGGAACTTGAGGTGCCGCTCGGCATTGGCGGCGAGGCGGCGGCCGGCGGTCTGGACGGTCAGCCCCTCGCGGATGCAGGTGAGGACGTCCTGCATCGGGCGGTCCTCAGGGCTAGCGTAAAGCACGTCGTTGGTGGCGATCAGCGGCACGCCCACGCGGGCGGCCAGCGCCATACGCTGCGCCAGCCGACGCGCATCGCGGCCCGCGCGCGGCATCGTGGCGGCGAGCCAGAGCTTGACCTTACCGCCGCGCTTTACCTCATGATCGCCTGCATTCAGGCCCTCGTCCTGCCCCCCTCCTTCGTCATTGCGAGCGCAGCGAAGCAATCCAGGGCCGCGCAAACCGCCCTGGATTGCTTCGCTGCGCTCGCAATGACGAGGTGTGGGGATGGATGTAAGTACGGATGCGGACTGCGAAAGAGCGGCCAACTCCCGCAGCGTGGCCAGCAACGTCTCGTCCGTATCGCCGCCGCCCGGCATCACGATCAGCGCGAGGTCCTGCGCGTGCTCGACAAGGTCGCTCAGGTGCAGCTCGCACTCGCCCTTCTTCGCCTTGCGGTTTCCCACGGTGAGCAGGCGCGTCAGGCGGCCCCAGCCGTGGCGGGTCATCGGGTAGGCGACCACGTCCGGCGTGCCGTCCGCGAAGACCAGCCGCGCGCCGACGAGCAGGCGCAGCCCGCTTTTCGCCCGGCCCATCTCCTTCCAGGCGCGGTGGGCGCGGACCACGCCCGCCACGGTGTTGCGGTCGGCGATGCCGATGCCGGTCATGCCCATCGCCAGCGCGCGCGCGACCATCTCCTCCCCCGGCGAGGCGCCGCGCAGGAAGCTGAAGTTGGTGGCGGTGACGAGTTCCGCGAAGTTCACGGGAACAGGCCGTGCAAGTACCAGCGCGGGTCGGGCTTCTCGCTGAACAGGCCGTGGCGGAAGATCCAGTAGCGGCGGCCCGCGCCGTCCTCGATGCGGTAGTAGTCGCGCGTCTCGCCAGCCGCGCCGGGCATGTGGCCGCCGCGTTTCAGCCACCATTCCGCGCCGATCCGCTCCGGCCCTTCGGCCAGAATGACGTCGTGAAGGCGGCCCTTCCAGCGGAAGCGCTGGGGCGGGCTGTCGGGGACACCGGCGATCACCTCGACCGGTTGCGGCGGGTCGAGCAGCAGCAGCGGGCGGGGCGGCATGTCTTCGGGCTTCGGCCATGCGGCACCGCGCAGGCGCAGCGCGGGGACGAGGGCTTGCGCCTTTTCGGGCAAGTGGCGGTCGCGCGGGATCAGGCGGCGCACGCTGTCCTCGCCCAGCCGCACGCTGAGCTGGTCCACCAGCGCCGAAACATTATCGGCGTTCTCCTCCTTTCCACTCTCCAGCAGGATCTGGCGCGAGGGCAGGTGATCGGCGTGGAGCACCGCCAGGGTGATCGCATCGAAGCCGAAGCCGGGGTCGAGCGGGTCGGAAAGCGTGTCGATCCGCTCGCGCAGCAGGCGCATGACGGCGGCGGGATCACGCACCGCAAGGCCCGTCTCCACCACCAGCCGCCGCCGCTGGTTGTCGCTGCGGTGGAGCGTGACCGCCCAGCGCCGCCCGCCCAGCTGGCGCTGCCCCATCGTGCGCGCGGCCTGCGTGAGCATGTCCTCGACCACCTCCAGCGCATCGTCGGTGCGGCCCAGCGGTTCGGGAAAGCGCGTCTCCAGCCGGATCGGCTCGGTCAGGCGCACGGGGATGACCGGGCTGCCGGTCTCTCCCAGAATGGCGCGCAGGCGGCTGACCGCAAGCTCCCCGAAGCGCGCCGCCAGCCCCGCCATCGGCCGCGCGGCAAGGTCGCCCAGCGTCTCCAGCCCCGCGCGGCGCAGGCCGGAGAGCGCGCCCTCGTCCAGTTCCAGCGCGGCGACCGGGAGGGTGCGAACGTCGTCCTTCCCACCGAAGCGGGCAAGCGCACGGGCAGCGGCAGAGTGAGGCGCGAGGGCGTGGCGGGTAGTCGGGCCGACCTCCTTCACCACGCGGCGCACCAGCGCCTCCTCCCCGCCGAACAGGTGCGCGCAGCCGGTGACGTCGAGCAGCAGGCCATCGGGGGCATCGAGCGCGACGAGCGGGGTGAAGGCGATCATCGCCCCCGCCAGCTGCTCCAGAACCCGCGCATCGGCGACGGGATCGTGCGGCGCGGTGGCAAGGTCCGGGCTGCGCGCCCGCGCATCGGCGAGGGTCATGCCGGAAGACAGGCCCTGCCGCATCGCGGTGGCGTCCACGGCAGCGAGGCGCAGCGCCTGCCCATCGCGCGCGACGAGGGCCTGCGGGGCGTCTGTGTCAGGCAGTACGCCGGAGCGGCGCGCGCGTTCGCACGGCAGAAAGGGGAACCACAGTGCCAGGTAGCGGCGGCCCGCGCTCTTCGGTGCTGGGCCGGGTGTCGAGGGGGAGTTCGCGGAAACCGCCATGGTCTTCATTCCATTCCAGCCGCCAGCGCTGCCCCGCCGGGCCGCCGCGTCTGCGTACGAGTTCGACGAGCAGCGTCGCGGCCCCGGGCGCGCGCATCTCCAGCGGGGTCGAGGGGGTGCTGGAAACCGTCCAGCGGGTATGTGCGGCGCTGGAGCGCGGCTCGGCATCGCCGCGCAGGATTACCACCGGGATGAGCGAGCCTTCCGCCGCGAGGATCAGGCGGCGGCTGGCGACGAGGTCGTATTCGCGCATCGCCCCCCAGCTTTCCATCAGCACCGCCGCCGGACCGCTGCTGCGCGCCGCATCCAGCCCCGCGCGCAGCAGGGCGGCGTCGTTACGCGCATCGACGATCACCAGCCGCGCCGGGTCCACGCCAAGCGCGCGCAGCCCCTCCCCGCACGGCACGAAACCCGCGCCCTTGCGGCGGGGGCGCAGCAGGAGGACGGGGCGCGCCCTGTCCGCCTCCACCATGCCGAAGGCGAAGGCCAGCGCCGAGGCCCAGTCCGCAGCGCTGGCATGGACCTCGTGCAACTGCGCCCGGGCGAGGCGTGGGAGCGTGCCCGGGGGCGGATCTTCGATACAGGCGGGGGCCTGAGGGCGGGACATGGGACGGGCCTTACGAATCGGGAATTACGTTCTTATTATGTTCCCATTCTGGAGGCAGGTCCACAGCGCCCTTCGATGCCCTCCCAGACCTCGTCCAAACTTCGTCCCCCACACCTCGTCATTGCGAGCGTAGCGAAGCAATCCAAGGCCGCGCTGAACCGCTCTGGATTGCTTCGCTACGCTCGCAATGACGAAGGGAAATCAGGCCACCGCCGCGAGTGCCTTCGGCCTCAGCCCCGCGAACCGTTCCACCGTGTCAGCCGCCTCCTGCACCGGGCAGTGCGCACCGAACGTCGGCGTGCCGTCAGCCAGCCAGGCGATGCCGTCGATCGTATAGGCCATGCGCTCGCGCTGCCACTGGACGTAGGCACCGTGCGTGGCGAAGGCGCGCTCGATCGCGGCGACGGGGTCCGCGTCCGGTGCGATCACCTCGCCGAAATGCCACATCGCGTAGTCCTCGCTGTCCCGCCAGTCCACGCCCTTCGCATCGACGAACAGACACGGGCGCGGGCGGACGAGGAACTCGTAGACCTGGCTGCTGACGTCGCCCACGTAGAGGTCCGCGCCCAGCGTATACGTCATGTCGTTGCAGCGCGCCGAACCGAGGTCGACGATCACCTGCCCCGGGATCGCCAGCGCCTCCCACGCGCGCCGCTTCGCCGCCGACCAGCGCTTGGCCAGCCGTACGTGCGGCGCGACGACGAGATTGTAGCGCCCGTCCGCCGCCACCGCCGCGATCAGGCGCCGCCCGAACGCCTCGATCGAGGAGAGCTTCTTCGAAAAATGCGGGTTGTAGAGGATCGTCGGCCGGGCGTTATCGAACAGCGGCGGCCTCGCCTGCGCGCCCCCCAGCCTTTCGCCCAGCACGCTCGCCAGCTTGACCGGGCCGGTCACGGTGCAGTCCTCCGGCCGCAGGAAGCCCGCTTCGACGAGGCGGTCGCGGTCCTTGCGACCGGCCAGCATAACGTGGTCGAACAGACGGAAGCGCGGCTCGAAACCCACGGCGCGGTCGCCCGCGCCGTGAGGGATGTGAAGGATCGGCGGGCAATCCCCCGGCAGGCGCCTCAGCATGGTGGAGGTCCGCTCGGCGCAGAGGATCATCGCCGCATCGCGCAGCCGCTTCGCCCAGAGCGTGAGGCGCGCGGACTTGTGCATCGAGGCCGGCAGCAGCGCGGCTGCGGCGGGCAAGTGCATGACGACGACCTCTGGCGCTGCACCCTGTGTCGCATAGGCCATGGCTGCCGCCACTTCGGCCTCGGTCGACACGAACAGGCGCACCTGCCCCGGATGGCGGCGGGCAAGTTCACAGGCGACCGGCACGATATGGCCGAACTGATGCGCACCGCCGATGGCGAGAACATGGATGCGGGAATGGGCGTTTTTGGGGGGCATCGTGCCCCATTGCCGCAGCGAGGTGGAGCGACCGTGGAGCCTTCATGTAGATTTGCCCATGTTGGGTCGCCGGTCCGACAGCCCGAATGGCGGAAAATGTGGTGAACTGACGTTCACCCCAGAACCATCTCTGTCATCCCCGCGAAGGCTGGGACCGCTATCGTCATGTCGCGGCGTTTCGGCGAGGCGGGAGAAGCTCCCAGTGCCCAGCCGACAGCACTCATCATGGTCATAGCGGTCCCAGCCTTCGCTGGGATGACGATGGTATATGAACGACGGCCTTGGGGCGTAAACAGCCACCGCAGCAATTTGCCCACGCCGCCCTGCCGCACTCACCCCAACTCGACGCCGCGCCCTCTCCGGGATAAGGCTCACCCCACATGCAGATACTTCTGGTCGAGGACGATGCCGCGCTGGCGGCGCACATCATGGCAGGCGTGCGCGAGGCCGGGCACGTCGTCGAGCACTGCGCCGACGGCCGCGACGCGCTCGTGCGGGCGACGTGCGAGTGCTACGACGCGATCATCCTCGACCGCATGCTGCCCACGCTGGACGGGCTCAAGGTGCTCGCCGCCCTGCGCGCCACTGACGACGCGACGCCGGTGCTCATCCTCTCCGCGCTGGGCGACGTCGACGAGCGCGTGCGCGGCCTGCGGGCGGGCGGCGACGACTACATGGCCAAGCCCTTCGCGATGTCCGAACTGCTCGCCCGGCTGGAAACGCTGGCGCGCCGCAATGCACCCGTGGCGGAAGCGGCCAGCGTGCTGCGCGTGGCCGACCTCGAGATCGACCTCGGCGGCCACACGGTGACGCGCGCGGGCCGCCGCATCCCCCTCACCCTGCGCGAACTGCGCATCGTCGCCTATCTCGCGCGCAATGCCGGGCGGGTGGTGACGCGCACGATGCTGCTGGAGAACGTGTGGGACTACAACTTCGACCCGCAGACCAACATCATCGACCAGCACATCAGCAAGCTGCGTCAGAAGATCACCGCCGAGGGCGAGGCCGACCTGATCCACACCGTGCGCGGCGTCGGCTACACCCTGAGAGCCGAATGAGCCGCCTGCTGCGCTCGCTCTCGTTCCGGCTGACGCTGATCTATGCGGGGCTGTTCTGCCTCTCGGTGGCTCTGCTGATGGGGGCCGGGTACTGGCTGCGCGTGGTCGTGCCGATGGACCAGACCCGCCACATGGTCGAGCGCGAGGCGCAGACCTTGCGCGCCATCGAGGAGGCCCACGGGATCGGCGCCACGGCCGAAGCACTCGACCGCCGCGCGCAGCATTCGGACGGTGCCAAGGCGTTCCACGCCCTGCTGGCCCCCGGAGGCCATGTCGTCACCTCCAACCTGCCCGGCTGGCCCGCCCGTTCGATCGAACGCATGTCTCTGATCGAGGCCGACACTTTCGTCGACGGCGTGGAGATCGACTACGACGCGCTCGTGCTCGACCAGATGCTGCCCGACGGCACCCGGCTGCTGGTCGGCCGCGACGTCGAGGAACTGACCAGCGAGGCCGAGATCCTGCACTTCGCCGCGATCTGGATCTTCGGCGTGACGGTGGTGCTCGGCCTCGGCATCGGCTGGCTGATGAGCCTCGCCATCGGCCGCAGGATCGAGGCGGTGACACTGACCGCGCGGCAGGTCATGGAAGGCGACCTCACCGGCCGCGTGCAGGTGCGCGGCAGCGGCGACGACTTCGACCGGCTGGGCGAGACGCTGAACCTCATGCTCTCGCGCATCGAGACGCTGTTCCAGGCAGTGCAGCGCGTCTCCGACAACGCGGCGCACGAACTGCGCACACCGCTGGCGCGGCTGATCGGGCGGCTGGAACGGCTGGAGCAGGCGGCGGGCGACGACCTGACGATGCGCGTGGCGGCCTCCGACGCGATCGTCGAGGCGAACCGGCTGCAACAGATCCTCTCCGCACTGATGCGCATCTCGCGGCTGGAGAACGGGCGCCATCCGCTCGAACTGCAACGCACCGACGTGGTGCAACTACTGGAGGATCTGGCCGAGTTCTACCAGCCCGAGGCCGAGCGGCTGGGAATCGAACTGGTGCTTTCGGCGCGGCGGCCTCTGGTGGCCGATCTCGACCTCGACCTCGTGTTCCAGGCGCTGTCGAACCTGCTCGACAATGCGCTCAAGCATGCCGGAGCGGGTCGCCGGATCGAAATTTCAGCGACGCGGCGGCCAGAAGGGCTGGACCTCAGCGTGCGCGACGACGGCCCCGGCCTTGCGGCGGACGAGGCGGCGCGGATAACCGAGCAGTTCTATCGCGGCAGGGATTCGGGCGGCGTGCCGGGCGACGGGCTGGGCCTCAGCATGGTCGCGGCGATCGCCCAAGCTCACGGCGCGGCGCTGGAATTCGCCGATGCGCAGCCGGGCCTGAGGGTTTCGCTGGTTATTCCGGAGCATCGGCTGGGATGATGCCCGTGCCCAGCTCAATCCCCCACGTTCGTCATTGCGAGCGCAGCGAAGCAATCCAGAGTCGCGTAAACCGCTCTGGATTGCTTCGCTGCGCTCGCAATGACGAGTAGAGAGAGGAGGCACGCGAACAGCTGATCCCCCTCTTGCGAGGGGAGCCCGAAGGCTATGATCAGTGCTGTTCGAATACTGCCTGGTGCGGTCGAGAAGACTCGAACTTCCACGGGCTTTCGCCCACAACGACCTCAACGTTGCGCGTCTACCAATTCCGCCACGACCGCTAAATCTTGGAGCTGGATTTGCATCCGCTCCGGGGCAGGAGCGCGCCACTAGCGCACGAATCCGGACCCGGCAAGTGAGTCTTGCAGATTATTTTCACCGAACGTCATTTTCCTTCCTCCGGGCCGAATATCCGGCGCTTCATCCGGTGGATCGCCAGCCACACCCCTGCGAGGACCAGCGGAGCCAGCGCCGCCGTGGCGACATGCGCGTGAATCCGTGGCGCCAGTTCCTCCACGCCTTCCAGTAGCTTGGCGATCAGGCCGAGCGCGTAGTAGCTCACCGCGACGACCGAGAGCCCTTCCACCAGCTGTTGCAGGCGCAACTGTCGCGAGGCGCTGCGCTCCATCGAGGCGAGCAGCAGGCCGTTCTGGTTCTCGATTCGCGTCTCGATTCGCACCCTGAGCAGCGCCAGTGCCTGCGACGTGCGCTGCGACAGCTGCTCGGCCCGGCGGCGGTGGGCGGCGCAGGTCCGCACGGCGGGCAGGAAGCGGCGCTGGGTGAAGTCCGCCAGCGAGACCTGCCCCGGGATCGCGGCGATGTTGAGTTCGGCCAGCCGCTCATCGACGATGGTGGCGTAGGCGGCGGTCGCGCTCATGCGGAAATCGGAGGCGCTGGCCTGCGCCACCAGTTCCATCGACAGGCGGGTCACGTCCTCCAGCAGATCATCGTCGGTGACTTCGGGGCGGGCGACGGCGCGGTTGGTTTCGCCCAGCATCGCCTCGATCCGGTCGAGCGCGCGCCAGCCCTCACGCGCAACAGGCAGGCCGAGCAGCGCGAGGTTCCGGTAGTTGCCCAACTCCTGCAGCCGCTGCAGAGTGCGGGAGAAAGCACCGGGAGCCATCCCGCAAGCCGCCGCGAGAATCACCCCGAAGCCGTCCTCGCGCAGCCGAAAGTCCGACCAGATCCGCGCCTGCCGCTCTCCGGGCGCATCGCCGATGTAGCAGGTGACAAGGTCGTCCGCCGCGAAGCCCAGTTCGGGCAGCAGCGCCAGCGCCGCCGCCTCATCCTCGACCAGCTGCACGCGCGAGGCGCGGATGACCTTGCCCGGCAGGCTCCCCGCCCATGCCAGCGCATCGCTGAGAGCGGGCCGGATCGCCGCGCCGCCGGTCACGAACAGCGTCGTCGTGCTCGCCTCGCTGTGCCGCTCCCATGTGAAGGCGAGCCCCGGCGCGAGGGTCCCGGAAAGATGGCGAGGCCGACTGCACGGCTCCATCGGCCCGGCCGAGGGCAGCGCGCGCATCGCCACCAGTTCCTCCTCGCGATCGGCCGGATCGAGCAGCCGCACGAACTGCACGATCGACGCCGGCGCGCGCACCAGAGGCCAGCGTCGCAAGTGCATCTCGCTCACTACCATGCGGCGCAGTTCGTGCTCGTTCAGCAAGTCCGCTCCCCCTTTTGCCCGGCGCCAGACTGCGCCTGCGGGGCGGAGGCGGACAAGTGACCCTTGGTACGATGCCGCTTCGTACGATGCCCCTTGGTCGAATACCGGCCCGGTCCAAAGTCCAATATCGACCCGCCATGCCCCGTGCGAAAGCGACAGGCCACAGGACAGGCATAACGGGAGACACGACATGAACATCAGGCAGAAGCGCATGGGCCTCGCCGCTGCGGGAGTGCTGGCGCTGGTGGCCTGCTTCGGCGGACAGGCCCCGCTGACCTCGACCGCAGAGGCCGCACCCGCCGCTCCGGCCGCGCCGCCGGTCTCGTTCGCACGCTGCGCGGTATGCCACAACGTTGCCAAGGGTGCGCCGAACAAGCTCGGCCCCAACCTGTTCGGCACGTATGGCCACAAGATGGGCCAGGGCAAGTTCGCCTTCTCGGACGCGGTGAAGAAGTCGGGCCTGACGCTCGACGACGCCACGCTCGACAAGTGGCTGGAGAATCCGCGCGCGCTGGTGCCGGGCAACCGCATGAGCTTCCCCGGCCTCAAGGACGCGGCGAAGCGCAAGGAAATCATCGACTACCTCAAGAAGCAGCGCTGAGTTTCAACGGTAAGAATTTCACCGGCTCTCAAGGAGGCCCGTCCGTCGCACCCCTGCGGCGGGCGGGTTTTTCTTACTCCTCGTTCGTCATTGCGAGCGCAGCGAAGCAATCCAGGGCGGTCTTGAACCGCAATGACGATGGCGGGTGACGATCAGCTCGGAGCCACCACCACCGGCTCCGCCCGTACCAGTGCGCGGCCTGCTGCGTGCCAGCCCTCGATCCCCTCGGCGAGCCAGTAGACGTGACGCACGCCACCTTTCGCTAGACGACGCGCGGCGTTCCAGCCCATCCAGCAATCGGTGCGGCAGAACAGCACGACCGGCAGGCGCGGCCTCCCCCGGCGCGCCGTGGCGACCGCCCCCTCCAGCCCCCGCCAGAGCACCGAATCGACCGGACTGCGCCCCGTCTCCGGGTGCCAGAGCGCGCCGGGCACTGTCTCGTGCGGCTGGCTGAGGCGCCACTGGCCGGTCGCGGGGTCACGGTGGCCGGACTCGACCGGAAGCACGTCGATGAACAGGGCTTCGTCCAGCCCGAGCGCGTCCTCCAACGCGATCCGGCGGGCGGGCGCAGGCAGCCGGTCCACCGGCGCGCGGTAGCGGGCGGTGCGGAAGCCATCGGCGTCGAAATCGTCGGCAGCGCGCGCGACCGGGACGCAAACGGCCGCCAGAATCAGCCCTATCGCCAGCCTTCGTCCGATGCGTTCCATGGCTCCTCCCAAGGTCCAATATGACGCAGCCGAGGCCCGGCCTACATTGGCCCTTGGTATGATCCGCAAGAAGATCCTGCTGGCCCTCATCGCCACCCTCGCCGCGCCGGTCCCGGCCGCTTTCGCGCTGCCTGCGGACCCGCTGAAATCGCCGATGTGGGAGTATCACGCCGAGCGTCTGTTCGGCGACGCCACGGTACGCTTCGACTCTGCCGTGAAAGTCGAAATACCTGAAATCGCAGAGAATCAGCGCGTCTTCCCCATCACCGTCGATGCGCGCGCCCTTCCCGACGTGAAGCGCATCCTGATCTTCGCCGACCTCAACCCGATTCCCGTCGCGGTGGACTATGCCCCCCGCGCCGCCGCGCCGTTTCTGGCGACGCGGATCAAGCTCGACCAGCGCACCCCGGTGCGCGCGGCGGTGCTGACGGCGGACGGGGTGTGGCACGTCTCGGGGAACTGGATCGATGCGGCGGGCGGCGGCTGCTCGGCCCCGCCGGTCAGCCGGGTGAAGGGCGACTGGGCCGACCACCTCGGCGAAATGCACGGTGCTGCATGGGTACTCAGCGGCACTCAAACGCGCCTCAGGGTGACGTTACGGCACCCGATGGACACCGGCCTCGTCGAGAACATCGCCGCCTACAACATCGAGCGGGTGACCGTGACCTCCTCGGCCGGAACCCCGCTCGCCGACCTGCAGGTCTTCGGAGCGGTGGCCGAAGACCCTGCCTTCACCTTCATCATCGACGATGCGAAGGGGCCGCTCTCGATCGCCGCGCGCGACAGTTCGGGGCTGGAGTTCGACGGCGTGGTCACCCCGCGCAGTACGGCGCTGGCAGCCAGGTGAACCTCACCCGCCGCAGCCTGATCGGCGCTGCGCTGGCGCTGCCCGTCGCCGCCCGCGCCGAGACCTTCGCCGGAGCCTATGCCCCCAAGGCCGAGCCCGTCGCCGAGGGCGTGTGGATGGTGCGCGGCGCCGATGCGCCGATCCTGTTCGACAACGGCGGCATGATCGCCAACAGCGCCATCATCGCCACCGATGCGGGCGCGGTGCTGTTCGATCCGGGCGTCTCGCTGGAGCATGGCAAGGCGCTCGGCGCGCTGGCGCGGGCGGTGACGGGCAAGGCTGTGGGGCGGGTCTACGTCAGCCACCTGCACCCCGATCATGCGCTGGGGGCGGCGGCCTTCGATCCCGCCATCGTCCACGCCCTGCCCGCCACCCGCGCCGATCTGGAGCGCGATGGCGAGGGGTTCTCCGATGCCATGTACCGGCTGCTGTCGGACTGGATGAAGGGCACCCATGTCGTCCTGCCGCTCGGCGACGTGGCGGAAGGGGAGGCCCTGTTCGGCGGGCGCAGGTTCCGGCTCTTCGCGATGCAGGGGCATTCGGCGGGCGATCTGGTGCTGCTCGACGAGGCGACGGGGACGCTGCTGGCGGGCGACCTCGTGTTCCACGACCGCGCGCCCTCGACCCCGCATGCGGATCTGGCGAAGTGGCGCGCGGCGCTCGATCGGCTGACGGCGGTGCAGCATGGGCTGCTGTTGCCGGGGCACGGGACGCTGGACCGGGACGGCGGCGCGATCGCGCAGACCCGCGACTGGCTCGACTGGCTGGAGGCTACGCTGACGCAGGCGGTGGCCGACGGGCTCGACATGACCGAGGCGGGGGAACTGCCGATCCCCGCGCGGTTCGCCGGGCTGAAGGCGGCGCGCTACGAATTGCAGCGCAGCGTCTCGCATCTCTATCCGGGGCTTGAAGCGCGGTTGCTGCCGAGGTTGTGAGGGCGCGCTTTTACCCCTCGTCATTGCGAGCGTAGCGAAGCAATCCAGAGCCGCGTGAACCGCCCTGGATTGCTTCGCTACGCTCGCAATGACGAGGTGGGGGGGGAGGACGGGGTGGGCCAAAGCCGCCCTCAGAACCGCGTCCGCACCGACACCGTCAGCCTGCGCGGCGCACCCGAAGCATAGGCGCGCGGATTGTCCGCACCGGGGGCTTCGGCCAGTTCGATCTCGTCGATCTCGGAGAACGTGCCCATCGTGATGTAGTGCCGGTCGAACATGTTGCGCAGTTCCGCCGCCAGCTCGATGCCGGGCGCGACTTCCACCCGGCCCATCATGTCGAACACCGCGTAGGCCGGGGTCTTCGCATTGTCGTTGCCCTCATCGCCCACCAGCACCTGCCCGGAGCGCGCGCGCATCGCCAAGCCCAGTTCCCAGCCTCTGCCTGCCCGGCCTGCGTAAAGGTTCACCGAATGGCGCGGCACGCCCGGCAGGCGATCGCCGCGCTGGACTTCGACCAGACCGTCCTCGTCCGCCTCGGGGTTCGAGGGGCTCGAAACCGCGAAGTCCTGCCGGAACTTCGCATCGGTGAACGCATAGCTGCCCGACAGCCGCCAGCCGCCCTGCCGCCAGTCGGCAGAGGCTTCGATCCCCTGCCGCCGCGATTCGCCGAGGTTGGCGAAATAGGCCCGCCCGCGCACTTCCGAGGCGATCATGCGAATGTCGTTCTTCGTGTCCGAACGCCAGCCGTTCACCCGCCATGTCAGCGCTGCCCCAAAAGCATTGGCGCCGCCAGAGAGCCCGGCATGCCAATTCTGCGCAGTCATCGCCTTCAGCGGCGGATCGGCGATGAAGAAGTTCGCCAGCGTGCAGGGCGATTCCGGATCGGCGCAGGACAGCTCCGCCGGCGTCGGGTTGCGGCTGGTTAGCGCGAAGCCCGCCGTCGCATGGACATCCGCCCCCAGCGCATAGTCGAACTCGATCGAGGGATTGAGGCGGCTGAACCGGTGGCTACCGTCGAGCGCATCGCCCAGCCGGTCGTCCAGTTTCACCGTGTTGCGCGACCAGCGCCCCCCGGCCTCGACCGTCAGCGCGGGGGTCAGCGACACTTCGGCGCTGGCGAAAAGCGCCAGGTCGCTCATGCGGGTGACGACGTCGACCGGGGTGATGCCGCCCTCCTCCGAGGTCAGCAGCAGGCCGAGGCCCTCGACCGAGCGGTCCTCCTCCAGCTCGCCCAGTTCGGTGGTGGCGGTGAAGCGGGTGCGCGCGCGTTCCCACGAAGCGCCCACGGCGAAGCGGCGGGTGCCGTTCTCGGTCTCGCGCTCGTCGAGCCACTGCAGCATGGCACCGCCGCTGCGGGTGCGCTCTCGCCCGCGGTTGAACACGGCGTAGTCGTCCACCGCCGGGTCGTTCACCACGCGGGCGCCGTTCGCCAGCAAGGGTTCCTCGCCAAGGCAGAGATAGCTTGCATCGTCCTCGCAGGCGTCGAAGTCGGCAAGGTCACCGTTGGCGCTCTTGCGGGTGAGCGTTTGCCAGTGGGTGCGCAGTTCGATGCGGCCGGTCTCGCCCGCCGCGATCCACGGCGCCGCGACCAGCCGCGCGAAGCGGGTGTACGTGACGTCCGGCGTGGTGAACACCGCGTTCCACTTGGCGGCGAGCAGTTCAACCGGGGCGACGCCGTTGCCGGTGAGGTCGGTGTCGGCGGCGAGGCCCTGCACCTCTATCCCCCATGTCCCGGCATCGTGGACGCCCTTGGCGAACACGCGCTTCAGCGTCGAGGGCGAGGCGACGCGCCAGCCGTCGTCATGCCGCGCCTCGCCGACGACGAGGAGGTTGTCGGCCTTGTCGCCCAGCCCCAGCGAGGCGCTGCCGCCCACACTGCCGACCGTGTCCACGTCCGCCTGCAGGCGCAGGCCGGAGAGGCTTAACCCGTCATGCGTGGTCAGCAGCAGCGAGCCCGCCAGCGCATTGCGGCCCAGCACCGGGTTGGCGTCATTGAGCTGCGCGTTCGCCAGTGCCATTTCGGGCACCACGTCGAGCAGCACGACGTCGCCGAACGGCTGGTTGAAGCGCACCCCGTCGAGGTAGACCGCCATGCCCTGCTCCGCGCCCTGCAGCGCCGAGGCGGAGAACCCGCGCCAGGTGATCGCCGCCTGCCACGGGTTGCCGGTCGATTCAGCCAGCGTCAGGCCCGGTACGGTGCGTTCCAGCGCGCGGGCCAGATCGCGCTTGCCCGCGATGTCGAGCGCCTGCGGGTCGATCTCGCGCGCTTCGTCGAGGTCGATCGCGCCGCCCGGTGCGGTGACGACGATGGGCGCTTCCTCGGCCAGAACTGGCGAGGCCGAGGCCATCAGCCCGGCGATGATAAGACTTGTCTTTCGCATCCCTTGCGGCGCCTTTGCGGCGCCCTCCCCGTTTGGCACCCCCACCTCGTCATTGCGAGCGCAGCGAAGCAATCCAGGGCCGTTCAACGCCGCCCTGGATTGCTTCGCTATGCTCGCAATGACGAAGGGAGGGTCTGCACCGTTACAACATCCGGCGCAGCACGCCGTCCTTCAGCATGAAATGATGGCGCAGCGCCGCCGCGACGTGGCCGAGCACCAGCGCCAGCAGCACCCAGCCGCCGATCTCGTGGAACTCGTGCCCTGCGTTGAAGATCGCGCTGCCCTTGACGACCGCGAGCTTGGGCCACTCGAACACCCCGAACCACGACAGCGGGTACTTGCCCGCCGAAGCGATGATCCAGCCCGACAGCGGCATCGCGATCATGAACAGGTAGAGCACCCCGTGCACCGCATGGGCGAGGCCGACTTCCGCGCGGCTCATCGAGGCCGGGTACGGCGGCGCCTTCCACGCCACGCGCCAGCCCAGCCGCGCCAGCGAGAGCACCAACACCGTCAGCCCGATCGCCTTGTGGACGGGAATCGCGAAGTGCAGCAGCCCGCTGGCGAGATTGCCGATGATGAGCAGCGCGATGATCCAGTGCAGCGTGCGTGCGCCGGCGTTGTATCGGGTGGTGTTCATGGGTCTGACCTCCTGTGCGGCCCCGCTTCGGGCGGGCGTTCCGGAGGTAACTTACGATATTCCATCATGGCTGCGACTTCCGGTGATGGTGAAACAAATCAGCGAACTGCCCCCTCCGTTCGTCATTGCGAGCGAAGCGAAGCAATCCAGGGCGGCGCTGAACTGCCGCTGGATTGCCGCGCGACCTGCGGTCGCTCGCAATGACGAGGACGGGGCATCAGAAGAACAGGATGCCGCCCAGCGCGAGGGCGTCGCTCGACGCCGCGTTGCCGGAATGCGCCTTGGCCTTCGAATGGGTGTATTCGCCGATCAGCGTGACCCAGCTGGTCAGGCTGTAGCGGACCTGCCCGACCCAGCTCGAATTGGTGTCGACAAGGTTCGGACTGGCCAGCGCATCGGCGGCGTTCGCATAATGCAGCGAACTCTCGCCATAGCTGCCGCCCACCGCGAACTTGCCGAAACTGGCGAGCGCCTGAAGGTAGAAGCCGTCGCTCTTGCGGGCGTTGCCGAAGCCGTCGGTGTCGTGCAGGCCCAGCACCGTCGTGCCGAGGCCCTTGGCGGTGTAGTAGTAGCCCACCGCCGTGATCGGACCCGCCGTGACCTTGCCGCCGAAGTCGAGGCCCTGCCCGGTGTAGCTCTGGCCGGTGATCTCGTTGTGGCGCTGCGTCACGCCGCCCGCCCATGCGCGAAGGCCGATGCCGCCGAGCGTCGCGTCATAAGTGATCTTGCCCTGGAAGCCGGGCTGCGAGTTCTCCTGCGCCGGGCCGGTCAGCGAGGACAGCGGCTGGAACACGCCCACCGATGCCTGCACGCCGCCGAAGCTGGGCGAGGTATAGGTGATCTGCGGCTGGAAGTCGGTGTAGATATAGCCCACGCCGATGCGGCCGAGCGTCGTGTTGCCCGGCGCCACGTTGCCGCCCGGCGTGCCGGACGAGAGCAGCGTGATGTCATTGAGGATCGCCTCCGACCCGAACAGGCCGATGTCGCGGCCGATCTTGAAGGTTCCGACGGTGGGCTTGCCGAAAGTTAGGTAAGTCTGGCGAAAGTCGATGCCTGCCGTCGCCAGCGCGGTCGGCTGGCCGCCGTTGTTGGCGCCCAGCGCGCCCCATGCGGCCGAGTTGATGCCCGGATACATGCCGAAGAAGGCGCCGATGTCCCAGCCCTCCTGCTTCGTGCTGACCTCGACCTTGAGGAAGCCCGGCAGCAGACCGTTGCGCACCGCGCTGGAATTGCGCGTACCGACGCTGGCGACGCCGCCGGTGACGGCGGTGGTGGCCGATGCACTCGCCGGGTTGTCATGGACGTAGAAGCCGTTGACCGAGCCCGAGAACTTGATCGTCGCCGGGCCGACTTCGAGGCCGATGCCGCTCTCGGTACGCTTGACGTAGAGGCCGGGGTCACCGGCGGGCGCGGCTGCGGCGGGTGCTGGGGCCGGTGCGGAAGCTTCGGCCTGCTCCTGCGCGAGCAGCTCGGTGTAGTCCTCGTCGCTGAGAATGCCCTTTTCGTGCAGGCGCTTCAGAAGCGCTTCGCTGCTGCCTGCGTAGGCGGGTGCTATAGCCATGGCGAGTGCGCCCAGCGCGGCACCGCCGCGTAAAATGATCCGCGAAATCATGGATCCGTCCCCCGTTGGAAGTTGTCGTCTATTCCTGCGACTGAGGCGGACCATGCGACCGGGGCGGGCGGCGCGAAATTGGACTTTGGGCAGTGGTACTTTGGGAGGATGGCACCCGCCCACCACCTCGTCATTCCCACCACCTCGTCATTGCGAGCGGAGCGAAGCAATCCAGGGCCGCGCAAACCGCCCTGGATTGCTTCGCTGCGCTCGCAATGACGAACGGGGGGGTATTGACGAAAGAGGGATTACCGCCCCAGCGCTACGCCCCACGGCCCCTCGCCCGCCGGGATCGTCGCGGTGACCTTCATCGCCGCGAGGTCCACCAGCGAGAGGTCATCACTCGCCCCGTTGGCGACCAGCGCGCTACCCCCGCCGGGCAGGATCGCGAGATGCCACGGCCGTCCGCCGACCTTGACGTAGCCGCGCACCTCCCCGCTCGCCACGTCCACCAGCGCCACGCTGTCAGCCCGGCCGAGCGCCACCACCGCCGTCCTGCCGTCAGCCGTAAAGCGGATGCCGCAAGGCATGACCTTGTAGTCCGGCGCGCCCGGCGGGGCGAAGCGGATTGTCTTCACGACCTCCTTGCTGCCGACATCGGCGACCTGCACCACTCCGCCCACTTCCGCCGCGATCCAGACCTGTTTGCCATCGGGCGTGAACTCGACATGGCGGGGCCGCGCCTCGGTCTCCGTCTCCCCGGTGACGGTGTGGGTGGCGAGGTCGATCCAGGCGACCGAATTGTCCTCCTCGCTGGTGACCAGCAGCCATTGGCCGTCCGGGCTTTCGGCGACGCCTTCGGGCTCCTTGCCCACCGTCACCTGCCAGGCGACCTTGCGCGCGGAAAGGTCGATCGCGGTCACCGCGCCGTCGTCCTCGTTGGCGGCGTAGAGCAATTTCCCGTCGTGCGAGGCGAAGAACTGCTCCGGGTCCGCGCCCGAAGGCAAGGTCGCCACCAGCGCGCCGGTGGCCGGGTCGCGCACTTCCACCGCATTGTCGGCGCTGGCACAGACGAGCACGTACTTGCCGTCGCGCGTCATCGTAATGCCGCGCGGGCGCTTGCCCACCGGCCACTGCGCCACGGCCTTGCCACTCGCCAGATCGATGACGGTGACGGTCGAGGACCGCTCGTTGCTGACATAGGCGCGCGTGACGGTGCCATCGGCATCCTGCGCATGCGACGGGGCGGCAGACAGGGCGCAAAGCGCCAGCGCGACGATCTTCAGGCTTCTCTCCATGCTGCAAAACCTACGCCTTCCAGCGTCCGCAGCAATGCGACCTTGGTCTTGTACCATTGGCCAACTGGTCACCCGCCCGGCCCCGCAGGTATCCGAAAGCAACGTTCGGGAAACAAGGCACGTAAAGCCCGAAGTCGCAGAGGACACCTGATCCATGACCATTCGCATCGGCCGCGCGGTCCTGACCGTTGCCGCCGCCATCACTTCGCTTTCGATCGGCACCAATCTCTACGCCCACGGCGACGTGGTGCCGCAGCCGGTCGATACCTCTGCCCTGCCTGACATCGAAGGCGGCAACGACGTGTGGAAGACCGAGAACCCCTACTCGAAGAACGAGAAGGCGATCGCCATCGGCCAGTCCGCCTACGGCCAGAACTGCGCGCGCTGCCACGGCCTCGAAGCCATTTCCGGCGGCATCGCGCCGGACTTGCGCTACCTCGAACTGGGTTCGTCGGGCGACGAATGGTTCGTCGAGCGCTTCCGCCACGGTTCGGCGCATGACGGCAAGGTCTATATGCCGCCCTTCGGCGACGTGCTGGGCCAGAAGGCCGGCTGGGCGATCCGCGCCTGGCTGGAATCCAAGCACACGGACGAATAAGCGGTGGACCGCCGGTCCCTCCTCAGGGGTCTCGGAGCCGTGGGGGCGCTTGCGTCCCTGCGGCCTGCCGCGCTCTGGGCCGCACCGCTGGAGAAGGTGAAGGCGCTGGGCGCGCTGCGCGTCGGCCTCTACACCGACAACCGCCCATGGTCGTGGGACGAGAAGGGCAAGCCCGCCGGCATCGACGTCGATCTCGCCCATGCCCTTGCCGAGAAGCTGGGCGTACGCGCCGACATCGCGCTGTTCACGGCGGACGAGGATCTGTCCGACGACTTGCGCAATGTCATCTGGCGCGGCGGGCTGCTCGGCTTCCAGCCCTGCGACGTGATGCTGCACGTCCCCTTCGACCGCCAGCTGATGGCGCGCGAGGACAACGTCACCTTCCTCGCCCCCTACTACCGTGAGAGCTTCGGCGCGGCCTGCGGCGAGGCGGCGGACTGCGAGGCGATGCCGGTGCGCTGGAAGGGCAAACGGATCGCGGCGGAACTCGATTCGATCCCCGACTTCTACCTGCTCGGCCATGCGGGCGGGGCCTTGTCGAAGGACGTGATCCATGTCCCCACCGGCTACGAGGCGGTCATGGCCGTCGGCAAGGGCGAGGCCGACGCCGCCGTCGCCAGCACCGCGCAGATCGAGGCCGCCCTGCACGATGCGCCCGATGCGGGCATCCTGCGCCGCAAGGGCTTCCTGCCCGCGATGCTCTCGCCCGGCTGGGACATCGGCATCGCGGTGAAGGAAAACAGCCGCAACCTCGGCTTCGCCATCGAGGAACAGTTCGCCGCCATGGCGAAGGACGGCCGCATGAAGGCGATCTTCGCGAAGTACGGCGTCGAGTGGAAACCCGCGCTGGCCTCGCAGACGGCCTAAGGCTCCGGAGGGGGACGGGGGTGCCGACTGCGACCGGCGCCCCCCGAACCGGGGCCTGTCGTGCTGCTATCCCATCGCTATCCCCATGGCCTTCAGCCCCATAACCTTTCGTCATTGCGAGCGTAGCGAAGCAATCCAGAGCCGCCCAAACCGCCCTGGATTGCTTCGCTACGCTCGCAATGACGAAGGGTGGGGGCGAATAGAGAGGACCGGGACGCTACAGCACCAGTTCCTCGAACATGTCCCGCCATGTCGGGTTCAGCGTTTCGATCAGTGCCAGCTTCTTCCTGCGAGACCCGGCTTTCAGTTGCTTCTCACGCAGGATGGCATGCTCCATCGTCGCGTGCAGTTCGAACCACACCAGCGCCTTGCATCTGTACCTGCTTGTGAAACCATCGGCGACGCCCTCACGATGCTGCCACGCCCGCACGCGCAAGTTGGAAGTGACGCCGACGTAGATCGTTCCGTTCGGCCCGCTCGCCATGATGTAGACCGCAGGCTGGAAATCGCGCTTCATGACCGGAACATGCCGCTTTCACGCGGTCGAGCCCAATTAACACCTCATCACCATTCTCCCCCCCTTTCGTCATTGCGAGCGCAGCGAAGCAATCCAGGGCGGTTCAAGACTGCCCTGGATTGCTTCGCTGCGCTCGCAATGACGATGTGTGTGGGGATGTGCGGAGGGGGCCGCGAGGATGCGCGTTAGGACGCAGCGAATCCCATCCTCCCAAGGTGCAATTTTGCCGCCCCTCTTACAGTCCTAGGCTGCACGGCGACGATCGGGGTTCGGGGGCATTTTCCCGAGACACGCACCCCCGGCCGAATACCCAAAAACGGAGGGACAGGATGAAGCGGCGTTTCACAACTATACTCGCAGCCCTAACGGCAGCCAGCAGCCTCGCGGCAGTACCGCTCTCGGCCGCCGATGGCCCGACCGGCGCCGATCTGCTCAAGGACGCCGACACCCCCGGCGACGTGCTGACGTATGGCATGGGGCCCTGGCAGCAGCGCTTCAGCTCGCTCGACCAGATCAACACCGGCAACGTCGCCAAGCTGCTCCCGGTCTACGCCTCCTCGCTCGGCGGCGAGAAGCAGCGCGGGCAGGAGGCGCAGCCGCTGGTCTATGACGGCACCATCTACGTCACCGGCTCGTACTCGCGCCTGTTCGCCTTCGATGCGCGCACCGGCGAGAAGAAGTGGGAATACAACGCCCGCCTGCCCGACGCGATCATGCCGTGCTGCGACGTGGTGAACCGCGGTGCGGCGATCCACGGCGACAAGATCATCTTCGCAACCCTCGACGCGCATCTGGTGGCGCTCAACCGCAACACCGGCAAGGTCGTGTGGAACAAGAAGACCGGCGACTATCAGGCCGGCTACTCGGCCACCGCCGCGCCGCTGATCGTCGGCGACAAGGTCATCACCGGCAACTCGGGCGGTGAATTCGGCGTCGTCGGCGCGGTGCAGGCGCGCAACGTCGATACGGGCGAGCTGATCTGGGAACGCCCGGTGATCGAGGGCCACATCGGCACGCTCAACGGCCAGCCCAACGGCATGACCGGCAAGCTCAACGCCACCTGGCAGGGCGACTTGTGGAAGACCGGCGGCGGCGCGACATGGCTGGGCGGCACGTACGATCCGGGCACCAACCTCGTCTACTTCGGCACCGGCAACCCGGCGCCGTGGAACAGCCACCTGCGCCCCGGCGACAACCTCTACACCTCCTCGACGCTCGCCATCGATGCCGACACCGGCGTCATCAAGTGGCACTACCAGACCACCCCGCACGACGGCTGGGACTTCGACGGCGTGAACGAGTTCATCCCCTTCGACGCCACCATCAAGGGCAAGGCGATGAAGCTGGGCGCCAAGGCCGACCGCAACGGCTATTTCTACGTGCTCGACCGGACGACCGGCAAGTTCATCTCCGCCAATCGCTTCGTGATGCAGACCACCTGGGCCGACGGCATCAACCCCAAGACCGGCCGCCCCAACGTGATCGACGCGGGCCGTCCCGGCGCGCCGAGCGGCACCGAAAAGGGCAAGCCGGTGTTCTCCAGCCCGTCGTTCCTCGGCGGCAAGAACTGGATGCCGATGGCGTACTCGAAGGACACCGAACTGTTCTACGTCCCCTCCAACGACTGGGGCATGGACATCTGGAACGAGCCGATCGCCTACAAGAAGGGCGCCGCGTACCTGGGCGCGGGCTTCACCATCAAGCCGATCGCCGAGGACCACATCGGCGTGCTGCGCGCGATGGACCCCAAGACCGGCAAGATCGTGTGGGAATACAAGAACAAGGCCCCGCTGTGGGGCGGCGTGCTGACCACCCACGGCAACCTCGTCTTCACCGGCACCCCCGAAGGCTATCTCAAGGCCTTCGACGCCAAGACGGGCCAAGAGCTGTGGAAGTTCCAGACCGGCTCGGGCGTAGTCGGCTCGCCCATCACCTGGGAGCAGGACGGCGAACAGTACGTCGGCGTCATGTCCGGCTGGGGCGGCGCGGTGCCGCTGTGGGGCGGCGAAGTGGCCAAGACCTTCAAGGAAATCAGCCAGGGCGGCATGCTCTGGGTGTTCAAGATCCCCAAGTAACGCAACCCCAAAATGGCGCGCCGGTTACCGCTGGCGCGCCATCCCTCCCCGGGATAAAGACATGGAAACACTCGCCGTCACGGAAAACAACATGGGCGAATATGGGGCACCCGACCGCGTTCTGATCGTCGACGACCACTCGCTGGTCCGCGACGGGCTACGCTCGATCTTCGACGATGCCTTCCCCGACTGCACGATCCTCGA
>Ga0308159_1000838_pt1 | contig 55379 bp, 77 predicted proteins | sample PhyCR1_FD_201040 | JGI IMG/M metagenome (GOLD analysis project Ga0308159, IMG submission 201040) | Phyllosphere microbial communities from UC Gill Tract Community Farm, Albany, California, United States - DLSLC.R1 | ecosystem: Host-associated > Plants > Phyllosphere > Unclassified | place: USA...
GCCTGGTAATGTCATTCCTCGGCGCGGAGAGCGAAACTTCGGCCGAAAAGAACGCACCTCTAGCTCAATCGGCAGAGCAACTGACTCTTAATCAGTGGGTTCTGGGTTCAAGTCCCAGGGGGTGCACAACGATTAGCCCCGGAATCATCACGATTCCGGGGCTTTTTTGCGTTCACGGGGAGTCCGACTCTTCGCCGGATCCGGTCTTTATCCTGCGAATTGAAAGAGCGAGTCGATGACTTCTGCGAAGTCGGCGATCTCCTGCTGGCGTTCGATGTAGTACTCGATCGTCACGTCTTCGTTTCCGTGCCCGAGTTGCTTCGCCGCGGCTGTCACGCCGACCTGCCGGTCGAGGTGCGTGGCGACCGCGCGGCGGAAGTCTTTCGGCGTCGCCCCGGCGTAGATCGTGCCCTCGAGCGCGGCCCGCCACTGGCGTCGGGTGTTGGCGGGCCACCGCCATGTGCCGGTCGATGAAGGGAAGACCTGCTCGTACATCGCGTGCACGCGCCGTTCCGTCAGCAGCCCGAGCATGGTCGCCGGCAGCCGCAGGGAGCGTTCGCCCGCTTCGGACTTCGGGTGCTCCTGCCAGTGGAGCTTGCCGTCCTCCCCGGTGATGAGCGTCCCGTTGATCTCGACGACGGCCGTGTCGAGGTGCACGTCGACGTCCCACCGCAACGCGAGGTTCTCACCGATGCGGCATCCCGTCGCCATGAGCATCCCGGACGCCTCCCACAGCTCGGACGTATGGGCTCGGTCGTACTCGGCGAACCGCTGTCGCATCCCGTGGATGTGTTCCAGCGTCTTCGCCTTCACCGGCTTCTTCGTCGCCGCGATCGGCATGGTGTCCGGCACCGGGTTGCGCGCGACCGCGCCGTGGCGCACGGCGAGCTTGAACATGCCGGCGAGGACGACGCGCGCGGTGCGCGCCGCCGACGGTCGGTCGAGCAGGCTCTTCAAGAAACGATCGACGCGCGGCACGGATGCCTCGGAGAGTCGCAGCGCGCCGATACCCGGGACGATGTTCGCCTTGATCGACGAGCGGTACGTCACGACGGTGCCCTGCGGGGTCTTCTGCAGTCGCAGCTCTTCGAGCCACTTCTCCGCCAGGTCCGCGACCGTCGACGACGACGCGAGCAGGTCGGTGGACTCGTCGTCGAGTTTCGATTTCAGCGCCGCGATGAGGTTGCGTTCGGCTTCCGCCTCCGTGCGCCCGTTGCGCTGCATCGGCCGGGTGCGGCCCGACGAGTCCCGGTAGTTCGCGAACGCCATCGGCTGGCCGTTGACGGTCGCGCGCCGAATCTTCCCCCACGTGCCGATCAGCAGCGGCGGCCGCGGCATCAGGCCACGTCCTCGCGGTGATCGAACATGCCGGCGCCCATCCGCGGCCGCACGTAGACGGCGTGCTCGACACGAAGCAGAACGTCGCGGTAAGCCTCGACCACGCTGACAACGACGCCGAGCTCTGTCGCCATCCCGCCCGCGTGCCCTTCGTGAAGCTCTTCCGCCCGGCGGTATTCCTCCGGTCGGATCAAGCGCAGCGCCGCCCACTCGTTCGCTCTGCGCTCCTGCTTCGAATGGACGGGCCCGAAGTGGGACGGCTCGTCGGCGAAGACAGCGTGTGCGAGCTCGTGGGCGAGGACCGAGCGGTGCAGGCGGGCGCTCATCCCGCGACGGAGACGGATGGTCCGATGCTTGTGGCGGTACTCCCCGTCGCGGTCCGGTGGCAGCAGCGCGTATTCGATGCGGACGCCGGCGAGAGCTGCGAGGCGCTCGAGGTAAGCGTCGATCGTCATGTGTCCTCCCCGCTGTCCGGATCGCGCGGTCGCGCAACGGCGAGTTCATCTTCGTCGGCGGTTCCGACATCGGTGCGGAAGCGACCGAGACCGACGACGTTCTCGGCGATCTCCATTGCCTGGCTGATGGGTGCATCGAACAGGACGGAGCCCGAGATCCCGAGTCGGCGCCCGAGTTCGACGACCAGCTCTTCCTCTGTGGCCGCGCGCAGCGCGTTCTCGATCGCGCTCGTGCCGAGGTCGGTGGGGTGAAGGTGCCCCATGTGCACCAGGTCGGCCAGCACCGGGCGGCCGTACGCACGTGAGACATCCCGCACGGTCTCGTAAGTGAGCTGATCGAGGTTCACCTGGCGGTTCAGCGTGCCCTGGTTCATACCGACTCGGCGGGCAACTTCGCGGAGAGAGTCAGTCCCGCGGACATCGTCGATCCACTTCATGCTGGGGTTCATGCCTCAATCATGAGACACATTCGTCTCACGCACAAGTCACTTGGTCAGCCCACTTGACACATTGTCCGACGCATCGGACGATTGACCCATGAATCGGACAGATGAGCAGGCGGTGACTCAGCCGCAAACGATCCGGGTACGCCCAGGGCTGCTGGACCGCCTCAAGGACACCGCCGGCATCCGCAGCGACGACGCTTTTGCCCGCCTGATCGGCATCAGCCGCGCAACGCTGGTCAGCATCAAGGAGGGCAAGGAGCCCAGCCTCCGCAGCGTGGTGAACATCGCGAACGCTTTCGGCCTGGCCGTCGGCGAAGTGATCGTGGTCGCCGAGGTTGCAGCCGCCGAGCCCGTACCGGTGGCATCGTGAGCACCGCGCCCGTGATCCCCATCCGGCGCCTGCCCGCGGCGGAAGCGCCGCTGGTGTGGATGACGGAGCACGAGGTGTCTGAGCACCTGAAGGTCCCCGTCGACACCCTGCGCGACTGGCGCCGCACCGGAGCTGTCAAGACGCTGCCTTTCCACCGACTCGGGCGCCTCGTCCGATACGAACTCGGCGAGATCGACGCCGCGATGAACGCCGCGCGGGTCGAGGTGACGCGATGAAGACGATCGACACCCTCCCCAGCACAGGCCAGGTCGAGGACCTCGCCGCGCTGCTCGATGACGAGGAAGAGGCTCCTTGCAACCGGGCCGACGCCGCGGCCGTCGCGAATCTCGTCGTCCGCTGCTGCGGCGCGTCCTACCTCGTATGCGCCCGGCACCTCAAACTCGCCCAGCGCCGAACCGAGCGAGCGGTGTTCCTCTGCGCGACCTGTGGCACTCCTTACGTCCGGCGCCCGTTCGACGACATCTACCGGGTGGTGGCGCTGTGAGCTTCCTCCGCTGGCTGTCGCTGATCCTCTTCCTCGCCCTCATGGCCGCGTTCTTCCAGGGCGTCCGCTCCTGGGAGCTGACCGCCGCCGCAGCCATCCTGGCCCTCATCCTCTTCTGGACCTGCGGAGCGTTCTCTCGCGACGTCTGGGTCGGCACCGCCGAGCAGGACGCCGAGTACGCCCGCATCGACGCGGAGCTCGACGCGATCGACCGCGCTCACCCCTGATTTTCCGCCGGGGGTGCCTGCCCCCTCTCTGATGCCGGCGACCGTCGCCGATGGCATCCCCGGCGGCCCCGCCTCAACCACACCTCTCACAGGAGCATCCGTTGAACCGTCCTCTTTTGCGCGCCCCGAAGTCGCTTCGTCGCCGCCCGATTCGCGCCCGTCGCGCAGTCGCGGCCCACACGCCGCTCGAGTACTCCACCGACCAGCGGGCACCGCGGCTCATCATCATCGCGACCGTGCTCGCCGTCGTCGCGATCGCCGAGCTCATCGTCGGCCTGGCAGTGATCGCATGACCCCGACCACATTCTTCGTCGCGGGCATCCCGATCCCGCAGGGCTCGAAGAAGGGCTTCTCGCCCAAGGGCTCGACCATGGTGCAGATCGTCGACGACAACAAGGCGCTGCTGCACCCGTGGCGGCAGCAGATCGCTCGCGTCGCGTTCAGCGTCTTCGCGTTCCGCGGTCCCGTCGACGGGCCCTGCCGGGTGGATGCCGCGTTCGTGATGCCGAAGCCGCCGTCGGTGAAGCGCGACCTGCCGTCCGTCCCGCCGGACCTGGACAAGCTCCTGCGCGCGGTGTTCGACGGCATCACCGAGGCCGGGAACGTCTGGCCCGACGACTCGCGCGTCGTCGAGGCGCACACCTCCAAGGTGTACGGCGCCGCGCCTGGCGTGCACGTGACCATCACCCCGATCTCCGGCGTCACGGTCCTCGTGCCGTCGGTCAGCGAGACGGCTCCCGTCGTCGAGGAAGGAACAGCAGCATGACCGAGATCAAGCCCACCGCGTTCAAGCGCGGGGTACCCGCCGAGCAGGCCAACGGCCTCTTCGGTGTCGAAGACCGACTCATCGAGATGGCGCCCGGTGACCAGATCGTCGCCGTCGTCACGTTCTCCGTCGACGAGGTGATGGAGAAGCGTCGCGCGGGGGAGGAGTGGCCCGTCGTCGCGATGAAGCACCTCGAGCCGCTGTGGGACGAGAAGTCGTCGGCGGCGGCGATCAAGCTCCGCGACGCCGCGTACAAGAAGCGCACCGGCCAGGACGCACTGGACATCCCGGAAGCGGACGACTGATGAGTCGCCTCCGCTGGTGGGCGCGCTACTGCGGCTACGTCGCGGTGGGCGAGGCGGCCCTGGCGGTGGGCGCGTACCTCATCGGGTTCCCCGGGAACCCCTCCGCGGGCGTCGGGTTCGCGCTCATCGCGGCCGTCGCCCTCATCACATCGATCGCACTGCACGTCATCTACCGAAAGAGGAACACCAATGGGCGATATCGGAAAGCCCCTGAAGCACATCGAGCTGGAGCCGGTGGAGGTTCCGGCGACGGCGCCCTCCACCACCGAGGCGCCCGTGGAAGAGCCGGTGCCGGCATGAGCGGCGGTGGCATCTTCGGCCCGTCGAACCCCAACTACTACCAGCGGGCCCGTGAGGAAGTGCTTCGTCGTGCTCTGCTCGGCTCGGTCCCCAGCATCACGGCCAGCGTCCCGCAGGTGTCCAAGCCGAGTGTTCGCCCCGCAGGAGACTTCGACGGCCGTACCCGCGAGTTCGCTGCCGGTGTCGTAACGGGCACGCGCTCGTTCGATGTCGACAAGCTCGGCCGTCTCGTCGGGGTCGCGTTCGCGACGGTCTGGATGCCGGGGGAGAACGTCGCGCGGTGCATGCAGCGACCGGATCCGATGGCGTACCTGATGGGTCGAGAGCCGGGCCCCCTGCGTGAGGCCCAGCGTCCCGCCCACTCCCTGGCCGAGTGCCCCCACGGTTTCTACGGCTACTACGAGGGCTCCAACGACTACTACGAGTCCGGTCGCGTAATGGGAGTCGTCGAGGCCTACGGCGAGACGGTCATCGGCACCCGCGGGTTCCGTGCTTCGAAGGCTCGCATCGTCGCGCTGCACGTCCCTTCGGACGTCTCCGTCGGCACGCGGCGGCTCCTGGCCAGGAACTACCCCGAGCTGCCCGTCTTCGACTCCTTCGCGGCGATGGTCGCGGAGTTCCCGCCGGACGACGGCGGCGAAGGCATCAACCCTGCGAACGACCCCGACTTCTGGACGCGAGAGGCCTGACCCATGACCACGACATCCGTCTTCGCCCCGCCCTCCGTGGCGGCACTGATGGCCCGTGCTGGGGCGTCCGACACCGATCGCACCGCGTGGCTGGCCGAGCGCCTCACCGGCCTCACCGCCACCGAGGTCGCGGGTCTCGCCGTGGGCAAGAAGCGCCAAGGCGAGCTGGTCGACCTGAAGCTCGGGCTCAAGGAGGACACGTTCAACGGCAACGCCTACACCGAGTGGGGAAAGCTGCGCGAACCGTTTCTCGCGGCCGCCGCCGAGCGCCGCGGCATCCTGCCCGAGTCCCGCGTCTTCCACCACGCCGAGAACCGCCGCTGGCTGGCATCCCCGGATGGCGTCGGCGCCGACTTCGACGGTGCGCTGCAGCTCGGCGAGTACAAGACGTCGGGCCATGACCTCACGCCCGGCACGCCCACGTTCGAGCGGACCGGGTACCTCGAGCAGATGACGTGGGCGATGCTCGTCGCCGGCGCGCGCCGCTGCCTCTTCATCTGGGAAGAGCGCCTCGGTACTCCCGAGACGGGCTTCGAGGCGGGCCGTCAGTTCGAGCACTGGATCGAGTTCGACGAGGCCCTCGCGAAGCGCCTCATCACGATCGCTAAGCGGTTCTTCACCGCGCTCGACAAGAAGCGCGCCGAGGTCGAGGCCGGGAACGTGACGGCGCCGGTCGTGGATCCGGTGCTCGACGTGCTCGCGATCGACGTGCTCGCTGGTCGGCGGGAAGAGGCCGCGGGGAAGCGCAAGAAGGAGACGGCCTGGAAGAAGCTCCAGGCCGAGCTCGCAAACCGCGGCGAGCTGTCGCAGCGCTCGTCGGCCGCGCAGGTCACGTGGGTTCCTCCGGTCGAGTCGGTTGAGCAGAAGCCGGTCGTCGACCTCGAGGGCGCGCAGAAGGCGCACCCGGTCGCGTGGGCGGCGGTCGAGGCGGCGCGCACGCAGCTCGCCGAGGTCGAGAAGTACTGGGCCGGCTGCCTGGCCGAGCACACCACAACCACCGATCAGCCGGTGACGTCCAAGCCGAGCTTGACCGTCACTGAGGTCAAGACGACGAAGGAGCAGTCATGAGCGGCACTGAGCTGGCGATTCCGCGTAGCGGCGACGACTCGCAGTGGAACGACCGAGAGCGAGCGCTCGTCGAGGCGGCGGGGCTCGTGCAGGTCCGTGGCAACCAGAAGAACCTCGCGCCGCGCCCGGTGGTGGAAGCGTTCCTGTCGCACTGCCACCGCACCGGGCTCGACCCGATTGCCCGCCAGATCTACTGCATCGAGCGCGGCGGGAAGTGGACGACGCAGATCAGCATCGACGGCGCCCGCCTTGTCGCCGAGCGGTCGAAGCAGTATCAGGGCCAGACGCCCGTCGAGTGGACCGCCGACGGTGTGACCTGGACCCAGGTGTGGCTGTCGAAGGAGAATCCGGCCGCGGCGCGTGTGGGCGTCTACCGGGCGGGCTTTCAGGCTCCGCTGTACGCCGTAGCGACGTGGGATGCCTACAACGCCGGCTCGCCGATCTGGAAGAAGATGCCGGCGTTGATGCTCGGGAAGTGCGCCGAGATGCTCGCGCTCCGGAAGGCGTTCCCGCAGGACCTGTCGGGCCTCTACTCCGCTGAAGAGATGGACCAGGCGAGTCCGGCATCCAGTCCGAACCAGGCGGCCTCGCGTGCGTCGGCGCCCGTGTCGTCGTCTGCTCCCGCGCCGGAGCCGGCGCCTGAACCCGCTCAGGCTCGGCAGCCGTCGAAGGACTGGCTCGCGCTGGCCAACGCGGCGCGCACTCGTGACGAGCTGCGCCCTGTCTACGCCGAGGCCCAGGCCGCAGGCGACCTCGACGTGATGATCGCCGACGGCCGCGCACTCGGCGCGTACCTCTGGGAGCTGCGCGAGCGGCTGCCGGAGACGGCAGAGGACGTCGTGGACGCCGAAGTCGTCGACGAGCCCGCGGGCGAGCCGGTGCACAACTGGCCCACCGCCGAGGTGCCGGCATGAGCGCGCTGACGGCTCCCGTCGAGGACGGGGTTCGCGAGTACCTCTGGACGCCGCTCAACTTCGGCGCCGACACCGAGCGGCAGCGACTCGCTGAGGCGGACGCGTTCCGTGCTGGCGTCGAGTGGGGTCAGTCGCACACCGACGGCAGGATCCTCGCCGGTCTCATCCCGGGGCCGGTCGAGGCTCGCCTGCTGCATATCGGTGACCGCGTGCGCGCGGCTCACGGCGAGGCCGTGATTACCACGAAGCGCGCGAACGGCGCACCAGACCACGTCTACATCGGTGCACGAACTGACGACGATCGCCACGTTCTGTACACGTTCCGGTCGACGGAGCGCGTGCACGTGATCTCGGGGGCGACGGCAGCGTGAACACCATCCACCCCGCCGTCGCGGCGACGCTGCGCAGCATCATCGGCCTCGAGGTCGACGGCTCTGACGCGCTGCACCAAAAGCTCGCGAAGACGATCACCGACCTGGGCCCGGGCGCTACCTACGGGCAGCGGATCGTGGCGCTCCGGTTCGACTTCGCGTGGGAGCTGCGCACGGCGGGGAAGGTGTTCGGCGACGCGAAGGGCGAGTACGAGGTCACGCGGTCGAAGCGGGTCGTCGAGATCACCGAGAAGGCTGCGCTCGAAGAGCGGAAGATCACGCTCGGGCTCGCCGAGCACATGGCCGAGGCGGAGCTGTACGAGCTGAAGCTGACGTATCTGGTCGCCGAGCAGCGTGAGCGCGCCATGAGGAAGTTCCTCGAAGCGCTCGACGCGGCGCTCGACAACCACCGCACTGACCGCGCCGACTCGCGCGCCGTCGACCGCGCCACCGCGCAGGGCCTCGGCGGAGGTGCCTGATGGCCGCGGGTGAGTTCTCGGCCGCCACGGCGCGGCTCGTGTTCTTCGAACGTGACGGGGCGGCATGTTTCCTCTGCCGCACGCCGCTCCGGTTCGAGGACCGCGGCATCGGCTGGTCGATGCATCACCGGAAGCCGCGCGGCGCCGGCGGCGTGAAGGGACGCGGCGCGGAGGTGTTCGCCTCAGCCGCGAACGCGCTGACGCTCTGCGGATCCGGGACCACCGGATGCCACGGCGACGCCGAGACGAACCGGGACGTCGCGCTCGAGCGAGGCGTGCTGATCTCACGCCTTGGCCGGGGCGCCGAGTTCGACCCGCCTCAGGTGCGGGTGCAGAGGAACGACAAGACCTGGTGGCTGCTCACGGAGAGCGGCCGCGCAATCGAAGTGGAGAGCAAGACATGGGCGTGAGGCGCACGCACCTCGAGTTCGAGGGGCAGTTCACTCAGGTCCCTAACGCCTGGGCGCGCGACGAGAGGCTGTCGCGCAAGGCGCGGGGCCTGCTGGTCGAGATCATGTCGCACCGAGTCGGCTGGCACGTGTCGGTGTCGGGCCTGCAGAGCGCGGGCACCGAGGGGCGCGACGCGATCAAGTCCGCGCTCGTCGAGCTGAAGGATGCCGGCTATCTCGTGGTCTCGCAGACCCGCGGGGACCGTGGCCGCTTCGGCGAGGTGGAGTACGAGCTGCATGACCCGGCGACCGGTGACGGGTTTTCCGTTCACGGTGGATCCACCGCTGACGGGTCATCCGCTAACGGATCAACCGCTAGCGGAAAATCCGTCGCCTATAAGAACACCAGTCCTCAAGAAGACCATCTGGAAGAAGACCATCTCTCAGAAGGCGCGATCGAACTGCTCGCGGCGGTGTCGTTCGAGGACTTCTGGGCGGCCTGGCCGAGGAAGGTCGGGAAACCTGTCGCGCGCCGCGCATGGGATGCCGCGGTGAAGAAGGTGTCGGGCGAGACGGTGTTGGCCGGTGCGATCGCGTACCGGGACAACCCGGGCCGTCCCGAGCAGCAGTTCATCCCGCATCCGTCGACGTGGCTGAACCGTGAGGGCTGGGCCGACGAGCTGCCAGCGCCGCGTGAGCAGAAGCTGACGGCCGTCGACGCTGGTCGCCGTGCTGCAGAGATCTTGGCTGAGCACGAACGTCTGGCGGTAGGAGCATGAGCCTCCGCATCGTCCCGGTGTCTCGCGCGGATGCTCGTCGCTTCGTCCTCGATCACCACCGTCACCACTTCGATCCGACCGCCTGGATCGCGCAGTTCGGTGCCGCCGTCGACGACGTACTCGTCGGCGTGGGCATCGTCGGCCTTCCCGTCGCTCGGGCGCTTGCTTCCGGCGACGTCTCGACCGTCGAACTCCTGCGCACGGCGACCGACGGCACCCGCAACGCGAACAGCATGCTGTCGCGGAACGGGTGGCGTCTCGCGAAGGCCCTCGGCTACGAGCGACTCATCACCTACACACAGGCGGGGGAGTCGGGCGCTTCGCTGCGTGCCGCCGGCTTCCGCGTGATCGCCGAGCGTCCGCCGCGTGGCGGCTGGAACATGCCGTCTCGGCCGCGGAGGCCGCGCCTCTGTGGAAGTTGTGGTGAGCCGATCAGCTCGGCCGGCGTCGCGCGCACCCTCTGGGAGGTGTCCGCGTGAACGCTCAGGAAGCGACTGTGCTGCTCACGAAGGCTGCGCTGCTCGACGGACGATTCCGGCGCGCGCCCGAGGATCTCGCGCAGATGGCGATCGAGTGGTCGACCGTTCTCTCGGACGTGCCAATCGGCGCGGCTGTCGATGCGGTCCGAGTCCACTACCGCGGGTCGGCTCAGATGCTGATGCCGTCCGACGTGATCGGGATCGTCGAGGACGTGGCCCCGGCTAACGCCGTGCGCCCCGCTGACGGCCCCGCATGGCTCTCCGCACATGGCGTGAACCCCGAACAGTTCCAGGCCCGCGTAGAGGCGGGTGAGCGTCCGGCTCGTGTCCTGCGCGAGCTGGGAGTGGTGGTGCCCGGTGAGTGACCTCAGGATCCCGCACGACCTCGCCGCAGAGCGCGCGGTGCTCGGCTCAGCGATGCTGTCGACAGCCGTGCTCGATGACGTGCTCGCCGTGGTGGAGCCGGGCGACATGTACGACCCGAAGCACGAGACGGTGTTCGGCGCGATCCGCCGCCTTCACGACTCGAACGCCCCGACCGACGTCGTCGCCGTGGTGGACGACCTGCTCGCCGCCGGGGAGCTGAAAGGGACTCTGGATGCCGCATACGTCCACGACCTGACGTCGCACGTCGCGACGGCAGCGAACGGTGCGTACTACGGCGACATCGTGCACCAGCACGCCATCCGCCGACGCCTCGTCGAGGTCGGCACGAACATCGCGCACATCGCCGCTGACACGGGCATCGGTGCGCTCGAGGCCGTCGAGCTCTCCCGCGAAAAGGTCGACGGTATCGGCGCCAACGCCGCGGTGTCCGTGCGCCAGTTCGGCGACTACCTCTCGTACTTCGTCGAGGGGTTGGAGCAGAAGCCGAAGTACGTCCCCACCCCGTGGTGGGAGGTGAACAACCACCTCGGCGGGCTCCGAGCTGGCGGGCTGTACGTCGTCGGCGCGCGCCCCGGCCAGGGCAAGTCGATCCTCGGCCTTCAGATGGCATTGCGCCTCGCGAAGGAGGGGCCCGTCGCGTTCTGCTCGCTCGAGATGTCGAGGGACGACATCATGTCGCGCTGGGTGTCGCAGCTCGCTCAGGTGTCGCTGCACTCGCTCGTGAACCACGAGGTGTCGAAGGCGTCGTGGCAGAACGTCGCGATGGTCCGCGGGCAGATCGCTGACACGCCGCTGTTCGTGTCCACGTCGGACGAGGTGGCGACCATCACGCAAGTCCGCGCGTTCGCCCGGTCCGTCGCCCGCCGCGCGCCGAAGGGCCAGCGTCTCTCCGGCGTCGTCGTCGACTATCTGCAGCTGCTCACGTCGGGGGAGCGGGTCGAGTCCCGGCAGATCGAGGTCGCCGGGTTCTCGCGCGCACTGAAGCTGCTCGCGCAGTCGCTCGGCGTGCCCGTCATCGCCCTCTCGCAGCTCAACCGCGGATCCACCGCACGGAAGTCCAACCGCCCGACGCTCGCGGACCTGCGCGAGTCGGGCGCCATCGAACAGGACGCGGACGCAGTGATCCTGCTGCACCGCGACGAGAAGAACGCCCCGTCCCGGCTCGACCTGGACATCGCCAAGAACCGGCAGGGGCAGCAAGGGCGCATGTCGCTGCAGTGGGAGGGCACCTTCTCCCGCGTGGTGTCACGCGCATGGTCACCGTCGACGCTCGTCGACGCAAACGGAGGAGACAGCACATGGCAGTGAAGACGATCGTCGGCCGACTTGGGGGAGTGCCCGAGGTCCGCGCCGCCGGCAGCAAGCACGTCGCGACGTTCAGCGTCGCCGAGACAAAGCGGAAGTTCAACCGTGAGACGAACCAGTGGGAGGACGACTTCACCCTCTGGCACGACGTCGAGTCGTGGGATGCCCCGAATGCTCTGGCGCAGCTCGCGCGCGGAACGCTCGTCATCGTCCTCGGGGAGGAACGCGACGCCTCCTACGAGAACCGTGAGACGGGGAAGCAGGTCCGGCGAACCGTGGTGCGCGCGAACTCGGTCGGCACGGTCGTTCGGGAGGCGCCGCAGCAGGCGTCCGGCGGCGGCTGGAACACGCCCGGCAACTCGGGGGAGCAGTTCTGATGGCCGCCCCGCGCCGCACCCAGGTTGAGGCAATCGACGACCTCACCGCGCAGATCCGTCTCAGCAGCCAGCTCACCGCTCTCGCCCTCCCGGCCGCGGTGCTGAAGCACGACGGCAAGGAGTACTCGAACCCGACCACGAAGGCCGCGGTCGACGACAAGAACCGGCGCCGCGCCGACGTGCGCGCCGCCCTCGGATGGGAGCAGTCATGACCAAACGCATCGACCACGTGGCGGCCGCGGAGAGCGACATCGCGAGCGCCGACGACGCGCTCGAGACCGGCGCCGATGACGTGGCATCCGCGATCGCAGCTATCGCTCAGGTGCACGCGACGCTCGCTCTTGTCGAACAACAGCGAATCGCCAACACGATCGCCCTCGCGGGATGGCAGGACTTTGGTTCTGATGGCCGTCAGGCCCGCATCGCCTCCTTCAACCTCGACGGAACACTCCGCGAGGACATCCGAGAGGGGTTGGGACTGTGATCCTCCAGGAGACGAAGACGGTACCGATCGCGGATGCCGACTGGACCGACGACGGCACCGTCGAACTGGTCACCTTCCCGCACACGGGCGAGCACCGGACGCACATGGCCCCGGAGACGGCGCGTGCTCTCGCTCAGCGTCTCGTGGAGGCCGCGACGGATGCTGAGAACGCGGCCGCCGAAACGCACGCTCAGCGGGCCGACAGGGCAGCGCAGCACGAGTTCGACATCGACCTGCCTGAGGCGCCCCGCACGGAGCGAGGCTTCCCTGGCGGCCACGCCACCATGTGCGGGGTCGGCTCGTCGGGGTCGTGCTCGGTGCCGTGGTGCACGTGCGAGTGCCACCGATGGGCTCGGGCGGTGCAGCCATGAAGGTCGTGACCGTGTGGACCAAGCCCATCTGCGGGCAGTGCATCGCCGTCAAGGCAGCACTCACCGCCGCCGGCGTCCCGTTCGAGTCGCGCGACCTGACCGCCCCGGAAGCCGCGAAGGACCTCGAGCATTTCCGGGGTCTGGGACTCGGATCCGCCCCCATCACCGAATACCGCGGCAAGGCCGTGCCCGGCTTCCTCCCATCCGAGATCGGCGAGGTCATCGACCTATGGCGGTCCGACCACCACCACGTGGAGCAGACATGAACGCCCTCCTGACCCTCAACACGGGCAACGACGGCAGCCTCGACTACGACGCCTTCCTGCGCGAGAAGGTCGCCTTCGACAGGTCCTTCGGGTTCGACGTCGACGACGCTGACCTGTCGCCGATCTTCCGACCCGGCCACGACCTGTACCAGCCGCACCAGGCCGACGTCGTGAAGTGGGCCGTCGCCGGCGGACGCCGCGCCATTTTCGCCCGCTACGGCATGGGCAAGTCGGTCATGCAGCTCGAAGTACTCCGCCTCATCGTGGACCGCGTCGGCGGCCGCGGGCTCGTCGTCGCCCCGCTCGGCGTCCGCTTCGACATCGTCCGCGACGGCCATGAGCTGCTCGACCTCGAGGTGCGGTTCGTCCGAACCACCGCCGATGTCGACCCCGACTGGCAGGGCCTCTACGTCACCAACTACGAGTCCGTGCGCGACGGGAAGCTCGACGTCGACCTGTTCACCGCCGTCTCTCTCGACGAAGCCGCAGTACTCCGCTCCTTCGGCTCCGAGACCTACCAGCGGTTCCTGCCCCTTTTCGCCAACGTCCCGTTCCGCTTCGTCGCCACCGCCACCCCGTCGCCGAACCGGCACAAGGAGCTGATCCACTACGCCGGATTCCTCGGCATCATGGACACCGGCGCCGCCCTGACCCGGTTCTTCCAGCGCGACTCGTCCAAGGCCGGGAACCTCACCCTCTACCCGCACAAGCGCCGCGAGTTCTGGCTGTGGCTCAACACCTGGGCATGCTTCCTCCAGCGGCCGTCCGACCTCGGTTACTCCGACGCTGGCTACGCGCTCCCCGAGCTTCGTGTGCACTGGGAGGAGGTGCAGGTCGGGATCCTCTCCGACCAGGTCGAGCGCGACGGCCAGGGTGTGCTCGTCCGCGGCGGCGCCATGTCGCTCGTCGACGCCGCGCGCGAGAAGCGCCGCACCCTCGACGCCCGCGTCGCCCGCGCCATGGCGATCGTGCGTGAGCACTTCGGTCGCCCGCTGCCCGGCCAGATCCTCCTGTGGTGCGACCTGAACGACGAGCAGACCGCGCTCGAGCGTGCTCTCGCCGACGAGGGCCTCAGCTACTCGTCCGTGCACGGCGGCCTCACCGACGACCAGATCGAGCAGCAGCTCGGCGCCTGGCTCGCGGGGGAGACCTACGCACTCATCGGCAAGCCCGTCCAGCTCGGGCGCGGCCTCAACCTGCAGCAATGCAGCACGGCCGTGTTCGTCGGCATTACCCATAAGTACGAGCAGGTCGTCCAGGCCGTGCACCGCATCCACCGCTTCGGCCAGACGCAGGAGTGCGACGTGCACCTGATCTACGCCGAGACGGAGTCCGAGGTGCGCGCCGTGCTCGAAACGAAGTGGGCCGAGGACGACCGCCTCACCGACACCATGTCCGACGTCCTCCGCGAGTTCGGCCTCTCAGCATCCGCGATCTCCGCCGAGCTCACCCGCGCCATGGGGGTTGAGCGCCAGGCCCACACCGGCAAGGACTGGACGATCGCGCTGAACGACTCGGTGGTCGAAGCCCGCGACCACCTCGAGGCGGACTCCGTCGGCCTGATGGTCACCAGCATCCCGTTCGGCAACCACTACGAGTACTCCCCGAACTACGCCGACTTCGGCCACACCGACGACAACGCCCACTTCTGGTGGCAGATGGACTACCTCACCCCGTCGCTGTACCGCGCGCTCATGCCCGGCCGGATCCTCGCCGTGCACGTGAAGGACCGTCAGCTCTTCGGCTCCGTCACGGGCGCCGGCGTCTACACCGTCAGCGAGCTGCACGCCGAGGCGATCGCGCACTACCGGCAGCACGGGTTCGACTACTACGGCGCCATCACCGTCACCACCGACGTCGTCCGCGAGAACAACCAGACCTACCGCCTCGCGTACTCCAAGATGCTCCGCGACCACACGCCGATGGGCGTCGGCTCACCCGAGTACGTGCTGCTCTTCCACAAGCCGCAGAGCGACAGGTCGAAGGGCTGGGGCGACGTCCGCGTCGTCAAGGACCGCGCGCAGTACTCCGTCGGCCGGTGGCAGATCGACGCGGCAGCGGACTGGCGCGCATCCGGCGACCGGCTGCTCTCGCTCGACGAGATCGCCGCGCTTTCGCCCGGGGCACGCACCAAGCTCTTCACCGAGCAGTCGCTGCGGTCGGTCTACGACCACGAGCAGCACGTCGCTCTCGCCGAGCGGATGCTGGCTGCCAACGCGCTCCCGGGCACGTTCGCCGCGCTCGTGCCCGGCTCGCCGGCGCCGAACGTCTGGCACGACATCCTCCGTATCGAGACCTTGAACGGTGAGCAGAAGCGTCGCGCCGTCGAGAACCACATCTGCCCGTTCCCGCTTGACATCCCGCGCCGCCTCATCCGCACCTACTCGAACCCCGGCGACCTCGTTTACGACCCCTTCAGCGGGCTCGGCTCCACCGTGCTCGAAGCGGTCCGCCAGGGCCGCCGCGGCTACGGCTCCGAGCTGAACCCGGCATCCGTCGCCGACTCGCTCGTCTACCTCGAGCGCCACGACCGCGAGCAGGGCGTCCCAACGCTCTTCGACCTGCTCGACCAGGAATGGAACGCAGCATGACCCCTCGAATCGGAACCAGCGACGTCACGATGTCTGACTACTACTGCGGCGCTGGCGGCTCGTCGACGGGCGCCGTCGCCGTCGGCGTCCGCGTCGCCATGGCCGTCAACCACTGGGACCTCGCGATCGCGACCCACAACACGAACCACCCCGACACCGACCACGACAAGGCCGACATCAACAAGGCCGACCCCGCCCGCTACCCCCGCACCACCATCGGCTGGTTCTCGCCCGAGTGCACGTACTGGTCGCAGGCGCGCGGCGAGAAGCTCCCCGACGGTCAACTCGCGTGGGACTTCTTCGGCGACAGCGTCCCGAACGAGGCCGCCGACCGCTCCCGAATGGGCATGTGGGACGTGCCCCGCTTCACCGCGCACCACGGATACGAGATCGTGATCGTCGAGAACGTGCCCCGCGTCGTGAAGGGCGTTCAGTGGGGCGCATGGCTCCGCGCGATGCACGACCTCGGCTACCTCCACGAGGTCATCTGGCTCAACAGCATGCACGCCGCCGGCGCCGGACCCGCAGCCCCACAGTCGCGCGATCGCGTCTACATCGTCTTCTGGAAGGCAGGCAACCGCCGTCCCGACTTCGACTCCTGGATCCGGCCCGAGGCGATCTGCCCCGAGCACGGCCTCATCCGCTCGGCCCAGGTTTTCAAGCCGAAGGGGTCGCCCATGAAGACCTACGGCGCGCAGTACACGCTCCGCTGCCCGCACGTCTCCTGCAACACGGAGGTGTTCCCCGCAGTGGCCGGCGCCGACACCATCATTGACTGGTCGAAGCGCGGCATCCGCATCGGCGACCGCAAGACGCTCGGGATGGACGAGCTCGCCGAGAAGACGATGCTCCGCACCTTCCACGGCGTGCGCCGACACTGGGTCAAGCCGCTCGTCATCGAGGCCGCCGGGAACACGTACGACGCGACCAGCCCGCGGCATCCGCAGCACGAAGACCCGGACGCCTACTACCGGGTGTGGCCCGCCGACGAGCCGCTGCGCACCCTGCACACGACGTCGTCGAAAGGACTTATCGTCCGCGGCGAAGGGAACACCACACCCGCCCGCGCGGTCGAGGACCCCATCGGATCGATCACCGCGGCGGGCTCGCAGTTCCTCGCCGCCCCACCGCTCGTCATGCGCAACATGACCGCTCGAGGTGATCAGGGGCAGATGTCGAAACCGGTCACCGAACCGATCGGCGCGCTCACGGCATCCGGCGTGCACTCTCTTCTGATCCCGATGGAGGGACGCGACGGCAAGACGGCGCGGTCGACGTCGGCGCCTCTGCGAACGCAGTCGACGAGGAACGAGACCGGCCTGCTCGTTCCGCTGCGCACGCACGGCACCGCGGCGCCGACGACGGATCCGATGAAGACGGTCGTCGCGGGTACCGTCTCGCAGTCGCTCGTCGTCCCGCTCCGGAACCACGGCACCGCGAAGACCTCCGCCGAGCCGATCGACACGGTCGCGGCATCCGGCAATCATCACGCGCTCGTCATGCGCAACAACGGCGGCCCGGACCGATCCGGCTGGCAGACCACCGCGGCCGCAGAGCCCCTGCGCACGCTGACGACCGGCGGCCATCAGTCGCTCATCGACAGCGAGCAGGCGAGCGTCGTCGAGACGACGCTCACGGATGACGAGATCTGGCAGCTCGTCTACGACGCCGAGTTCCGCATGCTCGAGCCCGACGAGATCAAGCGCGGCATGGCTTTCTCGTCGGCATACGTCCTGCTCGGCAACAAGCGCGAGCAGGTCCGCATGGCCGGGAACGCCGTCACCCCGAACGCCGCGCGCGACATCATCGCCGCGTGCGTCGAGTCCCTCGGCTACGACGTCCGCTCGACCCTGGCCCTCGCAGCATGAGCGGCCCGATGACGAGCGCGGCGAAGAACCGCATGGAGGCGCTTCGGGACGAGGGGCTGCCGGCCTCGTGGATCGCGGAGGACCTCGGGTGCTCCACCAAGACCGTGCAGCTCAGGACGCGGACTCGACCGGAAGAGGTGGCCGCATGGCGCACCGATTTCCAGCACACCAGGAAGAACCCGGAGCTGTTCGCGCTGCACTGCGAATTCGCCCCGGCGAGGAGGGGAAGAGCATGAGAGTCCTGACCGTTCGCCAGCCGTGGGCGTGGGCGATCATCCACGGCGGCAAGACCGTCGAAAACCGGACCCGCAACCTCGCGGGAAGCTACCGCGGCCCTGTCGCCATCCACGTCGCCCTCCGCGAGGACGACGCCGGATGGGAAAACCCGACCTTCCGCCAGGCGTGGGCCGGCTCGCCCGCGATGAAGGCGCTCGGGTACTTCTACCGGCCGCTCAGCCCGATGTGGGCCCACTTCGGACACATCATCGGCGTGGTCGACCTCGTCGACGTGCACGCCGCTCTCGACTGCATGCAGCAGGACGACGAGGGCGACTGGAAGGTCTGCTCCGAGTGGAGCGAGCGCGCCGGCTACCACCTGGTGCTCGCGAACCCGCGCGCCCTGGATCAGCCCGTGCCGTGGAAGGGCGGGCTCGGCCTCCGCCGGTCGCCGCTCAGCGTCCACGGCGACGCCCTCGTCGAGCAGGTCGACGGGTGCACGTGCGGGACGGGCCCGCTGGCTTATCAGCACGAGCCGCTGTGCGGCGTCGAGCTCGTCGCGCACCTGAAGGCGGCCGCGTGAACGACGTCGAGGGGCTGCTCACCGACCAGGAAGCGGCGGAGCGCGGCTTTGAGGAGTGGAAGGCTCAGTACTTCTGGCACGTCGACCAGCTCCCCAACGTCGTCCAGGCCGTCGGCACTATCGCCATGGCGCCCCAGCGGCTCCGCGCCGCGCAGCTCCGCGAGCGCGTCTCCGGCGGCGGGTTCATCGACAACATGCCCGTCGTCGACGGACCCGAGTCCCGCAACGCGGCCGCCGTCTGGAACGCGCTCCGCGCCTACCTCACCGTCGCGGCATCCCGCCTCGGCGTCGAAGCGCCCGCCCTGCCGCCGACGCTCCCCGACGAGCCGGATCTCGCGCGCCAGTGGGCGTTCGCCGCGAACGAATGGATGGCCGCGTGGGTCGAGCACATCCTCGACTGGACCGACCTTGCCGAGAAGGAAGGTGACCTGTTCCGTCTCATCCGTCGGGCCCGCACCCGGCTCGACACCGGCACCGTCCGCCGCGCCCTCCCCACCGAATGCGAGCTCTGCGGGGAGGCCGGCGTCACGGTCGACTGGGAGGACAGCCCTGACGGGCCCGTGCTCATCCGCGCCTGCCAGGTCTGCCACCACCGGCCAGAGGACGGGCAGTGAGCGCGGGACCGATCGCGCAGGACCGCCGCGGTCACACGGTCCCGTTCTCGTCTACACCGGACTCGTCCCGGGTGTGCGCGAGCACGACGGAGACGGGCCGCGGCTACTGCGGACGGAAGGCCAGCGGTGCGAAGGTCACGAGCGACTGGGGTGCGGTCGAGTGCAGGGACTGCGAAGCCGCTCGACGAGCCGACCTGGCGGGCGGGTAGCGGATGCCGACTCTCACCTACCGGGAGGCCGCCACGCGGGTGAAGCGTTCGCGTCGCACGATCCGCCACTGGCGACTCAACGGCATGCGCATGGGGTGGGAGGTCCGCGACGGACAGCGCGTCCGTGTCGTCGAGCTGACCGTGCTGCTCGCCTGGTGGCGACAGAGGCTCAAGAACGATCCCGTGCACCAGCAACGCCTTCGCGCGAAACGAGCCGCGGAGGCAGTCGCACAGCACGCCTCATACCCAATTTCAGAATGATGTTGACACCGTCCCGTTTGCCGCCCCTACATTCATGGTTAGCAAGGTGTCTGACACGGACACCACACCGAAGGCCCCGCCGAGCACACCCGCTCCGGGGCCTTCGCCATCCCACCCGAACCAAGACGACCCCGACCAGCGCGCCAACGCCGATCGGGGTCTGACCCACCATCGACTCCCATCGATCGGAGGGCTGCCGTGGAGCCTATCCGCGACCCCCGACATCGCGACTTCGTCGCCGTGAACCGAGCGAACATCGCCCGGCTGACCAACGATCGCGACCGCGCGGGCCTCAACCAACTCGCCGACGTGCTCGACACGTCGCCCCACATCGACGCACCCATGCTCGCGGGCCAGGCGCGCGCGGCCATCGCCTGGATCGACACGACCACACCCCGTGTCCTGTACCAGCACGACGCCGCCGGCATCCGAGTCGGCGACATTCTCCGATACGAGCGTGACGGCTACCCGCTCGAGGGCGTCGTCATCGACACCGACGGCCGGACGGCCACCACCAACCTCGGCGACCACGTCGCCATCTGACCACCGGCCGAGGGTTCGAGACGCCGGGAGCGCGCGCAAAGGGACGCGGCTCCCCACTCCTCTCGGCCGGTGTCTGACCAGCGTCAACGCGGGAGCTGCCTGCCCGCGAAGGACCCCACCATGCTCCCGACCTTCGGAAGTGCGGGTACCTGCGCTGCCCCCTGAGGGGCGCCGATGGACCGACCACGGCGCCGGCGCCCCTCACATCTTCGGAGGTGTCCATGGACGAGTACTCCGACACCGCCATCCTCGGGCCCGGCGTCGTCAAGGCCCGCTCGGACAGCCGCCGCATGCACGAACTCCGCAAGGAGTTCTTCGATGAAGGGAAGCGCCTCGATGCCGAGGGCGACCCGGAAGCGAACTGCCACATCTGCAAGGGCCGCATCGACTACGACGCTGGCCCGGGCACCACTCCCGAGTCGCATAACCTCGATCACTACTACCCGTACTCGACGCATCCCGAGCTGTACGAGGACTGGGACAACTTCCGGCACAGCCATACCCTCTGCAACCAGACCCGAGGTAACGGGGCGATTGACGGTGGCGGGCTCGGCGAGATGGTCCCCGACTGGTGGTGATCAGCGGCGCGGGACGTCGAAGAGAACCTTCGCGTCCTTATAGAAACCGCTGATCACCTTCTTGCCCATCTCTTCTGCGTCGGCCTTGTTCTCGTAGCCCTGGTTGCCGTCGGTCGCGATGATGTCGCTGCCGTTGTCACCGAAGAGCACCCAGCCCCACGTCTTGTCCTTGCGCATTGTGATGATCAGCGTGCCTGCCATGTCTGCCCCCTCTGTTGGACCCGCCCCAGCGGCGGGGGTTTCAGAGTAGCGGGGCGCTCTCACCCAAAGGAGGGGCGATGAACCGATACGCCGCAGCAGGGATCAGCGCGGATGCAGCGCAGGGGAAGCGGGTCATCGTGATCACCCAGGACGTAAGGACGTCGCGGGAAGCGCTCGAGCAGATCGCTCAAGCCACACCGACCGACGTCGACATGACCGTCCGCCGAGCCAACGGAGCAGAGAGCGTCAGCTACCCCACCACCGGGGGAGAGGTCATCATCCGCTCCTACCGTCAGGGAGCCCGCGCCTACGCCGCCGACATCCTGTACCTCGACGAGGCCGTCGACCCGATCCTCCGCGGCACCGACGCCTGGGCATCCCTGTACGCCAACCTCGCGACCTCCCAGCACGCCGAAGTCATCCGCGCCTGACTCAGAACCCGCCCCCCTCAGAAAATCCAGCATCCCCAACCCCCACGGACGCGACCTCCGGAGTCGCTTCCTCTCTCCCCAGGGCTGACGGGTACCCCCATCGCGCACGCGCGCACGCACGACCCCTCGAAAGGACGGTGATCTGGTGGACGATTCGACGCTGAGCCGCCTGCAGGTCGTCCAGTTTGCCGTGGGTGAGCTGTCGCTGTTCCACCGCAATCCGCGGCGCGGCGACGTGCGGGAGATCGCGAAGTCGCTGACGGCGCACGGGCAGTACCGCCCGCTCGTCGTGAACGTGGGGACGCTCACAGGGCGGGCGAACGAGATCCTGGCGGGGAATCACACGTTCCTCGCGGCGTGCTCGCTCGGGTGGGAGTCGGTGCAGGCGACGACGGTCGACGTCGACGACGCAACTGCGACCCGTATCGTCCTGGCCGACAACCGCCTCGCGGACCTCGGCTCGTACGACGACGCCGACCTGGTGGCCGCGCTGGCATCCGTCGGTGACCTCGACGGCACCGGCTACACGCAGGGTGACCTGGACGCGCTCATCGCCGAGCTGTCGGCGCCCGTGTCGTTGACCGATCCCGACGACGTGCCCGACCGCCCGGACCCGGCAGACGCGATCTCGCGCGCGGGCGACGTCTGGCACCTCGGCGAGCACCGCCTGCTCGTCGGCTCGTCGGGCGACCTCGACGCCGTGCGCGCCGCGGCCGCCGGCGTCACCTTCGACTGCTGCTGGACCGACCCGCCCTACGGCGTCGAGTACAAGGGCGGCACGGGCCTCCGCATCCAGAACGACGGCGCGGATGCCGCGATTGCCGTGTCCGTGGCTTTCCTCGAAGTCGCCGCGGCCGTGTGCCGTCCCGGCGCGCCCATCTACGTCGCGCACTCCGACGTGCTGCGCGTGCCCTTGCAGACGGCGATGGAGCGCCTCGGCATCCGGTACCGCCAGACGCTGATGTGGGTGAAGGACCGGTTCGTCCTCTCGCGCGCTGACTACCACTACCAGTCCGAGCCCATAGCTGAGGGTGTCATCGGCGACGCCGCGCCCCGAGACTTCGACCCCATCGCCTACGGCTTCACCGCCGACGGCACGGGGCGGCTCGGTCGCGGTGGCGACCACTGGCACGGCGACAACCGCTCGTCCACCGTGTTCGACATCGCGCGCCCGTCGCGCTCGGCGGTGCACCCGACCATGAAGCCGGTCGAGCTCGTCGAGGCAATGCTGACGAACTCGTGCGCCCCGGGCGCGTGGGTCATCGACGGCTTCGGCGGGTCCGGGTCGACCATGATCGCCGCGCACCGACTCGGCCGGAAGGCACTGCTCGTCGAGCTGGACCCGACGTACGCCGACGTCATCTGCCGACGCTTCCAGGAGCACACCGGGACGGTCCCCGTCCGCGATGGTGTGCCTGTCGAATTCACCGGGACCGCGGATGCCGGCGCCTGACCAGAAGAAGGCGTTCGCGCTGTTTCGCGCCGCGGTGCCGTACGAGCAGATCGCGGTGCAGCTCTCGTGCACCGTGACGCAGGCGAAGACGGCCGTGCAGAAGGCGATCGCGGCATCCACTGTCGCGCTCGACCAGACGGCGGCCCGCATCGTCGACCTCGAGCGCATCGATGCTCTGCACCGCGCGCACTGGCAGAAGGCCATCAATGGCGACGCCGCGGCGACCGACCGCGTGGTGAAGCTCATGCAGGAGCGTCAGCGCCTGCTGGGTGAGCCCACGCGGGTCAAGGACGCCATCACCGACGCCTTCGAGAACACGCTGCAGGAGATCCCGACGACGGCCGCGGACGAGGCGCTCATCGCGTCCTGCCGTCAGGTGGCACGCCAGATCGACCACGCCGTCGCGAACGGTACGTCGCTCGAAGCGACGAAGGCGCTGTACCTGCTGCCGCACCTGTGGAACGGGCTCCGCGAGCTGGGCGCCACGCCGGCCGCTCGTGCCGCCCTGAACGCGTCGATCCCGCCCCCGAGCACGGAGGCCGCGGTCGAACCTCCGAAGGAGGGCCCGGTTGACCTCGACGACTGGAAGAACCGCAACCGCGGATCCGCAAGCTGAATACGCCGACCTTCGGGGGAGTGAGGAGCCTCGCCTTTGGACGCGACCGCTGCGCCCGCTGACGCCGGAAACTTCGCTCGGCTACGAGGTGATCGAGTTCGCGCTGGTGTTCCTCCGCGTGGCGCTGTACCCGTGGCAGAAGTGGCTGCTCATCCATGCGCTCGAGCTGAACCCCGACGGGACCTTCCGTTTCCGTCGCGTCATCGTGCTCGTCGCTCGCCAGAACGGCAAGAGCCTGCTCGCCGCAGTACTCGCCGCCTGGTGGCTGTTCGTTGACGCTGACCGCTTCGAGGAGCGCCTTCCCCCGTTCCGGTTCAAGGTGCTCGGCACCGCGCAGAACCTAGACACCGCGCAAGACGTCTGGAACCTCACCGGACGCTGGTGCGACACCGAGAACGACGGGCACGTGCCGTCCCTCGCGAAGGCCGTGCAGAAGCTCCAGCGGAAGAACGGCCAGCCCGGCATCTACCTCCGTAACGGCGCCCACTACGAGGTCCGCGCGGCATCCCGAAAGGGCGGCCGCGGCAAGTCCGCCGCGCGCGTGCTGATGGACGAGATGCGCGAGCAGCAGACCTGGGATGCCTGGGACTCCGTCGCCCAGACCACGAAGGCTGTCTTCAACTCCCAGCTCTGGGGCATCTCGAACGCCGGCGACGTCCGCTCCGTTGTGCTTCGCAAGCAGCGCGAGACTCGCATCGCAGAGATCGAGGACTGGCTGTCGCGAGGCCTCGACGAGCTTGAGGCCTATGCCAACGGCGAGCTGGCCGCGCCAACGTCGGCACTGTTCGAATGGTCGGCGCCGGACGGATGTCGCCTCGACGACGTCGACGCGATCCTGCAGGCGAACCCGAGCATCGGGTACGGCGAGATCACCGTCGAGATGGTGCTCCAGGATGCCCGCGACATGCTCGAGGCGTCCTACCGAACCGAGGTTCTCTGCCAGTGGGTCACCTCCAAGGTGCAGTCGTACATCTCACCGCGAGACTGGCGGCCGCGCCGCGTGCAGCCTGCCGAGATCAGCATCGTCCGCGGCTCCCGCACGGTGTGGGCGCTCGACACCAGCGAGGACGACATGACCTGGCTGGCCGCCGCAGTACTCACCACCGACGGCCGCCCGTTCGTCACGACGCGCGTGAAGCGCACCGGGATGCTGTGGGTGCCGAAGTTCATGACCGAGCTGGCCGAGAAGTCCGGTCACCGCGAGGTCGTCGTCCAGAGCCGAGGGTGCCGTGCCGCCGAGTTCGCGCCCCTGCTCGAAGAAGCGGGGCTCGTCGTGCACGCTCTCGACGGCGGGCAGTTCGCGCACGCGACCGCTCGTATGCGTGACCGCGTCCGTGATCGTCAGCTCGTCGTCATCGAGCAACCCGACATCGACACCGCGGTCGAGGGCGGCGTCGTCATGGACTACGCCGACAACAAGGCGTGGTCGCGGCGCAAGTCGAAGCCCGTCGACATCTCCGGCCTGGTCGCCGAGAGCGAGGCGCTGTACGGCCTCGAAATGCTCTCGCCACCTCCACCGAAACAGGTCGCGCCCCCACCGCCCGCCGCGCAGCTCATTGCTCGCGAGGACATCGAAGAAGACGAAGAGAACCTCGCCTTCGCGGCGTTCTGAGAGGAGGTCCCGTGGCTGAGATCGGATACCAGACGGGCAGCACTGTCCGATCGTGGTCGGGCCTCGTCGAGGACACGTACGAGACGAACCGCGACCTGCAGTGGCCGCAGTCTCTGAACGTCTTCGACCGCATGCGTCGGGAAGACCCTCAGGTCAAGTCCGTGGTGCGCGCGGTGACGCTGCCGATCATGCGCACGGAGTGGTCCATCGACGGCACCGGATGCCGCGACGAGGTCACTCGGCTCATCGCTGAAGACCTTGGCCTCCCGATCAAGGGGAAGAAGCCCGTCGCGCCGCTGCGGACGAAGGGGCGCTTCTCGTGGAAGGAGCACCTGCGGCTCGCTCTGCTGGAACTCGTCTACGGGCATTCGTTCTTTGAGCAGGTTTACGACCAGTCGACAGGTCGCACCCGACTCGCGAAACTCGCGTGGCGTCCTCCTCGCACCATCCGCGACATCAAGGTGGCTCGCGACGGCGGTCTGGAAGGCATCCACCAGTACGACGTCGAGGAGCTGATCCCCGTCAGCGCGCTGGTCGCCTACGTGAACGAGCGCGAAGGAGCGAACTGGGTCGGTGAGTCGCTCCTTCGGTCCGCCTACAAGATGTGGCTGCTCAAAGACCGCGTCCTTCGTATCCAGGCCCTCACCGCAGAGCGGAACGGCCTGGGTCTACCCACCTACACGAGCGCGCCCCCGCCCGACGGGGCCTCGTACGAGCAGATCATGGCGTGGGCCAAGGCGGAGATCGAACGCGGTCTCGACATCGCGAAGAACGCGCGGGCTGGCGAGGCGTCAGGCGCGTCCCTTCCCAACGGCGCGCTCCTGAAGTTCCTGGGCGTCGAGGGCGACCTGCCCGACACCGATAAGCCCATCCGCTACTACGACGAGCAGATCGCGCGCGCCGTGCTGGCTCACTTCCTGAACCTCGGGACCGAGACCGGTTCTTGGGCTCTGGGATCGACGTTCGCGAACTTCTTCACCGACTCACTGAACGCAGTCGCCCAGCACATCGCCGACGTCACCCAGCAACACGTCATCGAGGACCTCGTCGACAAGAACTGGGGACCGACTGAGCCTGCCCCGCGGATCGTGGCGGCGGAGATTGGCGAGCGTCAGCCCGTTACCGCTCAGTCGCTCGCGTCTTTGCTCCAGTCGGGCGCCGTCCGACCGGATGACCAGCTCGAGGACTTCGCGCGCGATCGCTTCGGCCTGCCCATCGCCGACCTCACAACGCGTCGCGAGGCGCCCGCTACGCCAGCAGCCAAGGAGGCCGCATGAACGACATCCGACCGGCCATCGCCGACCGCAAGTCACAGGACAGCGACCGCGAGCATCAGCCGCGACGCTTCTGGGGCTCGATGGAGCCCCCGGAGAGCAAGGCCCAGTTCTTCAGCGCCGTCACCGCGCCGACGGCCGAGGGTGGCGACGCGACGGTCGCCACGATCCGCATGTACGGGCCCATCGACTCGTGGGGCGGATGGTGGGGCATCTCCACCGAGGATGTCGGACGCGTGCTGGACTCCCTTCCCGACTCCGTCGAGCAGATCGTCCTCCGCATCAACTCGCCCGGCGGCGAGGTGTGGGAGGCCATGGCCATCCTCAACATGCTCGGCGCGCACAAGGCGACCGTCGTCGCCGTCGTCGACGGCCTTGCGGCATCCGCCGCATCGTTCATCGCGGCGAGCTGCGACGAGACCGTCATGAGCCCCGGCAGCCAGATGATGATCCACTCGCCTTCGTCCATCACCTGGGGCAACGCCGTCGAGATGCGCAGGACAGCCGACTTCCTCGACACCGTTGAGCGCTCGATGATCGAGGTCTACACCGAGAAGGCCGGTGCGAAGGACTGGGCGAGTCTGCTCGCCGCCGAGACGTGGTTGACCGCGGAAGAGACGGTCGAGCTGGGCCTCGCAGACCGTCGAGGTGTCGTCCCGGACGCTGGCACCGCCACCACGGTCGGCGTCGAGGAAGACCTGGTGATCATCACCGTCACCCCTGAAGAGGACGACGGTGACGCGGACGCCCGCATCCACGCTGCAGCCGCCTCCGCGCGCGCCGCGGCCCCAAAGCCCCCGAGCTCGTCCGAGCCGGGAGAACCCAACCAGAAGGAGAAGCTCCCCATGAGCGACACCATCAAGGCTGGCCTCATCGAACGGCTCGGCGTGAAGGACGCCGACATCTCGGACGAGGCGCTTCTCGAAGCGCTCGACGAGTCGCTCGAAGAGCAGGCCGACCCCACCCCCACCCCGGCGACGGCATCCCTGCCGAAGGGCTTCATCGCCATCGACGAGAACGTGTGGAACGAGACCCGGGCGAACGCTCGTCAGGGCGCCGACGCACGCAAGCAGCAGGACAAGGACCGCCGCGACGGCATCGTCGACGCCGCCCTCCGCGCAGGCCAGATCAGCACCGCATCGGCCGCGGCGATCCGCGAGCAGCTCGACACCGACGAGCAGGGCACCGTCGCGTTCCTGGCCACCGTGCCGAAGAACACCGTGCCCGTGAAGGAGATCGGCAAGGCCGATTCCCTGACGAGCGCCGACGACGCGATCTACGCCGCGGCGTGGGGCGCCGACGAGAAGCAGGAGGCCTGAGATGGCTGACCACATCCACACCTTCGAGCCCGGCGCCAGCATCACCTGCGTCGCCGGAACCGACCTGATCGGCGGGCGCCTCGTCGAGATCAGTGGGCCCCGCGAGGTCTCCACGGCCACCGCGCTGAGCGTCAAGGTCTTCGGCGCCGCGGCCCGCGACGCCAAGGACGGTGACGACGTCCTGGTCCTCCGCGGCGGCGTGCAGAAGCTCGTCGCGAGCGGCGCCATCGCCGCCGGCGCCCGCATCAAGCCCGCCGCTGGCGGCAAGGTGCAGGCCGTCGCCAACGGTGAGGCCGGCAACGGCCTCGCCATCACCACCACGACCGCGGCGGACCAGCTGGTCCAGGTCGCACTGGACTGAGAAGGAGAACGAACTGATGGGAAGCTCCCTGACGTACCCGGTCCCGGCGATCGACAACACCGAGGATCTCACCACCGACCAGATCCACCAGCTGCTCGAGTCGAAGCCCGCGCTCGCGCGGCGCGTCCGCACTCTCGCGGCCCAGCGCTTCATCTCGGACGCCCTGCTCAAGGGTCGCTTCCGCAGCGTCGGCGGGTCGATCCTCTACGAGAACGGCGAACCGCTCTTCGCGCCCGACGACCCCGAGTCGATCGAGCCCGGCGGCGAATACCCGCGCTCGCAGGTCACCGCGGGCGAACTGGCCGCCGCGAAGGTCGACAAGTGGGGCCGCGACGTGCCGGTCACCGACGAGTCGATCAAGCGGCGCGGCATCGACGTCGTCAACCGCGCGCTGCTGCAGCTCGTCAACCGCATGGTGAAGTTCGTCGACTCGGCGGCGCTCGGCGTCATCGCGTCGAAGATCACCGCGACGATCGCTTCGCCCGGTCCCTGGACCGAGGTCGAGAACATCGTTCTGGCCGTCGAGCTGGCGAAGGCGGAAGCCGAGGAGTCCGCCGAGGGCCACGTGCTGGACACGATCGTGCTCAAGCCGACCGCGTACGCGAAGGTCATGGCCGCGTTCCTCAAGGCGGGCCTGCTCCCGCGCGAGGCCGCCAACCCGCTCATCACCGGCACCTGGCCGACTGTGCTGGACCTGATCTGGCTCCGCTCGCCCCACGTGCCCACCGCCGCCCCGCTCCTGGTGAACAGCGACGAGCTCGGCGGCATGGCTGACGAGGACCTCGGCGGTCCCGGCTACGCGAAGGCGCTCTCGGGTGTCGAGACGAAGTCGATCCGCAAGGACGAGACGGACAGCTATCTGCTCCGCTCGCGTCGCGTGACGGTTCCCATCGTCACCGACGCCACGGCCGGCGTCTCGATCACCGGAACGGGGCTCTGAGCATGGCGAGCAAGACCCGCACCCGCGTCACCGCGACGATGATCGTCGTCAAGGTGCCCGGCGCCCAGGGCGGCGAGACGTACCTCCGCAAGGGCCGGTTCCTGCCGGAGTCGGTTACCCCGAGAGAGGTGAAGCGCCTCAAGGAGCTCGGCCTCGTCGAGACGGTCAGCGTCGAGCTGCCCGACACCGCAACCGGTGACGAGCCCTTCAAGGGCGTCACGATCCCCGACCTGACGGCGGAGATCGAGAAGCGCAACCAGGGCCGTGACGAAGACAAGAAGATCGCGCCGAAGGGCACGAAGCGCGAGGACCTCGTCGCAGCGCTCGTCGCTGACGACGCGACCCAGCAGTCCTGAGAGAAGGGGGCGATGATGTCGATCACACCCGAGCAGCTCGGCGGCGACGCCGATCTGGCGCGCCGGATCCTGGTCCGCGCTCGCATCATCGCCCCCTGCCTCGCGGCCCTTCCCAACGACAGCCCGCTGCGGGAGGACGCGCTCGCGATCCTCCGCGGCGTGGCTGCCGAGGCGGCCGCGATGCCGCCCCGCACGCTGGCGTCGACCGGAGTCGGCCCGATGCGCGAGTCCTACCGCGACATCGCCTCGTGCTTCTCTGCCGACGACGTAGATTCCCTGCGGTCGCTGTGCGGCGCGACTGCCGCACCCAGCCTCCCGCTGGGCTCGTTCCCCAACGCAGGGTTCATCGACCGCCTGTGGCCGGAGAAGTACTCGTGATCCGCGGAGAGCGGGTCATCGTTCAGCGCTCCGTCGAAGTGGGCAGGAACAGCCGCAACGAACCCCGTTACGAATGGCAGGACGAGCCCGTCGAGAACGTCCTCTGCGTGCCCGGGCCCCTCGCCGACGTCACCGACGCCACGCGACCCCGCGGCGTCCGCGTCGAGTGGTCGCTCCACTGGCCCAAGACCTACACCAAGCCGCTCGCCGGATGCCGCGTGATCATCCGCGGTGGTGAGCCCCTGAACATCATCGGCGACCCGCACTCGTACGCGAGCGCACCAACGCGCTGGAACCGACCCAGCGAAGCGGGCCGCACCGACGGATAGGAGATCGCCATGGCCGAAGCTGTGAAGCTCAACCTCGCGGCCATCAACGCGATCATGACCTCTCCGGGCGCGCAGGCGATCGTCGACCACATCGGGCGTCAGATGGCAGCATCCGCGGGCGACGGTTTCGAGTACGTCGCCAGCCCCCACCCGTTCACCGCCCGCGGCTACGTGCAGACGAACAGCGCGCGCGGCCGCCGGCGCCAGGCCCTCCAAGCCCAGCTCGAGCGATCCCTCGGACAGGTGAAACGGTGAGGTTCACCGACACCGAAGCCGAGGTCATCGGGTTCATCGACGAGCGCATCGACGAGCCCGTCAGCCTCCGCGTCCCGTCACCCCGGCCCGAGACGTTCGTCCGGGTGTGGGGGAGTGGTGGCGACGGCCTGAACCGCATCGTCGACGACGTCCAGCTCACTGTCGAGGCGTGGGCCGCCGATGACGCCGACGCCGCCGAGCTCGCGCTCCGCGTCCGCGACCTACTGCTGCACGAAATTCGCGCCCTGCCGCTCGTGCGCCGCGTCGAAGCGACCCGCCCCTACTTCATCCCGGATCCCGACACCGAGGTGCCCCGATACCGATTCACGGTGCGACTGCGCGTCCGCGCCACCAACAGCCCCGCTCCCGCATCCGCGTGAGCGTCAACGCCGGTCATGCCCGGCTCACAGGAAAGAGAGACACATGACCGCGAATGCCGCTCTCGCGCGGATCTACGGTTCCGACGACGACCGCGTCTGCCTCGCCCCGTACCTCACCACGCTGCCGACGACGATCGACGGCGTGCTCGACGAGGACTTCGAGGACATCGGCTGGCTCAACGAAGACGGGCTCAGCGAGTCTCAGACCGGCTCCGTCGAGCGCAAGCGCGGCCACCAGGGCAACCGGGTGGTCCGCACGCGCATGAACGAACCCGGCACGACGATCACGTTCGTCGGCCTCGAGACGAAGCCGCAGACGCTCGCGCTGCGCTACCCCGAGAAGAACGTCAGCGTCACCGCCGGTGTCCGAAAGGCCACCCGCGGATCCGGGCAGCGCATCAACGTGCGCTCGGCTGTGATCGACCTGTTCGACGCCGACGACCCGACCGCCGCCGAGCGGTTCGTCATCCCGCGCTTCGAGGTCGCCCCCAACGGCGACAAGGCCTTCACCTCGAAGGACATCTCCGCCTTCCCGTTCGTCGGGGAGATCATCGGCGACTTCTTCCACTACATGAAGGTCGCCGTCTGATGGCCGCGCGTCGCAAGACCGCCGCCCAGAAGGCCGACGAGTCGACGGTGCCCGACGAGGGCCCGCACTACCTCGACCGGTTCGGACACCGGCACGACATCAGCGCCGAAGACGCCGACACCACGGACGAGCCTCCGCTCCCCGCGCTGCCGCCGGCGTCCTAACGCCCCCAGACCGGTGGGCGGAGTTTCCTCCGACGGCTCCGCCCACCGCCCCTCTTCACCACGTCGGAGAACACCCAGTCGGAGGAGACTGAAATGCCGAAGATCTCCGAGGGCGCCACGGTGCCCCAGGACCACCAGGACAAGACCGAGAAGCCGAAGGTCGAGAACGTCCAGATCGAGGTGCCCGAACTCGACGAGAAGGGCCTCCCGACCACGGACGACGACGGCAAGGCGAAGACCCGCACCGTCGATGCTCGCCGCACCACCGTGAACGGAATCACCGTCACCGTGCCCGAGGAAGCACTCGACGACTTCGAGCTGCTCGACGACATCCGCGCCGCTGGCGATAACGGTGACGCATCGCGCCTGCCGTCGCTGCTGCGCCGCCTCGTCGGCGACGACTACAAGCGGATCCTCGACGAGCTCCGCGACCCCGTCACGCGCCGCGTCTCGGCGAAGCAGGGCTCGCAGTTCGTCTGGGACATGTTCGGAGCTCTCAACCCAAACTCGTGACGCTCGCGGGCGCCCTCTTCGAACACGAGGGCGCCCTGCGAGCCTCCCTGCGCGCCACGTACGGCATCCGCCTCCTGCGCGGCGGCCGCACCGAACCCGCCTGCACCCTCCGCGAGCTGTCGGACTACGTCGCGCATCTGCCCTACGGATGCCCGCTGTGGATCGAGACCGGAGGCGCGCTCGCCCTCACCCACGAGGCGCAGCTGCTCCGCGAAGCCATCTACAGGCTCGAGGTTCTCTCCTTCCAGCAGACCGACGGATCCGGTCGCAGGCCCGACCGCATCCCGCTGCCGCGCCCGGCCGGCGAGGTCCGCGCAGAGGAGCAGCAGAAGCAGAGCCGCCAGGCCACCAAGGCCGAGCGGCACGCCGCGCGAATGCGGGCAGCCACGACGTAGACGGGAGACCCCATGCCCTCTGGCATCGAGATCGCCAACGCCTACGTCGCCCTCCAGGTCAAGATGCCGGGTGCCGCCCGCGACATCGCCGTCGAGCTAGGAAAGGCCGCGCCCGCGACGTCATCCGTCGGCCGCGACATCGGCTCCAGCATCCTCTCCGGCGTCGGAACGGTCCTGAAAGCCGGCGTCGTCGGCGTCGGCACCGTCGCGGGCGCAGCGCTCGGCACAGCCCTGTTCAAGGGCTTCCAGCGCCTCGACGCGATCGACACCGCCCGCGCGAAGCTCACCGGACTCGGAAACGATGCCGGCGTCGTAAAAGACGTCATGGCGAACGCCCTCGCCGCGGTGAAGGGCACCGCCTTCGGTCTCGGCGACGCCTCCACCGTCGCCGCGCAGCTCGTCGCCGCGCAAATCAAGCCCGGCCAGCAGCTCGAGGGCGTGCTGAAGTCGGTCGCGAACAGCTCGGCGGCCGCGGGCGTCGGCATCGGCGAGATGGGCTCGATCTACGCCAAGGTCGCCTCCGTCGGCAAGGCGCAGAACGACTCCCTTCAGCAGGTCGCCCAGCGCGGCATCCCGATCTACCAGGCGCTCGCGACCCAGCTCGGCGTCAGCACGGACGAGATCTTCAAGATGGCGTCCGAGGGCAAGATCGGCTTCGACCAGTTCCAGTCCGCCATGACGCAGGCCGCGGGCACCGTCGCCTCCGAGATGGGTAACACCATCACCGGATCCTGGGCGAACTTCACCGCCTCGCTCGGACGCATCGGCGCCGGTCTCATGTCCGGGCTATTCCCCAAAATTGCACCGGCCATCCAGGCGATGACGAAGGCACTCGGGCCGCTCGAGGAGATCGCCGCCGAAGTCGGCGCGGCGATCGCCAACTGGCTCGGCCCCGCCATCGACCACCTCACGGCCAAGATCGCGGCCATCGACTTCCGCCAGGTGTACCAGGCGGCGCTCGACGTCAAGGACCTGCTCACCACCGGCTTCACCAAGGACGAGCTGAGCCCGATGATCTCCCCGGAGACCGCGGACCGGCTGCAGTTCGCTCACAACAGCATCGCCGGGATCTACAACCTCGTCGTGAAGGGCGACTTCAGCTCGAAGCTGCGCGAGGCGTTCGGGATGGAGGAAGACTCCACCTTCGTATCCTTCGTGCTCGGCGCGCGAAACGCCATCCAGGGGCTGTTCGACATCCTCGTCAAGGGACAGTTCTCGTCGACGCTGCGCGACGCGTTCAACGTCGAAGAGGACTCTGGCTTCGTCACCTTCCTGCTCGGTATCCGCGAAGGCATCGGGTCGCTGTTCTCGTCGCTGACAAGCGGTGACTTCTCGGGAGCTGCGAGCAGCATCGGTCAGTCGCTGACCACCCTCGGCCCGGCGTTCGCGGAGTTCGGCGCACAGATGCCGAAGATCGGCCAAGCCACGGCCGACCTGGCTGCCGGCGGGCTCACCATCGTGACCCAGGTGCTGTCGTTCCTGGCCGACAACGTCGACACGATCGTGCAGTTCATGCCGCTCATCGTGGCCGGTTTCATCGCCTGGCGGTTCGCTTCGGCGGCCGTGGCGAATGCGACGCTGGCGCTGCGCGCGGGCGAGCTCGCGGCGACCCCCGTCTACTTCGCGAACAACATCATGCGCAACAACTCGGTGCGCATCGAGCGGCAGCTCGCGATGGCCAAGGCGGCATCCACCGGCGCGACGAACGTCGCGGCGGCGGCCACGGTACGCGGCACACTCGCGACGGCAGCATCCGGCACGGCGGCGCGCCTCGCCGCGGCGGGCCAGTGGCTGCTCAACGCGGCCCTGCGCGCGAACCCCATCGGCATCATCATCACCGCCATCACGGCGCTCGTCGGTGGGCTGGTGTGGTTCTTCTCACAGACCGAACTGGGCCAGGCGATCTGGGGCGAGTTCACCCGCTTCCTCGGCGAGGCGTGGAACAACATCATGGGGTTCTTCACCGCCGCATGGGAGAACGTCATCCAGCCCGTGTTCCGGGCTATCGGTGAGATCGCGGTATGGGTCTACGAGACGATCCTCAAGCCCGTCTTCGACGGGATCGGGGCCGTCGTCAACGTCGTCGCCGGCATCATCGGCTTCGCCGTCGACCTGGTCGTGAACTACTTCCGCTTCTGGGGAGCCGTCGCGGTGTGGCTCTGGGAGAACGTCGTGCAGCCGGTCTTCAAGGCCATCGGCGACATCTTCTCCTGGATCTGGGCGAACGTCATCCAGCCGGTCATCAACTGGATCTCGGACGCGCTCAACCTGCTCGGTCTCGTGTTCAAGATCATGTGGGAGACGCAGATCAAGCCCGTCTTCGACGCGCTCGGCGTCGTCTTCCAGTGGATCTACAACACGATCATCGCGCCGATCGTCGCGTACATCTCGAACTCGATCAACACGCTCGGAACCGTCTTCGTCTGGCTGTACGAGAACGCAGTCAAGCCCGCATGGGACGGCATCAGCGGAGCGATCTCGGGCGCCTGGAACTGGATCCGCGACAACGTCTTCGCCCCCTTCGGTGTCGCCATCGACGCCATCGGGAAGGCGTTCGAGGCCACGGCCGGCGCTGTCGCTCGAGCATGGGAAGGCATCAAGCAGGCTGCGGCCGCGCCGATCAACTTCGTCCTCGACACCATCTGGAACAAGGGCCTGCGCTCGTTCTGGAACGACCTCGTTCGCGAGCTCAAGATCGAGGACATGGCGCTGCCCGCGGCACCGCTGATCAAGTTCGCCTCCGGCGGTGTCCTGCCCGGCTACACGCCGGGACGCGACGTGCACGAGTTCTGGTCCCCCACCGGGGGTCGGCTCGCGCTCTCCGGCGGTGAGGCGATCATGCGGCCCGAGTTCGCTCGCCTCGTCGGCGGGCCCGCGGGCGTGGATGCGCTGAACGCCGCGGCGATCTCCGGAGCGTTGCCGTTCGGCGACGGACCCGGGACGATCGCAGGGGACGTGTGGGACACCATCAGCCGCGCCGCATCGATGGCGTGGGAGTTCCTCACCAACCCCGGTCAGGCGATCCAGAAGCACGTCGTCGACGGGATCATCGGGCCGATGATGTCCGGGCAGAACCTGTTCGGTCGCACCGTCGGAGGTCTCGCCGGCAACACGCTGAAGGCGATGGCGGGCCTGTTCCCGTCGGCGTCGTCGGTCAACGGTGGCGCGGGCATGGGATGGGAAGCCATGTGGCGGATCGTGCAGTCCGCGATCCCCGGCGTGGTGAAAACCAGCGATGCCCGGCCGGGCGCCATCACGGCGAACGGTGGTCAGTCGTACCACGCTCTCGGGCGCGCGATCGACCTGATCCCGGCGTCCATGGCCACCTTCAACGCCGTCGCGAAGCTGTTCCCCAACGCGTCCGAGCTGATCTACAGCCCGGCAGGGAAGCGACAGCTCCTCAACGGACAGCCGTTCGACGGGTGGTCAGATGCCGTCCGCGCCCAGCACTACAACCACGTGCACCTCGCCATGAAGAACGGTGGCGTCGTGCCGAAGCTGTACGACCAGGGCGGGTGGATTCCGCAGGGTGGCATGGCACTCAACCTCTCGGGTCGACCGGAGGCGGTGCTCACGCCAGACGAATCCGCAGCGCTCAAGCGCAAGGGCCTCGGCGGACCCGCGCTCGAGGTGCACGGCGACCTGATCGTCGCAGACCTCGACGAGGCATTCCGCAAGGCCGAGGCCGAGCGTCGGTTCAAGCAAGCTCGAGCGGGGGTCTTCTGATGTCGATCATCCTCACCTCCGCCGCGTTCGCACCGGACGTGCCCCAGACTGGCCCGCTCGGCATCTCATACGAATGGGATTCGGGCGGGTCGGTGTGGTCCCTTTCGGACTGGGAGAACGGCATCTTCCTCGACAACCGCGGTGTGCAGGGACTGCACTTTCCGCGAATGTCGAAGTACGAATCGAAGTCGTCCGCGGTTCCCGGGGTTCGCCAGCGCGGCTTCCGCACGGAGAAGCGCGACGTCGTGTGGTCGATGCAGATCTGGGCAGAGGATTCCGCCGAATGGTTGGAGCGGATGGGGGAGTTCTTCGACACCATCCATCCCACCCGGGAGGGTATCTGGCGCGTGCGCGTCGGCGATCGCGTGCGGCAGCTTCGGCTCACTGGGGTCTTCGACGAGGACCACATGTACGAGCTCGACCCGGTGTACGACGCCTGGTCGCCGTACGCGGTGCGCCTTGAAGCGGCCCAGCCGTACTGGGAGGGCGAGAAGATCACGCGGGGCCCGTGGCGCACGGAGAACCCGGTGCCGTTCTTCCCCGGCCCGCCGTTTCACATCTCACCCGGCGCCACGGCCGCGAACGCCACCATCCCCAACCCCGGGAACGTCGAGGCCTACCCCGTGTGGATCATCGACGGCCCCTGGTCCCACGTGTCTGTCGGCGTCGGCGGTCGCGTGATCGATGTCCCATTCGAACTCGAAGCGGGGCACCGACTCCGCATCGACACGGATCCTCGGAACGTCACCGCCATGCTCGGGCCGACGAGCGGCAGCGGCTTCGTCTGGGTGGACGCGACCAAGATGCTCGGCTTCCAGCGCACCACTCCCATCGCACCCGGCGAGTCCGTCCCGATCACGATCGACGCGACCGGATCCGGCTCCGTCGCCGCCGAGCTCATCCCGCTGTACTTCCGCGCGATCTAGGAGGCCCCGTGCTCGACTTCGCGCTGTTCGACAAGCACGGGGCGTACGACCGGATGATCACGCCGAACACCTCGCACACGGAGCTGCTCGGCAACGAGGTGTCGTTCGCGGAGCTAGTCTTCGACGACGACGACGCGGTGTGGAGCGACCTCACCAACGGATCCCGGGTCCGCGGCATGTGGGGCGATGACCTCGCCATCCACGGTCCCGTCGTCTCCCGCGCCGGCGCGAGCAGCAGCCGCACCTCGACTCTCCGCGTTGAGGACCGATGGCGGGCGTTCCGCAACCTCGGCTGGCAGAACCCCGACCGCCCGATCTCATCGCAGATCAGCGACTACAAGCGCTACACCGGCTCCACCGAGACGGTCGTGAAGAACGCCTGCCGCGACCTTTCCGACCGGCTCGGCCTGGGATGGACGATCGCACCCGACAAGGGCCTCGGCGTCGACAGCCGGGTCGAATTTCGCATGCATCCCCTGGTGGACAAGCTCGTCCCCCTGCTGAACGCACAGCGCCTCACGCTGACGCTCCGGGACGGCGTCGTCGACGTACACCAAGGCCAGACCTTCCCCCGCGTCCTCACCCCCGACGACGGGGTGCTCGGCGACTACGAGTGGAAGATCACCTACCCAACCGCGACGCGCGTCATCGTCGGCGGCGAAGGTGAGGGCGTCGAGCGGCTGTTCCAGCAGTTCGTCGACGTCGACCGCGAGACCGAGTGGGCCGACATCGTCGAGGTCGTCAAAGACTCCCGCATGGCCCAAGGCGTGACCGACCTCTCCGGCGACGGAGCGGAGGCACTCACCGAGGGCAACGCCCAGGTGTCCTTCACCGCTGACCTGAACGAGAACGCGTGGTTCCGCTTCGGCGAGTACGCCGTCGGCGACCAGGTGTCCATCGACGCGGGCGGCATCCAAGCCACCGAGGTCATCAGCCGCGTGGTCATCGACCACACCCCCGATCAGGGCGTCGTCGTCACCCCGCACATCGGGTCGATCGAGGACGACGTCGACAGTCGCATCGCCCAGCAGATCGCTCGTCTCGCTCGAGCGCGCCGAGACCAGGAGAGCAGGTAGCCATGGCCGTCACCATTCCGAACAGCGCAGGGTACGCCGGAGACGTCAACGCCACCGAGTGGGCGCAGATCATCCCTCACGCGGGGCAGCAGTACGGGGTGATCGACGAGGCATCCTGGGTCGCGACGCCCGGCGCTTCCGACCGTGAGGTGCGCCTGTCCGCCGGCACCGGATACGGCGGCGGCATCCTGGATCAGACCACCGCCGAAGCATCCCTCGTCCTCCCTGCCAGCGCGAGCGGATCGGTGTACCACCTGATCCACGTGCACCGCGACTGGAACGCAGCTCGCTCCGTCTTCACCTCGAAGGCGGGGACGGGTGAGAAGCGACTCCCCGGCCGCGACACGAACCCCGGGCAGGTCGACGACCAGCCGCTGTGGCTCGCGCGCGTCGACGCCGGTAAGTCACAGGTGCAGGAGCTCGTCGATCTGCGGGTGTGGGGCGGCGGGTACGCCAGCGACGAGCTGGTCCTGCAGTACCTCAACTTCCTCGGCGCTCGTGTCCGCGTCGCCTCCGCGATCTGGGAGCGGGTGCTCAACTCGCTCGGCCAGCCCACCTGGGTCCGCGAGACAGGCTTCACCCCCGTCGGTTCCGTCGTCCCGTATGCGGGAACAACCGCACCCGCCGGATGGCTCTTCTGCGACGGTCGCGCCGTGAAACAGGCCGACTACCCCTCGCTCTACGCCGTCATCGGGGCGCCGTGGAAGACGAACACGGACGGCACGTTCACCCTGCCCAACATGGTCGGGCGGGTGCCGGCGGGCACCAGCGCATCCGACGGCGACTTCAGCCTGGGCCGCGCAGCCGGCGCGAAGACACACCAGCTCAGCGCCGCCGAGATGCCGCAACACACGCACTACATCGACGGCCCCCTCGGCGGTCAGCTCTCCGGGACCAACGGCGCCGGATCCGGCGGAAACGGCGCGGGATACGCCCCCTGGTTCGGCGGCGGGTTCGGCGCTCAGCCCGGCGGCGTGACGGCGGCCGGAGGCAACCAGCCGCACAACAACCTCCAGCCGTACATCGCCCTGAACTACATCATCCGCGCGCTCTGACACGCGACCAGCGAAAGGAAAGGCAATGGGATACATCACCCCGGCGGACGTCGACATCTCCGACGACCGCGCCGCGCACCTCGCGCGCAACAGCGCAGAGCCCGGCACCGACTACAAGACCGCCTACGGGACCGACCTCCGCGCGCCCGGTGCCGGACGCGTGATCGGCATCGACCCGTCGCCCGAAGGCCCCGAGGGGCGTCGGCTGACGTTCCTCATGGACAACGGCGAGGTCATCGACTGGATCCACCTGTCGGCCATCACCGTGAGCCCGAACGCGCGCGTCGCCGCAGGCCAGACCGGTATCGCCCGATCGGGCGCCTCGGGATTCGGCAACGACCGCTACTACGGCCCGCACGTTCACGTCACCCGTCGCGCCCGACTCGGCCTGCCCTACCGGCAGACCCTCGACTTCGAGGACGCGATCGAGCGCGCACGCCCCGCGTCCAACCCCACCCCTGCAACACCCGTCAGCACCACCAAGCAGAAGGAGTACCCCGACATGTTCTACGCCATCATCAAGCCCCAGGGATCCTGGTACCTCATCGTTCCCCAGGGAAACGACAAGCCCCGCGCCATCATCCTCGGCCGCGACGCCATCAAGGGCGGTGACCTCCCCGTGATCGAGTTCGAGTGGGAGGGCAGCATCCTTGGCCTCAAGGGTGCCGTCAACGGCATCCTCGACTGAAGCAGCGTCATGCCCTACACCCGACACCCACGCTGGGCGCGCTGGGTTCTCTACGCCCTCCGCGCGGCGCTGTACGCTCTCGCGCTCAGCATGGGTGTCGGCGCGGTCTGGCTTACGCCCGTCACCGTATCCGAACGGATGCCGTCGCTCATCACGGATGCCTGGGGCGCGATCGCGCTGATCGGCGCCGTGCTCTGCATCTTCGGCACCCTCACACAGCGTTACCGATGGGAGCTGAGCGGACTGCCCCTGCTCGTCGGCGCGACGGTCATCTACGCCGCCACGGTGTGGGACATCTTCGCCGACCAGGCAACGCGACTCGCGCAGGCATCCGCCGTCTCGGCGCTGTTCATCGCGTTCGCGATCCGTTGGGTCGACCTGCTCGTCATCCGGCTTCGGTTGGTGAGGGAGCACCAAGCGCGGAACGGACGGCTCTAAATGACGCTGCAGGACTGGGGACTGCTCGCCACCATCATCGTCGCCGTTGCCACCGCGGCGTTCACCGGCATCAAGACGTGGGCCGACCGCCGCGCCGGCGTCCGCTCCACCGAGCACACCGAGCGCCGCGACACCGTAGCCGACCGAGACGCCCTCATCGATCAGCTCCAGGAGCAGGCCACCGCAGCAAACGCCCGCGCGGAGGCCGCGGAGGCGAAGCGCCGCGACGCCGTGGAGCTGCTCGAGGCGGAACGCGAGTACACCCAGCAGCTCCGCGACCACATCTACCGGCGCCGGGAACCCCCGCCGCCCCCACGCAACACCTGACCTGAGGAGGTCGCCATGTTCGTTCTCACCCTTCCCCCCACCCTCATCGTGTCGCTGCTGGTCGGTGTCATCCTGCCCCTCATCGTGGGGCTCGTCACCACCCGCGTCACCAACTCCGCCACCCGCGCGCTCCTGCTCGCGCTGCTGTCGGCCATCACCGGTCTTCTCACCGAGCTCGGTGAGTCGATCGCATCCGGTACCCCTTACGACATCGGCATCGGCGGCCTCGCCGCCCTCGCCGCGTTCCTCACGGCTGTCGGCCTGCACTTCGGTCTCTACAAGCCCACCGGTACCGATAAGGCCCTGCAGAGCGTGGGCGCGAAGAGCCTCCCCGACCCGAGCCAGTCGACTCGCTCCGCCTACCAGGACGCGCTCGACGAGCGCGACAGCGACCAGTAAGACACGAGTCACCGACAGAGGAGATCCCTATGGCCGAAATCGTCAGCGCTTTCCCCACGTCAATCGCGATGAGCGACAACGGCGTCCAGCGGATCGCCGAAGCCACCGTCTACGCCGCGACCGACCTGAGCTTCACCACCCCGCTGGCGATCACCGACCTGCAGGGCGTGCCCTTCACGGGCGGCAAGCTCACCACGACGACGGGCCAGTTTCCCCAGTTCAAGGCCCCAGCGGGTATCACGCAGGTGCTCGTGAAGTCGGGTGACCGCATCACGCTGCTCACCGATCTGTCGGTCTACGCGGGCGCGGCTATGGAATCCGCCACGGCTGCTGCTGGCAGTGCTGGTTCAGCCGAGAGTTCGCGAGCAGCAGCGGCGCTCGCGCGATCAAAAGCGGAGCAAGCCGCGGCCGATGCCAAGGCTGTCGGTGCCACGACAGACCAGCAGATGAAGGCCGTTCTTGACAACCCGACGGCTGAGTTCACAAAGGCACAGACGGCCATGATCGGTGGTGTCGTTGCCGACGACGCAACCCTTGTGAGGACAAGCGGAGCACAGAGCCTCGCTGGAGTTAAGACCTTCGCCGCGCCCCCTGTCGTGCCGGATGCCTCTTTTACGATTGCGAAAACTAGCGGTCTCGCCGCGGCCCTGAGTGGGAAAATCGCGGCGGGAGCCGCGGCCGGGAACGTCGTGATCGGTTCCGATCAGGTACACACCCCGCCGGCGGACACCAACACCGGATTCGAGGTGGTCAAGTCGATCACGGACCCGGATAAGCGCTTCCTGGGATCTCTTTCCGGGTACACCGTCTACTTCGGCGCGGAGAAGGCAGGCGCCGGCAGCATCCAGGGCGGCGCTTGCGAGGCGTACTCGCTCATGACCGGGGCCGTCTCGCATGCGGTCCTCGGATGGGAGGGCATCGGCGTCGCCGCCGGAACGGGTAGCTACCAGCAGGTGATCGGCCTGGCGAGCACGGCCATCGCGAAAGACAGCACCAGTGTTCAGCAGCTGATGGGGTTTCAAGCCCGCGGACCCCTCTCGGATGGGTCTCCAACCGTCGCGAACGCCTACTCGATCAAGGTGCTCGAACCGACTGTCGGAACCCAACGTCACGCCCTTCACGTGATCGGACGGACCACGCTCTCACTGGGTGTCCACAACCGTGTGTTGGAGATCCTGGGTACGTCCGCGGTGAAGCGTTGGGACGTCGACGGGAACGGAGCATTCGCTGGGTTTGCGTCGGATGGATCCTCTGTCCGGCTTCGGCTCCGCCCGGACGAGACCTCGACCGGGAAAATCGTCTCTGACGCGTACGACTCCGCTACGAAGCACGCTTCATTCCAGTGGCAAAGCGCGGAGCGTCTGGCCGTTCTCGCGGACGGCTTTCTCATGTTCGGTGACGCCTTGCGTCAGACCACCGTGGGAGCCGCGGGATCCGCTTCGGCGCTTCCCGCGCAGCCGACAACCTACGTCCGAATCAAGACCGCATCCGGGACGACGCTCGTCATCCCGGCATACCTCGCTGCCTGAAATTGGGGAGAACAAACCATGGCACAATCTGACGCCATCCTGGGCCTGATCGCCGAGCTTTACGCATCGGCAGCGCTGAAGGATCAGAGGATCCGAGAGCTCGAGGCCATGGTCAGCGCGCCGAGCGGGCCGGATCAGCCGGAACCGTGAAAACCGAAGCTGGAACACGTCGGGCTCGCGGCTCGAATCGGTCCTTCAGCTTCAGGAACGGCCGCTCCACGAAGTAGTAGCTGGCGGCAGCAATCGCTACCGCTGCCGCCAGCGCTACGACCTTGCCGACGGCCCCATCGATGTGGTCTGTGATGACCCGGAAGACGGGGAAGTGCCAGAGGTAAAGCGAGTAGCTGATGTTGCCGAGCCACACGAGCGGCGCCCAGGAGAGGACGGGCGTCAGTAGCGGCGTGCGGCCAGCGAGACCGGCGACGAATAGCGTCGAGAAGATGGCGGCGAGGGGCAGGAGCACAGCGAAGACGGCATGCTGGTGCGGCCAGTCGTGGGGCATGAACGCCACGAGCGCGAGCACGCCAGCGAGGCCGGCCCATCCGACCCATGAGAAGCGTTCGATCGTCCGTCGTCCACGGTCCGTCGAGAAGATGAACGCGGCGGCGCATCCGAGCAGAATCGCGCCGGCACGCGCGTCGGGACGGTAGTACGACAGGGGCGTGCCGCCGTCAGGGCGCGACTCGAACAGCAGTGCGCCGACGGCGAAGGATGCCACCGCCAGGACGGCGAGGATGGTGACCGTCGTCCGGGGCCGTAGTTTCAGCGCGAAGACCGCGATCAGCGCCAACGGCCAGACGAGGTAGAACTGCTCCTCAAGCGCGAGGCTCCACGTCGGATCGAGCGCACCGAGGTGCAGCCCACCGAAGCTGACGAGCAGGTTCGCGGTATAGGTCAGCGCGCCGATCGCGGCAAGCCAGAAAGGTGAGTCGCCGTCGCGCTGAACAATGGGCCAGGCGATGCCGACCACGGCGACCATGACGATCACCGCGGGGATCAGTCGGAGAACGCGGCGGATCCAGAAGCGGCCGAGTCGAATGGCTCCGGTCGCGGCCTGCTCTTTCAGCAGGATGGACGTGATGAGGAAGCCGGACAGCGCGAGGAACAGGTCGACGCCGAGGAAGCCTCCCCACGTGAGCGGGACGCCGAGGTGGTATCCGACGACGACGGCGATCGCTACAGCGCGCAGTCCGTTGAGCTGCGGCATGTAGCCGAAGCGTGGCCCCCCTGATGGCATGTCGGCGATGCTATCCACCGCCTATGTCCTACGCCGAGCGGCAACAGGTAAGCACCCCCGATGCGTAGACAGCATCCGATATACGCAATAAACGCACGAGAATGACGACGCCCCCGGTGTCCCTCTGCTGAGGTGACACCGGGGGCGTTTCGTCGTTCCATCAGCGGTTGTCGAGACCCCGCTTGGGCGTGACGCGCACCCATGTGCCCGGACTCTCCATCTCGAGGATGCCGAGGTCGAAAGCCGCCCCGTGGTGCATCCAGTTCAGGTCTTCGGCCAGCTCGCCGAGGCGCTGCGCCGTGCGGTTCATGTCGTCTGCACTCACCGCGCGCGTTCGGACCAAGCCAGTCTTCCGCACGCGCTTGCGGACGCCCAGGTTGGCGTCGGCATCGAACTCCCACAGCCCGTGGAGGAACTCGTTTCGGTCGTGCATGAGGCGCCGAGCCTCTTCGAGGTGGGGGAGGATTGCTTCCGGGTGTTCCGTGCCCTCGAGTCTGAGCGTCACGAGATCGGCCAGCATGATTGCCTTGGCCTCGAACTGCATCCCGCGTATCGCACGTAGTCCCACCTCCACGTCGTGAGTGATGGCGTCCGAGAGGAACTGCTCAACCACGGCGTCGAGCAGCGATGCTTGCGCCGCGACTCGGCCAAGCGCCGCGTACTCGTGGTCTCTCAGGACATGTGGCATCAGGCGCTCCTAACATGCAGCAGGATCCACCCGTCGGGCACCTGCGCCCGCAGCGCGGCCATGTCGGCGGCTTCGATGTCACGTGCCCCGTCGCGCCGTGAGTACGTCCCGGACGCGGTGAGCGTGTCCGTGCCCTTCCCCATCCGCACGGGCGCGTCGGTGAGGACGAACCCGGCCGGCGCTTGCTGCTCGAGCAGGGTGTGCGCTTCTCCGAGGGAGCGGGCCTCCACCTCGGCGGTAGACGTTTCGCGGGGGCGGATGGTTCCGATCAGCACGTCAGCCATCGTACGAGCCCCGTGCGCGCGCCGTCGGGACCCGCACGGGCCCGAACCCCGAAGACCCGTGGATAGGCGCAGAGCGCCGCTCACGCCCGGCCTCCACCCACGCAGCCGCACCCGGGATCTCGGCGATGATCGCGGCCACGAGCGCGGCGGTGTGCTCCGTGTCGTAGTACCCCGCCCACTTCCCGGCCTCCATCGCCAGGACGTCGCCGCGGTCGCCGGCCACCTCGAGCAGCTCGCCGATCACCGGGGCCGTGTCGGTCTCGTACTGGTTGCGGGAGCAGATCGTCGACAGGCGGATGCCGAGCATCACGTCCGGGTGCAGGGGGCGGGACATGCGGTGGACGTTACGCCGACCCTCCGACATCGAAGGAGCTGCTCGACTTCGAGGATGCGTGGCCTCGATGGTCGGGCCGAAAGGACGAAGCCATCCGCGCGCGCTTCGCCGTCGCGCCCGCGCGTTACTTCCAGGTGCTGAACCAGCGGATCGACACCGCCGAAGCGCTAGAGGCGGAGCCGATGCTGGTGCTCAGGCTGCGACGTCGATGGGACGCGGCAGCCGCGGTTCAGCGCCGTAGATACCGGTCGCCCGCGGTCGCTTGATCCGCGATTTACTCGACGTTTTCAGCCCCACTCCCGCATGACTGGCCACAACCCATCACACGTCGAAAGCGCGTAATCTCGCGCCTTACCCACACCATCCCACCTCGCCCCAACTCACCCCGCACTGAACCCTCTATCAGTGGGTTCTGGGTTCAAGTCCCAGGGGGTGCACCAAGAAACCGCCTTTCATCAGGATATTACTGATGAGGGGCGGTTTTGCGTCGGGCGGGTGAGTCAGGACACAGTCAGGACGCGTCCGAACTGGTCAGGATTTGCCCTGACTGGAGGTCCGCTTTCGGAGGGCCTTTTCTCGAGCTTTCGACATCCGTTCGGTGACCTCATCCATGCGGTCGGGGAACAGCTTGGCGTAGGTGTTCAAGGTCTCCGTAGCGTCGGCGTGCCCGAGCATCCGTTGCACCATGAGGACGTCAGCACCCGCCGCGATCGCGAGCGAGGCCGCGGTGTGCCTCAACCCCTTAGGTGTGAAGCCGTCCGGTGTCCCGGCTGCTGCCGTCACCTTCGACCAGACGCGACTCCTCCAGTTAGAGACATTTATGTGGGTGCCGGTCGAGGAGGCGAACAGCGGAGCGCCAGCGCTGCGGCCACGTACCTGGGCGCGGAGGTCGTCGATGACGTGCGGAGGAATGGGCACATCGCGTATGCCCGACGCCGTCTTGGCGCGACGGCCCACGATAGGGCGTCCGTTCTTGTCGGTCGTCATGGTCGAGGTGACGGAGATGCGGCGACGTTTCAGATCGACGGCGCCGACGGTCAAGGCGGCCACCTCACCGATTCGTAAGCCGCTATTGCCCATGATCGCGACCATGAGCGCATCGGAGGGAGTGGCGGTGTCCCTGGTGGTGAGCACGAGGTGATCGAGCTGCGCATGCGTGAGGAAGATCACTGGGTCGGCTTTGACCTTGGGCGTCTCCACGCCTTCGGCGGGGTTTCGCCTGATCCAGCCCTGTGAGACCGCGAACCGTAGGCCCGCGATGAATGGCACGAGTACGCCGTCAATGGTCGCGGGCGCCAGGCCGCCGGCGTGCCCTCTCATGCCCTCCCTCCGGGGCGCGAAGCCGTTCTGGAGTGCTGAGACCCATTCGTCCACGTCGGGGCGCTTCACTGCGCTGAGGCGGGTAGTTCCCCATCGGGGTAACACGTAGTTGGCCACGGCGTTGTCGTACTTCGCCATGGTCGCGTCGCCCGGCTCCTTTTTGGAGTTCATCCACGCGGCCACGGCGTCGGCGACGGTGAGGGCGGCGATCTCGGCCGAAACGTAGGTGTCCTCGCGGAGCGAGTTCTCGATCTTAGTTCGGAAGGCCTCGGCGTCGGGCCTGCGGGCAAATGACTTGGACACCTCGCGCCGGGTGTCCGGGTTGATGTGCACCACCCGCCAGCGCAGACCGGCCCCCGTGCGGGCACCCTTCCATCGATCGATGATCCATGCTTTGGACAACGTTCCCCCGAAGTCTTGAAGGTCGCCGGGTCATCGGCGTAAAGAAGATATGACTGTCACGGACCTTAACAACACTTCCCCGCTTCTCGCGCCGAGGGAGGTCGCCGCGTGGCTCGGGCGCTCCGTGCCCGCGCTGTCGCAAATGCGCTACCGAGGCACTGGCCCTGTATTTATCCGTGCCGGAGGCCGCGTCAGGTACCGAGTCAGCGATGTCGAGGCATGGCTGACCGCGGGGGAGAGGAGCGCGACATGAGTGACGTAGAGGTGGTCGAGATCGAGGCGATGACCGAGGAGACGGCGGCCCGCATGGCTCCGATCTGGGAGGCCGCGTATGCGGCTCTCCGGGCCGACGTGGGCACGCTGGTCGATTTGGCCGAAATGGCGCGCAAGGCTGCGGCTGCCATCGAACGGCGCGGCGGGCGGCGCAACATCGTGATTCGCGTCGTGCCACGCGTCCGCGAGACGCCGGTCGTGAAGGTGCGGCGGTCGACCGCGAAGACGGCTCGTCGCTCGGGGCTGGCCAGAACGTGGACTCAGCGCCTCACCCGTACTGACGAGCAACGCGCCCGTGCAACGGCGCTGCGTGCAGCCCAGCGAGCGCAGATGAGTGACGCAGAGCGCGAGGCCCGGAACCGGCTACTCACGGAGCGTCGGCATGCGGCAGAAGCCGCCCCGAGCGCCGACGCGCTCCAGGCGAAGCGTGCGGCCCGACGCGAGGCGGATCGAGCGCGTATCGAGGCCCTGTCGGCCCAGGAGAGGGAAGCCCGACGCGAGGCGGAGCGGGCGCGATCTGCCGCTCGACACGCTGCGCTCACCCCGGAGCAAGTCGCGGCCAGGAAGGCCCGTCAGGCCGAGAACTACCAGCGCAGGAAGGGCACCGCAAAGTAGCGGTGTCGGAGGTCGGCCGTACATTCCATCCCATGCCGTCCCGCCGTCTCACTCCACGCACGGCGCTTGACGTAGCAATGAGCGCCGTTCTGACGAATAGCCTCCGCACGAGCGATCCGGCGCCTGTCATTGCGGAGCTGCGTCGAATGGCCGGTGACGATCTAGCCCTGCTCGCCGAGGTGTGTGGGCTGTGCGTCGGCTATTACCGAGATGATTACTCAGAGACGCTCTGCGCCGCGCTAGAGGCCGAGGTAGACGGGCTGAAGAGTTGGATGGAGCTGGGGCGACAGCGACGTGCTCGGGGCGTACACGGGGGTCCCGACCGGCGCTAGCTGGCCCGCTAGATATGCTCGCCAAATGTTCCCCACCCCCGTGATGGAAGTTCCCTCCCCCAGGATCAACTGGGATTCGTTTATCCCGGATCTCATCGTGGGTGTCTTCACCGGTCTGGTGGTTGGTCTCATCCTGGCGTGGTCGCAGGCCCGCGCGGCGGAAAAACGCGAGCGTCGAGAGGTGGAGTTGCGATGGGAAGCCTTGCGGCCACGCGTCGCCGCGAGGCTGTTGGAACCATGGGATCGGAGACACATCGGTCCGTCTCTGATGCATTTTGCGAGCCGTACAGATGCTCTGAGGGACCTGATCGCGGACGTACCGCTCGCGAGCTGGGCAGAAGTGCTCAACAACTCGGAGCTGCGGAGCCTGCACGAGTTCTACAAGGCGGCCACCGACTTACACGGCGCGGCGCCGAAGTTTGACTACTTCCTGCGGGACGCCATTGTGAGACGGCTCATCAACCCAGCTACCGCTACGACCGGTGAGTGGCGACAGGCGGACAAAGACGCGGAGCCGCTCGTACCGGAGGCTCTTCGGGCACTGTTTGCCCCATCCGAGAGAGCGTGGCGCGCTGATCCGACTCAGCCGCATAATGCCGTCATCGCGGAGATCATTGAGAATCCTCCCCCGGCGTACGCCGACGTACTGTCGATGGTGGAGCGGGCAGAAAGTCACTACATCGAGTGCCTCAGCATTGTCGATGCCGTCATGACGCGCTACTACTACGACTGAGTAGGCGGAACCGGCGTGCTATTGGCGTCGCCAGTTGCTCGGTTACCCAGCTGAGCCGAGACCACGACAGCAGCGGGTAGTATCGAAGGCTGCTTACGCACGGGCTTGGGCGGTTGAGAATCACACAATTGTAAGTCCGTTACCTAATCGTTATGCGCTCAGTCGGCGTTCGATTTTCTTGCCCGCAAGTACAGAAAAGTAGACACCGGGACACTCTGGGAGACATCGGGCAACACTGGGCGACACCGACCGACAGTGCTGACAGCTCGACGCTGGCGGGATTTATCCCCGCGCAGGGGCCAACGCCCGTTTTTTGTCGAATGTGGGCGGTACGCTTTCCAGACAAGAGAAAAACCCCCGAGGCCTAACACACCTGCAAGACGGGGGTTTTCTCTTTCGCTAGTCAATGGCGACTAGCTGGCTCCTCGGCGCGGGGGGCCGTCGTGTCAGCGGCTAACTGGAATCGACGGTCTCCCGTGAAGAGAGGGCAACTCGCGTTACCCATATGGATAACACTACGCGCAAAGTATTGCATGCGTGCAAGCTCTCGGCGTGCATGCGTGCGCGTCGACGCCGGGCGTGGACGCCGACTATCTCGCCCTGAACGAGTGCCCCGACCACGTTTCAGGGGGTGCGCTCCGGCTCATCGCCATGCACGGCCAGATCGTAGGGCGCAACGCCGATCAGGTTCGCGCTCAGAATGCGGTGCACAGACCCGGACGACAAGCCGGTGAGCTTAGCAATGTCGCGCATGCTGTGACCCTTCTCTCGGTAGGCGAGCACCTTCTTGACGTTCTCCGCAGTGTTTGCACTGCGAGGCCGACCGGCGACCTGCTCACCATCGGCAACACGCGCCGCGCGGGCCGCGCGAGCCTCAGCTACACGCTCAGCGTTCATCTCACGCTCCCACTCGGCAACAAGAGCCATGAGACCGCGCATGAGCTTCCCCGTCGCGCCGCCCATGTTCTCGCCGTCTTTCAGTGAGCGCACGGCGACGCCGCGCTCCTCCAACATCGCCACGGTCTGCATGAGGTGCAGGGCGCTGCGCCCAAGTCGATCGAGGCTAACGACGGTGATCGTGTCGCCCTCACGGACTCGCGAGAGGAGATTGTCGAGGCCCGGGCGGGACTGTCGGGCGCCGCTGATCTTGTCGCTGAAAATGTCCGCGGGGTCCACGCCAGCCGCGGTGAGCGCGTCGGTCTGCCGATCCAGGCTCTGCGACACGGTGCTTACGCGGACGTAGCCGAACGTCTTCGAGATACCCATGTTCACGACTGTATCCGTGACAGCTATTTGGAACAAGTAGCAGAGACAACTTTTTGAACGCTTATCAGCGCTGTCCGCGGCTGCTCAGCGCGGCGGCCGGGCGGTGTCCCAAAGCCATGGCTTTGGAACGCAATCCGCGATCGGCATCGGGGAGCTGACTAGTCGACCCGCGACAGGGTGGTCGGGGAGCTGCCACGGCGGATACGGCCAGCGACGACACCCCAGATCGGCCCCGTCTGCGAGCTGAGAGCGACGGCCTCGCACTCCCTGAAGAGGGGGCATCCTGCGCATATCCCGGTCAGCGGCTCCAGCGGTGCATCCTCGGCCGTGAACCGCGGATCGCCTAAGCATGCCGGGTCGGCGTCGACCATTGCCCGCTTTAGTGCGGCATACGCGTCTGCCGCAGATTGGGGACGTCGCGAACGTGTCATTCGCTGAGGCTCTCGGCCAGCTTGGTCAGACGGTCGACCTCAGCATCGCCCGACGAGCCGTTGTCATCCAGGCTCGCGGCCAGCTCGACGAGACGGCTGACCTCGCGGTCGGCGCCCCCTGTCGCTCGCGTGACGCTTAGCTGCACGGCGGTGCCCGCGGCAGGGGCCTTTGCCGTCCCGACCCCCAGGCCGCCGAAGTGGGTCGTTCGAATCTCGTCGATCTGTTCGGCGCTCCAGCCGAGGACCTCGGCGGGTCCGGTCGACGTGTCGACCAGCACGTGCACGCGGGTGCCATCGCGATCGGTCAGGAACAGAACGGCGGCGCCGTCGATCTCGGCCTGGACGGCCTCCAGCTTGGACGAGATTCGCGCCACGTGCGCCCCGAGCGCGATAGACGTTCCCGAGCCGGAGACGCCCGGTGCGACAGCGGTAGGGGGCACCAGGCGAAGGCTGTCGGGCGCGCCGGTAGGTCGGGCGCCGGTGATCTGCGGAGGGAGGGAAATAGTCATGGCTGCGTCCTGTCGGGTCGAGGTCAGTCGGTGAGGCCAAACCGCTCGCGACGAATGCGGGCGGCGATGTCGAGGGGGACGAGTAGCTCACGTACTCGCCCCTGACGAGCGACGAGCACGTGCACGCGGTTCGCGGTGCCGAGGACGTACAGAACACCTTTGCCGGGGGCTATACGAACCTTCGACGGGAGCGCCCATGGCTCTGCGCCGTCAAGGTGCACAGCAACCGATCCGGCCTTACTGCTGCCGACGGTCGGCTCGACGAGCTGCGTCTCGTCGTCGAAGCGGATGCGAGCGAACTGCTCGCGAGCGTCGTCCATGAGATTGCCCATATTGCGTATCCGTTCACGAGGAGGTGAGGGGTCCCGCCCCCAACTTCGCGATGTCCTCAAAGTTGGGGGCGGGGGGCTGGGATCTGTCATCGGGTCCCCCAGCGTGCCCGAGGCCGCGCAACCATGCCCTAGTCGCGCGACCGCGGGGGTCATGGTGTGCGATGGTCGCCGCCGACGAGGACGGCGAAGTCGGCGAGCGAGAGCGTCACATACGCTTCCTCAATCGGCCGGTCGCTGCGCCACGAGACCGCGGCTCCCACGGATGCGCCCGTGAGCTGTGCGCCCGTTTGAGCGGCGCTGAGGGCCGCCCACGGTGCTGCGGTGCGGCGGGTGCTCACCTTCACGAAGACATCGGGTACGCCGCGTACGTCCCCGGCGAGCGCTGGGGGGTCGGCGAGGGTGTCGGAGACTTTCTCGTGGTACTTCCGTGGCACGGCGGGGATGCCACGCTGAGCAAGGAAGGACGCGACCAACTCGACGATTGAGGCGTGAATCGCCCTGTTCGCATTCGCGTACGCGGCGCCCATCATCGACTCCGAGGCGCGTCGCCAGCGTCGCCGGTGTAGCGGGTCGACGAGCTGTTGGAGGCAGGCGGCGGGCCGAACCGCGCGTTCACTGCGGCGATTGCGTCAGCGCGCTCCTGAGGGTCTCCCAGGGCACCGGCTGCGGCCATTGCTCGCTCTCTCGCAGCGGACCAGTCACGATCGCCCCTGATCCAAGGCTCCATCCCGGCCGGGCGAGGTCCCGGGGCGACGACGACAGCGCCAAAGCGGCGGATCTGCTCCTCACGATCGTGCACTAGGGCAAGCCACCCCGGTTCGCCTAAACGGTTGCGGGCGGCGTCACGGTGGCGCTCGGTGATTACCAACTCATCCCCGCGGGTCATGGCGAGGTTGCCGGGACCGCCCCAGAGTTCATCGGGCAGGCTCTGCGGTACCGAGAGGCCGCTGCGGAGGAAGTGCACGACATCGCCGGGCTGCGCGACGCGGGGGCCGGAGGGGTCCTCGGTTGTCGCGGCGGCTTTCCGGGCTGCCAGGTCGGCGGCCTCGGCGCGGGCGCGCTCCAGGCGTTCTCGGGCTGGGGTCTGGGTCATCTCGGTCATGAGGTCACACCTTTCGTTTCCTGAAACTGCGAGAACACGTCATCCGCAAGGTCGCGACGGCCTCGGCGGTCCAGCTCGGCCGTGAGCACGTCGGTCACGTGGGAATCGGTCTTGGCCACGGTGTACAGCGCGCGGGCGAGGGTCATCACGTCGGCGGCGAGGACTGCGTCGGCCTCGCGCTCGATCCCGGCGGCGGCGAGCGCGGCCAAGGTGCGCACCTCGGTATCGATGGACCGGAGCGCGAGGCGGGCATCGCCGTTCTCCAGCGCCACCAGACCCGCCTCTCGGGCACGCTGTGCGGCCTCTGCGATGCGACCAGCAACGGCAACAGCATCCAGTCCGTGAGCACGTGCGACGGCGTGAGCGATGTCAGGGGCCAGGTGCCCGGACGTAACGTGTCGGCGAAGGCTGTCACGGCTGGGGGCGCCGTGAGCGCGCGAAATGCGCGAAAAACTCATGCCCTCTGCAAGCTGCGACTCCAGCCGTGCGCGCACCTCAGGGCTGGAATTGCACACGTCGCAGGTGCGCCCGCGGCGGGCCGTCTCGATCGCGGTTGTCGTTCCCATACCTATGATGTCGGCACGATTCCGAATTTGGAATCGGTCCAGGCCCGGAACCGAGTTTCCCGGGCGTGTCGAGGGTCTCAGCTCTGCTCAGTGGTGCGGGCGCGGAGTGCTCTGCGCATGCGGTCGATCGTCGAGGCGGAACGGTTCATGGTCGCCGCCTGCTGATCCACGGTGAGGCCCGCGAGCTGCGCGAGAGCGTCGAGGTCGTCATCGTTCCAAGTGCGAGGGGGTCGACTCTTTCTACCTCCGGCGGCTTTGCGCTCTCGGCGCCATTGCTCTGATGTTGTGCTGCGGATGTAGGCCACGGGGACTCTCCTCTTCCGAGTGATTGGAATTGCCGGACGTTACGCACTAACCCTTAGAGGGCATAGTGATCCTTTGTTTCGCGATATAGCTTTTCCCCGAAGGGGGATCACGGTGGTGATCGCCCCCCCTATGCGCAGAAGTATGCACACGGGAGGGGCGAATGGATCACGTATGGAGCCACAATTCGCGAGCACATGCGATGCTCAACGGTCGGGGTATTGAGTGCGCTCACGCGCTGGTTCGTCTCCGCCCGGACGTTCCTTGACCGGGGACTGAGCTGCACTCATCGGGATGGCTACCTTGTGTCGCAGTCGCCCACTGCGGGTCTCGGGCGATCGTCCCGTCGCGTCACGTATGAGGTTGGCCAGCGCTTCCCCAGCAAATTGCTGGAGCTGGCCGCCCGTCTTGGCCAATGCATGTGCGACCCCGAGAGGGGCGATGAGCTGCGACTCGGTTTGGGTCGAGAGTCACAAGGAGCGACCGGAGGAGCTGTGCTCCACTCCGGTCTGCGGATTACCCCGGTCGCGCCCGGTCTGATCAAACCCGGTTCCTGGCTGGACTCTCGGCCATGGCGACACTCTCGCTGGCTTTCGTCTGTAGTGACGTTACATGTTCCGCGACGCTCTGCATAGCGCGGAGTACGAATAAGCGAAGCCCTGCAATACATGTTGTGGGGTTCGTCAATAAATGCACGTCACGCACTAACCGCTTGTTTTAGGAAACGAAGAAGCACCCCATCCAACTTGGAGACGAAGCCAGCGCGGATGGGGTGCTGATATGAGCATAACGCACGTTCGCGCTAGCCGAATAGTGCGGTTCTGGAATTCCCGTTACGCACTAACCTGCTCTCATGACTGATGTAGCTGCTGCTGTCATCGCGGCTTCGGCAGCCCTCGCTGGGTCGACCCTGTCGGGCGTATTTGGGTGGGTCAACGCGCGATCCATCGCGGCACGAGCGGATCGGCGAGAGGTGGAGATCGCCAATCGCGCGACCAAGGCCGAGGCGAGGGCGATCGCGTCCAATCTGGCTGACGACATCCGCGCGCTGATCGAAACGGTGCGCCGCGATGACCCCCGATCCATCAGGTACGACTTCCGCGAGCAGTTTCTCGACGCCTGGTTTGAAAGGGACGAGCTGACGCTGAGGCGGTGGGCAGATCGACTTCCGGTGCCTGACCTCCGTCAACAGATTCTGCTCGTGCTGGAGTGCGTGGACGACGGTTACGTGTTCGACCGTCAGTGGTTGGCGTCCTACGAGCTGTACGTCAACCAGGTGCTCACCCTCGCCTACGACTTGGCCAGCGTAGGTGCTCGGGGAGAGGACCCGGATTCTGAGACCGCCCGCGCGTTCGATCGTTTAGCAGACGACCTTGCCCACGCCCGCGCGGAGCGCGAACGTGAACGAACGGAGAAGAACCGCGAAGCCGATTCGAGTCAGGATTGAGTCAGGATGCGTCTGATGTCGAGCGTTACCAGCCGATATGCGGACTCTTTCGGAAAAGGCTTTTGACCGGGACTTTGCACAGGTTTCCCCACGCGCACCGTCACGCCGTGTAACGGTCGAGAACGGCCCTGAGTCAACAGTGGGTTCTGGGTTCAAGTCCCAGGGGGTGCGTTCTGAGGTTGCTCGCCGACACCATCTGCGGAGGGAGGAGCGCGCCCGCCGCGGCCGTGCCCTTCCTCCCGCTCACGCGCCGCGCTTCGAACAACCAGTCGTCACCGGACTTGCCGTTCAGCACGGGTGCGAGGTGCTCGCGGTTGAAGGCCTCCAAAACCTTCACCCGGCGCCGACCGGTCGGGCCGGTCTTCACGTGCTCCTGGAGTCGCAAATTGCGTGTACGCAGACCGCGCCGTTTCTGAGTTCGTCGCCGCTAATGCGACGAATCCGTGCGTAGTAGTGGCCGAAGCGCGTTTTGCGGTCAGTGTGGCGGGGTCGCAGTTTGCTGGGCGGAATTTGGGCGGCCGCTCAGGCGGCGAAGCGCCGGACAAGCCACCCTTTGAGCTCGGGCTTCCTCCACCTGCGGCCCCGTCTCGGCGCGCTCGGCCTAGCTCGGCTGTCAGACGGCGCTAGACCGCCCAGTGTCGTAGATGTCCACGGAATCGCGCTCGAATGTGTCAATCAACTGCTCGACGCCAGCGCCCTTGAACCCGGGTCCATTCGCGGCGATGAACGATACTTCGTCGTCGCTCACGGGAATGACGAGAAGCCACTCGACGTCGATGCCATCCCGGCTCAGCCCGTCAAATCCCGTGTCCCACGCGAACGGGTACCAGAGGAGGCCGTGGGGGGTCGTGATGTGGGAGCCATAGCCGTCGAAGATGCCCGGAAACACAATCCCGGGCTTAGCCTGGTACTCGCCCGAGGCGATGTTCAGGGCCGCGTTCG